>Ga0068855_100003515_pt1 | contig 19171 bp, 17 predicted proteins | sample KBSCornC52_FD_66592 | JGI IMG/M metagenome (GOLD analysis project Ga0068855, IMG submission 66592) | Corn rhizosphere microbial communities from Kellogg Biological Station, Michigan, USA - KBS Corn C5-2 | ecosystem: Host-associated > Plants > Roots > Rhizosphere > Soil ...
GCAACATCAAGTAGGCGGACGTCGACCTGGCCCGGGGAGTCCGCGGGTAGATGGCATCGAGCCGTGCTGGCGACAGCCGGCCCAGACGAATGGCGGTCACGGCGCGCGCGCCCGCAAGGGCTCGCGCGACGCACAGAATCCGGCCTATCGGCTCGCTTCACACAGACACGCGCGGCACGCCTTCGGGGCGGGCCGCCAACGAGCCGCCTTGCTTCATGAATCCTGACGCCGCAACCCTCTGGCGCCGGCCGCGGTCGGCGCTGGCGGCGCTCCTCGCATGCCTGGGCATGCTGGGCGCGTTCTCGATCGACACCTACATCCCCGCGTTCAAGGGCATTGCCGAGTCCATCGGTGCGACGCCCAGCGAGATGCAGCAGACGCTGTCCGCCTACCTGCTCGGCTTCGCGGTGATGAACCTGTTCCATGGCGCGCTGTCGGACAGCTTCGGCCGCCGGCCGGTGGTGCTGTGGGGCATCGCCATCTTCACGCTGTCGTCGCTGGGTTGCGCGCTGTCCCAGACCGTGGGCCACCTGGTCGCGTTCCGGCTGCTGCAGGGCATGAGCTCGGGCGCCAGCATGGTGGTGGGCCGCGCCATCATCCGCGACATGTTCCCGCCCGACGAGGCGCAGCGCGTGATGTCGCAGGTGACGATCTACTTCGGCGTCGCGCCGGCCGTCGCGCCCATCGTCGGCGGCGTGCTGCTGGTGCACTTCGGCTGGCACTCGGTGTTCATGTTCCTCACGCTCGTGGGGGTGCTGCTGTGGCTGCTCAGCTGGCGCCTGCTGCCCGAGACGCTGCACCACACGCAGGTGCAGAGGTTCCATCCTGCGCACCTGCTCAAGGGCTACTGGGAAATGTTCTCCAGCCCGCGCTTCCTCGCGTTGGCATTGGCCTCGGGGGTGCCGTTCAACGGGATGTTCCTGTACATCCTGTCGGCGCCGGCGTTCCTGGGCGACCTGCTGCACCTCGCGCCCACGCACTTCTTCTTCCTGTTCCTGTTCACCATCGGCGGGATCATGTGCGGCGCCTTCCTGTCGGGAAAGCTGGCGGGCCGGATGCCACGCGCGCGCCAGATCCGCATCGGCTTCACGATCATGTTCTCGGTGGCGGTGCTCAACCTGGTGCTGAACTCGCTGTTCACCGCACAGGCCTGGTGGGCGATCCCGCCGATCGGGGTGTTCTCGTTCGGCTGGGCCCTGGTGGTGCCGGTGGTGACGCTGCTGGTCCTGGACCAGGCGCCGCTGCGGCGCGGCATGGCGTCGTCGCTGCAGGCCTGCATCGGCAGCGTGGCCAACGCGTTCGTGGCAGGCGTCGTCTCGCCACGCGTGATGCATTCCACGCAATTGCTGGCGCTGGCATCGCTGCTGATGTCGTGCATCGGCATCGTGGCCTGGCTCTTCGTGCGCAAGTCCGTCCTCCCCGCTGAACAGGCGCATTGATCCAAAGGTAACGGCGCTCAAGTCGCGGCCGATCCGGCCGATCTGAGGGAGGCACGTCGTCCGTGCGGAGTCCCCATGCCGTCCCGATTCCTGCTTTCCCCCATCGCCGTCCTGTGCCTGGCCGCCGCGCTGCCTGCCGCGGCCGCCGAGCCGGGCCCGGCCCTCGTGGTGGCCCAGCTCGGCCCGACCTCGCCCGGTTTCCGGATGGGCCTCAAGCGCGGCGAGACGGGCGCTCCCGAAGCCACCGCGGTCGGCGCGACGCCCATCGTCGAGCGGCGTGCGGGCGCGGCCAGCGCGGCCGAGTGGCACAGCGCCGCCTCGCACTCGTCGGCCAAGACGGATGAGCCGCCCGAACACAAGGCGCCGGCCGCCATCGAAGCCCGGCCCGACGGCCGCGCCGAGTCAAAGCCGGCGGACGCCCGGGGCGCCAAGGCCGAGCCCGCGAAGACGGCCGCCAGCGGCAGCCCGATGGACCAGCTGCGCGAGAAACTCGCCGCCCGTCTCGGCGCCAAGCCCTCGCCCAACGGCCGCTTCGCCATGCAGGTGTCCAACCGCGGCGAATCCGGCGAGAACGTCATCTCGTCGGTGCGCCCCGGCGCGGCGGCCGTGTCCGGCGCGCGCAGGAAGCACGCAGCCGCATCGGCCGTGCCCGGCGACGTGAACATGGACATCGCCGCCAACGCGGGCCAGTCGCTGCTGCCCACGCACTGGGACTACGAAGGCGAGCAGGGCCCCGAGGCCTGGGGCCGCCTGCGCCCCGAGTTCAGCAGGTGCGCGAGCGGCCAGCGCCAGAGTCCCATCGACATCCGCGGCGGCATCGCCGTCGACCTCGAGCCGATCAGGTTCGACTACCGCTCCAGCGCGTTCTCGGTGATCGACAACGGCCACACGGTCCAGGTCAACGTCGAGCCGGGCAACGCGATCACGATCACCGGCAAGCGCTACGAACTGGTGCAGTTCCACTTCCATCGCCCGTCCGAGGAACGCATCAACGGGCGCCAGTACGACATGGTGGTGCACCTGGTGCACAAGGACGCCGACGGCAAGCTGGCGGTGGTGGCCGTGCTGCTCGATCGCGGCAGCGCCCAGGCCGTCGTGCAGGCCGTGTGGAACAACCTGCCGCTGGAGAAGGGTGACGAGGTGCGGGCCGGCACGCGCATCGACCTCGCGCAACTGCTGCCCGAGGACAAGCGCTACTACACCTACATGGGCTCGCTCACCACGCCGCCCTGCAGCGAGGGCGTGCTGTGGATGGTGATGAAGCAACCGGTGCCCGTCTCGGTGGAACAGGTGGCGATCTTCTCGCGCTTGTACCCGATGAACGCGCGGCCGATCCAGCAGGCCGACGGGCGGCTGATCAAGGAATCGAACTGAGGGGCGCCGGGCCGGCGTGAGGCCTGCTGGCCGGGGTGGATCCTGCGACTGCGCGCAGGATGACACCTGAATGGCGCTGCGCGGCGCGCTCCGCGGCGCGCCCCGCGGAGCGCCAAAGCCCCGTCATCCTGCGCGCAGTCGCAGGATCCACGCCTGCCGAGCCGGCGCTTCATCAAGGTATCCTCGCCGTATTCGTCGATGCGGCCGAACGCCTTCCATGAACCCCATCCGCCTCCTGATCATCGCCGGCAGCGAACGCACCGGCGCCTACAGCCGCGCCCTGGCGCGCGTAGCCGCGGCCGCCGCTCGGCGCGACGGCTGCGACGTCACCGAATTCGACCTGCGCGCGCTCGCGCTGCCGATCTACGACGGCGACCTCGAGCACGCGGCAGGCGTGCCGATCGCGGCGCTGCAGCTGCGCGACGCCCTGAAGTCGCACGACGCGATGCTGCTCGTCACGCCCGAATACAACGGCTTTCCCACGCCGCTGGTGCTCAACGCGTTCGACTGGATGTCGCGCATTCCCGCGACCACGGACGGCGGCCCGGGCCTCGCGGCCACGGCCAACAAGCCGGCGGCGCTGCTGGGGTCCTCACCCGGCATGCTGGGCGGGCTGCGCGCGATGACACTGATGCGCCAATACCTGCAGGGCAACTTCGCGATGATCGTCGCGCCGCAGCAGTACGCGCTGGCACGTGCCGCCGAGGCCTTCGACGATGCCGGCGCGCTGAAGGACGCCAGGGCGCAGCAGTCGGTCGAGCACGTGCTGGAGGCGCTCGGGCACCTGGCCGCGGCACTCAAGGGCAGCGCGTAGGGCGCGCGAAGTCGCGGGCTCCCTGCCGGCGACAATCGCGGACCATGGCCAAGAAACCCGCTCCGCCTGCCGTCTTCGCGCGCCCGCCGACGTACGGCGCCATTCCGTCGCTGGACGCGTTGATGGCGCAGGCGCAGGCGCTGCACCAGGGCGGCCGGCTCGCGCAGGCCGAGCCCCTGTATCGCGAGGTGCTGCGGCGTTCGCCGCGGCATGTCGACGCCCTGCACGCGCTGGGCATGCTGGCGCTGCAGGCCGGCCACGCGCAGGCCGGCGCCGACCTGATCGCGCAGTCCCTGGCCGTCGACCCCGCGCACGCGAGCGCGCACGGCAACCTGGGCTATGCGCTGCACCTGCTCGGGCGCCTGGAGGACGCGTTGCGCCACCTCGATCGCGCGCTCGAGCTCCAGCCCGACCTGCTCGAGGCGCTGAACAACCGCGGCAACACGCTCAGCGCGCTGGGCCGCCACGAGGCGGCGCTGGCCTCGTTCGAACGCGCGCTGGCGCTGCGCCCCGACTACGTGGAGGCCATCTACAACCGCGGCAACGCGCAGCACGCGGCCGGCCGCCTGGCCGACGCGCTGGCCAGCTTCGACGCCGTCCTGGCCGCGCGGCCCGACATCGCCCAGGCGCACAACAACCGCGCCCGCGTGCTGCAGGATCTCGGCCGCCAGGACGAGGCGCTGGCCGCCTACGACCGGGCCGTCGCGCTGGTGCCGGCCTACGTGCAGGCGATCGTCGGCCGCGGCACGGCGCGGCTTGCGCTGGCGCAGCCCGCGGCGGCGCTGGCGGACTTCGACGCGGCGCTCCGCATCGACGCTGACCACGCCGCCGCGCACGAGGGCCGGGGCCGCGCGCTGTTCGCGCTGCGCCGCGCGGCCGACGCCCTGCAGGCCTTCACGCGCTGCCTGGCGCTCGACGCCACCCGCCTGGAAGCGCGCCTGCAGCGGGGCAACGCGCTGCACGAGCTGCGCCGCCACGAGGAGGCCATCGCCGACTTCGACGCCGTGCTGGCCGCCACGCCCGACGCCGCCGGCGTCGCCTGCAATCGCGGCAACGCGCTGCTGGAGCTCAAGCGCTACGACGAGGCCGCGCTCGCGTTCGAGCGCGTGCAGGCGCTGGATGCCGGGCACCCGTATGCGCTGGGCAAGCGAGTCCATGCCCGGATGATGGCCTGCGACTGGCGCGATCTCGACGCGCTGGTGGCCGATGTGGAGCGCGGCCTGGCCGCGGGCCGCGCCGTGATCGAGCCGTTCGCGTACGCCGCCCTCGCCACCGACCCGCTGGCCGCGCGCCGTTGCGCCGAACTGTTCGCGGCCGACCAGTTCCCCGCGCAACCCGCGCTCGTCGCGCCCGGCACGGCGCTGGGCAACGCGAGGATCCGCGTCGGCTACCTCGGCGGGGAATTCCGCAACCAGGCAACGTCCCTCCTTGCGGCCGAACTGTTCGAGCTGCACGACAAGAAGCGTTTCGAGATCGTGATGTTCGACAACGGCTGGGACGACGGCAGCACGCTGCGCCGGCGCATGAACGCGGCATTCGACGCGGTCGTGCCCATCTCCGCGCTGACCGACGAAGCGGCGGCGCAGGCGATCGCCCTGCGGCGCATCGACATCCTCGTCAATCTGAACGGCTGGTTCGGGCTGGGCCGCACCGGCGTGTTCATGCGCCGGCCGGCGCCGGTGCAGGTCAACTGGCTGGGCTTCCCGGGAACGCTGGGCGCCGGCTGCATGGACGTGATCGTCGCCGACGCGCAGGTGATCCCGCCGGGCGAGGAGCGCGCGTACGTCGAGCGCGTCGCGCACCTGCCGCACAGCTACCAGCCCAATGACCGCCGTCGCGCCATCGCCGCCGCGCCCACGCGCGCGTCGCTGGGCCTGCCGGAGGGCGCGATCGTCTTCGCGTGCTTCAACAACACGTACAAGATCACGCCGGCCACGTTCGCGTCGTGGATGCGCATCCTCGACGCGGTGGACGGCAGCGTGCTGTGGCTGCTGCAGGACAACGACGCCGCCAGCGCCAACCTGCGCGCGGCTGCCGCGTCGCATGGCGTCGACGCCGACCGCCTGCACTTCGCGCCGCGCATCCGCGTCGACGAGCACCTCGCGCGCCACGCCTGCGCGGACCTGTTCCTCGACACGCTGCCCTACAACGCCCACACCACGGCCAGCGACGCGCTGTGGGCCGGGCTGCCGGTGCTGTCGTGCCGCGGCAGCACCTTCCCGGGCCGGGTGGGCGCGAGCCTGCTGCACGCGCTCGATCTCGCCGACGAGCTGCTCGTCGACGACGTGCCCGGGTACGAGTCCCGTGCGCTCGCGCTCGCCCGCGACCCTGCGCGCCTCGCGCGCGTGCGCGAGCGCCTGGCGCAGGCGCACGCGACGGCGCCGCTGTGGGATACGCCGTCCTACGCGCGTGCGCTGGAGGCGCTGTACGACAGGGTGTTGGGGCGCTGAGTACCGGCACCCGGATGGAAGCGGTTCAAGGCGCCCGTCGAACCCAAGGGCGACGCAGCCTCGGCTTGGTCCGTTCTCCAGGTGCACTCACCGGCGAACGCGATAGCGGATATGGGTGGCGTCCGGCGTGTCGATGACCCGAAGGATCTCCAGCTCGATGGGCTTGGACAAGACGTCGAACAGCCGGCGGCCCCCGCCAAGCAGCACCGGGATCTGGTGGATCTGCAACTCGTCGAGCACGCCGGCCTCGAGCGCGCTCCGTGCCGTGCTTGCGCCATGCATGACCACGATGCGGTCTCCCGCGGCGGCCTTGGCCTGCGACATGGCGCTCTCGATGCCGTCGAGCACGTACGTCACCCGAGGGTAGTTCGCCACTGAAGGGCCCGGGGGACGATGACTGGGGACGAATATCGGGACGCCCTGGTTGTCCCCGCCCCAGTGATCGACCTGCTCGACGGTGCGGCGTCCGGCGAGGATGGCCCCCGGCGGGTTCCATTCGTCCCACATTGCCCCGGCCGCCCCTGTTGGCCGCGAGAAGTCTCCGAACCATTCGTGCAACCGCATGAATCCGTCGCCGCCGGGGTTGTCAGGCGCGTCCCCAGGACCCGCGATGTACCCGTCGAGTGACATGGACATGAACAGCACCGATGCGGCCATCTGCGTCTCCAAGGTTTCCACGGACGGACTGTGTGGGAGAACGACCCGATGCAACAGGGCCATTTCGGCGTGGATCGATTGGGCCATGTCTGCCGCCGGCCCCTTCGCTCGACAGCTTCTCCTGCGCCGCAGGAATGCCTGGCTCGTCAATGCTTGCCTTTTATAAACGGAGTAATATGCTCCGTTTAGTACGATGACGCAGCGTTCACCGGCCTCCGCCGCCCCGGCCCTGCGCCTTCGCCGCCCACTGTCGAACGATGGGAAGCAGCATGCGCGCTGATGCACGAAGGAATCGCCAACGGCTCCTGGATGTGACGATCGAACTGATTCTCGAGGTCGGTGGTGTACCGTCGCGCGACGCAATCGCCGCCCGCGCCGGCGTCGGCATCGGCACGCTCTATCGGCACTTCCCGGACCAGCAAGCCCTCCTTCATGGCGTGGCCCGACACGCGCTGGAAAAGAGCATCCAGGCCGGAGAAGCGATCGTCGCCACCGCATCCGACGGCGTCGACGCACTGCGCCAGTACATGCATGCCGCGCTCGACAACGGCATCGGCGTGATCAACATGATCCACCCGCTTCTCGAGAATCACGAGTGGCCCGACCTCATGGCGCGCGCAGGCGCCGTGCTGGATTCCATCGTTGCGCGCGCTGTCAAGGACGGAAGGCGCGGCAGCGACCTTTCGGCGCGGGACATCGTGTTCGCGATGATCCGCTTCTCGCGACCGCTTGCCATCGGCCTGCCGCCAGGCGAGGAACGGGCCATTGCGCACCGACACCTGGAGTTCTACATCGACGGCCTTTGCGGCCGACACGGCCGCTGACGCCGGCCCTCGCCGCCATCCGACCGATAGCCGCATACGCGCGCCGCGCGTTCACGTCTCACGGAGCATCCATGCAAATTCTGGATTCGGGACCGTTCTTCCATGGCACGAAGGCCGACCTGCGCGTGGGCGACCTGCTCACGGCGGGGTTCGCATCGAACTACAGGGAGGGACTCGTGATGAACCATGTCTACTTCACGGCGCTGAGCAAGGGCGCCGGCCTGGCAGCGGAGATCGCCCGAGGACGTGGCAAGCCGCGCGTCTACGTCGTCGAGCCCATGGGTGAGTTCGAGAACGACCCCAACGTGACCGACAAGAAGTACCCAGGCAATCCAACGCGTTCCTACCGGAGTCGACACCCGTTGAAGATCGTCGGCGAGATCGAGGATTGGGAGCGTTTCGACGCCGAGTTCGTCCTGCAATTGCGACGTAAGGTGCTGGGCGGGATGGGAGAGATCATCAACTAGCGACTCGCCGCTCTTGCCGTGCCCCGTTCACAGGGGTATTTCGGGACCTCGTCCGGCAACCGAACATGCTGTCGCCGACCGAGCTGATGCATGCATCCGGCCGCGACATGGCACGCCGCGGCCGCGGCGCCATCCTGCCGGTGGCGTCGATCGCCAAGCCAGCGCGCTGCCGGGTCAACGATCGATCGCCTTGTCCAGCCGCGCCGCCATCTCGCCGGCCTGCTCCGGCTTCACGTGGGTGAAGCCGATCAGCAGTCCCTGGCCCGCGGAATGCGTCGTCGCATGCGCCGAGAGCGCCGACGGAGCGAGGCCTTCGGCGCGCGCCCGGCTGACCAGCTCCGTGTCGTCCGCATGGCCCGGGAAGCGGGCCAGCAGCGTCAGGCCGCCCGCGGGCGCCGTCAGCTCGATGCGTTGGCCGAACCGCTCCTGCAACGCCCGCGTGAGGGCGGCGCTGCGCTCGGCATAGCGCAGCCGCATCCGTCGCAGGTGGCGGGCGTAGTGGCCGTCGGCCATGAAGGCGGCGAGGGTGGCCTGTTCCTGCACTGCGTGGCCGCGGTGGGCCAGTTCGCAGGCGGCGGTGGCCGGCTCGATCCACGCCTCGGGCACGACCAGGCAACCCAACCGCAGCCCCGGGAACAGCGTCTTGCTGAAGCTGGTGGCGTGGAACACGCGGTCGTGACGGTCGATGCTCTTGAGCGCGGCGGGCTTGCGGCCTGCGTAGTGGAATTCGCTGTCGTAGTCGTCCTCCAGCACCCAGCTGTCGGCGGCCTCAGCCCAGTCCAGCAGCTCGCCGCGGCGTTGCGGCGACAGCGCCATGCCCAGCGGACTCTGGTGGCCGGGCGTGACGACGGCCAGGCGCGCGGCGGAGTGATGGCGCTTCGCCCAGGCGATGTCCATCCCGCTGGCGTCGACCGGCACCATCGCCAGCCGCATCCCCGCGGCCACCAGCGCGCGGCGTGCGAACCGATACCCCGGGTCCTCGAACCACACCTCGTCGCCTGCCTGCGCGACGAGGCCGGCCACCAGCTGCAGTGCGGCCTGGTAGCCGGCGGTGACCAGTACCTGGGCGGGGTCGCAGGCGATGCCGCGCGACACCAGCAGGTAGGCCGCGATGGCGCTGCGCAGCTCGGGCAGGCCGCGCGGATCGGGGTAGCACAGACGCGAGGCGTCGAGCCGGCGTGCGGCCTGCCGGGCGAGGCTGGCCCACTGCGCGCCGGGGAACAGGTCCAGTGCCGGCATGCCGCCGCGAAACGGCCAGAGATAGTCGTCGGGCAGCACGTAGGCCGATGACGCCGGCGTGGCAGGTCGCGCGGCGGGGCGGTGCGGCTGGAGTCCGGGCGCGACGACGGTGCCCGCCGCGCCGCGGCCCAGGAGGACGCCGTCGCCGGCCAGGCGCCCGTAGGCCGCGTCCACGGTGCCGCGCGACACGTTGAGCTGGGCGGCGAGGCTGCGCGTGGAGGGCAGTCGCTCGCCCGCGGCGAGCCGTCCCTCGGTGACGGCCTCGCGTATGCGCCGGTAGACCTGCTCCTGCAGCGACAGGGCAGAAGCGGCCTCGAGGCGGAGGGTGCTGAACAGCGGCGGGCAGGCCTCGCTCATGGCTCACTCATTTCGCGTCGAAATGGCTCTGTTGCATCGGGCCATTCTCCCGGAAAGTCGGTGCCATGCGCGGCGCCAGGGGGTGCCGCTCGACGAGGTGCCCATCATGCGGATGTCAATTCGATCGGAGGCGCAGGTACGGGCCGGGGCATCGGCCGGCCCGGTGCTCGCGCTGCTGCCCGCGGTCGCGGCGCTGGCCTACCCGTTCTGGCTCCAGGCGGCCCACGCGGTCGCCGGACCAGCGACCTTGCTGCTGCTGTTCGGCGCCCTGGCCATGCCGCTGCTGGCGGCCGCACGCTGGTGGCGCCTCGCGTCACGCCCGACGTGCTCGGTGTCCGGGCGTCGCGCCCGCCTGCTGGCCTTGCTGGCCTGCGCTGCGCCGCCGCTCTACGTGTTCATCGCCTTCGCACTGCGCATGCTCGGCCATCCCGTCCCGGAGATCGCGGCGTGGGCCCTGGCGTGGACCGTCGCAGGCGCGTGGACGTGCGCGGGCGGCCCGGCCACCCCGGTCGCGCCGGCGCCGACGGCCGCAACGGCCGCGCGCGTGGCCCATGGGCTGGTCGCGGCGGCGGTGCTGGCCTTCGTCGCGTTCCACCTCGCGAACCACCTGGCCGGACTGCTGGGCCCGCAGTCGCACGCGGCGGTGATGCGCGTGGGGCGGATGCTGTACCGCCGGCCCGCCGTCGAAGCCACGCTGGTGCTGCTCTTGCTGCTGCAGGTCGTGCTCGGCGCCGGACTCGCCTGGCGCTGGAGCGCAAGAAGGGTGGACGGCTACCGGAGCGTCCAGGTCGCCACGGGCGTCTACCTCGGATTCTTCGTGCTGGCCCACATGAACTCGGCGCTGGTCTCCGCGCGACTGCTGAACGGCATCGACACCGACTGGGCCTGGGCGTCGAACGCACCCGTCGGGCTGCTGAAGGACGCCTGGAGCATTCGCCTGCTGCCGCACTACGCGCTCGGTGCCTTCAGCGCGCTGGCCCACCTGGCGTGCGGCCTGCGGGCGGTGCTGCTGGGCCATGGCGTGCGGCCGGCCGTCGCCAACCGCGCCTGGCGCGTCGGGGTGGCGTTGGCCTCCGCCGTGGCCGCGCTGATCGCGGCGGCCCTGTGCGGCCTGCGAGTGGCCATCTGAAGCGGGAGGCGAACCATGCTTGTTCATTCGCTCGCGTCGCGCCCGTTTCGGCGCTGGGTCCTGGCGGTCGTGTGCGCGCTCGTGGCCGCGGCCGTGCAGGTGATCTGCCTGTCGCCCGGCCGGCAGGCCGCACGCGGCTTGCCCGAAGCGGGCCAACCAACGGGAGAATCCTGATGCACATCATTCTTGGTGGAACCGGACACGTGGGCTCGGCGGCGGCTCGACGGCTGCTCGCGCTCGGGCAAGCCGTCACCGTCGTGTCGCGCAGCCCCGACCGGCGCGCGGACTGGGAGCGCCAGGGCGCCCGCTTCGCGGTGGCCGATGCCCTCGACCCCGACGCGCTGCGCGCGGTCTTCCGACAGGGGCACAGCGCGTTGTTGCTCAACCCGCCCGCGGACATCTCCGGCGACACCGATGCCCAGGAGCGCCGCAGCGTCGCCGCCATCCTGCAGGCGCTCGACGGATCGGGTCTTCGGCACGTGGTGGCGGAGTCGACGATGGGCGCGCAGCCGGGAGCGCACCTGGGGGACCTGGGCGTGCTGTACGAGCTCGAGCAGGGCCTGCGCCGGCAGGCGATCCCGGCCAGCATCGTGCGTGCCGCGTACTACATGAGCAACTGGGACGCGAGCCTTCCCGCGATCCGGGCCACGGGCCGGCTCCAGACGATGCTGCCCGCCGACCTGGCCATCCCCATGGTCGCGCCGCAGGACCTCGGCCACGCGATCGCGCGGTTGCTGGCAGGGCCGCCGCCGGCGGGCGAGCCCGTGATCCATCCGGTGGAAGGGCCGCGACGCCATTCGGCCAGCGACGTCGCCGCGGCCTTCGCCGCCGCGCTCGGCAAGCCGGTCGAGGTGGTGGTGACGCCGCGCAGCGAGTGGCGCGCCGCGTACCGCAAGCTCGGCTTCTCGGAGGCCGCCGCCGACTCCTACGCGCGCATGACGGCCGCCAGCATCGACGGCGGGTTCGACATGCCCACGTCGACCGAACACGGCACCGTGACGCTGGCCGATTACGTGAGGGAACTCGTCCAGCGCGGCTAGCGCACGCCTCCCGACTGCGCGTCGCGCTGCCGCTCAACGCCTGCAGCAGCCACGCGTGGGTGCTGCCGGCGTGCATGCGCCAGCACATCGTCGGCCGATTCGGCTCCCCCTTCTTCGTCGGGCGCAGGACATCGCTGCGCTCCATTCCAACGGCGTTCCAAAGGACCTGCCATGAGAAAGATCGTCTCGCACCTCATCATGACGCTGGATGGCGTCGTTCACTTCGACGCGGTCGCCGACGCCGTGAAGAAGCGCCGCAACCAGGAGGTGATGGACGACTTCAACGCGTGCATCGCCCAGGAGGACGCCATGCTGCTGGGTCGCGTCACCTACCAGGAATGGGCCGGGTACTGGCCAGGATCCACCTGGCAGCCGTTCGCCGATCACATCAACGGCGTGCCCAAGTACGTCGCCTCGCGGACGTTGAAGGAAGTGCATTGGCCGGGTGCGGACAATGTCTCGCTGCTGGGCGCGGACGTCGCCGCCGCGATCGCCGAATTGAAGGCCCGACCCGGCGGCAGCATCGGCGTGCACGGAAGTCCGCAGCTGGCGGAGTCGCTGCTGCACGCGGGCCTGCTCGACGAACTGCGCCTGGAGCTCTACCCGATCGTCGCGGGCAGTGGAACGCGCCTGTTCCGCGACGACCGCCCCAGCAAGGCGATGCACCTCGCCATGGCCAAGCCCACCGCGAACGGCGTCGTCATCCTGACCTACCGGCCAGTGAACCGCGTCGGCTGAGCCCCGGCCGGGCCGTGGCGACGCGCCGCGAGCGTCCTGCCTTTCAGCGCGTCTCGCGCCGCAGCTGCATCACCTGCGCCGTGACCATGTGGGACATCACGCGGCCCACTTCCTCGGGGTCCAGGGCCGGGTCGTCGAACATCAGCTCGTGCGCGGAGTACATCACTTCCACGGCCAGGCGCGAGACCAGGCGCACGCGCGATTGCGGCACCGCGGGGTAGGCCACGGCGAACGCCGCCACCAGCAGGCCCGTGACGTGCGCATGCGATTCGAGCCGCACCGGCGCCAGCGACGGCACCGCGCGCAGCGCGCGGGTGATCCATTCGCCGGCGGTGGCCTGGCGCGTCATCTCGAGGGTGTCCAGGAACAGGCGCAGGATGCGGTCCTCGAACCGGGCCGCGGGCAGCTTCATGGTGGCCGGCGCCGCCCAGGTCTCCAGCAGCGCGTTCTGGCTCATCATCAGCCGCACCCCGAGCTCGGCCAGCACGGCGTACTTGTTCGGGTAGTAGCGGTAGAGCGCGGGCGGCGACAGGCCCGCGCGTTCGCAGATCAGGTTGGTCGACAGGCGCTCGATGCCGACTTCGCCCAGCAGGTTGGCGGCGGCGTCCAGGATGCGTTCGCAAGTCTCGAGCGCGCGGGTCTGCGTCGGGTCGCGCTTGCGATCGAGCTCCACGCCGGCGGCGCCGCTGGTCGGTGCGTCGGCGGGAACCTTGGGTTTGCGCGGCATGCGATGGGTGGGTGCTCGGGGGGGCTCGTATCCACCGTGATGGTGGGTTGCGGAAGATCAATACAGTAGCCATGACTATGGTGTTCCCAGTTTCGCTTTCGCAGCACAGGGAAATCACCAAGACCATCAATGGTAGCGATTGCTATCTTTTGCCCTGCCGCGCCTTGCGAGGAATCGCCATGCATCCGACCCGTCCCGTCCTTCGCCCGATCATCCTGGCCGCCGGCGTGGCGGCACTGTCCGCCGGCCTGTTCGGCGGCTGCAGCAAGCCGTCCGACCCGAACGCGCGCGCCGGCGACCTGCCGGTCGACGCCGAGTTCGCCAAGAAGCTGCAGGGCCAGTTGCTCGACGCCAAGCCAGGCAGCGTCATCGAGATCCCGGCCGGGCGCTGGCACCTGGACCGCGGGCTGTCGCTGCGCGTCAACGGCGTCACCATCCACGGCGCCGGCATGGAGCAGACGATCCTGTCGTTCCGCAACCAGGTGGCCGGCCCCGAAGGCCTGCTGGCCCAGGCGAGCGACTTCACGATCGAAGGCCTCACCATCGAGGACACCAAGGGCGACGCGCTCAAGATCAACAGCGGCGACAACATCACCATCCGCAACGTGCGCGTGCGCTGGACGGACGGCCCCAGGACGAGCAACGGCGCGTACGGCCTGTACCCGGTCAAGACCAACAACGTGCTGATCGAGGGCTCGCAGTCCTTCGGCGCGGCCGACGCCGGCATCTACGTGGGCCAGTCGCGCAACGTCATCGTGCGCAACTGCCGCGCCGAGCAGAACGTGGCCGGCATCGAGATCGAGAACACCATCGACGCCGACGTGCACGACAACGTGGCCACCGGCAACACCGGCGGCATCCTCGTGTTCAACATGCCCAACCTGTCGCAGCCCGGGCACAGCACGCGCGTGTTCCACAACAAGGTCGACGCCAACAACCTGGGCAACTTCGGCGCCAAGGGCACGGCCGTGGCCAGCGTGCCGGCGGGCTCGGGCATCGTCGTGAACTCGAACTCGCTGGTCGAGATCTTCGACAACGACGTCACCGAGAACGCCACCGCCAACGTCATCATCTCCAGCTACTTCTCCACCGGCTACTTCAGCGAGAAGGGCACGCAGCCGGGCTACGACCCGTACCCGCGCGGCATCTACGTGCACGACAACCGCTTCAAGGGTGGCGGCGACGCGCCCGACGGCATGGACCTGAAGGTGCTCAAGACGGCGATGTTCGGCCTCACGGGGCGCTTTCCCGACGTGCTGTGGGACGGCTACGTCGACCCCAAGCGCGCCGACGTGCCCGAGGAACGCCTGTGCGTCGACGCCACGGCTTCGGGCGTGCTCAACGCCGACGGCCCGAACAAGTACAAGAGCCCGCGCATGGTCAGCGACACGCTGCGCTGCAAGCTGGCGCCGCTGTCGCCCGTCACGCTCAAGGGTGGCGCGGCGGCGGCCGCATCGGCGGCTTCCGTCTGACGCCGGTGCCCATGCGACTGCGCTCCCTGACCGCGACCGCTGCCGGCCTGCTGGCCCTGCTGGCCAGCTGCGCACGCGCCCCGGCGCCCGTCGCCTTCATCGCCGACGGCCGGCCCGAGCACCTGTCGGACTGGCACCTGCTCAACATCGCCGACGGGCGGCTCACGCCCAACGCCGGCGTGCTGCCCTACGACCTCGTCACGCCGCTGTTCAGCGACTACGCGCACAAGCTGCGCACGGTGTGGATGCCGGCCGGGGTAGCGGCGAAGTACTCGCCGGACCAGGCGTTCGACTTCCCCGTCGGCACCATCCTGTCCAAGACCTTCTACTACCCGCGCGGGGGAGCCGCCGATGCCGTCCTCAAGACCTACGACGCCGAGCCGGGCGCGCCCGCCGCGGGCCTGGATCTTTCGCGCGTGCACCTGGTCGAGACCCGCGTGCTCGTGCGCCGGGCCGACGGCTGGACGGTGCTGCCGTACGTGTGGAACGCCGGCCAGACCGAGGCGCAGCTGCAGCGCACGGGCGACACCCAGGCCCTCGAGCTGGTGGATGCGCAGGGCCACGGCGAGAAGTTCACCTACGTCGTCCCGAACGAGAACCAGTGCGCCTCGTGCCACGTCACCAACCTGAGGGGGGGCACGTTCACCCCGCTGGGCCCGAAGGCGCGCAACCTCAATCGCACGCTGGCCTACACCGAGGGGAGCGAGAACCAGATCGCGCGCTGGGTGCGCGCCGGCTTCCTCACGGGCGTGCCCGCGGGCGAGCTGCCCCGGGCGGCCGACTGGCGTGACGTGCAGTTGCCGATCGCGGCGCGCGCCCGCAGCTACCTGGACGTCAACTGCGCGCACTGCCACCAGGCCAGCGCCACGGCCAGCAACACCTCGCTGCGGCTGGATGCGCTGGGCCCGGCCGACTGGTCGCTGGGCATCTGCAAGCCCTCGGTGGCGGCCGGCAAGGGCACCGGCGATCGCATCGACGACATCGTGCCCGGCAAGCCCGACGACTCCATCCTGCCGTTCCGCCTCGCCAGCACGGAGGGCGGCGTGATGATGCCCGAGCTGGGCCGCAACACCGTCCACCAGGAAGGCGTGCAGCTCATCCGCGACTGGATCGCCGGCATGCCGGGCCAGTGCAACAACACCACCAAGGACTGACATGCAACGACACCCTGTCCGCCGTCCGCATCCCCTCGCTCTCGCCGCCGTCGCGGCCCTGCTCGCGGGCGCCGGCACCCGCGCGAACGCGCAGGCGGTCGCGCCCGCGCCCGCCGCGTCGGCCGCGCAGGAGCAGGTGCAGGTGATCGAGGTCACGGCGCAGGGGCGCAAGCAGGAAGTCCAGAAGGTGCCCATCTCGCTGCAGCTGGTCGGCCCGGAGGAGATCGCCAGGACGGGCGCGGTCAACCTGTCGCAGGTGGCCGACTTCGTGCCCGGCCTGACGGTCGACGCGAGCCAGCCCACGCAGCCCAGCTACGCGCTGCGCGGCCTGGGCAACGGCGACTTCGGCATCGGCACCGACGCGCCGGTGGGCGTGTACGTCAACGGCGTCTACACCGGCAAGACCGGCGGCGCGCTGCTCAACTTCAACGACGTCAAGCGCGTCGAGGTGCTCAAGGGCCCGCAGGGCACGCTGTTCGGCCGCAACAGCGCCGGCGGCGCGATCTCCATCGTCACCAACGACCCCGACGGCCAGCACGCGGCCTCGGGCCTGGTGCGCGTGGGCAACTACGGCACGGTGCACGCCGAAGGCGTGCTGAACCAGCCGCTCGGCGAGGACTTCAGCATCCGCCTGTCGGCGGTCGGCGAGAAGAGCGACGGCTGGGCCACCAACACCGTCGATGGCAGGAAGAACCCGCAGGCGCACACCTGGGGCACGCGCCTGGGCGCGCGCTGGTCGCCCAGCGATTCGACCAGCGTCGTGCTGACCTGGGAGCACGAGGACCTGAACGAGCGTCCGCGACCGGTCTGGGCCATCGCGACGCCCGCGTCGGACGGCTCCGGCGCCGTCGCGTCGTGGATCGACCCGCGCCATGCGCCGCTGTCCAACGACGTCGCGGGCGGCAAGGAAGCGCGCCTGTTCAACGGCATGAACCTGCGCATCGAGCAGGAGCTGACCGACAAGATCCTGCTGACGTCGACCACTGGCTGGCGCCACTTCGACTCGGTCAACCTCGAGGACAACGACGGCACCGCCAACCCCGCGACGTACCTCGCGACGGGCAACTTCGAGAAGAGCAGCACGTTCGAGCAGGAGTTCCGGCTGAACGGCCGAAGCAAGCTGGCCGACTGGCTGGTCGGCGCCAGCTTCGCGACGGAGCACTCGGCGCAGACGAGCCGCGTCGACACCAACACCACGACGCTCGACCCGGTGCTGTACGCCATCCTCAATGCCGATCCGGCGACGGCCGTGCCCGCGCCCCCGTTCGCGCTGCTGACCGGCATCGGCCAGCAGGCGGGCATCCCCGACTTCGATCTTGGCGGGCAGAGCTGGCAAGAGGGGATGAACAACACGTTGTCCGCGCATTCGGCGGCGCTGATGGGCGACATCATCTGGCACGTCGGCGACAAGACCAACGTGACCACCGGCGTGCGCTTCACGCAGGACACCAAGAAGTTCAGCTGGTACAACCCGCTGCGCTCGGCGCCGGGGCTGGATGCGCAACTGGCGGCCCTGTCGCCCGACTTCTTCAACCAGCTCGTCGCCGCCGGCGCGCTCGACCCCGACACCGCCGCCGCGCTCGCCGGTCTGGCGCAGGGGCTGCAGCAGACCAACATCGAGTTCACCAACCCGGCGTGGGCCGCCGCGCCGGTCTACGCGAGCAAGACCTGGCACAACACCAGCCCGCGCCTGGTCATCGACCACCAGCTCACGCCCGACACGATGCTCTACGGCTCGGTCACCCGCGGCTACCAGGCGGGTGGCTTCAACTCGGTCAGCACCGACGTCAACGGCGGCCGCTTCGACCCCGAGACGATCACCAGCTACGAACTCGGCGCCAAGGGCCGCGTGCCCGGTGCCGGCCTGTCGTACAGCGCGGCGCTGTTCCACTACGTCTTCAAGAACCTGCAGTCCATCAACTTCATCCAGGGCCAGGGCGGCACGGTGGGCCACTACGGCATCACGGTCAGCGATGTCGAGGCCACGGGCCTGGACGCCGAGCTCCAGTGGCAGGTGGCCGCGCCGCTGCGCCTGTTCGCCCAGGGCGAGTACATCGACCAGAAGTACAAGGGCCAGACCAACCCGGTCGGCAACGACCTCACCGGCCAGCCCTACGGCACGCCGACGCTGTCGATGGCCGCCGGCCTCGACTTCACGCTGGCGCTGGCCGGCGGCAAGGCCGATTTCTCGCTGCAGGGCAGCCACATCGGCGCGACGCGCTGCAACGCCGACTCGAGCACCCAGGGCAACTGCCTGAGCACGCCGACGTTCCGGGTGGGCGAGGCCCATGATCGCCTCGACACGCGCCTCGGATGGCTCGCGCCCGGCGACCACTGGGGCGTCGCCCTGGTCGTCAACAACCTGCTCGACAAGCGCTACGTCAGCCAGGCGAGCACCCTGGCCGCCACGGTGGGCGTGCCCTACACGGCTTCCGTCAGCGACCCGCGCAAGGTGCAGATCGAATTCAGCGCCAAGCTGTAAGCGTGCCTTTCTCGAGCGGCCAGCCTGCCGGCGTTCGCTTGGGATTGTCCTTGGGGGGCGGTGGGAGCCGCCCCCGTTTCTTTTCCCGGCCGCGGCGCTCGCCGGCGACGGTGCGTCCCGCCTCCTGCGCAGCCGGCAGGGTTGAGCGCGCGGTATTTCCGCCGCCTGGACTTCGAGAATCTGGGCGGTCTGCCCAGTTTGCCAGCGCGAGTTATCGAGATACCGCGATCAAGGTATTGGGTGCCAAAAGATGCCGGCCCGCAAGGGCTTGCGGTATCCGCCGCGATATTCCTTTGCTGTAATGCGGTCCAGTTCGCAAGCGGATGCAGCCGCCGGCGAAATGTTGAACCCTCCACAATCGGCCGACCTTCAGGTTCCACCCCGGAACGTCCCGAAGACGCTGATTGACTCTTGGGGTGCCGGCGAGTCGTCGGCACCCCGCTTTTTTGCCTGGAGTTGGATTCAAACTGCGAGCCAATTCAAATTCGATCCGTCGAAGCAGGGCGGTGGACGATCGAACTGATTCTCCAGCCGACATTTCCGCCACATTTTGTTCGCCGGCCAAACGGCGATTTGTGGTTTCAATGCAGTTTCATCGGAGCTCGCTGGTCACATCGCTTCCGCACCGCGCCCATCCAGCGTCATCCTGCGCGCAGTCGCAGGATCCACGCGTGCGCACCAAGCCTTCGACCAGCGGTGCGTCATGGCGGAGGTGGATCCTGATATGACAATGGAGACGCTCCGGTCGCGCTGAACGGAGCTCGTCAGGATGACCTCGCGTGGATCCATGTGCTTCAAGCGTGTGTCG
>Ga0068855_100003516_pt1 | contig 19170 bp, 17 predicted proteins | sample KBSCornC52_FD_66592 | JGI IMG/M metagenome (GOLD analysis project Ga0068855, IMG submission 66592) | Corn rhizosphere microbial communities from Kellogg Biological Station, Michigan, USA - KBS Corn C5-2 | ecosystem: Host-associated > Plants > Roots > Rhizosphere > Soil ...
GTCGGCGGCGCGGCGCGGGCCTTGCCCTTCTTGACCAGCAGGGCGCCGGCGCCGGGCGCGGGCGCCGCTTCGGGTTCGGGCAGGGGCGCGGACAGGGCCTCGCCCTCCGGCGGAGCCTCGAGCGCCATGGCCTTCTTCGCCTGCTTGCCCGCGGCGCGGCCGATCAGCGAGGCGGAGAGCCCGCCGAGGCCCACATCGGCCCCGCCCTCGTCATTGGCGAAGGTGGGGAGCGGATCGACTGGGGTGAAGGGACTGTCGTCCGGCGCGGACCAGCCGTCGCCGCCCTGCATCGGCAGGGCATCGGGGCCGGTGAAGAAGGCGGCGATCTGGCGCCAGATCGCGTCGGGCTCGGGCAGGCGGCCGGGGCCGTATTCGCCGCAGGCCATGGCGCCCTCGTCCGGGTCCATGACGAAGACGCCGGCCTGGCGCAGCGTCTCGACGTTGCGCTGGGTGGCGGCGTGCTCCCACATCCGCACGTTCATCGCCGGGACGGCCATGACCGGCTTGTCGGTCGCCAGCATCAGGGTCGTGGCGAGATCGTCGGCAATGCCCGAGGCCATCTTGGCCATGAGGTTGGCCGTGGCCGGGCAGACCACGACGAGGTCCGCCTCGCGGCTCAGCTGGATGTGGCCCATCTCGACCTCGTTCCTGAGGTCCCACAAGGTGGTGTGGACGGGGTTTTCCGAGAGGGCGGCCAGCGCCATCGGCGTCACGAACTTGGCCCCGCCATCGGTCAGCACGCAGGTGACCGAGCCGCCGCCCTTGCGGATCAGCCGCACGAGCTCGCACGACTTGTAGGCGGCAATTCCGCCGCCGACGATCAGGAGGATGCGCGGGCCAGCCATGACGCTACGCTCTGTGCACACCTCGATGCGGGAGAGCAATCGACTTTCGTGCCAATCCGGAGACCTGCCAGAGGTCGCGCATGGTCATGGGGACGAAGGCGAGGCCGACCAGCAGGGTGGGGGCGACGACCATGCCCCAGTAGAAATTGTCGCCCCGGCCGGCGATCATGAAGGCAAGGCCATAGCCCGCCTGGAGCAGGGTGCCGAACAGGCCGGCGGCGCTCTTCCAGCCCGACCAGCCCATCAGGCTCGCCATGACGAGCGCGCCGCCGAGGGCGTGGGGCAGAAGCCGGAGGTTGCTGGAGAGGACCAGCATCGAGAGCCAGCCGGACAGCCCGCGCAGGGTGATCCACGAGGCCGAGGGCGCGTCGGTGGGCAGGACCATGCGGCCGATCATGTGGAGGTGGACCGCCATGGCCGCGGCAAACAGCAGCGCGAGAAGGCCCCAAGCCGCCCCTTCCCGCCAGCGCCGCTGCCACAGCGCCATGGCGCCCATCAGCAGGACGAAGGGCAGCGCATGTTCGCGGATCGCGAGGGCGAGCGCGGCGGCGAGCCAGGCGCCGATCCATTGCCCGCGCTCGGGCCGGTGCAGCCCGAAGGCGAGCGCCAGCAGCTGGCCGGCCCAGAGTTCGTGGAGCACGAAGAAGTAACGCGTCATGCCGACCGTGGCGCCGATCAGCAGGGCGGCCATGGCGAGGGTGCGGACCGGGGCGGCGGCAGGATCGCCGCCGAGCTTGCGCCACCAGGCGAGGAGGACGGCGGCGGTCAGCAGGACCGAGAGCGGGGCCATGGCGCCTTCCGGCAGCGCCGCCTCGATGACGGCGAGCGTTGGCAGGCGCACGGCGAAGCCGGGGTGGAGCGGGAAGCGGTGCTTGCGGTGTTCTTCGGCGATCACGCCATAGTAGGTCTCGCCGTGGCGCAGGCGGGCGATGACCTCGTCGTAGAGCTGGAGGTCTTCGTCGCGGGTGCGGGCCTGGGGGGCCGGTGCCGGAGCGGAGGCCTGGTACGCCGGCGCCTCGTCCTCGCCGGCGCGGATCGGGGTCAGCGCAGCGGCGGCGATCAGCGCCAGCCACAGCGCGAGCGCGGCGAGGGCGGCGCGGCGGGGCCAGCCGGCGTATCGGCTGGCAAGCTCAGGCAAGCGCGGGCTCCCTTGGGCGCGTCAGCCCCGCCGCGCGCCACAGCGAGGGCAGTGCGATCGGCAGGAAGGCCGCGCCCATGAACAGCAGCGGGGTGATCATGATCCCCCAGTAGAAGTTGTTGTCACGCCCGGCGATCGAGAAGGCGAAGCCGTAGCCGAAGGTGAGCAGCGTGCCGAAGGCCCCCATCGGCGTGCGCCAGCCGGTCCAACCGAACAGGGCGAGGACCACCAGCATTCCGGCAATGGGCACCGGCACGAGGCTGAGGAAGGTCGAGTTGTTGACCTTGTACATGAGGCCCGAAATGCCCTTGAGCACCAGCCACGAGGGGCTGATCGGATCGCCGGCACGGATCTGCGCCTCGGCGAGGTGGAGATGGACCATCAGCGCCACGCCGAATGCCGCGATCAACGCGAGCCACGCCGCGCCTTCCTTCCAGCGGCGGTGCCACAGGGCCCAGGCGGCCATCAGCAGCACGAAGGGCAGCGACAGCTCGCGCACCGCGAGGGCGGCGGCGGCGGCCAGCCAGGCGGCGCCCCAGCGGCCCTGCTCGGGCCGGTGGAGGCCGAAGGACAGGGCGATGAGCTGAGCGGCCCAGATCTCGTGGAGCATGTTGTAGCGCGCCGAGAGCCCGCTCGCGATGCCCGCCATCAGCAGGGCCAGCGCCATCGGCCGCCGGCTCTCGCCGCCCCGCTCGAGCCCGAGCCGGCGGGCATTGGCGAGCATCATCGCCACGAACAGCGCGACCTGCAGCAGCATCAGCCCGACCGGGCCGAGCGCGACGGTGACCATCGCCAGCGTCGGCAGGCGCACGGTGAAGCCGGGGGCGACCGGATAGTTGTTGGCCCGCTGCTCCTCGGTGGCCGCGACATAGTAGTCGTCGCCGCGGGCGAGGCGCTGGTCGATCAGACGGTAGAGCCTGAGATCGTTGTCGTCGTCCTTGACCACCTTGTGGCCAGAAGAGTCGGTCACGGTTACTTTGGGGGGCTCGGGCGGCGGCGGGGAATAGCCCGGCGCCACGGCGGCAAGCAGCAGGAACACGGCGAGCAGGCCCAGCACCAGCCGCGCGAGGCCCTGCGGCATCCCGGCGTAGCGATCGAAGCTGCGATTCCTGGCTAGGTCAGCCAGCCCTGCGTCAAGAGTGTCCACGTCACCAGTCCCCCCACAACCCCCGCGAGGAGGTATCGGGACCAGCTAACGCCGACATGGTTACCAACGGGTTGACGGCCGGGCTGCCACCGCGCCCAGACAAGGTCGATTTCCTTGAGCGGCGGGGCTTCCGGCGCGCCGCCGCGCGGGGGGAAACGCTCTTCCACCCGGCGGATCAGGTCGGGCAGGCGCAGCAGCAGGCGGGCGTCCTCGCGCAGCTTTTCGGCGATAGCGGCCTCGGGGCCGAGCTCGTCGCGGATCCAGGCGCGGACGAACGGCGCGGAGACATCCCACATGTTGATCGCCGGATCGAGCGCCTGGGCGAGGCCCTCGACCATGACCATGGTCTTCTGCAGCAGCAGCAGGTGCGGCTGGACGGCCATGTCGAAATCGCGGGTGATGGCGAAGAGCCCGTCGAGCATCTGGCCGACCGACAACTCGCTCACCGGCTTGCCGCGCATCGGCTCGCCCACGGCGCGCAGGGCCGTCGCGAACTCGTCGACCGAGTGGTAGCTCGGCACGTATTGCGCCTCGAAGTGGATCTCGGCGACGCGGCGGTAATTGCCGGTGGTGAGGCCATAGAGGATCTCGGCGAGCCACTGGCGGGCGCGCCGGTCGATCCGGCCCATGATCCCGAAGTCGATCGCGACGATGGTCCCGTCGGGGCGGACGAAGAGGTTGCCCTGGTGCATGTCGGCATGGAAGAAGCCGACGCTGATCGCCTGGGTCAGGAAGGCGAGGACGAGCCGGCCGGCGAGCTCGGGCAGGTCGTGACCGGCCTCGCGCAGGGCGGCAAGGTCGCTCATCTTGGCGCCATCGACCCATTCGATGGTGAGGACGCGGCCGTTGGTGCGGTCCCAGTCGATCTCGGGCACGTGGTAGCCGGCGAAGCTCTTCATCGCCTCGGCGAGTTCGGACGCGGAGGCGGCTTCGCGGCGCAGGTCGAGCTCGCGCGCGGTCCAGCGCCTGAGGTTCTCGATCACCAGCCGCGGGCGCAGCCGGGCCGCCTCGCCGCCGAGCGCCTCGAGATGGGCGGCGGCCCATTCGTAGGTCTCGAGATCGCGGGCGAACTTCTCGCGGATGCCCGGGCGCAGGACCTTGACCGCGACGGTGCGGCCCTCGGTCGTCACCGCGCGATGGACCTGCGCGATCGAGGCGGCGCCGACCGGCTCGGGGTCGATCGAGGCGAAGAGGGCCTCGACCGGCTGCTGGAAACTCGCCTCGATCTCCGCGCGGACCTCGGCGAAGGCGACCGGGGGGAGGCTGTCCTGCAGGGTAAGGAGATTGTGCGCGGCCTCCTCGCCGACGAGGTCGGGCCGCGTGGCGAGGGTCTGGCCGAGCTTGATCGCGGCCGGGCCGATTGCCTGGAAGGCGCCGGCATAGTCGGGGATGCGCGGCTGCACCGTCCCCAGCCGGGCGAGCTTGCACAGGCGGCGCACCGGGGGCGGCGTGTTCATGCCCTCCTCGATGATCCGCAGCGCGCCGTGGCGGGCGAGCGTGCGGCCCCAGCGGAGCAGGCGCAGGATGTGGGTGGCGGAGGCGGTCATGAAACCACGCGGCGCGAAGTGGCCGCACTGCTAGCCCCCCTCCCGCTTGCGGGAGGGGCTGGGGGAGGGAATGTTACGGCGGAGAAGGTCATTGCGCGGGAAGGTAACAGGCCCTCCCCCGGCCCCTCCCGCAAGCGGGAGGGGAGGATGTGGGCTTCCTTGCTGCGCGCGGAAGGTAGGTTGATCAAGCCTTCCACCCCGAGTGAATAGCAACCAGCCCGCCGAGGATCGGCTCGACCTTCGTCCGCGTGAACCCGGCCTCGCGAATCATCTGGGCGAATTGGGGCATGGGCGGGAAGCGGCGGATCGATTCGATCAGGTAGCGGTAGCTCTCCGCGTCTCCCGCGATCAGTTGGCCGAGCCTGGGCACGAGGTGGTGCGAATAGGCGTCGTAGGCTTCCTTGAAGCCGGGCCATTCGGTGGTCGAGAATTCGAGGCAGAAGAACCGCCCACCGAACTTGAGCACGCGGTGCGCCTCGGCGAGGGCCGCGTCGATCCGGGTCACGTTGCGGATGCCGAAGGCGATCGTATAGGCGTCGAAGGAGCGGTCGGCGAAGGTCAGGGTTTCGGCGTTCTGCGGGCTCCAGGTGAGGCCCTGGATGCCCTTCTTGGCCGCGCGCTCCATGCCGACGGCGAGCATGTCCTCGTTGATGTCGGACACGGTGACCAGCGCGCCGTGGCGGGCCATGCGGAAGGCGATGTCGCCGGTGCCGCCGGCCATGTCGAGGATCGCCTCGCCCGGGCGCGGCTTCACCCGGCGCACGAACTTGTCCTTCCACAGGCGGTGGAGGCCCGCGCTCATCGCGTCGTTCATCACGTCGTACTTCTTGGCGACGCTGGAGAACACCGCACCGACGCGCCGGGTCTTCTCCTCGGGGGAGACCGCTTCGTAGCCGAAGGAAACCTGATCGTGGGAAGCCTGATCGTTCATGGCGCGTCCTCTAGCCTCGCGGCGCGCGGCGCGCCAGCCGGACTCTTGCGCAGGCCGATCGCCCCCATGGCGATGCCCCCAAGGATAAGGGCCATGCCGAGGAGGTGATAGAAATGCAGTGGCTCGCCGAGGATCAGGGCCGATAGCACGGCGCCGGACACCGGCAGCGCGGTTGTCGCCTGCCCGGCCGCGACGGCCCCGACCCGGGCGGCGGCCGCGTTGAACAGGAAATAGGCGGTCAGCGAGGCGAACAGCGCCACATAGGTGTAGGCGGCGAAGACCGCCGGGCTCCAGTTGACCCTGAGGCCGGCGTGCCATTCGCCCCAGGCGAAGGGGGCCAGGGCCACTGCGCCGACCGCAAAGGTCACCCCGACGAAACTGACCGGCGCAATCGGCGGGCGAAGCCGCAGCAGCGCGGTATAGAGCGCCCAGGCGACCGCCGAGCCGAGCAGGATCAGGTCGCCCATGGCGAAATGCAGCGCCGCCGCCTGGGCCGGATCGCCCTGGAACACGATCACCGCCACGCCGATGCCGGCAAGACCGACGCCAAGGACCTGCGCGCGCGGGGACCGGTCACGGAAGAACAGCCAATTGAACACCAGCACGAAAGCCGGGACGCTCGCCTGGATCAGCATGGCGTTGGTCGCCGTCGAATGGTGCAGCCCGGTGTAGAGCAGGCTGTTGAACGCGGCGATGCCGACGAGGCCGAGCAGCAGGAGGCGCGGCCAGTAACGCTGGATCACCGGCCAGTCGCGCCGCACGGCGGGGATCGACCAGGGCAGCAGCAGCACCGAGGCGAGCAGCCAGCGCCCGAAGCCGAGCGTGATCGGCGGAACGTCGAAGCGCACCGCGCGGCCGATGATCGAATTCCCCGCCCACAGCACCGTGACGAGCGCAAGCATCGCGAAGGCGCGGGCGGTGCGGCGGGAATCTGTCGGGGGCCGGTGCATGGCGCGGCCATAGGGGGGAGCGACGCCGATGGCGAGAGCCCTGGATCCTCGCGCGGTGACAGGCCGAGCGGGGGCCGCTATGGCCCCGCCATGCCTGAATTGCCCGAAGTCGAAACCACCGTGCGCGGCCTTGCCCGTTTTCTCGACGGCGAGCGGCTGGAGCGCGTGACCACCCGCCGGGGCGACCTGCGCCGTCCCTTTCCCGCCGATCTCGTCCAGGTGATGACCGGGGCGCGGGTGACCGGCATGGGTCGGCGGGCCAAATATGGCTTGGTCCATGTCGACCGGGGGCAGACCATGGTCTTCCACCTCGGCATGTCGGGCCGCTGGCGGATCGATCCGGCCGAGCTCGACAAGCACGACCACCTCGTGCTCGAGACCGGCTCGGGCCACCGCCTCACCCTGTGCGATCCGCGCCGGTTCGGCTCGGTCGACCTCGTTCCCACCGACGTGCTGGAAGAATGGCCGCCGTTCGCCGCGCTAGGGCCCGAGCCGCTGTCGCCCGCGCTCTCCCCGGCCCACCTCGCCGCATCGTTCAAGGACCGGATCGCCGCGATCAAGCTGCTGCTGCTCGATCAGCGGATCGTCGCCGGCCTTGGCAACATCTACGTGTGCGAGGCGCTCTATCGCGCGGGGATCGACCCGCGCAAGGCGGCGGGCAAGGCGTCGCGCCCGGCGCTGGCGCGGCTGGTTCCGGCGATCAAGGCCGTGCTGGAGGAGGCGATCGCGGCGGGGGGCAGCACCCTGAGGGACTATGCCCAGCCCGACGGCCAGCTTGGCTACTTCTCCAAGACCTTCGACGTCTACGACCGCGAGGGCGAGCCCTGCCGCTCGTGCAAGGGCGTGGTCAAGCGGATCGTCCAGGGCGGGCGCAGCACCTGGTTCTGCCCGCACTGCCAGAAGTGAGGGCCAGAAATGAGGGGTTAAGCCGGGGACTGACTCTTCCGGTTGACGATTCGCCCCCCTGCGGTTAAGGGCCGCGCTTCCCGCGGGGCGGCTTCGGCTGAACTCCGCGATTTTGCACGCAATTCAGGACAGGCCGGGACCGGCCGAACGAAGGACAGACATGGCCAATACGCCGCAAGCCCGCAAGCGCATCCGTCGCAACGAGAAGCGCGCCGAAATCAACGGCGCCCGCATCGGCCGCATCCGCACCTTCGTGAAGAAGGTCGAGGCTGCGCTGGCCGGTGGCGACAAGGCCGCTGCGGCTGACGCGCTCAAGGCTGCCCAGCCGGAACTGGCCCGCGGCGTCGCTCGCGGCGTGCTCCACAAGAACACCGCCTCGCGCAAGCTGTCGCGCCTGTCGAAGGCCGTCGCCAAGCTCGCCTGAGCGGCGAATCGATTCGCTGCGAGTCGGTCCGGAACGGACCGACGAGCGGGACGAAAACGGAACATGGCCGGGGGTCTTCCTCCGGCCTTTTTCATTCCGGAAATGGTTAACCACACCGGGTCTGGCGCAGCCCTTTAGAAAATCGCGGAAATTCTGCGATTCGGCTCGCCGCTTAGTGAAAACCCGCAGAAATCAGCCATTTGACACCTAACCGCCCGGATTCGTGCGGGTCGTCTAGTGTCAAGGATCATTATTTCAGTTTTTTTGCATCGGCGCGCTTGCGCGGCGGCAAATCCGCTTCATAAATCCACCTGCCCCGAGCGGCAGCGCGAAGGGTATCACGGGACATGTATCGAAGGACGCGCCGGGCACATCGGGTCCCCGGCAAGGGTCGAACTGTGTTCGCCGCAAGCGGGGGCGCGCGGATAGGTGATGGGGGTTCTGCGGGGTGCAAATCCGACAGGACAGATCGAGGCTCGGACGGGGCATGGCGCGCTGGCGCCCCTGCCACCGACGGGTCCTTTGAGGCTATTGGGCGCAGGGGTACGGCATGACGCATAAGGGCAAGAGCAGCGAAGCGCGGATGATGGAAGACCAGGAAGCCTTGGACCTTGCCGCGGATTGGGCGGATATCAGCCAGGGCCTGCGCAAGGACCTCGGCCAGCAGCTGCACACCCAGTGGATCAAGCCGATCCAGCTCGGCTCCTTCTGCAAGGAGACCGGCACGCTCGACCTGTTCCTGCCGACCGAATTCTCCGCCAACTGGGTGGCCGACCGCTTTGCCGACCGGCTGAGCCTCGCGTGGAAGATCGCCCGCAGCGAAGTGCGCCACGTGCGCATCTCGGTCCACCCCGCGCGCCGGCAGATGCCCGACCTGCGCCTGGGCGGGTCCTCGGGCCGCCGCCCGGCCAACGACGGCGCGCCTGCCGCGCCGATCCCCGAGCCCGGCCCGCTGACCCTGCCCTCGGCCGACATCGCCGGGAGCGAATTCGTCACCCTTGGCCAGCCGTCGATCGGGCTCGACCCCTCGCTGACCTTCGCCTCCTTCGTGACCGGCGCGGGCAACGTGCTCGCCTGCAATGCCGCGCAGCGCATGGCCGCGGCGGAAAAGCCCCAGTTCTCGCCGCTCTACCTCAAGGCGGCGACCGGCCAGGGCAAGACCCACCTGCTTCACGCGATCGGCCACGCCTTCCTCGCGGCCCATCCGCGCAGCCGGATCTTCTACTGCTCGGCCGAGCGGTTCATGGTCGAATTCGTCCAGGCCCTGCGCCAGAACCAGATGCTCGAATTCAAGGCGCGCCTGCGCGGCTTCGACCTGCTGATGGTGGACGACATCCAGTTCATCATCGGCAAGGCGAGCGCCCAGGAAGAGCTGCTCTACACGATCGATGCCCTGCTCGCCGAAGGCAAGCGGCTGGTCTTCGCCGCCGACCGTGCGCCCCAGGCGCTCGACGGGGTGGAGCAGCGGCTGCTCTCGCGCCTCTCCATGGGCCTCGTCGCCGACATCCAGCCGGCCGACATCGAGCTGCGCCGCTCGATCCTCGAGCACCGGCTCGCCCGCTTCGCCCCGGCCGACGTTCCGGGCGATGTGGTCGAGTTCCTGGCCCGGACCATCAACCGCAACGTGCGCGAGCTGGTGGGCGGGCTCAACAAGCTGATCGCCTATGCGCAGCTGACCGGACAGAAGGTGAGCCTCCAGCTCGCCGAGGAACAGCTGACCGACATCCTCTCGGCCAACCGCCGGCGGATCACGATCGACGAGATCCAGCGCACGGTCTGCCAGTTCTACCGGGTCGACCGCACCGAGATGGCGAGCAAGCGCCGCGCCCGCGCCGTGGTCCGCCCGCGGCAGGTGGCGATGTACCTCGCCAAGGTGCTGACGCCGCGCTCCTATCCCGAGATCGGCCGCAAGTTCGGCGGGCGCGATCACTCGACCGTGATCCACGCCGTCCGCCTGATCGAGGACCTGCGCGCCCGCGACGCCGACATGGACGGCGACGTGCGCACCCTGCTGCGCCAGCTGGAAGACTGAGCCGACTGCATCGGCACTGCAACGGCACTGCAAAGTGAATGCACCGGCAGGACACAGGTCCTGCCGGGGTTTTGCACCGGGTTTTCAACAGGTCAGGGGTTGAGGGCGGCGATCCAGCCATCACCGATGCGAGTGATGGTCACTCGGCTCACGGCAAAGCCGGTGGCCTGAAGGCGCGCGAGCAGCTCCGGCTCGGTGGGCGCATGGGCGTGTTCGGTCCACAGCAGCGTGGGACATTCCGCGGCCAACCGGCGTGACGTTACAGGCTCCAGCGTGAACTGATGGCGGGCGGCCATGGTCGTGTAGGCAAAGGGCAGGACCTCGCGGTTCTCCGCGGGCGGGAGCGCGGCGACTGGGGCGTTCCAGAGCGGGTCGTGGTGGACGACCGTGCCGGGGCAGCGGCGGACCTCCTCGGCGATCTGGGCTGCGGTGCCGGACCATGACGGGCGGGCTGCCGTCATCAGGGCGTTGGCGTGGAGCGCGAACAGCGCGGCGAGCACTGCCGCCACGACGGCCAGGCCGCTCCAGACGGGGCGGCGGCGCACCAGCGACGCGAGGCCGAGGGCGAGGCTCATCGCGATCGGCGGGGCGAGGCCGACGAGATAGCGGTCGACGACGAAGGGGCGGACGAGGTGGATCGCGAGGACCCCGGCGAGCGCGCCCGCCACTCCGAGGCCGAGCGCGAGGAGGCAATCGGCTTCGGGTGACCTTTGCCGGCGCAGCAGGCGCCAGAGCAGCAGGGCCGCGCCCAGGGTGCCGCCGGCAAGCAGGACTGGGTTGGCGGCGAGGCAGGCGACGAGCACGTTCTCGATCGCCCAGCGCGCGGCGCTGAGGCCCGGCTTGATCCAGAAGGCGCGGGTGTTGGCTTCCCAGTGGGGGAGCTGGATGGCGGTCACCGCGACGAAGACCAGAGCGCTGGCCAGCGCGGGCGGCAGGATGGCGCGGAGGAAATCGCGGCGGCGGCGGAGCAGCGCTATGGCGGTGAAGGCGGCGAGCGGGGCTCCGGCGATGAGCGTGGTGGCGATGTGGGTGTTGAGCGCGGCCAGCGCCGCGAGCCACAGGGCAAGGCGCCCTCCCCTGCCCGGCTGGCCCGGCTCCAGCCAGGCGCGCACGAGGGCGAGCACCAGCAGGCCCACGGCGGCGAGCGAGAGGAAGTAGGAGCGCAGTTCGGCGACATGGAGCAGGAGCAGCGGCTGGGCGGCGAGGCCGGCGAGGTAGAGCGCGGCGAGCAGGCGGAAGCGGGGCGAGGCCGCGCGCGCCACGGCCCAGCCGCCGGCCAAGGCCGCAGCGCCGATCAGCGCGTTGACGAGACGGCGCTGCTCGACCTGGTCGCCGAGCCAGCGGGTGAGGTCGACGAGCGCGTAGTAGAGCGGCGGGTGGTTGTCGGCCAACCAGTGGCGGGTGAGCGCGGTAGCGAAGCTTCCCGGGCGGCTGGTGACGTAGAGGGCGAAAAACTCGTCGTACCAGGGGCCGCGGTGGGCGATGGCCCAGAGCCCCGCCAGTGCCAGCGCGGCGAGCAGCAGGGCCATGGCGAGGCGGATCGCCAGGCCCGACGCGCGGGTGGTGGAATCGGTTGCGGCCATGCCTGCGCGGCATAGCGGCGATGTGTTGCGATGGGGTTTCTCCCCTCCCCAGCGGGGAGGGGCCGGGGGTGGGGGTTCTACGCCTGAGGGGAAGAACCCCCCTCCCAACCCTCCCCCGCCGGGGGAGGGCTTTTGGAGTTCGGTCCGGACAGAACCGGGCCTAGAACTTCACGCCGATCATCGAGCCGACGCCGAAGTCCGGCGCGCCCTTGCTGAGGCCGGCGGAGCCGTAGAGCGTGAAGTTGAGGCGGCTCGCCACCGGGGTGGAGAAGGCGCCGAACAGTTCCTGGCTGTCGCGCGAGAAATCGCTGGTGGCCTCGCGGTAGTCGTAGCTCGCGATCAGCACCGACTTGCCCATGGCGAGACTGGCGCCGGCCGAGCCGTACCAGGCGTCGTGGAGGGCGATCCCGGCGGGCTTGCCGACGATCCGGTAGCCGCCGCTGACGAAGGGCGTTACCGGGCCGAGCGTCTTCGACAGTTCCGCGCCCACCGCGAAGTCGGCCTTGCCCGTGCCGAGCCCGCGCGAGGCCTTGGCGGTGGGCAGCTTGACCCGGCCGTTGATCTCGAGCCCGAAACCGAGCCGGTCCTCGGGGATGGCATAGGCCGCGCCGAGGTTCACGTCACCGAAGCCCGAGCGGACCGTGCGCGGGGCATTGGGATCGATCACCACGCCGCCGTTGCCGTCGCCGACGATGGCCGAGGAGCCGTCGATCCGCAGCCAAGGGATCGTGGCGGAGAGGCGCAGGTCGCCGGTCTTGTAGCGCAGGCTGAAGGGCACGATCAGAATCTCGGTGTCGACCCCGGTGCCGTAGTCGCCCTTGGAGTAGTCGATGCCGGTGGTGGCGGTCAGGCCGTCATCGGCGAGGGCGGGCGTGGCGATGGACGCAGTGGCCGCCAGGGCCAGCGCGAGTGCAGTCTTCTTCATTGGTAGTCCCCCATGGTGAAGCAGGCCCCGCGCGTTGCGCGAGGCCTGCAAGGCATTGATTTGCTGAGTGGATCAGTGACCCGGGCGGGCAGCCTGGACGGTGTCGCGTATCGACTGGGCGGCATCGCGCACCGACGAGGCGTTGGTCCGCGCGTCTTGCGCTGCGGCGCGCACGTCGGTCGCCGCGGAGCGGGCCGCCGAGGCGGTGACGCGGGCATCGGCGCTGGCTTCCTTGGCGTCGCTGGCGGACGAACGGGCGGCGCGCAGGTCGGCGACCGCGCCGGTGCCGTCCTTGATCGCCGAGTTGTCACCGCGGGCGCGGGCAACGGCGGCGGCGTCAAGCGCGGCCGAGGTGCCGGCGGCATTGGCGCGGCCGCTCACGGCGACGTCGGTCGAGGTAGCGCCGGCGGTGGTGGTGGTGCCGCCGGTGGTGCCCGAAGTCGAAGCTGTGGTGGTGGGCTTCGTGTCGGTGTCGGTGTCGGTGTCGGTGTCGGTTTCGGTGCCGCTGTGGGTGCGGGCGGCAGCGCGGGCGGCATTGCGTTCATGCGCCATGGCCGAGACCTGCTTGCCGATGCCCTTGTGGGCACTGCCGGTGCGCTGCGCCTTGGCCATGGTGCTGACGTCGCTGCCGAGGCCAGTCGTGGTCGAGGTGGTGGTCGGCGTGGTCGGCGCGGTGGTGCCGGTGGTCGTGCCTATCGTCGTTCCCGTGGTGGTGCCAGTGGTCGCGCCGGTGCTGGTTCCGGTGGTGCCCGTCGTCGTGCCGGTCGTTCCGGTGGTCGTCGTGCCGGTGGTGGTTCCGGTCGTGGTCTGGGCTACGGCTGGTGCTGCGGCCGCGATGGCCAGGGCCGAGACGATCGGCAGGATCTTCATTTTCATGCTATTCTCCTTCTGCGCCCCCGACGGACCGGTTCTCCCACCGGCCCTTATCGGCAGAAGCAGCCCCAGCCCCCCGGCCGCTTCGTGACCGACTGGCTGAGAGACCCTGCCTGAATGCTTGATTTACAAGCACAATTACTTCGATTTAACCATCGCTCTCGACGACGAAACGAGGCTAGGACGGCGATGAATTGAGCCGCTCGACTTTCATACCGGCGGGGATGGGAGTAATCGCCGATGCAGCTTCGGGACCCCGCCCGCAGTTCTCCCGTTAGCCCCACCGACGGCAGCGTGACCCTGCTGCGCGCCGAACCCAAAAGAAGAATTCACGACCGATGCATCGCCAGCACCTTGACGGACTGCCCACGCCCCGCCGCTATTTCGCCATGGCGGCGATCTGGCTGGCGCTCACCATGGCGGTGCTGGACGCGGCGATCGCCAATATCGCCCTGCCGACGATCGCCAGCGAACTGCATTCGGCCCCGGCCCTCGCCGTCTGGGTGATCAATGCCTACCAGCTGGCGACGACCATGCTGCTGCTGCCGCTCGCCGCGATGGGCGACCGGATCGGCCACGCCCGGGTCTACCTCGGCGGCCTCGCGCTGTTCATCGTCGGCTCGCTGCTCTGCGCCACGGCCGGGAGCCTGGACATACTGATCGCCGCGCGGGTGGTCCAGGGCGCGGGCGCGGCCGGGATCATGAGCATGAACGCGGCGCTGGTGCGTGCGACCTATCCCTCCGCCAGCCTGGGCCGGGCGCTGGGCTACAATGCGCTGGTGCTTTCGGTCGCCTCGGCGGTGGGTCCGTCGATCGCATCGGGGATCCTCGCCGTGGCGCGGTGGCCCTGGCTCTTCGCGATCAACGTGCCGGTGGGGCTCGCCGCGATCGCCGTGGGCTGGCACTGCCTGCCGCATGCCCCCGGGCATGGCCGCGAGCCGGACTACGTGGCCGCCGCCCTTTCCGCGGCCATGCTCGGCCTGATCGTCTACGGCGCGGAGCACTTCGCCCGGGAGGGGAGCATGTCGGGGCTCATCATGCTGGTCGCGGGCCTGGTCTGCGGGGCGGTGCTGGTCTGGTGGGAGCGGGGCAAGGCCAATCCGCTGTTCCCGACCGACCTCCTGGCGATCCCGATCTTTTCGCTCTCGCTGATGACCTCGATCACCTCGTTCGGGGCGCAGACCCTCGCCTATGTGACCCTGCCCTTCCTGCTCCAGTCGGTGCTCGGCCGCAGCGTGGTGGAGAGCGGCCTCCTGATCACGCCCTGGCCGCTCGCGGCGGGGACCTGCGCCTTCGTGGCCGGGCGGCTGGCCGACCGCTGGCCGGCCGGGCTGCTCGGCGGGGTGGGCCTGCTGCTGCTGGCGAGCGGGCTGTTTGCCCTGTCGCGCGTGGGTCCTCACCCCTCGGACCTCGACCTCGTCTGGCGCATGGCGTTGTGCGGGGCGGGTTTCGGGACCTTCCAGACGCCGAACAACCGCACCATCGTCAGCTCGGCCCCGCGCGAGCGGTCGGGCGCGGCCGGGGGGACATTGGCGACGGCGCGGCTGCTCGGGCAGACCTCGGGGGCGGTCGCCGTCGCCGTTGGCTTCCACCGGCTGGGGCTGGGCTCGGCCCCGTTCCTGCTGACCTGCGGCGCCGTGGCCGCGCTGGTGGCCGCCGGGATCAGCCTGGTGCGGCTGCGGGTGGCCGCGCCGGCGGGGATGCCGAGCTTCCGGCGCGAGCCGATGCCCGAAGCCGATTGAGGCCCCTTCCCTCACGCTGCGCGCTTGCCTAAGCCCTGCGCCATGAGCCTTGCCCCGGACCGCCTTGACCGCTTTGCCCGCCACATCGTCCTGCCCGAGATCGGCGGGGCCGGTCAGGTGGCGCTGGCGGGGGCGCACGTGGTGCTGGTCGGCTGCGGGGGGATCGGTTCGCCGGCCCTGCAATACCTCGCCGCGGCGGGGATCGGCCGGCTGACCCTGATCGACGACGACGTGGTCGAGGCGAGCAACCTCCAGCGCCAGACCGTGTTCGGCCAGGCCGACATCGGCAAGCCCAAGGCCGAAGCGGCGGCGGACTGGGTGCGACACTTCGACCTCGCGCTGGAAGTCCATGCGCGCACGCTGCGGATCGATGCGGGCAATGCGGGGGACTGCGTGGCCGGTGCAACGGTGGTGCTCGACGGGTGCGACAACTTCGCGACGCGCCTTGCCGTGTCGGACGCCTGCGTGAAGGCCGGCGTGCCGCTGACCAGCGCGGCGCTGGGGCGCTTCCAGGGGCAGGTCGGCAACTTCGCCGGGCACCTGCCCGGCCAGCCCTGCTACCGCTGCTGGGTGGGCGATGCCTTCGACGCCGACGACTGCGACACCTGCGCGGCCGACGGCGTGCTGGGGGCCATGGCGGGCATGGTCGGTTGCATGGGGGCCATGGCGGCGATCCGGGTCGTGCTGGAGGGCCATGCCGCGCTGGGCGAGCCGCAGTGGGGGCAGTTGCAGCTGCTGGATGGGCTGGCGCCGTCGTTGCGGACGATCAGGGTGCCGAAGGATGCGGACTGCCGGGGGTGTTCCGGAGGCGGATAGAAGCAAGAGGGTTCACGCAGAGACGCAGAGAAGAAGGAGAGACGCGGAGGGGATCAATCTGCCGCGGAGCCGCCCTCCTCTCCAGCCGACCTTGGATTTCGGAGACGGCCGCTTCGCGGACAGCGCAACGTCTCTGCGTCTCCCTTTCTTCTCTGCGATCTCTGCGTGAACCCCCTACAACCTACCCCGCCAGAACCTCATCAACCCATTCCGGCACCAGTTCCGTCGCCGGGCCCAGCCGGCTTTCGTGGAACCAGGCCGAGCCCTGGCTGCGGTCGAGGTTGAGTTCGAGGGTATCGGCGCCGAGTTCGCGGGCCGTGCGGACGAAGCCGGCGGCGGGGTAGACCGCGCCCGAGGTGCCGATCGAGACGAACAGGTCGGCTTCGCGGAGGGCGGCATAGATCTCGTCCATGCGGTAGGGCATCTCGCCGAACCAGACAACGTCGGGGCGCAAGGCTCGTGCGCCGCAGAGCGGACAGGGCGGGCGGTCGATCAGCGGGCCGGTCCAGCGCGAGCGCGAATCGCAGGCGGTGCACCAGACGTTGAGGTGTTCGCCATGCATGTGCAGCATGCGCCTGGCGCCGGCGCGTTCGTGGAGATCGTCGACGTTCTGGGTGACGATCAGGAGCTTGCCTTTCCACCCGGCGTCGAGCCGAGCGAGGGCGAAGTGCGCTTCGTTGGGCAGCTTGGTCTGCACGGCCTCGCGGCGCATGTCGTAGAAGCGCAGGACGAGGTTCGGATCGCGGGCGAAGGCCTCGGGCGTGGCGACGTCCTCGACCCTGTGGTTTTCCCAGAGGCCGCCCCGACCGTCATTGCTCCCGCGGAAGGTGTCGATCCCGCTCTCGGCGGAAATGCCCGCGCCGGTGAGGATCACGATGTTGCGGTATCGGCTCATCGCCGCCATGAAGCACGGCGACAGCGAGGTGAGCAAGATGGCTATTGGCGCAAGAATCGGGATCATCGGCAGCGAGGGCCGCATGGGCAAGGCCCTGGCCGAGGCGATCGCGGCTGCGGGCGAGACCCTTTCCGGCGGAATCGACAAGGGCGGCGATCCCGTGGCGCTGGCCGCGGTGTCCGACGTGCTGATCGATTTTTCGAGCCCCCATGCGCTGGAGGCGAACCTCGATGCGGCCATGGGCGCAGGCGTGCCGATCCTCGTCGGCACCACGGGGCTGGAGGAGCGGCACCACTGGCTGATCGACGCAGCCGCGGACAAGGTGGCCGTGCTGCAGACCGGCAATACCTCGCTCGGGGTCAACATGCTCGCCCACCTGGTGCGCGAGGCGGCGGCGCGGCTGGGCGAGGACTGGGACATCGAGATCGTCGAGACGCACCACCGGATGAAGGTCGACGCGCCTTCCGGCACGGCGCTCCTGCTGGGCGAGGCGGCGGCGGAGGGGCGGCAGATTCGCCTCGCCGACAATGCCGTGCGCGGGCGCGACGGGATCACCGGCGCGCGCGAGGCGGGGACAATTGGGTTCGCGAGCTTGCGGGGCGGGACCGTGGCGGGGGACCACTCGGTCTATTTCCTCGCCGACAACGAGCGGATTGCCTTGTCGCACCTTGCCGAAAACCGGCTGATCTTCGCGCGCGGCGCGGTGCGGGCGGCGCAGTGGCTGGTCGGCAAGGGACCGGGCCGTTACCGCATGCCCGAGGTGCTGGGGCTTTGATGCACCGATCCCATGGCCGCTCACCCTGAGCCTGTCGAAGTGTGCTGACGCAACGGCGGTTCAGGGTGCTTCGACAAGCTCAGCACGAGCGGGCCTGGGGATAGTCATGTCTGATCGGAAACCGTGGCGATGAACAAGGACGACATTTTCGAGTTCTTCCGCCGCCTCGCCGAGGCCAATCCCTCGCCGGAGACAGAGCTGGAATTCGGCAATGTCTACCAGCTGCTCGTCGCCGTGACGCTCTCGGCCCAGGCGACCGACGTCGGTGTCAACAAGGCGACGCGGGCGCTGTTCCGGCAGGTGAAGACGCCGGCGCAGATGGTGGCGCTGGGGGAGGACGGGCTGAAGGAGCAGATCAAGACGATCGGCCTGTTCAACACCAAGGCGAAGAACGTGATCGCCCTCTCGGAGATCCTCGTGCGCGACTATGGCGGGGAGGTTCCGGCGGACCGCGATGCCCTGACCGCGCTGCCCGGGGTGGGGCGCAAGACCGCCAATGTCGTGCTCAACTGCGCCTTCGGGGCAGAGACCTTCGCGGTCGACACGCATATCTTCCGGGTGGGCAACCGGACGGGCCTCGCCAAGGGCAAGACCCCGTTGGCGGTGGAATTGCAATTGGAGAAGAAGGTGCCCCAGCCGTTCCGGGTGGGCGCGCATCACTGGCTGATCCTCCACGGGCGCTATGTGTGCAAGGCGTGCACGCCGGAGTGCTGGCGCTGCCCGGTGGTGGACCTGTGCGCCTACAAGGCCAAGGTACTGGAAAAGGGCGCGGCACCGGCGGGCACGGCCAGGGAACGGGCGAAGGGGAAAATCGTTCGGAAGGCGCGGCGCAGCCGGGCTTGAGAACAAGCGCCGGGCGCGAGGAGTACTCCGATGGCTTCGACCCGGCTAACCCCCATGTTCTGTGCGATCGCTGCAACGGCCTTGCTCGCCGGCTGCTACGCCTATGAAGAGGGCCCGCACCGCTCCGCCCCGTTCGACCGCATCCCGGCCGCCGCGGTGACCGGGCCGGACCAGTCCTGCATTCCCCTCACCGCCTTCAGCCAGACCGTCGTGCGCGATGCGCGGACGATAGATTTCCTCTCGGTCGGCCGGCGGGGCTGGCGCAACGTGCTGCCCGACGATTGCCCGGGCCTCGGCACAGAGCGGGCCTTCAGCTTCAACACCTCGCTGAGCCAGCTGTGCAGCACCGACATCATCCGGGTGGTGCAGAACTATGGCGGCGGGCTCCAGCCGGGGGCTTCGTGCGGGCTGGGGCGGTTCACGCCGATCGAGCTGCGGCGGTAAACGACAAACCACATGAGCCGCTCACCCTGAGCTTGTCGAAGGGTGTTCACACGCGCCGCCAGCGTGCTTCGACAGGCTCAGCACGAGCGGGGGTGGTGCTGCGCTCCCTTTTCCCTCAGCCCTGCGGATCGAGGTGCAGGCCCTTGCGGCCGTGTTCGGGCGTATCGTGCGGCGCTTCCGGCCCTTCCGCATCGGGATCGCGCAGGGGCTGGAGCATGCCTTCCCACTTGGTGATGACCGCCGTCGCCACGGCGTTGCCGACGACGTTGGTGGCGGTGCGGCCCATGTCGAGGAAGGTGTCGACGCCGAGGATCAGGGCGATGCCCTCCACCGGCAGGCCGAACTGGGTCAGCG
>Ga0068855_100003517_pt1 | contig 19169 bp, 15 predicted proteins | sample KBSCornC52_FD_66592 | JGI IMG/M metagenome (GOLD analysis project Ga0068855, IMG submission 66592) | Corn rhizosphere microbial communities from Kellogg Biological Station, Michigan, USA - KBS Corn C5-2 | ecosystem: Host-associated > Plants > Roots > Rhizosphere > Soil ...
TGTGCCCCAGAGCAGGGCGATGTGTGGTCTCAGGCCAGGTTGCCGCGGGCTTATTGACGGAAAAGCGAATGGGTAAGCCGGTTTCATCCCGACCTTCCGCCACTGCGGTCGAGATTCAAGTCTCGGCTTTGATGAACGCTCGAATACGCTCGACGCAGTAGCACTTCCCGCCGTAAAAATTCATACGATCATTAGAGGAGCGGGAGGCTTCCCTAAGTTCGGCATAAGCAGCTGAGACTGCTGTACTTTCCGCAACATCCAAGTTTCTGGCCCCACATTTAGCCCCACAACTTGCGTCGGCTTTGATGGGACGGTCTGCGCGCCCAATGGACCCATCGGACACCCCCTCTTTACGTAACGTTGTTTTCCGGTGATGACTGATCACGCTCGGTTCACCCGTTAGTTCGGGAGACGCGTTCGTGAGCTTGAAAAACGTCGATTCTTACGGACTGGCTGCTGTGCCGGCACTTCCGCCGATGCTTTGGACCCTATGATGGATCCCGCGCCGCCCAAGAACATCCTGATATTCTCTGATGGAACCGGTCAATCGGGTGGTCTCACGCCCGATCAGCGCTTGAGCAATGTGTACAAGCTATTCCGGGCGAGCCGCATCGGTCCCGACAATCCGGTCGACCCGGCGGATCAGATCGCCTTCTATGACCCCGGACTTGGAAGCGAAGGCGCAGCCATGCAGGTGCGCGGCAAGTGGCGAAGAGCGTTCCGCAAGTTCGTCAGCTCCGCGACGGGCGCAGGCATCGGTCACAATATCACTGATTGTTATGAGGCGATTCTCAAGCATTATGAACCTGGCGACCGGATCTACTTGTTCGGGTTCAGCCGGGGCGCCTACACGGCTCGAAGCGTAGCAGGAGTGCTCCGCTATTGCGGAGTACCCACGCGGCTTCCCGATGGAAGTCCAATTCCCCGGTGGGGAAGCGGATTGCGCTCCATTGCGCATGAAGCCGTGCACAACGTTTACGAATATGGTTCGGGAAGGAAGAGGCAGAAGTTCGAGGACCAGCGCAAGGTGCTCGCTGCCCGATTTCGGCAGAAATATGGATGCGATGTGGATGGAGCGCCAAACGCCGCGCCATACTTCATTGGCGTGTTCGACACCGTGGCGGCCTTGGGCGAGCGGGGTTTCGTCCGATGGCTGATGAGATTGGCTCTGCTCGCAGCGTTAGCAACGCTAGTTGCCGGGCTTGCCTTCGTCGCGAGCCTATTTGGGCCCAGCTTCCGGAACAGTGTGTGGTGGGTCGCAGCCGTGGCGGCCACAATAGCCGCAATCGCCATCGCCAAAGCACGCCTCAAGTTCATTTGGATATACCCGACACCATGGCAATTTCGCTGGTGTGTGACGGGCTGGAAGTTCAAGGATTACGACACCAACCTCGACGGCAAGGTCAGTTTTGCGCGGCACGCGATGGCGATTGACGAGACGAGGGCTGATTTTGCCCGTGTTCCGTGGGGACAGCCGAGTGAGGGGGTCCGACCGGATGTCAACGGTCTCAAATCGTTCGTGCAGCTCTGGTTCGCTGGCGATCACTCCGACATCGGAGGCAGCTACCCCGAAGATGAAAGTCGGCTTTCCGACGTCGCTTTGAGCTGGATGGTGGACGAGCTCGAAAGCCTGCCACACCCACCGAAGATTGACAGAACGAAGCTTTCTCTGTGGCCCGACGCGCTCGGAATGCAGCATTCTGAAGTGGAAGCGGTACGGGATGCTTATCCGTGGTGGGTTCCTAGGGTATGCCGCTTCACCTGGAGCGAGAAGCCTCGAACGCCCCCTCCCGGTGCGTTGTATCACTCGAGCGTGCTTCAGCGCTTCGAAGCTGACGCGGTTGTGAACTGCAATTCGGTCGGTCCTTATCGTCCCGGCCCGCTAGCTCAAGATCAGGCCTTTGCGGTCTTCTATCCCGAGGGCGCGAAGGCCACGACGGAGGGATTATCACCCTCCTCGTAGGAGATTGAACTTCCTACTTTTCTCGCACTACCAAGCCGCTTCCCAACATTCCTCCCCACGGGAGCTGGAAGTCACCGGACAACAGAGGATTATCGTAGACTGAGACCGGTTGTCCAGTCCCCGCCATCGTCCGATTTTGGCCGAAAGGAGCCTGTCTGCCTTCGGGCAGATCGGCGGCTAAAGTGGACATGCGTTAAGCTGGTTGGCTCGTGTCCGTTTTCAACCCATTCCTGCCGCTAACCTCGTTATGGCAGTTTCCGATCCAAAGCGGACATTCAGATTTGGCTATGCGCATGGCCTGCTGCTGAGACTCGCTCTGCTCCGCGACAGACCAGAATCCCGGCTGGTGACTTTCTTCCTGGTTGATGGTCAGGTCCCCGGTTACCTTGCACTTCGCATTGCGCACCCGGAGTCTTCCAGCTCACACCGGGAGGCTGCGGTTGATGGCGCGCATCTGGCCGCGTAGTCTAGCGACCGAACAAGCCCGCGGAGTGTATGTCGCAAGTTCTTGGCCAGTCTGATCGCGCGTTCCTTGATTATCAGAATCGCCTCCGGGGGCTGATCTCGCAACTGAGGTCGCGGCGGTTCATCGAGGACCCCAAGATCTCACGTACACGGCGATTCAGGATCGGCCTTGCCGAGTGGCACCTTGACGCGCGCGCCGCGATTGAGCCGGGCCGCTACCGAGAACTCCTCGAATGGGGCGCCGCCTTATCGGCTGCGCAGGTCACCGAGCTCCAGCACATGCCAGTCGGCTATGAAGAGCTTGGCGGCATTCACGTTCGCGCGCACGCCGTCCCCCTTGAGAATGAACTGCGTTGGATTGCAGAACGGGTTCGCATCGAGCGCCATCGGGTTGACGCCTTTCTAAACGCTAGGGAACAGATCGAACGGGTCGTGCTGGGCGGGCGTCTCGAGGAGGCGATAGAGGCGCTCGACGTCGTGCAGGCGGCGCTCGGCGTCAGTCTCTGGTCGGTCCAGCTGCGCGTCGCTCTTGAACATCTGGCTGGCGGGCTCGAGCGCCAGAAGCAATATACTGCCGAAGTTAGGGCGGTATACCGGCACGGCCTACTTGGGTTTACGGCCTATCACACCAGCGTAAGGAACGAAGACCGGACGACCGTCGCGAAGTTTCTCGAGGATATCGAGCAGCGGATAGATCGTCATTCGAAATATGATGACGCCGTCAAGAACTACCTTCGCTACCGGCTCAAGAATGAGTTCGCCCAAGGGGATGCCGGCCTCGCCGAAGTGCTTCGGATTGAACAAAGCCACGGCATCGTCGACACCTATGAGACCTTTGTCGCGGTTCTCCAGGAAATCGCTCGTCGCGAACCCGGGCAGAATCTGCGCAACGCCGTTGTCGATGCCATTACCATCATTGGCAATGACGACTTCCGGCTCGCGAAGATCCTGCATCTCCTCGACGCGGCGTTCATTCCCGCCCTCCCAACTCGCGACCCTACGCTTCCCGACGCCTTATTCTCGGGAAAACTGGTTTCGGCCGCTCGAATTGTGCGCAAGATGCGCGGATCCACGTCAACCGATCCGTGGCACTATATCTATTCTGGTTTCGCATTGGCGTTTCCACCGCGTGGCACCGAGGTCCGCAGGGTCACGCCGGAATATTTCGTTGAGCTTATTGCCCGCGTCCAAAGCCGTTGCGATGGATGCGACCGTGCGTGGGATCAGGCAACTAAGCTTAGTTTGAACGTGCTTGGTCTGCCGCTCGCGGCGGGGCTGTGGGAGTTCTTCCATCAGCTGCGCCGCACCGCGCCGGACAAGCCGTGGCGGCCGTGGGTGATCGGCCTTCACAGCCCGAATTGCGGACCAGAGGACCGGCCTTGGACATTGGGCTGTGATGTGGACATCGCACCTCGAGGCGTCACTCAGCAAGTCTGGTATGAAGCGTCGTGCGCCGGCACTGCTAACGGCTTCCCCTTCCGCCTGGCGAGAGCCGCCGGCTTCCTAGAGGCGGGCGAGTTCTCCTCGGCGATCGAAGCCTTGGGACCATCCGGCGAAGCGTGGCCGTCGCCCTTGCGCAACCTGCGGGCGCTGCTTCTGCTTCATGCCCATTTTGCGCATGGTGACCGCGCCGAGGTGATCGCACTCGTCGCCGATGAAGGATCGCGGAGCCAATCTCACGCGCGATTCCTTCCTGTCGCTGCCGCGCTCGGCGATTATCAATGGAGCGACTTCAAGAGTGCGTCCGGCCCGCTCGACGCTCCGATCGCCCTCCACCTGCTGTGGACAGTGCAAGAGAGTAGCGTCGTCGCCTCACGCATGCGCTTTGCGACAGGCGCCGCTCTCCGAGCACTCGCCGTGAGGCGTCCTTCCGATCTCGCCGCGCAAGGTGTCGACGTTCCGCGGCACGAGCTCGTCTATTTCCTCAAGAACCTTTGCGTGCCGGACATCTTGGACGTTACGCGCCTGTTCTCCGGCACGCGCGCGATCTTCGAGGAGCGGCAAGTCATCTGCGCATTGCTCATGGACTTAGATCCGCCGCGGCGTGACGATTACAACTCTGAGATTGCGCTCATCGCTAACCGTCTGTCGATGGACGAGGGCCAGTGGATCGTCGACAGCACCCGGATCCATGTGGATGGTGAAGCCCTCATTCGCTGGGCGCTCAAGACGCTCGAGGAGGACTATTCGCGCTATCGCGACCTTGAGCGGCTGTCGATCGTCGGCAAGCAGGTCTTCGAAGATGTGTTAAGGGAACTGGAGGCGCTGCCATCTCAACGCACCAGCTTTACGCCCGAAACCGAAGCTGACGCCGTCCTGGTTAGCATCCTCCGTCGGATCGGTGAGGAGTTCCTCACCAATGCCGTTTTCGGCCTGGACTTCTATCTGTCGAAGCGGGTGCGGCACCAGTCGTTCATCGGCCTGATTAGGGGACCCCTTGAGTTCGCGGGGCTTATCACGACGCGGGAATCTGAAGCGACGGCTTATCATCGTAACGACGCTTGGCTTAATCGCTTCACACAGGTGGATCGTGAAGCCTTGGACGGTATCGATAATGCGCTTCGGCACTTCGCAGGCCAGTTCGACGAAACGCTCGCCAAAGCCAAGGACGCCTTTTTCCACTTGCGAAGCGCTGAGAAGCCGGAAGGGATGATTATTCTGTCGCTGGACGACCGGGCGATACGGCTCGCGCGCGGATTGATCCGTCTGGATGTCTCGTTCCAAGAATTCCTGACGCTCGCCATCACCATCATGTGGGCGTCGATCGAGCCTTCGCTCGAGGCAATTCGGCGTTATATCGGGGACCAGTTGAAAGCCGACCTCATCAATGAATTCGACCTAGTTCGAGCAAAGGTGCGCGCGCTCGCCGAGCAAGATCTGGCTTTCCTTGAATTCGACGCCGCGATGGGCCGCGGCTCGGCCGAGGTCCAACTCAAGCTTGATGAAGCGGCGCAATGGTTTGTGCATGCCGATACTTTGAGCCAGCGACGACTGTTCTCCCTGAAGCAGATGCTCGAGATCGCAGTTGAAACCGTGCTGAAGACGCAACGCGGCTACGATCCCGATATCAGCCAACAGGCGTCGGACGACATCCACCTTTACGCGCCGGATCTCGTTTTCATCCACGACGTGGTCTTTGCCGGCGTCGGCAACGCGCGAAAGCATTCGGGATTGAAAGCGCCAAAGATCGACGTCGCCGCGCATTGGGACGAGGACGCCTCGACTCTGACGGTCGAAGTCGTCAGCGACTGCAAGGCCTCACTCCGCGCGGAGAAAGAAAAGCAATCGGACGCGATCCGCAGTGCGATCGAAAGCGGCACTCACTCTCTCCGCACCCGCACCGAGGAGGGCAGCGGCTTCGCCAAGATTGCCGCGGTTGTCTCTCAGTCGGAAAAGGGCCGGATCTGGTTTGGTTTCACCGAAGTCGACCGATTCAAACTCGAAGTCACTTTCGCCGTCTTTAGCCAAACTGCTGAGGCCCATGCCGCCTGAACCACACATCCTGCTCGTCGAGGACGAGGCACCCAAGCGGAAGCACATCGAAAGCTTGATCGGCGAGATTGCACCGGCATGCCGGCAGTCGTCGGCGCGGTCGGTGAACAGCGCGCTCGACATCTTGGAAGCCGATCATGTCGATCTCCTCCTGCTCGACATGTCGCTCCCCACATTCGACGTCGGTGAGCGGGAAAGCGGGGGGCGCCCGCAGGGGTTCGGAGGGACGGAAATCCTTCGGCACATGGTGATGGCTGAGATCTCTTGCCCTACCGTGGTCATCACCGGCTACGAAGGATTCACTCGCGAGGGCGGCACGACTGTCGATTTGACGCAGCTTCGGGGCGAATTGTTGGAGGAGTTTCCGGACCTTGTTCGCGCCGTGCTTCATTACAATTCGACCTACGATGAATGGAAAACCGTGCTCGCGGCCACGATCTTGAAGACGGGCCTGGAGCCATGAGAGTGCTGATCGTCGATGACCATCCCAAGCGATACGACCGGCTAATCCCGGCGTTCTGTGCGCTTGGCATCAGGCGCGAGGACATCCACCTTGTCTCAAGCACATCCGAGGCGCGCTCCCGGATTGAGCAAATCCGCTACGACCTCCTCATCCTCGATATCATCGTGCCGCTCTGGCCAGAGCAGGGAGAGTCGCCACAGCATTCGATGGATCTGTTGTTCGAGATCCGCGAAGGCGAGCTTCCCAATCTACCGCGCTATATCGTGGGGATCACCGCCGACCCTGACGCTGCTAGCGAGGCCATGGATCAGTTCCACGCTTGGACCTGGTCTGTCCTGCCTTATGCATCCGATAGCGATGAATGGGTCCAACGCGCAGCCAACATCGCAAGGTTCGTGGCCGACCAGCCCGAAACTCGAGACGAGTCTAACCATCAGGTCGACGTTGCCATCATCTGCGCGCTGGCGAAGCCGGAGCAAGAGGAAATCCTCAAGATTGACTGGCGCTGGTCGGCGCCGCGACCGATCAATGACGTAGTGTTCGTTCGCGACGGTCAAGTCGACGTCGAAGGCGGGACCTTAAGCGTCTGCGTGACTGCGGTCGGACGGATGGGGATGGTCGCAACGGCGCTGCGGGCATCCTCCCTGATTGCGACCCTTCGGCCGCGAATAATCGCCATGACCGGCATTTGCGCGGGCGTGCGCGGCAAAGTCCGGATCGGCGACGTCCTGTTTGCGGATCCCGCATGGGACTTTCAGAGCGGGAAGCAAGTTCGGGAAGATGAGAATAGGCATCTATCGGCCCGACCCCATCATCTTCCAGCGCCGCAGCGGGTTCGCAGCCTAATCGAACTGCTGCGCGACGATAAGGATGCACTTTGCAAAATCGCGGCGGACTTCCCGGGAGACGCGCCGGTTGTCAGTCGGATCTTCCCAGGCCCGGTAGCGTCTGGCTCGGCGGTGCTCGCCGACGGTGAAATTATTCGGGAGATCAGGGACGAGCAGCATCAGGAGCTGATCGGCGTCGAGATGGAGATTTACGGTCTCTATGCTGCTGCTCATGCGGCGCAGAGCCCCCAGCCGTTGTCGTTCGCGCTCAAGGGCGTTTGCGATTATGCCGACCCCGATAAAGAGGACGGTCACCAGCATTATGCCGCCTATAGCAGCGCCAGGGTGTTGCAATTGCTGATCGAGCGTTACGGGCGGCACCTAGTGTCCTAACGCGTGGCGCCTGATGCCCACCGCTGTGACTACGCCCGTGGTTCAATCGCGCCTGTGACGAAGTTTACGAACGAAGAGCTGAACGACGAAGGCAACCCGTTTGCGGCGAGCTACTATGAGAGCAGAGAGGCTTGGCGCAGCAGTCAAACCTAGTATCCGTTTTCCACCCAAAACGGATACTAGCGGACCACGGAATGGCGGCCGCGAGTGGCCGAAAGCCGACTGCCAGCTTTAGGCGTAACCAGAGCAGTAACTGACGTTCCAACCGCTACGTTAGACTTTCTCCTCGATCAGAATTTGAAATGTCGGCTGTGCCCCTAGCTCGCGCATGCGCATTGCCAGCTTGGATCGAACAGCTCTCAAGAGCTCCTTTGGACGCTCCGCGGCTAGGTCGATCTTGAGGCTGTTGCCCGACAGCTTGTCGCTAGCGAGGATCGTGAACCTTGCTTCGAGTGCATCTTCCACAGCTAGCCGCCAAAGCCATTGGTGAGGCACTGTCTCGCGGGTCATCATCTCGCCAGGTTGGCTTTGCTCCTTCCACTTATTTCTCAGTGGATAGCCCTGCGCGGTGTAGCGCTGCGCCGAGTTTGTTTCTGAAACAAACGAAGCGATGGCATCGTCGACGCGCTCGATCACCCGGAACCGGGGCACACCGCCGCGCCGCATGATGTCGTACATAAGGCCCTCTACATAACTGGTTGGGCGCCGTGTCGCCGTGCCTGCCTCCCGCAGCCTACGGTCCACGCGCGATGCGAAAGCTTTGGACTGGCCAACATAAACGATGAGTGTGTTGAAGTCGCCGACGTGGTCGGGCGTCGTGGGATCGTGGATGGCGTAAGTGATCCATGCCTTCTGCTCGCCCTCAGTTCTCGCTCGGGCGTTCTCGCGATCAACTGCTGCGCGAAACTGTGCGTCCTGCCAGTACCGAGTGAAGCGCTTCACTGGGGGCAAGATGCGCAACTGAGTGAAGCTATGCAATCATTGGCCGCCATCCTTCTCAATAAGATAGCGACGATCATTCCTTCGGGCAGATGCGGTTTTGCGCGCCTTCTGCGAGTCACTCAAGCGTCTTCCGCGTTCTCGCCAGTTAAACGTGGATCATCTGCCTCGCCGTGCTGCCCGGCCCAGTCCTGCAGCCTCTCTTTGAGAAACTCGTTGAAAGCGGTGCCAGCGTTCGGATTGAAGCCAAACGGCTGATCCTCGTTGCCGGCACGCAGGTCTTGGAAGAGCGCACGCACCTTTTCTTTGAGAGCCTCGTCTTTCGTGATCTTCAGATGGGCCTCAAGCGGCTTCTCCTTTCCGAGTTCCTCGTAACCGAGGTACCGCTCGAAATCAGGGATACTGCAGCGGTGCCGAACCCGGAGCCCGCTATCACGAGCAGCCTTGATCTCTCCGTAGATGCTCTCGTTGATGGTCCACATCGCCGCCGCGTTGCCGGTCTTACGTGAGTACGGCCAGTCGATATCGTGGACGACGCTAAAATCGACTTTGAAGTGATGCAGCATCCGTATCAGGGCGGGCAGGATCGCTTTGCCTCTTGCGCGGATGATCGTGACATCATCCGAGAGCTTGTGCTCCGGCTCCACGGCCGCCGCTAAGAAAGCGGCGTGCTCGGTGTCACCTTCTACGAGGATTGGATAAGAGCCAAAGAAGACCTCAGAAAAGCCGACGTCCATCCGCTGAAGCGCCTGCAGTTGCCGCTTCTCATCGTTGTCAAACTTGATGCTGTCAGCGCGGTAGGTCTTGTTAGTTAGCGCGCCTTCGTCGCCGAGAATCCTCTCAAGCCGGACAACGGTCGTGTGGTCTTCCAGCGCGTTGACGAAATACGGCGAATGAGTGGTCATCATGACCTGCCAGTTCCTGTCGGCACCGAGGTCATATAGATGGCGCTGAGCTAACCGAGCTGCCATTGGATGCAGAGCGTTCTCGGGCTCATCGATTAGCAGCAGGTAGCCGGGGAATGCGGGATCATCGGCGTCTTCGGGTGCCTTCTCCACTGCGTGTGCTGCGGCAAGTTGTTCCTTCAGCTCGGCTATCTTTGCTTCGTCCTTCTCCTTCTTGAGCTTGGCGATAATCGGCTTCTTGAGGCCCTCGCGAAGCTCCGCCTTTCGCTTGAGCTCGTTGTGGACCTGAAGCATCGACCAGAATAGCGCGCGACGGGCACCCGTGCCCTGTTGACCAAGTGTCGTCTCCACAGGGCCCTCACAAACGCGAATTCCGGAACCCGTCCTCAGCAGCTCCTTCAGCTTGATTGGCGGGTCAGCCATTCCGATGTCGAGCCTCAGCCCGAGATTTGGGAAGACACCGGCGAAGCCTTTCTGAATGTCTGACGCGATCGCATCGAAGCGCTCCTGGTGTGCTGCAGCTAACCCCTGAACTAGGTCAACAAGGCCGCGAACTGACTTTGACAGTCCAGAGTCCGGGTCTCCTTCATGGCCCGCCATCTCGACAACGAACGGCTCAAGAGCGAGCGTAAACAATACCTGTTCAGTGGTGGCAGCGTCTTCGAGTGAGCCAATTCTCAGGGGCTGCGGCAATCGTGACTTGAAGACGTTGTCTGCGCCGCCCGCCTTGCCCTCGTCGGCCCACTCGCCCGCCGCAGGGTCCCACGTGGATCTGATCTTCTGGTAGGAAGTCTCAGGAGACCACTCCCATTTGCTCCTCACAATCAGATGGTCGCCGGTGTCGAGCTTCCATTTGGCATCAACGTTCGCGATCCCTTCCGGGATGTGGACGTCCAGCTCGACGACAGAAGGATCGCCCTCATTTGCCCAGCGACACCGATCAAGCACGGGGTCGAAGGTCGCGCTACCTTGAGCCAGCTCGTAGGCGCGCAAGATTGTGGACTTGCCTGCATTATTCCGTCCGACGAGGCAGACTACCTCATCAAGCGCCACCTCGACTGTATCATTTCCTATGCACCCGAGATTCCGGATAGTGAGCTTAAGTAGAACCGACGTGTTCGGCTTCGACATGAGGCAACCTCGCAACCCGGCGCTGCTAGTGCGCCAGAAAGAAGAAACCGAGCGCTCCGGTTCTTAGCGGGTTTGCTGCTACCGAACTATCTCAGTGAGTGGCGGCTGCGGCCGCACGATGTGCTCAACACCGAACCAACGCAGGCCGTGCTCATAACCAAGTCGTCCTTCGCTCCGCTCGCGGCTCCTACTACGAGAGTTTGGTCGAATAAGGGGATCGTACATCGTAGGTCCGCTTTCGGCAGGTGCACCAGTGTCCTCCTGTGACCGAGATTGGCGCTTATCAGTCGTTGCTCCTCCCCTCGATGAGCCGCTCGAGGGAATTCATCGGAATGACGGTGATCGCTCCAATCTTGACGATGTGGATCTCGCCGGCGGCGATCAGCTCGTAGAGCTTCGATCGACCGATGCCGGTGAGGCGGCACGCTTCAGAAATCCGGACACTGATCGGCCTTATGGCGCTTCCGCTATCCATTCTCGGCCTCCGGATTCGGTGCCAGCTTCAGTGTCTGGTCGCCGCTCGCGAGCCGCCGTCCGACAAGCTCGACAAACCGGCGGTAGCGTTCCAGCCCGAGCCGGGCGGTGTCTGTGTCGAACGGCGGCTGGTGGGCAACGAGCGTAAGCTGGTGTTGGATGAACACGCCCAGGGCTTCGGCGACAAGGTCGAGCCGCTGGTGGATGCTCTGCTGCTCGCGGCTTAATCGATCGAGCCGAATGCCGAACCGCTCGTCGAGCTCGTTACTGGCGCGCCGGTCGATCCAGGCGTTGAGCGCGTCGGTAAGGATTGCGGTCTTCGAGGAGCCGGGCTTGGCGCTCAGCTGCTCGAGCTTCTCCGACAGTTCGTCGGGCAGATAGAATTGGTGGCGGGTCTTGAACGTCCTCACCCGCCGATTGTGGAGCGGCCGGAGCCGCGCGAACAGTACGTGTTGGGTGCAGAGACGTGCATCTCGGCGCCCATTGACCGGCTTGCCCGATTATCGGGAGAGACCGCGGCTTCGGCCGATGGTCCAGCTGATGGTGCCGGTCTCGCGAACGATCCCGGAGACCTCGCGACCGATCTGCCGCTCGAGCACCGGCCGCCACGGCACCAGCGTGAACTCCTGGCTCATCTGAATGAGCGCGAACTTCTTGTCACCGACCTGCACGGCACGGCTGCAAATCCCCTCGATGCGCTCCCCGGTTGTGGCTTCGGCGAAGCGGCTGCCCAGCTCGCGCGACAGTGCCGCGGCCATGCGCCTGAGCTCACGCCGCTCCAGAGTTGGGACCAGATCTGAGCGACAACGAATGGCGTCGCCGTCAACCTCAGCCAGGCCTTGCTGGATCAGCCACTGCCGCCGCCGATCGAGCGCCTTCCTCACCTCTGCCCCGAACCCGCGCTCAAGCCGAACGGGAGCATCCGAGACCAGCTCACGATCGAGCCAGGTCGCGCCGTCATGCTCGGGCAGCTGCTCGATGGCGAGGCTGCTCAGCACCTCAACCTGGACCGGAGTCCGCGCGGCGAGCTTGCGTTCATACTCCCTGACCCGCTCCTGATGATCGGGCGCGATGATCCAGCTGCCGTCCGGCTCGCGGGTCACCGCGCCGGTCGCGCGCCGGATCGCTTCCAGTCTTCGTACATGTGTTTGCGCGAACGCCTCGGTCGCCTGCGGGTCTTCGGCCAGGTGCAACTCGATGTGGTAGCGGCCGCCGCTTCTGGCCGCGATCTGGGCGATCGTGCGGTCGACCTCGCGCGGTTCGATCGACTTGGGTGCGATCGCCACCACCGCGCCCGGCGGAGCCTCGATCTCTCTCTGGCCAATGTCGACATAGTGGGTGCGTCCGTCGATGCCATCGATGATCAGATAGCGTCGGTCGGCATGTTCGTCCGAAAGCCCCCGCAAAACGAGGCGTCCGATTATCGGTTCGGCGCTACCCTCGCGCGGAATGTAGATCGCATAATCCTGCGGCAGCCGGTGGAGCTCCCGGTTCAGCGTTTTGATGATGTCGCCGCGCTCGCCCATCCGGCGGAGAATGGGTTCAAGATCCGGGTCGAGACGCCAGCGCCCGCTGCCCAGCTCGTCGGCGAGACCGAGCCGCGCCAGTTTCCTAAGCCTTGCTGTGCGCAGGTCCTGCTCCTGGGCGTCGCGGTGGCGGGGATCGATGAATCCATCCTCGCCAACTGAGCGGATCAGGCGCCGATCGATGCCGGTAAACCGCTCCTGCTCGACCTCGCGAAGTCCGGAGCGCTGTACCTCTAGTTCGCTCCGCGGCCCCAGATCGAGGTTCACGAGCTCGGTGGCGCGCTGGCGAAGACCGTGCGCCATATAGTCGCGGGCGATGATCAGATCCTTGCCCTCGTCGTCCTTGCCCCGCACCAGCACGTGCGAATGGGGGTGGCCGGTGTTGAAGTGATCGACCGCCACCCAATCGAGCCTGGTCCCGACGTCCTTCTCGACTTGGTTCATCATCCGGCGGACCAAGGGTTTCAAATCCTCATATTCTGATCCGTCTTCGGGTGCGACGATGAACCGGAACCGGTGGCGGTCGCCTGCCCCGCGCTCGACGAACGCTTTCCCGTCCGCCTGGTCGAGCTCCGCCGAATAGAGCGAACCCCTTGTCCCCTCGCGCGTGGTTCCGTCGCGCTGCAGGTAGCGCATGTGCGCGGTCGCGCGGGCGAGGCCTTTCGGACCCAATCTGACGATGCTGGTCTTGACCACCACCCGGCGGGCGTACCGCCCCGCAAACCTCTCCCCGGTCGACAGCAGGCGACCGACGCCGGATCCGCGCCCGATCCGGCTGCCGTCGAAGCGGCGACTTCCACTCGATCGTCTGCGGCGGCCGGCGAGATTGGCGCTGCGCAGCACACCGCTGGCGAAGCGCTCGCGGCCGCCGTTGCCGCCGTCGCCAACCCGGCCAAGCCACAGCTCGAAATCCTCATCTGCCATCCCGCGATCCCACCGGCAAAAGCATCGATGAGGGGCGCGCCCGCTCAGGCTTCAAGGGCCTCCAAGCAAGTCTCCCGCACGAGTGGCGGAAGTCCGCAGATAATGGGCCGAGAATCTCCTGAATGGAGGCAGTCCAGGGGCAATCTCGACCTCGTGCCTCCAAGAAACACGACGTGCAGACAATGACTTAGCAGTTGGTGAGAGCAACTGCCTTTATCTTGCCATCAGCCCTCTAACCTGCCTCACACCCAAAGCCCCGTCCACCGAAGCGCCTCAACCACCCCGAGACACGCGACATTTCCACCTGCGGTGGCCCTCGCAATTGGGCGATGAAAAGCCCATGGTCCTCTCGCTGATCGTTGCAGGATCGATGATTTTCGGGCTGCTTTTTCGCAGACCGTTTGTCAGTGTAGCTGCGTTTGGCGGAGGGCCAGCCGATGTTCGGACTGGCAAAGGAGAGATAAAAATATGCCGATCGGAACGGTGAAGTTCTTCAATGAGTCGAAGGGTTATGGGTTCATCGCGCCGGAGGACGGCGGCAGCGATGCCTTCGTGCACATTTCAAGCGTCGAACGCTCCGGAATGAACACGCTTCACCAGAATCAGCGCGTATCCTACGAGCTCGAACAGGATCGTCGCGGCAAGATGGCCGCGGTCAATCTGCGCGATGCCAGCGATGCCGAAGCGGGCTCCGACAAGTAAGATCTCACGTCAGGAGCTTCTATGTCAGCTTTGGAATTCTACCTGGAGCGCGCCGCGCAAGCCCGCGCCGAAGCCGAGGCGACGACGCTCGATCGCGTGCGCGAGCGCTGCCTCCGATCCGAGGAAGCGTGGTCCGAACTCGCCGAAAGAGCCCGGAAACATGAGGCGCTGAAGGCCGCCGATCAGCGGCGCAAGGCAGAGCTTTTTGACCTGACTTTCGCGCGGTTTGATCGCCGCTGACCTGCATCGAACTACAAAGAAAGCCCTCGCGCGAAGAGCTCGCGCGAGGGCTGAAAGGTCGTCTGGAATTTAGTCGGCCGGGTTCCAGATAACGGCGAACGTGTCGTCGTCTGCACCGGCAGCGCGGCCGAGATTGGCGTAGATCCGCCGCGGGCCGAACTCCGGAGCGGCAAGGGAGAGCGAGACGTAATCGCGTCCTGAAGCCTCGGAGCGGCGGGTCCAGCCGGCGCCGATCTCGACCTCGCCGGAGAAGACCCGGTAATCGGGCTGGGCGTCGGTGGCTTTGGTCTCGTTGGGCTCGATGAGGACGTCGGCCTTGATGCTCAGGGTCTTCAGCTGGCCCTTGAAGCTTCCGTCGCCAAGCTTTGTCACGGTTCCGATTGCAGGCATTTGTCTATTCCTTTTGATTGTCGCCCGAAGGGATTTCCGGATCGACACGCATCGGGAATGGACGGGGCAAAGAGCGCCTGAACCGAATGGCCGAAGCGGCAGCGGAGGACCTGAAGCGACGGGCTTATTTGAAGCGAAGCGACCGCGAGGAGCCGCGTTCAGCGGCGGGGAAATAAGCACAAGCCAAGGGTTTTGAGGCGCTCGAACCGGCCATAGATCGCGTGTTTTAGAGAGCCGAAGTCCCGTTGGCGCGGGGCAAGGAAAGGATGCCAAACGCTGGTCGTGATCAGGCTGCGGCGCCGCGCTCAAGCATCTGGATACGCTCCTCGCAGATGGCCTGGACCACGCGTCCGAGCTCCTCGACGCAAGTGCCCAGCCAGGCGAGTTCCTCAGCCGAGATGCGGTAGTGCTTCGAGTATCGTGCCTTGACGTAGGCATCCTTCAGCTTCTCGAACATCGCCCGCTCCTTGCGGCTGTCCATCGGCCACACGAACGTCAGCCGCCGATCCAGACGCTCGGCCTGGGTGCGCAGGAACCCAAGGTTGTGCACGTGCGGCGTATAGAAGGTGCAGACGAGAAGGACGCAGTGATAGAGGTTTTCAGTCGCTTGATGGAGGAGGAAGGCGGCTCTCCGCCAGTCCTTCTCATCCATGTAGAACCGATAGCCTTTGAAGAAGCTCATGCCGCTCGGCAGCCACTCCTCATAATATTCCCGTGCCATCGCCAGCGCCTGCGTGGGGGTCTTTGGCTTGGGCTCGGCAAGCTCGCTGTCCTCGCTCTGGTAGAGCGCGATCCCGTCTCTGGCGACGTCCATGAAGAAGAAGCGCCCATGGGCGAGGCCGTCGTTCACTTCGTGCAATGTGTGGACGATGAAGTTGACCGGAGTCCTGAGGGTTTTGGTGATCGCCAGCTCGCGGTTCAGGCGCTCCTCGGCCTTCGCCCAATAGGTGACCCGGTCGGTCAGGCGCTTGTCGTTGACGATGATCAGAAGGTCGAAGTCAGACTGATAACCCTTGGCCGTGTGCGGTTCGTCGACCCACCCGCCGCGTGCATAGGAACCGTAGAGGATGATCTTGAGGATTCGTCCCTTCTTCTTCCACTCCTGGGTCGCAAGGGCTGTCGCCTCGCCGAACTCCTCGAACAGGATCTGCACCACACGCTCGAGCTCGCGCTGCTTGGAAGCCGGCAAATGATCGAGATCGGTGCGCATTCCTCCTGAACCTTACCCATAATCAGCAGTTGTCGACAATGCGGCTGGCGAAACCCGATGCCCCCCTTCGCCAGCCGCGTCTTTTCATCAGAACTATCGCTCCTGCCAGCTGAGCTTCTCGCCAGCAGTCCTTCGCCCGCCAAAATGGTGTCCCAGCTCGCCAAATCCTCGCGGAGGCCGACCGCCAAAGCCCTGCATTGCCGCTGACCAGAGCCCTAGCCGGACGCTCTCGATCGCCGTCCCGCAGACCCTCGGGCTACGAGCCCGGAGTGAGAGTTAAAGTGATCGTGTCGCTGTAGCTTCCGGCCAACTTGCCGCTCGGAACGCCGCCGGTCAGCGTCAATATGAGCGGCCAGCTCGAACCCGCCACGCCGGCGCGCGCCCGGTTGCTGAGCGACGTTCCGTTTGCGATCGTGTCCCCGTTCAGGGTCATCGTGTACGGGATCACCGAATCCACAGGATAGGGCTGGACCGCCCCGGCGAGCACCAGCTGATCGCCCGACTGGACCGAAACGTTGACCGAGCTCGTGCTCTTGACGCCGACATTCAGGGTCTGGGTCGCGGTCGTGAAATTGCCGAAGTCGATCGACTGCGGGCTTGCTGTGACGATGCTGACGAGCTTTGGAATGGTAAGGCTGAGCGTCAGGCTCGACGCCGCCGAAGAGTCGATTCCGTCGTTGGTTCCGTTGCTCTTGAAGCATTGAATTGCATAGTTCAGCGTTTCGGTGAACGTCGTCCCGCCGACGAAATCCTCGCCCGCGAGATTGGCCGGGATAGTCACCTGCATCGGCACGTTGACCGAGTTTCCCGAAGAGCCGTTGGGAAGATTTGTCGTTCCAACGGTCTGCGTGGTGACGTCGGTTCCTTCCGGAAAGGAGACGGTATCGCCCGTCGAGCTGTTGGCGATCTGATATTGCGGCCCGGCAATTCCGACACGCACGGGTCTTGAGGCATTATTGGTGTCGAGGAGGATCAGCCGGGCGCTCATCGACGAGCTGTTCTTGCGTGCAATGGTCGCCGTGAAGGACGCCTGGACGGCGGCCGGATTGATCGGGTTCCAGCTCGGAACGGTCGGCGAGGTGAACGTCACGCTCGCGCAATTCACGGCTTCTGCCCGGCCGGTTGCAAGGGCCGCAGAGGCGATTGCCGCAACCGCAATTGTCCATTTGTTCATTTCGATCCCCCTTGCGCCACCGGGCGGAGGTTGCCGAGGCGAACGGTTCCGGTGGGGTCGTCCTTGATGTCGATTTCGTAGATCAGAGTGCCGCTTTCGGCAGGCATTTCGATCCGCCATTTGCCGGGCCTCAGACCCTGGGCGCCGAACTTGCCTCCGCGCGAGGTGAACATCGTCACCGCCGGGCGCTTGGGCGCCCTAAGGTCGATCGCCTTGCCGGCGAGCAGCGACACCGGCTCTCCTGCGCCATCGAGCAGCCGCCCGATCACAAGCAGGTGATAGTCGGACCCGATTTCGAGATGGTAGCCGCTCTTGTAAGGCGGCGTGATCTGCACGTTCCCGGGGCCGAGATCGTAACCCGGCGGAGCGTTCGGAACGTCGTAGATCAGGGTTCGCGGCGAATAGGCGCTGAGGTCCCCGTCCACCGCCGCGCCAAGCGACCCGGATTTCGCCTGCTCGCTGTTGAGCTCGGGATCGATGACCACTTCGTCCCCGTGAAGGCTGCGATGCGGCGACGCGATGAGGAAAGCCTGCTGGACCGGCCGGCCGACCGCGAAAATCCCATCGGCAAACGCGATCGATGTTCCCGCCCGAACGGTCGTCCTCATCCCGGACCCCGTCTCTCCGTCGCTGCCGTAGCCGCCGAACTGGCTTGCGCCGAGCTCGAAACGGTTCGTGAGCAGCGTGGCCTGCGCGTTGAGATTGGTGGATCCGCCCGTCCGTTCCACGTCGGCCCCCGCCGACCAGGAACCGACCCCCGCGCCCCCGCTGGCGTCGTAGCTCGCGTGGAGCGTACCGCGACTGTCGACGTCGGCCTGGGCCTGCGCCCGAAGTCCGAACCGCTTTCGAATGCCGATCCGGACGAGGCCGTCCGAGCGCCCCGGGGACCGGTTCCACTCGGCATCGCTTATAAGGGCGAGGCTGTCCGACATCGCAAGGCCGCCGGAGATCCGCAGCCCGTAGCTCCTCGCCCTTTGAACCCGGTCGTGCGCATATTGTGCGTCCGCGGTAACGAAGCTGTCCCGACCGAAGGTGACGGCGAGCCCGAGCGACGCGCGAAGCGCCACCGGCTCGCGTTCGAGAAGCGCTCCAGGCGTGGCGAAGCGGGCGCTTCGCATCTCGACGGCGCCGCGAACCGAAACCGACCGTTGTCCGGCAAGGCTCTGGATCACCTTCTCGTACGTGGCCTCGCCGGCATAGCCGTCCCCGCCTTGGGTCCGGCGGCTGGCGGAGAGCTGAAATCCGACCAGACCCAACATGCTCCCGAACAGGAATTCGCCGCCGACCTGCTGCGCGCTCGCATCCGCCTGGACATTCGCGCCGGCGGTGAACTGCTGGCCGATCCCCTTTCGGACAAATCCGCTCGCCGCCCACGCTCGGCCGTAGCGGATGCCAGCGCTCGTCGGTGTCGAATAGACTCCGGCGAAGCCGAAGAACTCGGTCGCGCCCGGCTCGAGCAGCTGCTGGTTGGAATAGAGATTGAAATCGACGACGCGCTGCTTGCCGGCTTCGTCCTCGATCAGCAGGCGGACGTTGTTGGCGCCTTCCGCAAGCGGAAAATCCTGAAGCGTGTAATTGCCGGGCTGGAGCAATTTGCGCTCCACGCTCCGTCCATTGACCAGGGTTTCGACCATGCTCGGCGCAAAAAGGGTGAAGGCCTGCGAGCCGGTCGAGCGGAACTCGCGCCATGGCTCCAGCACGCTGTAGAATCGCTGGACGGAAATGCCGGCCGCGGACGGCGTGCTCTGAAACCCTCGCGCATAGGGCTGCAGGTCCCCGGCCGTGAAGCGGATAACGTCGGCCAGGTCGTCATAAACGAGGCGCGATCCGGTTCGGCGGAAGAGCGGGTCTCCTTTTCTCAGCGACAGATAACCCTCGCCTTCGGCGACGACGCCGAGGGCGCGAAACGCCCAGTCGATCGACGACACCGGAGCGAGCACCCCGCGGTCCG
>Ga0068855_100003520_pt1 | contig 19155 bp, 20 predicted proteins | sample KBSCornC52_FD_66592 | JGI IMG/M metagenome (GOLD analysis project Ga0068855, IMG submission 66592) | Corn rhizosphere microbial communities from Kellogg Biological Station, Michigan, USA - KBS Corn C5-2 | ecosystem: Host-associated > Plants > Roots > Rhizosphere > Soil ...
TGGCCTGATCCTCAGTAGCTCAATGGCAGAGCATTCGGCTGTTAACCGAAGGGTTGTAGGTTCGAGTCCTACCTGAGGAGCCAATCTCCTCTTTAGAATCAAAATATTACGGACGGCTACTCGGGGAATACCCTGCAGGGCACCCCATACACGCGCGCCGAGCATGCAAATCCTTGCGGGGACCCGTTGCCCGGGCGCCCGGGAAAGGGCACAGGGTTCAGTTACTGAAGTTGGTTCCTAGACGATGTTTGCTTCCAGCTGTTCTTGGTATGGAGCTGCTTAATCCGTTCTAAGCGTCAATTGGAGTCCCTTCGAGAGACAGACGTTCGCCGGATGGAAGGCGTTCGCCTGAGCAGCCAGCGCACTGACAGTCCGCCTGCGAAGATAACTGCGGAGATGCCGGCCAGGATATAAGTTCGCTCATCGTTGTGCCTTTGAAACTCTTCGAGCGCGACCGTAAGGATCCAGAGCTGGAGAGCTAGCAGGAGAATACCTATCATCAAGGCTGCGCCGACCAACCCTGCCTCTCCAGGTGGGGGAACGGCGCGCTTTGGCTGCTCTCGAAAGCTGGGCGTTTGGGTCCGAAGAGGCGTGGTCATGGTTCCACTCCGATCGCGTAGAGCTTGTCGCCATTCGCCTGAAGCGTAATTCGGGAGAGCGGACGCACTGGCGGACCAGCGACAGGCTCGCCGGTCCTGGTATCAAAGACGCCTTCGTGGCAGGGGCAGAACAGCCGGTTCTGGTCCTTCTGGTAGTACACGGAACAGGACAGGTGCGTGCACGTCTGGCTGTACGCGACAAAACGTCCGCTCTCCAGACGAAGAAGCATCGCCTGGTCTTCCGGCCCCGGATAGTGGAAGTAAACAGCATCATCGTGCGGTATTTCGGTAATCCGTGCGATCTCCTTCGCAGCCGTTTCTCGCACAGGGAGGAATCGGCGCAGTAACGCGAGAAGCGCAGTACCGAGAAACAGCGTTCCGGAGGCATACACCGCAAATTGAAGAAGATCGCGGCGGGAGGTCAACTCATCGGCATCCCAGTGATAGGGAAACTCCGATTGCCATTGCTTCTGCTCTGAAACCTCATCGTCGGAATAGTTCCGATTGGTTAGTTCGTTCATAGAACCCACGGCTCCTCCTCTTGAGAAACTTCGCCTGCGCGAACGGCGCCATCTGAATCCGTCTGGACCTGCAGTCGAGAGTCTTCTGCCGGAAGCACATGGTAAACACGTGTGCGCACGGTCTGGGTGCCGAAATCGGTCTGTCGCACAGCTGCTCCCTTCCGCTCCTGGGCGAACTGCTCGTATGTGCCGTACCAGAGTGCGTCAGTAGGACAGGCCTGCGCGCACCAGGGTTGCAGATCCTGGGAAGTGCGATCGTAGCAAAGATTGCATTTTTTCATCAGCCTTGCACTGAGGTCGATTTTGGGGACGCCGAACGGGCAGGCATACACGCAGTTACGACAGGCGATACACCGCGAGGCATCGGCTTGCTGAACCACTCCCTCTGGAGTGATCATGATCGCCAGCACGGGGCAGACCTGCGCGCAGGGAGCCACCGGCGATTCACAATGCATGCAGACGGTGGGCTGTGTCGCTACGCTGAGGCCGCGGTCGATGAAATCGACCATGATCATGCTCTCCCCTTTGTGGGAGTCACACTCCCGGCAGGCGGCTTCACAGGCTCGGCAGCCGATGCAGCGGGATGGATCGACGAACAGCGTATCAATAGACATCGCGTGATCTGCCTCTCGTTAGTGTTGCTTGCCGTGTTGTTCAGCCGGTCCTTTTGTTTCGCCTACGGTATAGGGAAACATGCGAGGAGAATTCTCCGGGGTGAGGTTTTCGGTTGCGCGCTGAGGTGAAGATGATAGTGGTGAATCGATGCGTTCCATCGTGGCGGCACAGACCTTGTATTCGGGAATCTTGACGGTTGGCTCTACGGCAGGGTTGGTCAACTGATTGACCGCACCCTCATGGCCGTAATGGAACGGGATAAAAATGGTGTCAGGCCGAATGGTTGGCGCTACGACGGCCTTTAACTCCATGTGTCCTCGCGGTGTGCGGACACGAACCCGCTCATCGTGGGCGATGCCGAATCGCGAGGCTGCGCTGGGGTGGATCTCTACCCACGGCTCAGGTGCCTGGCTATTGAGAAATCCCAGCCTGCGAGTCTGGTTGCCGCTGAGGTAGTGGTACACCACGCGTCCGGTGGTGAGGCGTAGAGGAAAAGCTTCGTTAGGCTCTTCGGCGGCCGGCATGTAAACGATCGGATGGAAGCGCGCGAGTCCATCCTTGTGAGCGAAGCGCTCAGTGAACAGATGCGGGGTTCCAGGATCGTCTTCCGTCTTGCAGGGCCAGAAGACCCCGCTTTGGCGGTCGATCTTCTCCCATGTGATGCCGGCATAATCGGCAATACCGCCCTTTGAGGCGCGACGTAGCTCGTCGAAGATATCCCGGCTGGAGTGAAACTCGAAGAACTGCCCGCGGCCCAGACGACGAGCAAGTTCGCACACGATCTCCCAGTCCCGCTTCGCCTCGCCGGGAGGATCCGCGGCCTGATTGATCTTGATCACACGTCCTTCGAGATTGGTGGTAGTGCCTTCATCTTCGCACCAGACCGAGCCGGGTAGAACGACATCCGCTCTCTCCGCTGTCTCTGAAAGGAAAAAGTCGATGACGATCAGGGGGTCGAGATTATCGAGAGCGCGCGCGACAACGGCGTTATCGGGCAGGCTGACCATCAGGTTAGAGCAGATCACCAGGCAGCTTTTTATCTCGCCGCTCGCCATCAGCTTTACCATCTCGGTGGCCGCGGCGCCTTCCCCGGGTATTTCGCTCTCAGGAATACCCCACACCTCGGCGACCGCCTGACGGTCTTCCAGTACGTCGATGTGACGATATCCGGGGAGCTGGCTGGCCTTTTGTCCGACCTCGCGTCCTCCCTGTCCGTTGCCTTGGCCGGTGATCATCATGACTCCGCCGCCTCGCTTACCGACTTGCCCACGGGCGAGGGAAAGATTGATACAGGCAAGGCAGTTGTCGACCCCGTGGGTGCTGTGTTCGATACCACGAGCGTGCATGACCATGGAACGCCGACCGCGTCCGAAGATCTCGGCCGCTGCCACGATGCGCTTCGCAGGCACTCCGGCAATTCGCTCCGCCATTTCCGGTGTGTAGGGTTCGACCGCGGCTTTCACCTTGTCCCAGTCACGGGTACGGGAGGCGATGTACTCTTCATCGGTCAGGCCTTCGGCAATGATGTGCCGAAGCATTGCATTCAGAATCGGGACATCAGTCCCAGGGCGAAGTGGCAGCCAGAGATCCGCTGTTCGGGCCGTGGGTGTCTGCCGCGGGTCCATGACGATGAGCTTGGCTCCGTTGTCACGGGCTCTCCAAAGCCACTGCATCATGACTGGAAAGCACTCGGCGACATTGGAGCCAGCAACCAGAATGCAGTTTGTCTCCGCAATGGCGGTCATCGGGAAAGGTGCGCGATCCAAACCGAACGCTTTGGAGTAAGCCACGCCCGCGGACGACATGCACAGGCGTCCGTTGTAATCGACGTGTCGCGTGCCGAGACCAACGCGCGCGAACTTCCCCATGAGATAACACTTTTCGTTCGTCATGGAGGAGCCACTGTAGACCGCGATCGAATTCTTCCCATGCTGCTGCTGCAATGCTTGCCAGCGCTGCACAATGTAGCTGAAGGCTTCGTCCCAGCTTGCCCGCTCCAGTTTGCCGCCCTTTCCGCCGCGGCGGATGAGCGGATAGCGCAAGCGGTCAGGGTGATTCACCTGCTGATATGCGACGATGCCTTTGGGGCACAGCGCGCCGCGATTGTGCGGATAATCGCGGGGCTCGACCCCTGTGACCTGGCCATCCGACACGCGCAGATACATTCCGCATTGCACTCCGCAAAAAGAGCAGTGTGTCGGAACCAATGTCTCCGGGAGTCGGTCTGATTCGGCCCAGCCACTGGCAGGTTTGCCGGCGGACTGCAAGTCATAGTTCGCATCGCGCGCGGGATCGAAGATGTCCTTGTCTACACTCATCGTTAAATCAACTTTCTTCCCGCTGCGGTGTAATACGATTCTCCGCGCAATATTCGTTTGCAGGTAGGACAGAAGTCCTGAAGGAGCAGATCAGGAGAGCCGAGCTCGTATCGCTGGCCCAACTCGCCAAGCGTCGCTTTGAGGTCCTCGATGAACCGCTCGGAGGGCAACTCCCGCTTGCAGCGTCTGCAATGAGCGGGATGAACGCCGGACGATAGTGCCTCGCCGGGCGCTTGCTCCAGTCCCTGGTTTACTGTCTGATACAGCGTTACCCCTATGCTGGCCGGCCGCTGAAAAATGTGGAAGAACTTCCCAAAGGGAAGTGAAAGCAACCAGGCGACGACAAGAACCTGATGGGTCAGCGAGATGAACCAGTAATAGCGGCCTTGCCACCACGTGGCAGATGCCGTAAGAGCAAGACCAGTGATGGCGATCGCGAAAAGCAACACCAGCGGCACCAGATCGAAGCCGAAGCGCTGGGTTGTGCGCAGGCCAACGTCTTCAAGCCGTCGCTTAAGGGCCATACCCAGACCGATCATCAGGAGAACGGCGGTGAAATCGAGCCCATGGAAGATACAAAAGCCAATGAACCCCTCGATAGCAAAGCGGAAAATCGGATAACCGAAAAACCACATGAGATATTGATCCGGACCTGCCAGAGTGAACCGGAACCATCCGAAGGTAAGGGGAAAGGTGATGAGACAGGAGATGATGACGCCCCAGGAGATGCACATGTGCATCAGCCAGCGTTCAAAACTGCGGCTTAGAAGAAACGTTTGGCCGAAGATATCCCGCCACCAGGCCGCCGGGATGAGGGCAGTATAGCGGCGGAAGTTTTTCACCGAGAAAAAATTCACCCAGCCTGCTTTGAAATATCGCCAAGTAGGAGGACGGACAATCCAGACCGTGTACCTGTACACGATAGCTGCTACCGCAAAGACAGTCGCGACCGCGTAGCCGATCAGGGCCGGGTCAAAGTCACGGAAGCCTCGCGATCCGATATAGATCAGGAGGATCAACACCGCAACTGCCACAGCGGCGAGGATGCCAGGGGCATGTCGGCGTCCTCGGAATCCCCGGTCTCTGTTTGATGCAGCACGTGGTGGCGGAACGTTCATCGACCTGACACTCCGGAGAGATTCATATCAGCGCGCTTGTCGAACGATGACCATTCTAATGAACAACACGGGTTTGCGGCGTTCTGTGTCTGTTTTCGTTTGGATACTCCGATGCAGGTTCTTTAAACCGTAATCCTGGCGCCTATGTGGATTATTGCGATCTCGAATACGACTCAATGTGACACAAGTCACTGGCTCTAGCGGAAACAGCGCTCTAACGTAACAGCGTGAGTTGAGGTATACGATCTAAAAGTTGTTAGAGTTCTGAATGTGCCAGTTGCCTATGGCATGTGCCCGTGATCCAAGTTCGACCGGCTGCTTCCAGGGAGGCTCTGAAAGAGATTGACACAGCGGAATGCTTCACATCCTCAGCGGAGCGAGCATGTTTATCACTTTGTCGAGCGGCTGCGGCTCAATTGGTTACTGGCTCATCTTCCGCCACGTGCGGTCTGGGCAGCGTATGTGTTTCTCAATAGTTTCGTCACCATAGCATTGCTGGCGCTTGTAGCCGTGCTCACCCGCAATCCCTTTGTCTTCCCATCGCTTGGCCCGACTGCGTATCTCTTTTTCTTTTCTCCTCTTGCAGAGGCTTCCGCTCCTCGTAACGCCATTTATGGCCACGCAATAGGATTGGCGTGCGGCTTTTTCGCTTACTACATTACAGGCATGCATGCATTTCCCCAAGGGGTGGCAGGGCACGTTTACTGGCCTCGTATCCTGGCTTCGGCCCTTGCGCTGTCGCTTACGGGCGCGTTTATGGTTCTGTCCCGGGTGAATCATCCACCTGCGGGCGCAACCACGATGATTGTGTCTCTCGGAATCCTTGCCAAGCCGCAATACCTGCCCATTATCGAGATCGCGGTTGTCCTTCTGGTCACCCAGGCGTGGCTTATCAATCGTCTGGCGGGCTTGCCTTACCCCACGTGGCGTGCGCGGCCACTGACGGGTTTGGATCGCTGAAACTCACTCAATAATCCGGAGAATGGGCGCGCCTGTCATCCGGGCAGAGAGCATGCATCCGCGTGGGAGCGTCCATGGTCAACGTGCCGCATGCAGCAAATGAGCTGGCGCCCGAAAGATGGTACCTCCAAGGTTGATCGCGAACAGACTGACTGCAGTCAGTTCGGTTACGGCTGATACCGGGAGCACCTTCCATGCTGCCATCCAGATACCCTCATAAGCTAGCGGTTCCATGGCGACACGCAACAGGCAGCCCAGGAACAGGAGGTAGAGGGACCAGGCCATGAGGCTCTCGCTCCAGAGGACGCGCATGCCACAGAATGCCGGCAGGACGCGCTGTCCGATCGCGAACACCATGAGTCCTACAAAGCCAACCGTCAGCGCATGACGACTTGCTCCCCAGATGCCGCCTGCGGTGTCCCACCGAATAGCCAGGATTGAAAGCAAGCAGGAGACGACAAGCCACGCGTACGCAAGCCGCACGAAGCCGGGGAAACTGCGATGCACGTGCAACAGCTTTGGAGGATGCACGCTCGGCGTCCAGATATGAAGCGCTTCGATCGCGAGAAGGGATGCGACCAGAAGGATGACTTCCGCTACAGGTAGAAAGCCTAGCAATGTCGCAACCACACCAGACACGCTGAGCGCGTAGGCGGCATAAAGAGCTGTCTGGTTCGTAGGATTGAGTCCGAGAAACACTGGTAGCCAACGAGCATTGAACCCCCAGATGGTAGGTACAAGAACTCCCCACACAGCCAGGACTACAAGTTGCTGATCGGGCCAATGAGGGAGGGCGGGAGAAGCACCATAGATGGCTTGATGCAAGGCCATCCACCCATTGGCCACAAGGGTTACGAGAAATGCCAGAGTGGCGCAAGCCACCAAATTCATCCATGCCTTGTCCCTGGCACCTGTCGTGGCAGTTGGCCTATGCCGTCGAACGGAAAAGTAGAAAACAAGGAATCCCGCAAATTGCAATAGAGCAGAGAGAGAGAAAAGCATTCGCCATGCATCGCCGCTTACACCGCCGAACCAGCGCAGCAAGACTCCGGCCGTCCACAGGCTCCATGCTACCCATCCGGCATAGACAGGGAAGGCTTTAGTCGTCTTCATCTTGGTGAGCGAGTAAAAGCCAATTCCAAGAATGAACGAACCGATCCAGCCGAAGATCTGCGCTTGTCCATGCGCCTGGAGCCACGCTTGGGAAATCGATTCGGGCCGGTGACCCTGCGAGATGCTCAGGAGGTTCCATACACCGAGAAAGCTGCCGGGAAGGAGCATGAATACAAGCCCGCTAAGCACAAAAGCTGTGACTACGCGCTGACTACGCCGCTCACCTCTGATACGTGCGGCATCGGAAGCGTTGACGATTGGAAGTTGAGTACTCATTGGCTGCCTCGAACTAATGTTCGCAACTTGAAATGTGGTTGACCGTGATAAAAGTCACGCGTCGTTGCGAAACCCGCTGAGAACAAGGAATATAGGATGTGTATGACGGTCCAGCAGAGACTTGATGCGTTGAGTCGAACGGAATTATTCGCCGCGGTCGCCGAAAACGCGCGGCGAGAGCTTGCGACGACCGCCCAGGAAAGGCATTTGGTGGAAGGGGAGATTCTCTTCTGCGCTGGAGATAAGGCTCCAGGACTTTTCGTAGTCGTTTCGGGGACCTTGAGGGCGTATCGCCAGACTCGGGAAGGCCGCGAGCAGACGATCCATGTGGAAGGTCCAGGCGCTACATTGGCAGAGGTTCCAGTCTTCGACGGAGGCCCATATCCTTCCACGGTGCAGGCTGAAGAAGATGCGCTTGTACTCTTCGTTCCGCAGAGGGCAATACGACGTGTGCTGACCGAGAACCCCGAAGCCGCAATCGCCGCTGTCACTCTTATGGCCCGCCGGTTGAGGAAGGTCTCGGAGTTGGCCGAACGTTTGGCATTGAATGATGTCGGCCAGAGGTTGGCAGCCATGCTGGCCGAAGAGGCAAAAAATCATGCGGGTGAGTTGAAAGACGGAGTCTCCTTCTCTCTGCCTCTCGCCCACCAAAGCATCGCCGCTCGCCTGGGATCGGTACGTGAGGTGATTACCCGGCAGTTGCACAAACTAATAGATGACCGGGTAATCTCCACGCGTGGCCACAAGATTGTAGTGCTGGATGCAGCCGCATTGCGCGCGCGCGCGAGGCTGGATTAGCGGCGCATGTCCGAATGAACGCGCTCAGAGGCAACCGGCCACGCCGTTCAACCCCGTCGCGCGGTTCGTATTGCGTATGGAGCACCCATGAAACTGCCAACTATGTGTACTTCTTCTCCAGTTCCAGGGCACGAGGAAACAGAATGTTGTTTTCAAGGTGTATGTGCTGGTGGAGATCGCGTTCCAGGTCTTCCATTGCGCGATACAACGCGCGATACGTAGTGCAGGCGTCGGACGGCGGTTGATAGTCCTTCGTAATCTCACGCAGCGCGCGAAGTTCGTCACCTGTCTGGCCATGATCTTTCATCATCCGCGCAATAGGCAGCTCTGCGCTGGAAAATACGCCCGGCCCTCGCTGTGCCTTACTTCCATTCAATTGCTCAATGTACGGAAACAGGACTTCTTCTTCACAGGAAAAGTGGTGCGTCAACTCTGCGCTGATCCCCGCGAGTACATTGCCTATTTTGTGGACCTCTGGGTGAGTGCTTCCATGACGCCTTTCCACCTTGGTTGCCAATTCATGGATCAAGCCAAGCTGGGTGCGCGCGAACGCATGGTGGGTATGCACGATATGACTGACCAGATCCTGCAGAGGGGCTCCGCGCCAGTCGCCTTGAGGATTGCTCTGGTTCTGCTGAAGCTTGAGTTCGTTGAGTACGGGCGCGAGACTCTGGTCGCGCTTGCTGCAGGCTTCAGCCAAGGTATGGCCGCCGCCGCAACAGTAGTCGATGCCGAACCGTTCCAGCACCGAAATCGCGGTTGGCGTCTCTAAAACAATGTCGCGTACGGTGCTTTCCGCAGTGATGGTCATAATTGAACTCTCCTTGTCCCAGCCTAAAGCGGCTTAGGAATTGGTTCCGTGACTTTGCTCACACTCTGCCATGCGATCTGATATCTGATGTGTCACACCGCACCGACAACACCATCGCAGAATCTGCCTGGGTTAGGCCGGCCTTATCTTCACGACTCTTCAGAAGCGGTAAAGCCTCTGCCCAGGTGCCGCCAAAAACAAAGCTCTCCAGCGGCTTCCGCCACCTACGCTTCCCGGCTGCAGCGCGTCTTGCGTATCCGAGAGCGAGCATGGTCACTACCTTCACGTCCGGTGGAATCCGGTACAGTAGGCACAATTTCTCACGATTGATGTACGTCATCTGATGTACGCCGATGCCGCGCGCAGTGGCCTCGAAAACCAGGTTCGCGGATGCTAGCCCCAGGTCATGCTCTGCCGTGATATAGGGCGCGCCGGTGCCCTCGTGCGTCATCCGAGTGCAGCCCACGAGCAGCGCAGAAGCCTGTTCTGCCCAGGCGAGGTTGATTTCGTCCACGCAACTCAGCATCTGCGCGAATTGCTCCGCACCCTCTCGTTTAGCCACGATGTAGCTCCAAGGCTGCGCATTCGCTGCGGAGGCCGACCAGCGCGCAGCCTCGAGAAGAGCGAGCAGGTCGTCGTCAGCAATCGAGCGGCTCTCAAACCCGAATGGACTGTACCGTCCCGCAATCAGAGGATGTATCGAATAATCAAGGGTACTGTCGGGCATCTTTTCCACCTCTTTCGAATTCCGTCGACCAGTCGCACATTGGACAACTTTGGTCAGGATGCCGCCGCGAGTACCGGCCGCTCTTCGACCAGCGGGCGCACACCTCCGCGGCCCAGCAGCAGCATGGAATTTGCACTTTGATCAGAGGTCATGGGTTCAATCGCCGCGCGAACGGACCGCCCGACCGAAATGCGATTGCGCACACCGCGGACACCAATCACAGCATCCGCTGCTCTCTCCGCGCTCGTTCTCTGAAAGCTCCATCGGACGGTGCCTTCAAGGACAACGACGCCACCGCGCACTGTGACCGCCGGCAACTTCTCGAGCACGCAGAGCACGGCGCGCAGACCTGCGCTCACGTTCCCCTGGATTTCGGCATCGGTCCTCTCGGCTTTCGGTAGAACCTGGATATCGTTCGTGACTGAGGAGACCCCGTCGGCTGCCTTCGCAGCCTTCTCAGCCTCCAGCTTCTCCAGGCGGGTCTCCACCGTGCCATCCAGAAAGACCATTCCGCCCTTTACCTGGATGCCAATCTCCTCCGATTGAATATCCGACTGCCAGGTGATTTGCCGGCGGACATCATTGAGGATTCGTTCATCCTGCATCTTTGAACCCATACTACGGAGCAGCGTAGCCATCGTGTTATCCCTCGTATTTATCGCTAGTGTAGGTCCCAGTGAGGGCATTTTCCGTGACCCAAGTCACCGGTGTTCTGTCCGCAACTAATGAGGATTTACTGACAATCGCAACACTTTAGGTGCAGGACGGAAGCCGCGTCTTCAAAGTCGACGGCCCACTCCTGAAGCTGACCATATCTGCCGAGCGGGACGGCACGAGGCGAGGCTGCGCACCCCGAGCACCTTTCCATATTGGTCGCTCCACTGCATTGCAGAACGTGCGATGAATGGGAGCCGATGGGCATGACCCAAAGCAGATCCGTCAGAAAGTCAGACAACTCCTTGACCTACTCCCATTCAATGGTTCCGGGCGGCTTCGACGTAATGTCATACACCACGCGATTAATGCCGCGCACCTCACTCACAATTTTGCTGGAGATCGAGCGCAGCACCTCAAACGGCAGCGAAGCCCAATCCGCTGTCATCCCATCCTCGCTCTCCACTGCTCGCACGCAGCAGGTGTAGCCGTATGTCCGCTGATCGCCCATCACTCCCACACTCTTCACGGGAAGCAGCACCGCAAAGGACTGCCATAGCTTTCTGTAGAGGCCCGCCGCCTTGATTTCACTAACCACAATCTCGTCTGCCTGCTGCAGCAGAGCCACACGCTCGGCGGTCACCTCGCCCAGAATCCGCACGGCCAGTCCGGGCCCTGGGAACGGCTGACGCTCCAGCACCTCATCCGGCATACCCAAGTCACGTCCAATTCGCCGCACTTCGTCCTTGAACAGGTCGCGCAGCGGCTCAATCAGCTTCAGCTTCATATCCGCAGGCAGACCGCCCACGTTGTGGTGGCTCTTGATCGTCTGCGACGGTCCCTTTACGCTCGAGGATTCGATCACATCCGGGTACAGCGTGCCCTGAACCAGCCACGCAATCTCCTTGCCCACATGCCGCTCTGATTCAAAGATCTTCCGGGCCTCATCGTCGAAAACCGAGATGAACTCGTTGCCGATCGCCTTGCGCTTCTGTTCGGGATCGGTCACGCCGGCAAGCCGCGTCAGAAAGCGTTCGCTCGAATCGACCGCGACCACACGCAGCCCAAGCTGCTCTCGCATCGTCTTCTGCACCTTCGCGAACTCATCCTTGCGCAGAACACCATTGTTCACAAAAATGCAGGTCAGCCGGTCACCGATCGCCCTAGCTACCAGCACTGCCGCAACGCTCGAATCCACGCCACCGCTCAACCCGCAGATTGCGTGCCCCTCGCCCACCTGATGTTTCACGCGTTCTATGGTCGATTGAATAAAGTGTTCGGGAGTCCAGTCTGTCTGCGCGCCGCAAATCTCCAGCACGAAATTCCTCAGCAGTTCCATCCCTTGTCGCGTATGCGCCACTTCGGGGTGAAACTGCACTGCCCATATTCGTCGCGACTCATTTGCAATCCCAGCCAGAGCATTCGCGGTCTGTGCCGTCAGGCGGAATCCCTCCGGCAGCGTCTTCGCCTCATCTCCATGGCTCATCCACACCTGCAACGTCCGCGGCAGCCCATGAAAGAGTGGAGTCTCCGTGAGCACCTGCACCTCGGCGTGTCCATACTCACGGGCGGCCGCTGGCTCCACACGGCCACCCAGATGGTGCACGATGAATTGCAAGCCATAGCAGATTCCGAGCACCGGCAATCCCATCTCCAGCAGCCTGGGATCCGCCGCGGGGGCATCGGCATCGTAGACGGAACATGGACCGCCTGAGAGGATCAGCCCCTTCGGCCCGAGCGCGCGCACCTGTTCCAGGGTCGCGGTGCAGGGAAGCACGACCGAGAAGACATTGAACTCCCGTATACGGCGCGCGATCAGTTGGGTGTACTGCGACCCAAAATCCAGAATTACGATTGTCGAGGTATCCACGAAGCCGATTGTAAACGGCCAGCACTCTTACCACGCCCGAGGCCTGTGCGAGCTGCTCGCGTTAGCTCGGATCTTTATGCTTCGTGGACTGCACCCCTGTAACCACGCCAATGCCAAGCAGAATCACCGCAATCGCGATGATGTAGCGTTCCGGAATATGTATCAGATGCGCCAGGTATGCGACCCCGGCGATCAGAATCAGATACCCAAGCGAATACAGCGCAAATGACATGACGGTCTCCTGGTACAGCGCGTTCCAAACCTCCCACGTAAGATGCACAATCCCTGGGTCCTGAGTGCGGTAATAGGAGCCATGAATACGCAATTAAAGGCCGGATAAAAGGCAACAGATCGTCAGCACCACAGAGAGGCCGAGGATCACCATGCTCGGGATGTCCATCAGGTAGCCCACGTACGCAACCCCGCCTACTAGCAGTACCCCGGCCATGAATTTGTGGAAGCTCATATCCGTCCCCTCTAAACCAGAACGCGACCGCTGATCGCGGCCCTCACAATCGTATCCGTCCAATCAGTCCGTTTAGAAGACATCGAAAATATCGTCACCCCAGGTTAGTAAATGGGGGGCTCGCCCGCGGGCCTTGTCTTCCATCGCCGATGCATCCACAACCACTGAGATGGATACTGCCGAATCACCTGCTCAATCACTGCCGTAAACCGGGCCGTGTTCTCCGTTGCATCTGCGTCGGTGTTCCCGGTGTTTGCCAGTTCCAACTCCGGAAAGAACCGCAGTACATACTGCTTCTGGGCCTCTTCCCACAGCAGAAAACCGGGAAGCACCGCCGCTCCTGTTTTCAGCGCGACCCGCGCCAGCCCGGAGGCAGTGCACGCCGCCACTCCGAAGAACGGCACAAAGGTACCCTGCGGTGGCGTCATGTTGGTGTCCATGAGGATGCCCACGGTCTCACCCGCCCGCATTGCTGCAATCAGCCCGCGCGCAAAATCATTCTTGTGCAGAACACGATTTCCATGCCGGCATCGAATACGATTCACCATCTCATCGATCAGCGGGTTATCCAGGCGCCGGATCACCAGCCCCATCGGGTAGCCAACCAGCGAGTGGTAGAAGCTTGAGAGTTCCCAGGCTCCCAAGTGCCCCGTCAGCACCAGCACGCCTTTGCCGCGTGCTCGGGCGCCAAGATAGTGCTCCAGCCCGTCATACCGTATGAATTTGCCTGCTTGTTCACGCGTGTACTTCGACATTTGGCAGAATTCCGCCAGCAGCCAGCCAAGATTGCGGTACTCGGTTCGCAGCAGACTCTCGCGCTCAGCGCTCGACAGATGCGGAAACGCGAGCCCAAGATTACGCAGTCCCACCTGTCGCAAGCGCGGCAGAACTCCATAGGCAGTGCGCCCCAATAGTTCACCGACGGCTCTGGCTGCAGGGCGGGGAAGAATTCGAATGCAGTGGAGAATCAGCCATACCAGCGCGTACTCAAACCGCTGCCGCATTGTCGGCTTCAAAGGAGTACCAGATTGGGCGTGCCGTTCCAATGCAGCCAGTCTACAGCGACAAGGAAGAGGGGTACCTCTGAAACCGCCGCGAACGCAAAAAGGCCGTCAGCTTGGTGCGCCTCATGCGAGCGACCTGACCTGACGGCCTCTTGTGTCCTGCGACTTACTTGTTTGAATGGCTCGGAGTGTCGTTCTTACTATTCATGAAGTAGCGCGCGACCGTGCGAACAAACGGCTTCGCATTTGCCGGCACTGGCGTGTTTCCTTTCAGAATGGTCTCGTACGGAATGTCCGAGCCATATTCTGCGCGAGTGTCGTCACCCGATTGCGAGATCACCGTGCCATCCAGGTCCAGTCCCGCGAATAGGCCCTTCGAACGCGAGTAGGTGAGGAACTGCGCGTTCAGCTTCCAGTCCGTTCCCGCCTGCGCGTTGCGGCCAACTGGGCCGGCCGAGGCCGCCGCATCTGCTCCCAGCTTGAACTTGTTCTTCAACATGTCCTGCATACCCTGCTGGTTCATCGCGATCAGAACCAGATCGGTAGACTGCCCGCCGATCTGCCAGCCAAAGCTGCCGCCTTCGGCCTTGATGAAGACCGGTGCGCTCCAGCCGTTCGGGGTCCGGCAGGTCGCCACGCCTCGCCCGTACTGTCCGCCCACCACGAAAGCCGCCTTCTTGTAGGCGGGAATGACAGCGACGCATTGCGCGCCTGAAAGGATGCTGCTTGGGATCCCCTTGTCGGGAGTCGCCATAATCTCGTTCATCACGCCCTGGGCATCAGTGAGTCGATCCACCAATTTCGCCTTATCTTCCTGCGCATGCCCTGGGAGAGTCGCGGCCAACATGGCCATGCCACACAAAATTCCTGTCAATCGTTTCATCGTTTCCAAACCTTTCCGGATTTGATTCGCCGCACCTGGAGCAGAAGGGCAACACGTAGCTAGGCTAAGTTGCTGAATCCGTTATATTCCTTCTTTTTCCCACGCGCATCGGCACCCACACCATAGGAGACACCCAATGCCTGGAAAGGTTGCACCGGATCGCCCTTAAACCCCTGATAGCGGAGGTATTTATCTCACTTCTTTTGCGGCAGATAAACATGAGATTGCGGCTGACTACCGCAGATTGGAATCGCAAGCGTTCCGCTTGCGTTAGACCATCCGCAAAAAAAGGGGGCCGCAAGTACTGGCGACTGGCATCGCCGGACTTGAAGCCCCTCTCCCAGGTCTGTGTTGCAAGATCATCATGGGAGACTGCAGCCTGCAGAACAAGAGTACTGAGGTATCGAGCCAATAGTAATCAATCCTATTTACCAATCGATAACGGGCGCCCTTAGAGTCACAAACCGATTCGCGTACGTCTTATATCTGTCATCCATCGACCTAGACCTGTTCCTGAAAGGACTCGTTAATGAAGCGTCTGCCCGTACTTCTGCTCGCCCTGGCCATTTCTGCGCCCTTCGCCTCGGCACAAACATCCACATGGGTCCCCGACAAGGCGCACAGCAGCGTGGCCTTCTCCATCCTCCATCTCAGCATCTCCAAGGTCCGTGGCCGCTTCGGCAACATCTCTGGCAGTGTGGTTTGGAACGAGCCCGACATTACCAAGTCCACCGTCAACGTCACAATCGACACCACCACCGTGGACACCGGCGTCTCCCAGCGCGACAACGACCTCAAGAGCGCCAACTACTTCGACGTTGCACAATTTCCGACCGCCACATTCGTCAGCACCAGCGTCGCCCGTAACGGGAAGAACCTCACCGTCAACGGCAACCTGACGCTGCACGGCGTCACCAAGCCGGTCGTGCTGCAGGTCGAAGGTCCGGTCGGCCCGATTCAGGCCATGGGCAACAAGACGCATGCCGGTTTTTCCGCGACCACGACGATCAGCCGAACCGCATTCGGCATCGCAGCAAAAACTCCGGCGGCAATGGTGGGGGATGAGGCCAGCCTCAACATCGACCTCGACCTCGTAAAGCAGTAGAAACTGCTGGCTCCGCGGCCTCAAAACGAGGCCTCACATACTACTGAGGCGGCCGGTGCTCAACCAGAGCACAGCCGCCTCACGGTGTTTGCACGTGCAGGTTCTCTTCCGTGCCTAGTCGGCGCTAGGAAAGCTTTGTCAACGGATGCACAGTAAGCGCAATGCGGTTCGTCACACCCACCTTTCGCATCAGCCGCCCAATGTGTGCCTTCACCGTGCTCTCGTCAATGTCGAGAGCCATCGCGATCTCCCGGTTGGATCGACCCGCGTGCAGTAACCCGAGCACGTCCCGTTCGCGGGCGGTAAACATCGGCATAGACGCTGCGCCCGGTCGGCCCAGCTCTCGGCGGTCCAGCAGCCGCGCCAGTACCTTGCGAGGCGCCCACACCGACCCATCCTTTACGATCTGAACCGCCATGCGCACCTCGGTCTCGGGTGCATCGAGCGTTAAGTAGCCCTTCGCTCCAGCGCCGATAATCCGCTCCACGTACTCGTGCGATGTTGTGGTTCCCAGGATCAGCAGCTTCACCCGCGGATGTGTGCTTCGCAGTGCGGCGATTACCTCAAACAGCTGCGGCGTGGTCTCTGCGTCAATCAGCACCAGCTCCGGGTCGCGCCCCTTCAGTCCGGCCGACACCGTCATGGGCACGATCTCCACGCCGAGCGCGTCCGAGCAGATCGCCGTCAGCCCAGCGAGACGCAGGGGATCGTTGGTGATCACTCCCACCCGCTCCTGAGCAGGCTGTGTCACATGCGGCTCCACGCGGCCAGTCCCCACATCTTCTTTCTCACGTCAGCCGCCGATGTCCGATAGGATACAAGGCTATTGTTCGCCTGCGGAGCCGCAAGTCCGTGCCGCTGCTCGATACCGGAGCATGCACGCGCTACAGCTTCGGCAATACGATGCCTTGCTGCTTCTGGTACTTACCCTTGCGGTCCGCATAGCTGATCTCGCAAACCTCGTCCGACTGGAAGAACAAAATCTGGCAAAGCCCTTCATTCGCGTATACCCGAGCGGGCAGGGGAGTGGTATTTGAGATCTCAAGCGTCACAAATCCCTCCCACTCTGGCTCGAACGGCGTGACGTTGACGATGATGCCGCAGCGCGCGTACGTGCTCTTGCCCACGCAGATTGTCAGCACGTCCCGCGGAATCCGGAAGTACTCGATCGAGCGTGCGAGAGCAAACGAGTTCGGCGGAACGATCACGCTCGGCGCCTGCACCGAAACGAAAGAGCGCTCGTCGAAGTCCTTCGGATCGATAATCGCCGAATTTACATTCGTGAAAATCTTGAATTCATCGGAGACCCGCAGGTCGTATCCGTACGATGAAAGTCCGTAGGAGATGCACCCTTCGCGCACCTGCTTCTCGCTGAAGGGTTCAATCATCTTGTGTTCCACTGCCTGCTGCCGGATCCAGCGGTCGCTCTTGATCGCCATTCTTTTTCGTTTCCTGCCTGGGCTCTTCCGTCTGCTTCCGCGCGGCCTTTCCGACCGGGCTACACAGCAACTGGGCCGTTTCCTTTGGGATAGCTGCATCTTACGGCAGGGCAGCCGCATTGACAATCCACCGCATGTGTTCCTAACATGCTGAAAAGGACGTGTTTGTACGCGGCGCAAACATCTTTCCACAGAGAGGCGACCCAGGGTGATCAAACAGGACCTGATACAGCGAATCGTTGAGCGTACCGGCCTTCCCAGAACCAAAGCCGAAGACGCGGTCGATGCAATCTTCGATGCCATGAAGAAAACACTGATTGCTGGTGATCGCATCGAGCTTCGAGGCTTCGGGGTCTTTACGGTAAAGCCCCGCAAAACAGGCATTGGCCGCAACCCACGTACGGGAACCGAGGTCAGCATCGCTCCGGGGAAGGCTGTCCGCTTCAAGCCCGGCAAGGATCTCCACCTCATGGATGGCCCCGCGGCAGCCGAAGCCGAGGGCTGAAATCCTGCACCTGACCGGCAGCTGCCCTGCGGTTTCACAGGCACGCGCCGGAATCTCGCCTTAACTTACCTACGCCCTGACACTTCGCCGGCCCGCTGTGGGCCCGTTTCAGACCTGCTATGTTCAGAGGCAATGGGCATCTGGGGCGGCCTCCGCCCGGATGGAAGGTCGGCAGCAATGATCAAAAGGACGGTACGAGCAATGAGTCTTGGAGTACTGGGTATTGCAACGGCTGCGGCCGGGGCACAAAGTCCCGCGTTATCTGCCTTGAAGGATCCACTGCATATTTGGGCCGGAAACCCGGATGCCGCTCAGGCTCGAGCCTGGGCCGATGCCCACTTGGCCGCCGCGCAGACTGCCATTGAGAAGCTGCTTGCTGTTCAAGATCCTCGCACCGTGGAGAACACGCTCGTCCCCTTCGACGACGCCCAGCTTGAGCTTGAAACTGCATCCAACGGCGGCAGCCTGCTCACCAATGCTTCGCCGAACAAGGCGCTGCGCGATGTCGGCGATGAAGTCTCGCAAAAAGTCTCTGCTGCGGCCACATCGCTCAGCCTGAACGTCGAGGTATACAACGCGCTTAAGTCCATCGACCCCGCCAAAGCCGACGCCGTCACTCGCTATTACCTGGAGCACACGCTTCTCGACTACCGCCTCAACGGCATCGACAAGGATGCAGCTACCCGGGATCGCATCCGTAAGCTCAACGATCAGCTCACCTCGGAGGTGCTGCACTTCCAGCGCAACATCGCCGAAAGCCAGGGCAGGGTTACGCTCAACAGCGCGGCCGACCTCGCCGGCCTGCCCGAGGATTTCATCTCGCGGCACGCCCCCGGCCCCGATGGAAAGATCGTCATCACCACCGACGAGCCCGACTACCGCCCGGTGATGACCTACGCCAAGAGTGACGACCTGCGGCAAGGTCTCTATCTCGCCTACAACAACCGCGCCTACCCTGGGAATAAGGACCTTTTACAGCAGATACTCAAGACACGCTCGCAGCTCGCGCACGAGCTCGGCTTCGACAACTGGGCTGAGGTCGCAACCTCCAACAAACTCATCCGCAATCCCGAGAACGTGAAGGCGCTTCTCGCAGAACTGCACAAAGCGACCCAGCCCGTGGCCACCCGCGAGTACGCCGAAATCCTCGCTTTCGCACAAAAGAAGCAGCCCGGCCTCAAGAACATTCCTGCCTATAGCGCCAGCTACTGGATGGAGCTGTATCAGCGCACCGCCTACGGATTCGACTCTCAGGCCGTGCGCGCCTACTTCCCATTCGCCGAGGTTCAGCGCGGCGTGCTCGATACCGCTGCAAGGCTCTTCCACGTCAAGTTCGCCCAGGTGAATGGCCTCGAGCTGTGGGATCCATCCGT
>Ga0068855_100003522_pt1 | contig 19145 bp, 18 predicted proteins | sample KBSCornC52_FD_66592 | JGI IMG/M metagenome (GOLD analysis project Ga0068855, IMG submission 66592) | Corn rhizosphere microbial communities from Kellogg Biological Station, Michigan, USA - KBS Corn C5-2 | ecosystem: Host-associated > Plants > Roots > Rhizosphere > Soil ...
AAGCGCAAAGCGTCGTGAAGATTCTGGCCGGGACGAGCGGCTACGCGTTCAAGGAGTGGAAGGGAAAGTTCTACCCGGCTGATCTGAAGGATGACGGATTCCTCGGCTACTACGCCAGCAAATTCCCGGCGGTCGAGATCAACAACACGTTCTACCGGCTGCCGAGGGAGAACGTGTTGCGAGAATGGGCAGCGCAAGTGCCGGAGACGTTCACATTCGCGTTGAAGGCGAGTCAGCGCATCACCCACCACGCACGCCTCAAGGAGCAATCGGCGGATCTCCTTGATTTCCTCCTCAAGAACACCGCGGTACTCGGCGACCGATTGGGCCCGATTCTCTTTCAGCTGCCGCCCAATCTGAAAAAGGATGTGCCCCGTTTTCGCGGATTCCTCGGGCTGCTGCCGCCCGATCGCCGCTATGTGTTCGAGTTTCGCCACGAGAGCTGGTTCGACGAAGAGGTCTATGACGCGATGCGCGAACGGGACATCGCGATGTGCATCGCCGAGCAGGAAGATTTCCAGGTTCCCGTCGTCAGCACTGCCTCGTGGGGATACCTGAGGCTCCATCGGCTCGACTACGACCAGGCCGCGCTCGTGGAGTGGGCGAAGCGCGTGACAGGCCAGAGCTGGAAAGAGACGTACGTGTTTTTCAAGCACGACGAGGGTGTAGGTTCCGGACCTCCGGCGGTCACAACTTTCGTCGATGCCTGCGCCGGCTAAGGCCACTCAAGGCTGATGTCCACGGCGCGACCAGCACAAACTCTTCGCAGCACTGCGGTCGCGGCCATGCGTCAGAACGGCTTCGAGCCCGAGTTCTCGGCCGCCGTGATGCGCGAGGTTCACTCGATCGATGATCCGTCCGACAATCCGCTGCCTGCCGGCTGTCACGATTTGCGCGGGCTCGCGTGGTCTTCGGTCGACAACCGTGAATCGCGCGACCTCGATCAAATCGAAGTAGCCGAGCGGCTGGCTGATGGGTCCATCAGAATCCGCATCGGCGTTGCCGACGTGGACAGCCTCGTGCGCCTCGGCTCGGCCGCCGATTCGCACGCAGCCGCGAACACGACCTCCGTCTACACAGGTGTAGCTGTTTTTCCCATGCTACCGGAACGACTCTCGACCGATCTCAGCTCCCTCAACGAAGGGCATGAGCGTCTCGCGGTCGTGATCGAATTCGACGTGACCGCCAACGGCGAGCTCGTGAACGCGTCGGTATATCGCGCGCTCGTACACAACAAGGCGAAGCTGGTCTACGACGACGTGGGCATGTGGCTCGATAGCAAAGGTCCCGCGCCACGCGCTATCGCCACGTCGCGGGAGCTGGATGATCAACTTCGCATGCAGGATGAAGCCGCCCGTCGACTCCGCAAAGCGAGGAGCGTGGCAGGCGCACTCGACTTCGAGAGCGTCGAGGCTAGGCCTGTCGTGGTCAATGGCAGAGTCGTGGATCTGGCAGTCGACCGTCGCAATCGCGCGCGTGACATGATCGAGGATTTCATGGTGGCCGCCAACCGATCGGTCGCGACATACCTGCTCGAGCGCGGATCACCGTCGCTCCGACGAGTGGTCCGAGAGCCCAAGCGGTGGGATCGCATCGTCGCCCTCGCGGCCGACGTCGGGGAAAACCTTCCCGAGAAACCCGACAACGTGGCGCTGAGCGAATTCCTCGCGCGCCGCCGCGCAGCCGATCCCGAGCATTTCGCGGATCTCTCGCTCTCTGTGGTTAAACTCCTTGGCCCTGGCATCTATGTTCTCGAGCGTCGCCTGGGGGATCGCCGATCAGCGGGTCATTTCGGCTTGGCCATAGCCGACTACGTGCACTCGACAGCTCCGAATCGGCGCTTTGCCGATCTCGTAACGCAACGCATGCTGCGCGCGGCGGAATCCGGTGGCGATCAACCTTATTCACACGACGAGCTGATCGAGATTGCGAAGCGCTGCACCGAGCGCGGCGAGGCGGCACGAAAGGTCGAGCGCACGATGCGCAAGGTTGCAGGCGCATCGATGCTTGCCGAGCGCGTCGGAGAGAGCTTCGCGGCGATCGTGACGGCGTCGTCGCCGAAGGGGATCTACGCCCGCGTTCTGAATCCCCCCGTAGAAGGACGAATCGTACGCGGCGGACGGGGACTCGATGTGGGTGACACCGTCCGGCTCAAGCTGGTGGTGGCTGATCCCGTGCGCGGCTACATCGACTTCGCGCACGAAACAGAGGGCGCATCTCGAAAGCTGGAACGCAGTCGCCGCAAAAAAGCAGCGGCCGATCGGCTTCGACCACGGATCGGAGAAATATTCGACGCGGAAGTCAGCGGCGTGTCCGAGAGTGGTACGTATGTCCGGTTGATCGACGGATCGGCGGAGGGTCGCGTCGTTCGAGGGTACAAGACTTTGTCGGTCGGGATGAAGATAAAAGTGAAACTGCTCAATACGGACAGTGTCCACGGCTTCATCGATTTCGAATTCACGCAAGGGGTCGATCCCGCCAAAGACGAGAGACTCGCACGCAAACGAGCCGCTGCGTTGTCGCTACGAGATCGCGTTGGCGAGACGTTCCACGCGGTCGTGTCCGGAACATCACGAAAGGCGACGTGGTTGAGAATCATGCCCGGCGAGATCGAGGGGCGCCTCGTGCGAGGTCGTCGCGGATTGAGCGTCGGCACGGAGGTTGACGTGGTCCTGTTGGCGGCCGACCCCGGCAGAGGATTTATCGACTTCGCACGAGCGGACACCCTGCTTCCTGCCGGGTGAGTGCGGCAGAGAGCGGGCTAACTCCCCGCTGCCGCCCGAGCCTCGCGTTCGCACCCCTCCTTCAACTTTTCGCACGCCTTCTTCAGCTATAGTTCAAAGTGGCCGAGTCAGTGGTGACGACAGAGCAGGTGGACGGACTCACCCTCCGTAAGGCTTCAATCAGCGTAGCCTACTTCGCGCAGGTAGCGGCAGTCGCGGTTGTCTACGTCGTCGCTGCGCGTGCAGGCCTCACGCTGGATGCCGTGTCGGGATTCGCCTCGCTCGTCTGGGCGCCGACGGGCATCGCTCTGGCGGCGGTACTTCTCGCGGGCCGCGGAATCTGGCCCGGCATATTCATCGGCGCTCTCATCGCCAACCTCATTACTGGCGCTCCGGCCCTTGCGGCGACTGGCATTGCCGCTGGCAACACGTTGGAAGCAGTGGCTGGGGCTTACGCTCTTAGGAGCGTGCCGGGCTTCCGACTCCGACTCGATTCGTTGCGAGACGTCTTCGCGCTGATCGTGCTCGCGGCGCTCCTGTCCACCATGATCAGCGCCACGATTGGAGTCTCGAGCCTTTATTTCGCGGGAGTGACGTCGCGAGCGAATTTGGCTGAGACGTGGCGCACGTGGTGGATCGGCGACGCCATCGGCGCGCTTTTGATCGCTCCGTTGATTCTGGTGTGGGCTGCTCCTCCGCGAACGCCTCTTCTGACGCGACGCCTCGGCGAAGCCGCCCTCCTGGTGCTCAGCTTGTTGGTTGCCAGTCTCATCGTGTTGACTCTCTCCGTTTCATGGGGCGGCGGGCCGCTCAGCCACGCCTACATCTTCTTCCCACTTCTGATGTGGGCGGCTATCCGGTTCGGGCAGCGGGGGGCCATCACGGCGACGGTGTCGGTGTCGGCGATAGCCATTGCGGGGACCGTACTGGGACGTGGGCCCTTCATCCAACCGACGCTACACGCAAGCCTGCTCGCCCTCCAGACATTCATGGGCATCACGGGTGCGACCCTCCTCGTGCTCGGCGCGTCTAGTGCGGAACGCGAACGCTCGCGGGACCAATTGCGCGCGGCGCGAGACATCGCGAGGGACGCGAACCGCGCCAAAGCTGAGTTCCTGGCGGTAATGAGCCATGAGCTGCGGACGCCGCTCAACGCAATCGCTGGATACGCGGAGTTGCTTTCGCTCGGTTTGTCCGGTCCCCTGAATCAGAAGCAAAGCGACGCGGTCACACGCATTCGCACGAATCAGCAGCACCTGCTCGCGCTGATCGACGATGTCCTTAGTTTCGCGAGGATCGAAGCTGGCAACACTCCCATCAAGCCGGCGCCGGTTCCTGTCTGTGAAACGCTCGATTCTCTGGAGGCGCTGTTACGACCGGATCTGGCGCGACAGGAGCTGACTTACACCTGGAACGGATGCGACCCAACGATGATGGCGCAGGCCGACCCGATCAAGCTGCGTCAGATTCTCCTCAACGTCCTCGGAAATGCGATCAAGTTCACACCTCCTGGTGGGAGCATCGAGCTGTCGGCGCGTGAGTCGGGCGACAGAATCCTGATCCGCGTTTCGGACACCGGCATCGGTATTCCGGCTGAAAAGATCGACCGCGTGTTCGATCCGTTTTTTCAGGGGCAAACCGGTACGACGAGGGAATATCCTGGCGTAGGGCTCGGGCTCTCGATATCCCGGGATTTCGCGCGGGCGATGGGAGGGGACATCCACGTCGAGAGCGCCCCCAAGGAGGGGTGCGTCGTCACCATCGATCTTCCATCCGCCGACTAATAGAAGGCGGGAAAGAACTGCAACGTACGACTACCGGGCCGTGGAAAAGAACTGCAACGTACGACTACTGGCCGGGGGCTTTGGGCCGAACCGGCCTGGGGCTACGTGCGGGCTGTTTCTCGGTGGGACACTAATCAAGGGGACACCCTTCAAGTGGTTTTGTATTAGTCATCACACGTCCCCTGCGTGCAGCTCGCGCATACCAAACAGCCCGCCCGAAGCCAACCGCCGGTTCGGCTCAAAGCCCCTGGCCGGTAGTCATATTTGTAGTTTGTAGTGATGCCTTGACCCGCACTTTTTTCTCCTCTGTGTGCACTGTTGAGGTCAATCCGGTCGCTCGGATGAGCATGACCCGTTAGGTCCGCAACGAGGCAATTAACGCGAACGACCCCAGCAGGTAAGTGCCGCAATCACAGCGACTTAACAAGAGATTTCTTACAAATCCACATTTCCCAAACTCGATGTGTTATGCTGTTTCATACACTAAATCAGACAGCATTGAGCGCCAGCATTTGAGGCTACGGCGCTCGCCGGGCTGCGGTGATTTCCCCGCACGCAGGGGTCCGGTGAAATTCCACGGGGTGATGGAGATTCCTACCATGCAGACCACCAACGGGAAAAGCAGCAAGGGACAGATCGCGCGCAGCGTGCGGTTTGACATTGCGACGGACAAGAACGACCAGTTCCATACCCTCTTCAGAAACGAGATCCTCCCGACCCTGAAAAAGCAGGACGGCTTCAGGGATGAGCTGTTGCTGGTGAAGGACCAACACGTACTCGCGATCAGCGTCTGGGACAACATGGATTCGGCGCGTAAGTACGAGACCACCGCGTATCCACAGCTCGACAAGAAGCTGCGCCCCGTAATGACCGGGAATCCAACGGTCGAGACCTTCAAGTACGACTCGCTATCGACGATAGGCTGACCACCGCTCAATGTGGTGGAGCGGAGGGGTCCCACGGACCCCTCCGTTTTTTTTTTGCGCTAAGCCAGACGCGCGATCCGCGTGCCCTTGCAAACCCGCGGGCGCATCCGCAGTCTACGTTGTCAAACTATCGATTCCATGCGGCGATCAACGCAGGCTGACAAGGAGACTGACATGCCGGAAAGCGTCTACAAAGTCATCGAGCTCGTGGGGACCAGCACCGAGTCGTGGGAGAAAGCGGCCGGAGCGGCGGTCAAGCAGGCGTCAAAATCGTTGCGCAACCTTCGAGTCGCCGAAGTCTCAGAGCTGGACATGGTGTTGAAGGACGGCAAGGTCGAGAGCTATCGCGCCAAGGTCAAGGTTTCCTTCAAGTTCGAGGGCAGTTGAAATCGGACACCTTCTGGGCCCTTGTCTCCCTCCCCGGAACCTTGTTCCGCTCAGTATCATATATAGTGTCTCGGGCAGGCAGAACTTCAGGTGCCGGCTCCCAGCCGGCCTGGCAGGAAAAAACCATATGACACCCTCACAAGCGACACGCATCTCCGCGACCTTGCTGGTCGCGATCGCCCTGTCGGCGTGCGCCAGCACGGGCCACAGCGCGATGCAAGCATCGGCTTCCCCCACGACCGCTTCGCAAAATGAAGCGGTCTACATCGCTCAGGCGAGGGCTGACAGTCTCCGCCTTCCCTACACGGAAGCTGACGTGAACTTCATGTCGGGAATGATCCATCACCACGCCCAGGCCCTCGTCATGTCGCATTGGGCTCCTACTCACGGCGCCAGTGCACCAGTATTGCGGCTGGCTTCGCGGATCATCAACGCTCAGCAGGACGAGATCGTAACCATGCAGCGATGGCTGCGCGACCGGCAGAAGCCAGTGCAGGAGGCGACCCCGGGTGGAATGACGATGGTGATGGACGGCGTGGAGCATACGATGCTGATGCCCGGCATGCTCACCGAGACGCAGATGAAGCAGTTGGACGCGGCGCGAGGACCCGAGTTCGACCGGCTCTTTCTCACGTTCATGATGCAGCACCATCGAGGCGCCGTGTCGATGGTCAAGGACCTGTTCGCCACCTACGGCGCCGGCCAGGACGAGACGGTTTTCAAGTTCGCGTCCGACGTGAATGTCGATCAGACCACCGAGATCGCGCGCATGGAGAAGTTGCTTACCCAGATCCAGCTCGGCATTCCAATCAGTGATCAACCCGTTGACTAAAATTCCCAGCTCCCAATCCGCCACATTCGAGGTATCAACAATGGCATCCGTGTACCGCCGCCGTACCGCGGTTCGATCGACCGTAGCACCGCTGTTCTCTCTCGCACTTGCCCTCAGTCTCTTTTCCGCCGCGGCATGTACCTCGGCAGTATCTAAGACGGCAGGCGCGAACAGCGACATGTCGGCGGGTGAGCCGATCCCCGATCCGCGCGTGGGTCTCCGCGCCGGAAAGTTCGACGCCGCGACGGCACAGTGGAACATGCGGCTCGTATCTACGACTCAGCCGAGTGAAAAGTTCGCGGGCATCACGAACTCCGACCTGGCGTTCACTGGACCGTACGCCATTCAGGGTAGCTATGACGGCTATCAGGTCTGGGATATCTCCAATCCGGCCGCGCCGACCCTGAAGACGGCGTATTTCTGCCCGGCGTCGCAGAGCGACGTGTCGGTGTTCAGGAACCTGCTCTTCGTCTCTGGCGAGGGAAACAGCGGCCGACTCGATTGCGGCGCTCAAGGTGTGAAGGACACTGTAAGTCACGACCGGCTGCGCGGGCTCCGGATCTTCGACATCAGCGATATCGCTAACCCGAAATACATCGGCAACGTACAGACGTGCCGCGGCTCACACACACACACGGTGCTGTACGATCCGAAGGATCCGAACAACGTCTACGTCTACATCTCCGGCTCGGCGGGCGTGCGCTCGCCCAGCGAGCTGCCTGGGTGCAGCCGGCTGACGCCCGACAAGGATCCGAATTCGGCGCTCTTCCGCATCGAAGTCATCAAGGTCCCGCTCGCTCACCCCGAGCAGGCGGCGATCGTCAGCTCACCGCGCATCTTCAATAACCTGACTGCGCCTGCGAGACATGGTGAGTCGCCCGAAGATGTTGCCGCGGCGAAAGCGGCTGCCGCTGCAGCCCGCGCGAAGGGTGGATACACCGCGGTGATTTTCGGCAGCGAAAGAGTTCTGCCGCCTCAGTTCATCAACCCGATGCTCGATAGCATCGTGAAGGCTCGGAACGGTACGGGCCCGGCCACCGCGGCTGATAGTGCCGCGCTGCGCAGTGCTCTTCCGGGAATCATTGCGAGGATGACCGGTGAGCAGGCAGCTGGATCCGGTCCGCGTCCAGGACCGACCCAGTGCCACGACATCACGGTGTACCCGGCGATCGGTCTGGCGGGCGGAGCTTGCGAAGGCTACGGATTCCTGCTCGACATTCGCGATCCGGCCAACCCTGTGCGCATCGCCGCTGCTGCCGACTCGAACTTCTCATACTGGCACTCCGCGACCTTCAACAACGACGGCACCAAGGTGCTCTTCTCCGATGAATGGGGCGGCGGCGGACAGCCGAAGTGCCGCAGCACGGACAGACGCGAGTGGGGCGCCGACGCGATCTTCACTTTGACAAACGCGGACGGAACGCCAGTCATGGTTCGCAACGCCTCGACCGATCCCAACGGCGACAAGATGCAGTTCCAGAACTACTACAAGCTCCCCGCTCCGCAGACGAAGGAAGAGAACTGCGTAGCGCACAATGGCTCGCTCATTCCGATCCCGGGACGCGACGTGATGGTGCAGGCGTGGTATCAGGGCGGAGTCTCGGTCTTCGATTGGACCGACCCCAGGAACCCGAAGGAAATCGCGTTCTTCGATCGTGGTCCCGTCGACTCCACCAGAATGGCGATGGGCGGGTCGTGGTCGGCCTATTGGTACAATGGCAACATCGTAAGCTCCGAGATCGCGCGTGGTCTCGACATTTTCGAGCTCGTTCCGAGCGCATACCTCTCGCAGAACGAGATCGACGCGGCAAAGACAGTTCACTTCGATTACTTCAACACGCAGGACCAGCCGAAGTTTGTATGGCCGCCGAGCTATGCGTTGGCGCGCGCCTACGCTGATCAGCTGGAGCGGTCGAAGGGCATCAGCGCTGATAGACTGTCACAGGTCCGTCAGGCGCTCGCGGGCGCGGAAAGCGCGCCGAAGCCGCTGGGAGTCCAGCTGAGAACATCGTTGACGTCCCTCGCCGCACAGCTCGATACCGATGCGAGCGCATCGACAGATGGTGCGAGAGTGCGTAGTCTGGCCAACACGCTGAGAGATTTGGCCGGGGCATCTTCCTGATTCGATGACCGGAAGCCAGTGAGGGGGAATTCACCTCACTGGCTTCTGTTTTTTCGCCTTTCACTTCTTAAACTGAGGTCTACATGCGCTTTCGACACGCGTCACTCCTGCCGGTCGCAGCACTCATTTCTCTTGCATGCACCAGCAAGGCCCAGAATGAGCAATCGCGCCAGGTAGCCGGCGGAGGAATCTCCGTTCCCGGCTGGTCTGGCCAGATAGATCCAGGCGAGGCCAGGCGCGGACAGCTTCTGACCAACGCGAAGCTCACCAAGGAAGGCAATGCGCTCCACGTCACGACCGGACCCGCGGTCGCATACTGGAGCGCGAGCAACACCGCCAGTGGCGACTATACGGTGAAGGCGACCTTCACCGAGCCGAAGTACATGAATCTGAACGATCATCCGCACCCATACGGAATCTTCATCGGCGGCAACGACATGGGGACCGCGAACCAGAGCTACTTCTACTGCGCTGCGTACGGAAACGGAAACTTCATCGCACGCGGATTTGGTCCGGCGCCATTCCAGCTGAACGGTGGGCACGGCGAAGAGAACGCAGCGGTTCACAAGGCAGCAGCCGCAGGGTCCCCGGTGACGCAGGATATTGCCGTCTCCGTGAAGGGCGACAAGGTTTCGTGCGCCATCAATGGAACCGTCGTCGGCACCTACGACAAATCTGCCGTCGTCGGAGCTGGGAAGCTCAAGTCGACCGATGGCGTCTACGGAATTCGCTTCTCTCATAACACCGAGGGAGTTGTCACCGGTCTCACGGTGACGAAGCCATAAGCTCCTCACCAACGCACAAGAAAACTTCCGCATGAGCTAAACGCTTCGGCCCAAGGGTCGAAGCGTTTAGTTTCAGCACATGCCAGCCCTAAGAGTTTCGGCGCTGCCGGCACGCCTGGTCAGACTGGTCGAGGACCTCCGCCGCAAGGAGGATCGCCTCGCCCTCGTCCTGAGCCTCGTCATCGGCGCGCTCGTCGGACTCGTAGTCGTCGCCTTCATTCTCCTGACCGGCCGACTTACGGCGCTCATGTATCCTGCGGGCGGCGCCGGCTGGCGACGCATCGTCGTCCCGACTCTGGGCTCGTTGATCACGGGATATCTTCTCTACAGGTATTTCCCGCTCGCGCGCGGGAGCGGAATTCCACAGACCCGCGCCGCGCTCTTCATTCACGACGGTCGGATCTCGCTTCGATCCGTGATGGGGAAGTTCGTCTGCTGCGTGATTTCGCTCGCCAGCGGAATTCCGCTCGGTCGTGAAGGACCGTCGGTTTACATCGGATCCGGACTCTCATCGGTGATCGCGCGGCGGCTCGGATTGAGTCGCGCGCAAACCAGAGCCCTGATTCCCGTCGGCGGAGCCGCTGCGTTAACCGCCGCATTCAACACTCCGATCGCGGCCGTGCTCTTCTCGCTCGAGGAAATCATCGGCGATCTCCACGCACCGGTGCTCGGTTCGATCGTCCTCGCGTCCGGGGCCTCGTGGATGGTTCTGCACCTCGTCCTCCACGACACTCCGCTCTTCCACGTCCCCGACTACCATCTCGTGAGTCCCGCCGAGCTCGGCGCGTACGTCGTGCTGGGAATCGTGGGCGGGTTGAGCTCGGTGGCGTTCGTCAAGCTGCTGCTCTGGCTGCGTGCGCGGTTCGCGAAGATGCCGCGAGCATCACAATGGATTCAGCCGGTTGCCGGCGGGCTCACCGTCGGCATCCTCGGCTTTTTCGTACCGCAGATCCTGGGGGTCGGCTACGATCAGGTCGAGCGGGTGCTGAACGGCGACGTCGTTCTCAAGGTCGTCGTCACTCTCGCCGTGCTCAAGATCATCGCGACGTCGGTTGCATACGCGTCGGGAAATGCCGGCGGAATATTCGGCCCAAGCCTGTTCATCGGCTCGATGGTTGGCGCAACCGTAGGATCCGTGGCGCACTTGCTTTTCCCGGCATCAACCGCAGGCCCTGGCGCCTACGCGCTCGTCGGAATGGGGACGGCGTTCGCCGGAATCATCAGGACGCCGCTCACATCGGTGATCATGATCTTCGAGGTCACGCGCGATTACACGATCATCGTTCCGCTCATGATCTCCAATCTCATCGCTTTCTACATCTCGCAGAAGCTTCAGAAAGAGCCGATCTACGAGGCACTGGCGCGGCAGGATGGACTTCACCTCCCGACCAGCTCTTCTCGCACGCACTCAGCCGTGCCGCTTGTCAGTAGCGCGGCCCGCGACGTGCCGGAATCTCTCTCGCCCGAGATGAAGATCGGTGAAGCCGCCGAACGCGTGAAGGACAGCGCGCTCGAGTCATGGCCCGTCGCCGACGAGCTGGGCCTCGTTGGAATGGTGCGTACGCGCCATATCGCGCACGCGGTCGATCAGGGCAAACTCGAAATGACCATAGAACGACTGATGCAGATCGCGCGCAGATCCGATGGCGACAAGGCGGTGGCTCTGCCTCACGTCCACAACGATCAGCCGCTCAGTCGTGCGCTGGCGCGAATGCGCGAAAATGGACACAAGGTTCTTCCTGTCGTCAGTCGCGCGAACGCCCGCATCATGCTCGGCGTCGTAACATTTGGGGACATCCTGAAAGAATTCGGTGTCGACAACGCAGAGGAGCTGGACTATAGGGATCATCCGGACCTGGGAACATGAGAGACATGAGAACGCCTCTCGTACAGCCGGCGGCGCCGACCCCAACCGCTACCGTGTCCGAGTTCATCGCGACGCTTGCGATTGTGCTCGCCGCGATCGTGGGGCTCGTGGTCTTCGACACTGCCCTCGCGCGGGTTGATGTCGCCGCCCGCAAGACGTACGCGGCGCGGGAGTTCGACATCGGAAAGCAATTTGTCGGGAAAGGAGAGATCGCGGCGGGCCTCGAGCACATCCGCACCGCGACGATGCTCGATAGCGACAACCCAACCTACGGCATCGCGCTGGCGCAGACGACGCTCGCTGATGGCCGGCCCGCCGAAGCCGCGCAGATGCTGACCCCGCTGCTGGAACGAAACGATACAGCCGGCGCTACGAATCTGGCGATCGCGCGCGTACTCGTGAATGAAGGAAGGGTCAGCGAAGCGAAGTCCTACTATCATCGCGCGATTTACGGGTTTTGGCCGAAGGGCGCGGAAAAGAACCGCACCACTGCCCGTTTCGAGCTGATCGATCTTCTCGCCCGCGAAAACGCGACGCAGGAGCTGCTGGCGGAGCTGCTGCCGATTCAGGATGACTCGACGAACGACGCGACACAGCGTAAGCGGATCGCGCACTTCTTCGTAGTGGCGGGCTCACCCGCGCGCGCCGTGACGATCTTCCGGGATCTGCTGCGTCATGACCCGCGTGATCCGGAATCGTACGTTGGGCTCGCCGAAGCGGCGCTCTCGATTGGAGATTTTGCGACCGCGCGCACCGATCTGCTCGCGGCGCAAAAGCTGATGCCCGACGACAGCAGCAGCCTTCACCCGCGCATCGCTCTCACCGACAGCGTGATCGCGCTCGATCCTACGCAGAGCGGGCTCGCGCTGCCGGAGCAGGTTCGACGCGCCAAGAATCTCCTTCAGATGACTCTTACATCCGTTCGCAAATGCCTCGGCGTCCAGGCGCCGCAGGTGGCCGTCGCGCTCGACTCGGCTACGTTGCTGCTGGTTTCAGGCGCGGCCGCAGGTCAAGCCCAATCTGTGGAGCAAAATCTCTCGCTCGCAGAGCAGCTTTGGGGCCTCAGGCGATCGCGGTGCGCGAAAGAGGGCAACGATGGTGCGCTCGCGCTGATCCATAACCGGATCTCGCAGTAGAAAGCCGCCGGGGTACATTCCGACAACCAACAATCGGGGGAACTGTGAAACTCATTCGCATCGAACTGTCCGGAAAAGTGGATGCCTACGTCAATCCGGATCACGTTGCGTACATCGAGGCGCAGGGAGAGAAACGCACGATCGTGTCGTTGGTGAATACAAAGATCCTCGACATCGATGAGTCCGCCGACAAGGTAGCATTTCTCCTGCAGACGGGCCGTGCGGCGGCGGCAACCGGTTCGACGTTACATCAGTAGTGGCTGGGTCAGCCGGAACTTTCGGATGCCGCCCGATCCCCGATGTTGACCGCGATCCCTCGCCATTTCCCCTGATTGAATCGCAGCACGCTGAGCCCGCATCTGGTCGCATGGCCGACAAGGATCGCGATCCAGATGTGAATCGGATGCAGCGTTCCCGTTCGCTGGATCACGTAACAGATACCAAGTGGCACCACGACCTGCGAAACGATCGAGATGTAGAGCGGGCTCTTCGTATCTCCCGTTCCCTGCAGTCCGCCGGTGTATGTCAGCGCGACGGTGACGAAGAGACCAGACAGACTCAGGACGTGAAGGAGCTGGACGCCAATCCCCACTACGATTGGATCGTGCATTCCGAATATCGCCAGCAGCTTTCGCGGGATAAGGAGGAACAGCGCACCGACGATCGCCGCGCTGCTGAGACCAATTCGAGCGGCTACGTGCACGGCCGCCGAGGCGCGGTCGGGTTTGCCGGCACCAAGGTTCTGACCCGCTATCGCCGCCGACGCGCCCATCAGTCCGACCGACGTCCACGTGATGAGCGAGAATAGCTGCGTGTAGCAGACCGCGAACGCTGCCTGCGAAGCCGCGCTCAGCGTCAGCGACCCGATGAAGGAGAGCATGAACACCCCGCCAATGTTCGCGACGATGCCCTGAAATCCACTCGGGAGTCCGAAGCGGAATAGCTCGCGAATGATCGCCCAGTCGGGACCGTAGCCGCGCCCGCGCGGAAATGACACGACCCATCCGCCGCTCCACAGCTTGAATAGCGAGTAGATGGCGAGTGATCCCGACGCCATGCATGTCCCCATCGCCGCGCCTTTCGTCCCGAAGGCAGGGATCGGTCCGAGACCCCGAATCAGAATTATGTTGAGCACCAGGTTGAGCAGGGTCAGGCTGATCCCGAGTATCATCGGGGTCCGCGCGTCGCCAGCGGACCGGAGCGCGCCGCCGAGCATGAAGAACACGAGCATCCCGCCGCTGAAGACGAACATGATGCGCAGGAATGGCAGCGCCTCGCGCTGCACCTCTGGCGCGGCGTTCACGAAATTCAGCAGGTACGGCGCCGCGAAATATCCGATCGGCGCCATGATGAGGACGGCCAGCCCGATCGCAGTTATGAACGCCTGGTAGACCGTTCGGTCGACCTTGTCATGATCGCCCGCGCCGGCGAAGCGCGCGACGAGAACGCTCATCCCCGAGAACAGCGACGAGATGAAGATCATGACGATGAGCCACATCTGCATGCTCACGCCGATCGCCGCGTTTGCCTTGTACCCGATGAGGTTTCCGACCAGCGCCTGGTCGACCATCCCCTGCAACCCGCCGACGATGTTGGTGAGCATCGTTGGCCACGCAAGCTTCCAGACCGCCGGAAGGAGCGGCCCCTCGACGATTGAGCGGTCGTAGCGCGGGCGCTTTGAGCGTGCGGCGGCGGCCTGCGACAGCGCCGGCGTCGCGGCAGCGGCGGGCACGGCAGCGTCGGTCAATTACGTCCCACCAGCCCTCGAGCGAGCGATCATCGCGTCGACGCTCCAGGCGCCTGCCCCGGCGAAGACGAGGTAAAGGTAGATGAAGCAGTAAAGGATTGCCGGCGTCCCCATGTTAATCGAAGGCCAGAAATTATGCGGAAAGTGACCCTGAAAATAAGCGACCGCCATTTCACCGGAGAGTATGAACGCCACCGGCCGTGTGAACAGGCCAATCAGCATCAGGGGTCCGCCGATGGTTTCGAGCAAGCCGGCGAGCCACAGTTGGGACATGGGTTGTACCGGCGGCAGGCCGGCTGGCATCGGTGGATGGTTGAACAGCTTCATCGTGCCAAACGAGATGAACACCAGGGCCGCGACGATGCGAAGGACACTGAGCATCCGTTGGGGCCAGGGTGAATGTGCAGGCTCGAGAATCGACATGTCAGGGGCGCCTCCAGTTCTTCGGCGTTTTGTGCATTGGCGCATCGAGAAGTTCCGCGTTCATCGACAACAGCCAATTGATTCTGGTGACCAGCGTCAGTGCGTGGTAAACCCGGAGCCACAGCAAGTTGTGAGCGAGGGAATCCAACGAGATCTCCCGAACGCGCCATCGACAGCCGGAACATTTGCACCACGTGTGTCGTCTCCGATTTGTCAGCGCCTCACTGGGACGACAGCGCGTACACGCTCGTCGCGCAAGTAGAGTCCCAGCCACAAAAAGAGGGCGACGTATACGGGAGCAAGCACGAAGCCCAGGAGCGGAGCGCCAATTCTCACCTGAGCGGCGACCGCTCCGCCAAGATATCCAGTGAGCAGAATCGCGCCGAGTACGGAGGTGCGCGGGATCACGTACAGGACAATGCCGATGAACTCGACGGTGCTGAGAGGAATCGCGATGCTCAGAGGAAATCCGAGCTGCGCGAATCCCTGGACCACCTGAGGTCCCCTCAGCGCATGTATGATCGTGTCGAAGAGCATGAACAGGACAGCGAGGCCACTGAGAATGCGCCCGGTCCAAAGCTGTCCCTTCGCGATATGAGCTGGTTGTGCGGCAGAGTCCATCGATCCTTCCTCCAATTGAGTATTCATTGCTGTGGTAAATCGCCCGCGTGCGCGCGCGAACGCTCGAGCAGAAGCTCACGCTCCCGAGCGTTTCGCGTCATTGATGCGGCGCGTTCGAATTCCGTCCGCGCCTCGTCGTATCGGCCCAGCTTCTCGAACAGGTCCGCCCGTGCGGCCGGCAATAAATGGTATCCCTTGAGCGCCGGCTCACGCGTCAATGTGTCGAGGATCTTAAGTCCCTCGGCGGCCCCAAATGCCATCGCCACGGCGATCGCACGATTAAGCTCGACGACCGGCGACGGAGTGACGGCGGCGAGCGCGTCGTACAGCGATGCGATTCTCCGCCAATCCGTGTCCGCGGCTGTACGCGCTCGCGCATGACATGCGACAATCGCTGCCTGCAAAGCGTACGGCCCGTTCTCCCCGCGGAGCTTCTCTGCGCGCTCGAGCGCCGATAGACCGCGACGGATCAGGATCTGATCCCAGCGACCGCGATCCTGATCGAGCAGGAGTATCACCTTTCCCGTCGGGCCGGTCCGCGCACGCAGACGTGACGCCTGAATCTCCATCAGCGCGACGAGTCCGTGGACTTCCGGCTCCTGCGGAGCGAGCTCCGCGAGGATTCGACCAAGACGAAGCGCGTCCTCGCACAGAGCGGGTCGAACCAGATCGTCGCCAGCGGTCGCGGTGTACCCTTCGTTGAAGACGAGATAGATGACTTCCAGCACCGACGATAATCGAGCGGCAAGCTCCGGCCCGCGCGGAACCTCAAAGGGAATCTTGCGCTCTGACAGCGTTCGCTTGGCGCGCACGATCCGCTGCGCGACAGTAGGCTCGGGAACGAGAAACGCTCGCGCGATCTCGTCGGTGGTGAGTCCGCCGAGCAGTCGCAGCGTGAGCGCGGTCCGCGCTTCGCGAGGGAGCACCGGGTGACAGGACATGAACATTAGGCGGAGAAGATCGTCGCCGATGTCGTCGTCGAGCGCTGCGTCCATGTCCGCCACCGCCAGCTCCTGGCGTGACTCGAGCTCGTGACCGAGCTCCTCGTGTTTGCGCTCGATCCGTTCGGTTCGTCGAAACGTGTCGATCGCACGATGCTTCGCCGTGGCCATGAGCCAGGCGCCGGGGTTGTCGGGGACACCCGACTCCGGCCACTTCTCCAGCGCCGCAAGGAGCGCGTCCTGCGCGAGGTCTTCAGCAAGACCGACATCGCGCACTATCCGCGTAAGTCCTGCTATCAGCTTCGCGGATTCGATTCGCCAGACTGCATCGATCGCGCGATGGGTGTCGGAGGTCGTCACGACCTCCAATCACACCAGCTTCGCGGCCTCGTGCAAGGGCCGAAAACGTGTCGTTACGCCCTTGCGGCAGCCTTTCCACGCGGCTTCTGAGCTGCTCTGCCTGATGACGGCGCCGATGCGGCATCAAACGCGGGAGCGTCCTGCATCAGCCGAATTTCGCTCTCGCCCCTCCCCATCGTCTTGAGGAATCGCTTCGTCAGCTCGATAGCCTCAGCTTTCGACTTCGCGTTGATGATCGCGTAGCCGCCGACGAGCTCTTTCGTTTCCGTAAATGGTCCGTCGACCACCGTGAACTTTCCAGTCGAGTCGATCTTGACCCGCGCGCCCTTCGAGCTTGGTTGGAGTCCGTCGGTCGTGATCAGCGTGCCGGCCTTCGCCATCTCTTCGATCAGCTGCCCAACCGCGGCCATCTCCTTTTCGGTCGGCATGTCGTTCTCGGTGCCCGGCTTGTATAGCGTCATGTATCGCATTGTCGCTCCTTTAATGGTCTTCAATCAGTCAGGAATTCCCTACTTCCGTGCGTTCGCGGCCATCTGCTTGCCGAGGCGCTCTTCATACTCTTTCACCTCGGGAGTGAGCTCGGGACCAAAGTCGTCAGCCTCGAACACCTGGCGAATCTCGATCTCCGATTCCCCGGTGAGGAATGGATTCGGAGCGCGCTTGACCCACTCGATCGCCTCGTCCAGCGATTTCACCTGGAACAGCCAGAAGCCAGCGATCAGCTCCTTGGTCTCGGCGAACGGCCCATCGATCACGGACCGATGGTTTCCCGAGAATCTCACGCGAACTCCCTTCGAGCTCGGGTGCAGACCCTCAGCGGCCAACAACACGCCCGCCTTCACCAGCTCTTCGTTGTATTTGCCCATGTCGGTAAGGAGTTTCTTGTCGGGGATCCCGCCTGCTTCCGATTCCTCGTTGGCTTTCACTAGCACCATGAACCGCATTGTTGTCTCCTGTCGTTTTGGATTCTGAGTGGGCCCCCATTCGGGCGGGTCGCCCTGCTCTCTATCTAAACGTCGAACGGGACACCGCGAAATCGACACGCGGTGTCCCGTTCTTTTTGATGCATCTAAACCCCATCGTGACAACAACTTCCTAGCCGAGGATCGCCGCCTCAGCATTCGGCCCGCCAGGACTCAGCCGGAAGACTCAACCGTTGAAAAGATGGGTTGGCATCCGGCTCACCCGCTGACCACAGCGAGGATGTTTCCGTCCGGATCCTTGAACCACGCAGCCTTTGATTTCCCCGCGATATGGATGTCTCCCTTTCGAGTCATACCCGGAAAGTCGTAATGCTCGAACGCAATTCCCTTGGCCTTGAGTTCCTTCACCGTGACCTCGGCGTCGTCGACCATCCATGTAATGGAAGTCGCCTTGTTCGTGCCGGCGAACTGCGATTTATAGACGAGCACGGTGGAATTGCCGCTCTTGTAGTTGAGCACTTCCGGCTCAGGGACCGGCGTCGGCTTGAGGCCGAGCGTTTCGCCGTAGAATTTTTTTGCGGCCTTGAGATCCTTAACCGCGACTGTCGCTACCGCATCTTTGTTAGCGAGCATTCGTACGTCCTCCGAGTTTTTTCAGATATGCGGCAAAACGATCGAAGCTCTCGTTCCAACCGCCCTCGTGTCCCTCGCGGTCTTCGATCGATTTGAACGCGCCCTGCCGGAAAACCATCTCGGTCTTGTTTCCGCGCGCTGCGAAAGTGATGGTGATCAGCGTTTCATCTTGCGGGTTTTCATCCCAGACAAAGGTGAAGGAGATTTTTTCGGGAGGAACGATCTCTCGATAAACGCCATGCTGCCAAAGCTCCTTCCCGTCGGGCGAGCGCATCATCGCGCGCCATTTTCCCCCAGGCCTCACATCAAGCTCGACCACGGGTGCGGTAAACCCGTTCGGGCCCCACCAGTTCTTCGCCTGCACCGGATCGGACCACACCTTCCATAGAAGATCGCGCGGCGCATCGAACGTGCGCTTTATGACGAGCGTTTGTTCAGCCGGCGCTGCACGGTGCTTATTTGCTGTGTTTGAGGCGGGCATTGTGCTTCTCCTTTTGCAGTTCCAGTAAATAATCGTCCAATCGATCGAAACGTTTTTCCCAGAAAGATCGGTACCGCTCCACCCAATCCGACACTTCCTTTAGCGGGCCGGCCTCGAGTCGGGCGGGCCGCCACTGCGCATCGCGGCCTCGCGAGATCAGCCCCGCGTCCTGGAGGACTCTCAGATGTTTGGGAAACGGCGGGAAGGCTCATCCGGAAGGGCTTGGCGAGCGCCGTATAAGGATGATGCTCTGGGTATGTCAAGGGGGTGAAGGGAGAGGAGGGAGGTGGGAGGGGGGAGGAGGGGGCAGGAAGTGGAACGCGGGACAATGGAATCGCAGCTACTCAAATATCCAAACGCCCCACGCCCATCGCGGTTAAGGGAATTACGCGCTGCTTCCCACTTAACCCTTCCCGCCCCCCGCCTCCCTCCTCCCTCCTCCCTCCTCCCTCCT
>Ga0068855_100003524_pt1 | contig 19121 bp, 3 predicted proteins | sample KBSCornC52_FD_66592 | JGI IMG/M metagenome (GOLD analysis project Ga0068855, IMG submission 66592) | Corn rhizosphere microbial communities from Kellogg Biological Station, Michigan, USA - KBS Corn C5-2 | ecosystem: Host-associated > Plants > Roots > Rhizosphere > Soil ...
GAACGATCGTCCTCAACCAAAACAGCGGTTCGGGCGCCGGTGGTCTCCGGGTCACCAACAATCAGACTCTGCTTAACAACATCACCGTTACGGGTGATTTGGTCAACATCGTCACTGGCGGTGATAACTCCGCCTTGAACGGGAACATCAACCTGAGTCCGACTGCCGTTGGGGGGACCGTTCAATTTGGTGGTAATTTCGGTAACGTGACCACGGCGAGTGCCGTCGCCTTCAATGGCGTCATTTCGGGCAACGGGGTCAATATCATCAAGACCGGTGGCAACACCAACAATGGCGGTTCGTACATCTTCCGCGGCGCCAATACCTATACGGGAACCACGACCATCAATTCCGGTTACATCATCGTAGGGAACAATGTATCTGCTGATCCCACGGTGGCGGGCCCGTTAGGCATGAGTAATACCCCGATCATTCTGGGCAACGTGGGGACCCAGAGCGCGGGCTCTCTCGATATTGCCGGTCAATATACCTTTGCGCGTGGCATCATTGCCACCGGTTCCGTGGGGAATATTGCGCAAAACCTGCGCGGCCAAACGCTGAACACAGCCGTGGTCACCGGCGGTATTGCACTCCAGTCGGGTGCCGCTACTTCCGGCACGGGTCTGGCGATCGATGCCATCTCCACCGCAGGTGGTGTCGGCGGTGTGATCGATCTTCAGGGACCGATTACAGGCGTCGGCGCCTTGCAGATCGGCAACGGCGGCCAGGGCATCGTGCGCTTGAGTGCCAACGCGAACGGCATCAGCACCAACACCTTCTCCGGTGGCGTCAACATCTGGGGCGGCCGTGTTCAGGTGGCGGCGGACAGTTCCTTCACGGGATCCGCTTCCGCGCCCACGATCATCAGCAGTCCATTCGGTACCGGAACCGTCATTCTCGGTCGCCAGGGCACGACGACCAGCGGCGCGGGCAACCAGGCTCCAACTTTCGTTGAGGTCGACGCCTACGGTGCGGACCGCGTGGTTGTCAATGCGCTCGGCTCGATCAACCAAAACGGCAACACCACGCTGAACTTTGGCGGACATTTCAACCTGACCTTCACCGGTGGGATGGACATCAACTCCGATTCGTCGTTGCGCGTGCGCACGTTTACGGTGACCACCACGCAGGGAGCGGTCACCTTCAGCGGCAATCTGAGTAGTTCCGGTGCCGCTTTTGCGCAATTGTTGAAGAATGGGGCCGGCACTTTGGTTCTTTCGGGCACGGACACCTTCGGCGGCACTGCGGCGAGCGCGACCCCCGTGGTGATCCAAGGTGGTGTTCTGCAAATCAGCTCTGACACCAATCTCGGCGCCGCGACGACCAACACAAATAGTATCAGCGTCCAGGGCGGGTATCTCCAGATTGCCGGCGCGAACACGGTAGTGTGGAACAGCGCCAGCAGCAATCGCACCCTCAACCTGACCAGCAGCGGCGCGGGTATCTACGTTTCGGATCCCAATGGCGTCCTCCAACTCGACACGGCGGTTGCGGGCGCCCAAGGGTTGGTCAAGGCTGGCGCCGGTACGCTCAGGCTGAACAACACGGCTGACCTCGATAACGCGTTGACCATCGGTGGATTCTCCTTCGGTGGCGGCACGGTCAGTACGACCGCGATCTCCGGCAATCCGTTTGTGGCCTCCGGCGGCACGATCACTCTGAACGGTGGCGCCCTGTCCCTGGTTGGCGGTGGGTCAGCCCAAGCTCTGACTGTCGCCACGGTAAACTTCGGCAGCGGCGGCCATATCTCCCTGAACCGCGGTACCACTACGACCTTGCTCACCGCGACGGCTTTGACTCGCCAGAATCAAGGCACCTTGATCCTCCAGCCGACTGCGGCCCTGGCGGACCTCGGCGCAGCCACGAACTTTGCCCAGTTGAAGACCAGCACGGCTTTCACGACGACCAACGGCATGCTGGCCACTCCGACGGTCGTGGTGCAGGATCCCACCACCAGCGACTTCAACTTCGTCCAATACGTCACCGCCAACGGCTTTGCTCTGAATGCGGGTACCGCCACAACCTCGCTCGCTGCCAGCGCCACGACCAGCTATGCGGATCTGAGCGCCTCGACTGCCGTCGCCTCCGGCACCATCGATATCTACGCGGTACGCACGAGCGCGAACATTACGCCGACGGATGGCACGTCGCTGCTCCGCATCAATAACGGTGGTCTGATTATGAACGGCACGGCGACGCCGCCGACGATCAGCAGCAACGTCTTCTTCGGCACCTCGGCTGGTCCGGTGGAAGGATTTGTGTATGTGCGCGGCGCCCAGACCGGCGCATCCACCATCTCCGGTAATTTCACGTCGACGAATCTGACCAAGTCGGGCGCGGGCACGCTGCTTTTGAGCGGCACGGGCAACGTGATGGCGCCGATCAACACGGCGTTGCGTAATATCTCCATCAACGAAGGCACCCTCCAATTTGCCGGTCAGAGCAGCCTGCCGAATGGCGGCGTGATTACGATCAGCCCGATGGATACGGGCACGTTCGACCTGAACAACCAAAGCCTGACCATCGGTGGTCTGGGCAACGGCGGGACGCCGATTACGGCGACTGGCAACGTGATTAACTCCGGTGGCAGTGCGCAGACGCTGACCCTGGCGGTCAATAACCAGACCAGCACCTTCAACGGCCTGATTTCCGGCAATATCAACCTCATCAAGAGCGGCACGGGAACGCAGATCCTTGGGGCCAATAACGTCAACGGCACAGGCGGAAATACCTATACCGGCAATACGACGATCAATGCGGGTAACATTACCAGCGCCAGCGGTGTATTCACCGAAAATGGCACCCTGCAGGTCGGTGGAGTCAGCTCGCTGGGCTCCGGTTCGATTACCCTCGCGGGTGGCACCCTGGCTTTTGTCAATGCCTTGGCCGCCAACGAAGTGGTGACCGGTTTCGCCACGCTGCAACAAGGTCCGGGTAGCGGCTACAATATCACGGTCGCCTCGTCGAACAACTTCGGGACGACGAATACGACCAGTATTCTGCAAACCGGAACCGCGGCAGCATCGCTGCCCAGCGGCGTGTATGAGTCGTTCAACAATTTGACGGTCAACGCCCCCGCGCTCACCGTTCAGCAAGGTCAGAACAACGCGAATATCACTAACGGTATTCTCATCGCCGGGACGACTGCTTTCGCCGGCAACACCACGCTGAACGTCAATAACAATGGCAACACCGTTGAAAACTTTGTTCTCGCCGGGACGGTTTCAGCTTCAGGCTTTACGCTGACCAAGATCGGCAGCGGTAACGTCACCCTCACGAATAACGCTACCGGCTCCTCGGCTAACACGGTCGGCGGCTGGAATCTCTACGCGGGGACGACGGAAGCGCGTCTGGCCGATGGCGGTACGAACCCGCTGGGCAGTGGCCTGGTGACTCTCAACGGTGCGACCTTAAACATTCGTCACGACGGCGACAACCTGGCCGATCCGGAAACGCTGACGACGTTCAGCGCCAATACGCTAAACATCGGTTCCACCGCAGCCATCAGCGATCCGACCTACATCACCAGTGCCAGTGCCACGATCAACATTGATCGCCTCCAGGGCACAGCGACCAACAAGACCATTCAATTGGGTACGGTCAACTTCGGCGGCCCGCTCGGGGCCGCATTCCTCACCATCAGTACCACCACCGCCAACATCAACTTCGCGGCGGAACTGACGGGCGGCATCACGATGATCGATGGCGCTTACCTTGCGGCGAACACCAACCCGGTGACCATTGATTCCCAGTTGTCCGGCAACGGTACGTTCTTCAAGCAGGGCGGGGCTGAACTCGACATGAACACCGTCGCCACGAACAGCGGCGGCACCATGCTCTTCCAGGGCACGACGAACTTCGGGTCGTTCATCGGCAACACTCGCACCTTGAGCACGACGGCCAAGTTTGCCCCGGGGGATATCACGGTCAACGTCGGCACGACTCTCCGCTTCAACAGCACTGGCAACATCAACGGTAACCAGCGGGTGGATGCACGCGCCAACACCAACTTCTATCCGGTGATTGGCATCGGAAGTAACGAGGCGATCAGCGCCTTCAACCTCCGCGTTCCGCTCGCCGCTGGTCCGTATGCCTCCAACTTGATTACCCCGTTTGCCACCGGCGGCGGTGTGCTGGCGATTAACAGCCCGAATTACAGCCAAACCATCGACCTCTCCAAGCTGGGCGACGGCACTTGGTACCTGGGGTCAAACAACAACGGTGCGGGCGTAAACACCCAGACCAGCGCCAGCGGTGTTTACATCGGCAGTTCGCCGATCATCGCCAGCCCGGCTGTCTACAACTTCGGTTCCTCGGCATACGCGAGTAACTCCTACAACAGCCAGTCGATCTATCGCCTCGGCGGCGGCGGCCAATTCCTGAACATTGGCCTCCCAGGTGGAACCGGCAATGTCCTGACCGACCCGAATGCCACGGCCGGTAGCCTCGCTTCACTCGTCGTCGGCGGCCCCTCGGTCGCTGTCGGCGCCAACGGCAGTACTGCCCCAGCCGCCCTCGGTAACACGACCGGCACGGTAATTCTGAATACCGCGCAAAACTACTCCGGCTATACTCTCGTCAACACCGGCAGCACGCTGGAATTCCGCGGTGCGATGAACACTGCCGGCTATGAAGTTTTCGGCACTCTCGCGGCGGGCGGCAATGGTGGCAGCTTTGTCGGCCAGCCGAATGTCACCATTCGTCCGGGCTCCACGGTCCGCCTCGATAACACCTTCGATCTCAATTCGAATGCCCAGGGGCGTTGGGGCGATACCACCGCCATCAACCTCGATAGCGCGACGTTCCGTCTCGTCGGTAACGCGGCGGCCGATATCGTCGAAGTGGCGGGCAACGTCAATTTCAGCGGCAACGGGTTCCTGACGGCCCAGAGGGCCATCGCCGGCCGTCGTGCGGAGCTGAATATCGCAGGATTGACCCGCACGACGGGAGCGATGCTTTCGATCGAGCCGACCAACGGGGGCCAACTCGGAACAGATGAACGCATTACGGTGGCCGGAGCGAATCTGGCGGCACAAATCGCCAATATCCCTGGCGGCATCACCAACGGCATGGTCTCGCCGTTCTTGTATAACAACCGCGATCTCCAATTCCTGACCTACAGCGACTTCGGGTTCGTCAACGCTGGTTTCGACGTTCTCGGCAACTCTGCGAGCATCCCCCAGATTACCGGTGGCGTGAATCGAGTCCTGCTCAATGGCCAGACTACCCAGACGATCGGCACGGGTGTGACGGTGGATGTTTACGCGCTGCGTCTCGACTCGAACGGCACGACCGCCTCGGTCTATGCGCCAACCACGCTGGGCACCGAAAAATTCATCATTCGCAGCGGCGGCTTGCTTGTGGATGGCGGCGCCGCCAATGGCGGTACGACTGCCAGCACGGTACAGGTGACGGCTGGCCTTCAGTTCGGTGCGACTGGCTCGCCGACGGAAGCGCTCATTGCCATCCCGGGCAATACCTTCATCATTGGCGACAGCGCCAACCCGACGACGAGCGGCCAGATTACGGCTACCAGCATCAGCAAAGCCGGCGCTGGCGCCATGACCATTCAGTCGGAACAATCCGGCTTCTCCGGTAATATCTACCTCGATGGCGGCACCTTGACGCTCGGCGTCTCCACCACCGGAACCGTGAACTACACCACGGCGGTGGGCGGCGCCGGTGGAACGATCTTCTTCAACGGCCTGAATACGCTCCTGAACCTGCGTTCCGACGCGGGCACCGGTGGTCAGACCACCACCTATCAGGATAACGTCGCCCTACATGCGGGAGTCCTGATGGCCCGCATCGATGCCAACCAGTTCAGCACGACGGGCGGCACCACTGCTCGTGACCTCATCTTGGGAAGCCTGACGTTTGGCGGCGCGCCTGGCGATCAGGGGCAGACCCTGACTATCTCCGGCGGTAACAACTTCTCGGTCCGCATCGGTGGGACCACCGATCTCGGACCCGTTGGATACGACTACTTCAACCTCATCAGCAACGCTACGAACCTGACCCTCGCCGGCGCTATCCAAGGCAGCGGCACGATCGTTGCGGAAGGCAATAACAGCATGCTCTTCCTCGGCCAAAGCGGCGTTCTGCCGACGGCGGGTTGGACGACCGGTGGCGGTTTGATTGTCACCACCCGCACAGTCCAGGCCAATGCGCTGCCGTTGACCGCCGGGGCGAACAGCAACATCGATTCGACCAAGACCTATCTTGGCACTGGCTCGATCACCCTCGCGGGCGGAACGTTGAACGTTCGTGTGGACGGCGACAATACTGCCACGGCCCGCACCTACACCTTCGTCAACCCGGTCACCGTAACCGGCAATACCACGCTGAACGCCGACCGCATTACGAGCAGCGGTGGCACGGTAAAGACGTTGGCTTTCCCGAGTTTGGCGATCGGTGGTCAAACCCTGACCCTCACGACGGGCGACACGTTCGGTATTCAGTTCAACGCAGTCAATCTCACCGGCACGCCGACACTCAACTCGAGCAACGACACGATCGTCGAGGGGGTGAAGGACAATGGGGCCGGCTTGTATGTCGTCAAGAATGGCGGCGGCACCTTGTGGTTCGGAGATAATACGAGTGCCTTCGGCAATAGCACCAACGGCGGTGTGTACGTCAATGGTGGCACCCTCCGCTTCGGCACGCTCGCCACAGGTGGCAGCACGACGGCCACGGCTGGCACCGCGCCGGTCCAGATCAATCCTGCCGGAGGAATCCGTGTGGAAGCGGCGGCCAACCTGCCGACATCCGGTCAATTGACCACCATTGGCACCTCTTGGTCTCTCCCGATCCTGCGCCTTGGCGCCATCACGAATCTGGCTCAGAGCAACCTCACCAGCTTCGTCAACCCGGCCTCGACCAACACGCAGATCCGTCTCGATGTGGCCAGCTATAGCAATGCGTTGACGATGAGCGCCATCGGCGATGGCACCTTCTTCCTCGGAAGCCAGGGTAACCAGAGCTATATCGCCAATACTCTAGGCGCGGGCACCGCGGCCACGCTCGGCCAGTTGGGCTATGTGCCGGGCATGACCGGCACATATCGCCTCGGTTCGAACGATGCTTTGGCCTCCGTCTTCACCCTCGCTCCCTCCACATCGACGAGCACGGTGTTGACCGGCACGGCCAACCTCGTGGTTGGCGGCCTCGCCATCGGTGGCAATAGCAACGTCGGCACGGTTCTGCTCAACACGAACAACAACTACACCGGCGGCTCGACGGTCAGCCGTGGCAGCACGCTGCAGATTGCTTCCGGCACGACCAATACTCCGCTCGGCTCCGGCCAGGTGGATGTGTTCGGCACGTTGACCGCGCAAAATGCCAGCGGCAGCTTCATCGGCAGTGGCACGACGAATAACAACGTCACGGTCTTCCACCCGGGGGCCACGCTGCGCCTGGAAAACAACGTCACCGCCGCGAATAACAATCGCTGGGATGACAACGGAGCCATCGCCCTCAATGGTTCGGCGATCTTCATGAACAGCCTGGGCACGGGCATCAGCACGGAAACCATCGGAGCGATCAGCTTCGCCAACGGCTCCCGTATCAATCTGAGCCGCACCACTGCGAACGGACAGGTCGCTATGACCGTCGGCGGCACGAATACCTTCAGCCGCGCGGGTACTGGCACGATGGTATTTACTGACGCCGGGGCCGGGTTCCTCGGTCTTGCTGCGGGTAACAACAGCGAGCGGGTCATCGTCAATGGCGGCGTGGGCAACATCAAGGACGATGCCGGCGCTTCTGTCGTCATCGCCAACGGCATGTTGCCCGCTTACTACGTGGCCGGCACGGACAACGCGTTCGTGACCTATGGCGCGAACGGCTTTGGTCTCGCGACCTATACTGCTGCGGCAGCCAATCTGCCCGCCGGCCGCAGTGCCGGCACGGATATCGCCCAGGTAAACACCAACGTCACGCTGGCGGATAACCCGCTTATTTACTCCCTCGGTATCACCGCCGCTTCGACGATCTCGAACGGGGCCGGCCAGTTCAATACGATCACCCTCGATGGAGCCAATGCGACGTCCAAAACTTTTGGCGGCATTATCGCGGCTAACGCAGCGATCAACATCAACTCCAACATCAAGGCCGGTTCGAATGGTCAGTTCGAGTTGCCGATTTTCGTCAACGGTAATACCACCACCATCAATGGCGACATTTCCGCGACGGGCATCACCAAATTTGGTGCGGGCGTGCTGGCCATCGGCAAGGATCAATCCGACAATGCGCGTGGCAGTGGCAACGGCTACAGCAACGGCTGGACGGTCAATGAAGGCCAGTTGACGCCGCTCGCCTTTGGCGCGTTGGGTAATGCAGTTTCGACCAACGTTGTGACCCTGAACGGCAGCACCGCTCAAGGAACGAGTGCGGTTCCTACCGCCTCCGCCGTGCTCCGCCTGACGGTCAACGCCGGCAATCCGTCGCTGAACTACTACACGATGGGTGACCTGCACGTGCTTGACTCGGGCACCATTAGCTATGACCCGGGTGCCAATGATCGCATGAGCGCGCTGGGGTCGGCGGGCAACCTCTCCAACATCGTGGTTACCTCGACTGGTGGCACGCTCCAGGACGCCCAGTTCGCCGTGGAAACCAACCGCGACCGTTCCATGGTCGTCGTCGGCAACCTCCAGATTTCTGGCACGGCTGCGGGGCTCCAACTGCGCGTCAACAACACCAACTACACCGGCGCCAACTCCTCAGGTCTATCCGTCAATACCCTGGTTGGCGGCTCGGACGCGCGTTTGACGAAGGTCGGTAGTGGCGAACTCTACATCCGCAGCGATAGCAGTTCTTCCTATAGCGGCACGATGAGCATCGAGCAGGGAGCGATCGGCGTTCTCTCCAACGGATCGCTCGGTTCCGGCGCCACCACGGTGAAGCGTTATGGCGTGGTCGATGTGCAGACATCGAACTTCTCGCCGGCCGGCACCATGACCTACCAGACCGGCGGTATCGAACGCTGGAGTGTGGATGGGGCGCGCACCGGCACCCTCAACCTTGGCAGCGGAACCCTCCAGGTGAATAATGACCAGACCTCCAATACTTTGGCGGTGACGATGAATGGGGGGTCGATCGAAGGCTACCTCCGCATGGATGACAACCTGAGCGGTGGTCAGGCTCAAGCGGTCTATCGTACCCTCAATAGCAACATCACCTTCAACCTGGCTGGTAACTCTTACCTCGGTCAGGATATCAATCAGGGCCCGAACGGCTTCGATGACGGACGCCAGCCGGTCGTCTTCAGCCCGAACGGCAATTCGCTGGTTGGGGCCGTGCTTGAGATCAAGGGCGCGATCGGTGGTGTGGGCGGGCTCACCAAGCAAGGCTACGATGTAGTGACGATCTCCGGGGCCAACACCTATTCAGGTGGCACCGCGGTCACCCAAGGCTTATTGCGCGCGGGCGCAGTCAACATCCTCGGCTCGAGCGACAATACGGTCGGAAATATCGGCTCCGGTAACCTGAGCACGACTGGCGGCGGTATGTTCGACCTCAATGGCTACAATCAATCGATCGGCCAGTTGACCTCGCCGGCCAGCGGACTGACCGCCGCGACGTCGAATCCGACCGGCAGCGGCTACATCACCAATACCGCGGCCGCGACGACCAACACCTTGAGCGTCGGCAACGGAACCACGGGTTCCGCGGCGGACTTCACCTATGGTGGGGTGATCCAATACAACGTCGCCCTGGTCAAGAACGGCACAGCCGTCATGACCTTGACCAATGCCAACACCTACAATGGCGGAACTATCGTCAACGGCGGCTGGTTGCAGGCGGCAAACACCGTCGCAGGAGTCGGCGGCTCGGCCACGGGCACCGGAGCGGTGGTGATCAATAACGGCGCCACCCTGGCTGGAGCGGGCACGATCGCTGGTCCGGTCACGGTGAACAGTGGAGGCAACATCCTGCCCGGCGCCCTCACCTTGGGCACGGTGGGCAATCCGACGAGCAACGTCGGGACGCTCACGCTCGGTGGCCTGACGATGAACACCGGCAGCACCATGACCTTCAAGCTCAATGGGGCGCCCGGAGTATCCGATGACAGCATCATCCTTACCAGCTTCGACCCGAACGGCTCTTCGGTGATGGACTTCGCGGGAAGCACGACGCTGACGATCACCAGCAACGGTGGTTTGACCACCGGCACGTATCACCTGATCACGTTCGCCAACGGAACCGATTTGGGATTTGCCAATCTCCCGCATCACCCGCTCAGCCCGGTGGCAGGTTTGATCCTGACTACGGTGGATAACACCGCCAACCACAGCATCGACCTCCTCGTGCAAGCGAATACGACGGTCGTTTGGACTGGTGCGGAAAATCAGGTGTGGGATCTCAACACCCACTCCGCGCCGAAGAACTGGGCCGACTTGACCAGCAATCCTTCGGACTTCACCAACAATCTCGACGTTACCTTCGACGATACGGCCACCGGCCTCTCTCCAGTCGTGAGTGGCAACGTGCAGCCGAAGTCGATCTCCTTCAACAACGCGACCGTAAACTATACGCTCGGCACGGATGGCACCGGTGTGATTGCCGACAGCACCTTGCCGACGGCTCTGGTCAAGACGGCGGGTGGCGGGCTGACGATTAATATCGGCACCAACCCCTTCAGCGGTGGATCCACCATTAGTGCGGGTACGCTTACCTTCGGCGCTTCCACGGTGGTGACCGGTGGCGTTCTCACCCAAGGACCGCTGGGCGTGGGGACGATCAACCTCAATGGCGGAACCATTCAGGATAACGGGACCTCGATCAACCTCGCCAACTCGGTCACTATTGGTGGCAATCTGACCTTCGGCAGCACGGGAGCGGGCAGCTTGACGATCACCAACGAAGTCAGCGGCAACAGCACGGTGATTACCAACGCTGCGGCCAATACGAACCTGACGGTCAACAACACCACCACGTTCCAGCAGGCCATCAGCGGACCCGGCAAGAGCATCACCAAGCTCGGTGGCGGTACGCTCGTTTTGGCCGGCGGCAACACCTATAACGGTGGAACGACGGTGAGCGCAGGCACGCTGACGGTTGCCAGCGCTGGCAGCCTCGCCGCCGGCAGCAACCTGACCGTATCCAATGGTGCCATTGCCAACCTGAATAACAGTGCGGCCCAGTCTCTCGGAACTTTGTCCGCAAATGGTACTTTGAATCTCGGCACCGGCGCCACCACGACCGTAACTACGTTGAACGGCGGTTCCACCGGCGCCATCCAGCAGGGCACGGCCACCTCGAACTTGACGGTTTCGAACGGCACTTATGCCGGCACCATCAGCGGTTCGGCCGCGCTGACCAAGGGCGGAACAGGAGCCGACAACCTCACGTTGTCGAACAGTGGCAGCACTTACTCGAATGGCACGACACTGTCGGCCGGCACGCTGACGGTCGGTGCAAGCTCGGTCGTCACGGGCGGAAGTCTGACCTCCGGCCCGATTGGCACCGGGACATTGACAGTCGCCAACGGCACCACACTGGCGGGTTCGGGCGGCACGCAGACGATTGCCAATGCCGTCCTCCTCAATGGCAATCTCACCCTCAGCGGCACGAACCTCGTCGTCGATGGCACGGGATTGACTACGCCGACCAAGATCACCTTGGGGGCCGCGTCTCAGATTACCGTCGGCGGCGGTCTCACCGACTCTTTCAATAGCGTCGTCACTGATGGTGCCAGCACCTTTGGCATCACCAAGCTGGGAGCAGGCGAGTTGGACCTCGACAACGGCGCGAACACCTTCACGGGTCCCGTTACCATCACGGCCGGCCTCCTGGGTGTCACTTCGCTGGGGATTCAGACAGCTACGGTTGGAACGAATGCCGACAGCTTGGGTGATTCCTCCAATGTCAATACGAACCTGGTCTTCAACGGTGGCACGCTCCAGTACCTCGGCTCTGGCAGCACTACCGACCGCCAGTTCACCATCAATAGCGGCATCACCGCGACGATCGACTCATCCGGCACCGGCGCTGTCGTCTTCAACTCGGTCGCGGCCATCGGCGGCAGCAGTAACCGCAACCTCATCCTGACCGGTTCCAATACGGGCGTGAATACCCTCTCGTCCATCCTCGGTCTCGGCACCGGTACCGTCACCAAGACTGGCGGCGGCACCTGGTTGCTCAACCAGACGGCCAGCACCTACACGGGGGCCACAACGATTAGCGGTGGCGTGTTGCAGGCGATCAAGTTGGCCAACGGCGGCGCCAACAGCAGTATCGGCGCCTCGACCAACGTCGCGACGAACCTCGTCATCAGCAACAACGCTACCTTGCAATGGATTGGCCAGGCTGCGCTGGGGAACGACACCACGGATCACCTCTTCCAGTTGAATCCGAGTGGTATTATCGATGCCTCACCGGTCAATTCGGCGAACACCGTGACCTTCTCCAACACGGGCACGATCACTCAGGCTACCACCAATGCCAGCGGCACCCTCACTCTGCAGGGCACCGGCGGCTCGACGAGTACGCCAAACGTGTTCGCCGGCCTGCTGGCCAACAACGGCACTGGCGTCACCGCCTTTGCTAAAGCTGGCACCGGCGTGTGGCAGTTGACCGGCGCGAGCACTTATACGGGTGTGACCAATATCAGCAACGGAACTCTCGCTGTGAGCAACCTTCAGGCGGGCGGCACCGCCAGCAACATTGGTTCTTCGAGTAACGTTGCTGCCAACCTCCTCCTGGGCAGCGCGGCCAATGCCGGCGTCCTGCGCTTCGTCGGCACCGGCGGAGTCACCAATACCACCGACCGCCTCTTCACCCTCGGTTCGGCGGGTGGCACTATCGACGCTTCCGGTGTCGCCGGTACGCCGCTGCTCATGACGAACTTCGGCGCGATCGCCATTGGCGGCACGACGACTATTGCCCGGACCCTGACCCTCACGGGCACGAACACCGACACCAACGTCCTCGACGCACTGCTGGTCGATGGCACTGGCGCGGGTCTGACGAGCGTCTCGAAGAGCGGTTCCGGAACTTGGGATCTCGGCGGCACGAATACCAACACGGGTGGTGATTTCGTCCTCGCGGGAACGCTGATCGGCTCCAGTAACAATGCATTTGGTGCGTCGTCCAACGTCGTGAATCTCGGCGATACGTCCGGCACCAGCAGCGTCGCACTGCTCCTCGACAATACGGTGGACCGCGTGGTTTCCAACCCGATTGTCGCGCGGGCTGGCACGACCGGTAACAACCTCACCATCGGCGCGCTCAATACCACGGGCATCACCAACTACGCTGGCAGCATCACCCTCGGGTCCGGGGCGAATGTCGGCAAGAGTGTGGTCCTCGCGGCCAGCAACGGTGGCACGACCAACTTCACCGGCAACATTCTCGCGAATGGCACGGACACGACTGCTGGCATTAGCACCGCCAACCTGAGCGGTACCGGTACCGCTACGATCCGTCTCGCCAGCGCGGCCAGCACCTATGCGGGTGGCACGACCGTCAACGCCAATACCAAGCTCCTGGTCGAGGGCACCCTCGGTGGTTCGTTCGGAGCTCTCGGCGCGAACGTGGCGGGCAACGCCGTGAACCTGAACGGTGGCACCCTCGCCTTCGGCAAGAATTACAAGGCCGGCCTGGCGGAAAGCTTCGTCTTGAACAACGCGTTCGACACCTCGGGCTCCGGCACCTTCTTCGCGAACGCCTCCAACTTCAAGATGGGCGAACTGAATACCGGGGCGACCGCCACTCGGACGATCGGGCAGGTGACGGATACCACTTGGGGCTCAAACGAAACCTGGATCTACAAGGGCCAGATCTATATCCCGGCCGGCGTGACCCAGATCTCGTTTGCCAAGAGCATCGACGATTCCACCTTCGTCAAGTTCGACGGCAGCACCGTGATCAACAACGGCACATTCAACAACGTGCTCGGCTCGGGGGCGATCACCGTCAACCCGACCTCTGACGGATGGCACACCATCGAAGTGCGCTTCGGTAACGGCACGGGTGGCGCGGGTGCGACCCAGCAGGGCACAGGCTGGACGACGAGCTTTGGTTTCGGCATTAGCGGCCTCTTTGGCAAGGCGTTGGATACCACGGTCACCAACCCGAACGGCAATAACTACGCCAATCCTTCGGACCTGACGCAGACCCAGTTCCGTAACGATGTCACTGCGAGCACCCTGGCGCTGAACAACAACGTCAACGTCACCTCCAGCAGCACCATCGATCAAGGTGGCAGCGTTACTTCGCTGACCTTGGGAGCTCTCTCCATCGGCACCAGTACGCTGACGACGACGGCGACGGGAGCTGTCGGCTCCACAACGCTCACTCTGGGTGCGGCAACGATGGCCGGCAACCCAACCTTTGTGCCCACCGCGAGCAACACGCTGATCCTCGGCGCGTTCAATGACGGTGGCACTGGGCGGACGATTACTCAATCGGGCAACGGCACGTTGCAGCTGAGTGCGCCTGCTACCAGCTTGGTAAACGGCACGACGGTGAACATCACCAACGGCACATTGGCCTCGAACAATGCGAGTGCCCTTGGTAATCTCGCCGCGGTGACCGTGACCAGCCCGGGCGCCTTTTCCGTAGGGGCCTCGCAGACCATTGGATCACTTGCCGGCACCGGCACGACCTCGCTGAATGGCAATACACTGACGGTCGGCAGCACGAATAACTTGAGCTCCACTTACAACGGCACTCTCGTGAATGGCACTGGCGCCGGCAGCTTGACCAAGGGGGGCACCGGCACGCTGACGTTGACCGGCGCCAATACCTACAGCGGCGGCACGACGGTAAGCGCCGGCACGCTGGTTGTCAGCGGATCTATCCAGGGCAACACTACTATTGCTTCAGGGGCTACGCTGGCCAGTGGCGCCAACCTGAATTCGCAAGTGGCGGCGATCAACGCGGCCAGCGACGCGCTTGGCGGCGGCACGGTAGCCCCTGGTAATACCGGCGGCGTGGCCGATCTGAGCACTATCGGACAATTGAATGCCACGGGCGCAGTGACCCTCGGTACGGCCAGCACGGCCGGCGTGGCCCATCTCTCCCTCGAGATCGGCGGCACGAATGACGGCACGACCGGCGGCAACACCGTGGGCCCGCTGCAGTATGACCGCGTGGCCATGTCGGGCAGCACGCTGACGCTGAACAACGCCAATCTCGACGTCTCGCTGGTTAACGGCTTCGCCTACACCGAACCGAGCTACGACAACACTGCCCAGCAGTTCAACCTCGACGGTCACATCTTCTTCCTGATCACGGGAGCGTCGAATGTCGTGGGCACCTTTGCCAACCAGTTGGGGGCCGATCCGAATCTGGCGGGCTTCAATACGATCTACGGTACCGACGGACAGGAGTTTGCCATCAGCTACACGGCGAACTTTGCCGCCGATACCTTCACCGGCGGTAACGACGTGGCCATCATGGCCATTCCGGAGCCCAACTCGATGGCGATGCTGGCAGGCAGCCTCGGGCTGGCCCTGGGCCTCCAGCGTTTCCGCCGCCGCCGCACCTCGTAACCGTAAACACCTTCTACCTCCGACGGGTAGAAACGGGCAAACTTGCGCGTTTTTATATAGCGCACAAGGGGGCCTGGACACTAAAGGACGCCGTCCGCCGGGGGGTGGGCGGCGTCCGACTTTTTTAGCCTCCTCTCGAATCCGCTTCTATAGTGCGGACCGTGACCTTGATCTTTGTGCACAAGTTGGCATCGGCGGATTAAAGCGTCTGCCAGAAATCGCTCTCGAATCAAAACTGGAGGGAAGCGCGCCGTCGCTTCCGAGTGTGCGCATTCTCCCAGCACCGACGGCGCGGTGCCCTCCAGCGCGCTCTCTGTTATCCAGACATGATCTTTGGTAACCGCCCAAAAGAGCGCCAGCCCCAACGGGCCGAGACTATTCCACCCCCATTCGCTACACTCGATTAGATCGACGATCCGCGAGCGGAATTCCGGCTTGTCTTTTCGCAGACGATTGGCTACAACGCGGCTCTGCGCGATTCGCACCCGTCGTATGAATACCTGGCCCTTTTCTCACCGAACGAGAATCCTGGCGGTAGATGATGAAGTGGGTTTTACGCGGGTGCTGCAACTTGCGGCGGCGCAGTACGAGATCCGGACCGAGAATGATCCGCGTCATGCCATCGAAGCTGCCGCGGAATTCCGTCCCGACCTCATCCTCATGGATCGTTTCATGGCGAAGATGAGTGGCGATTGCCTCGCCAAAACCTTCGAGGCGCACCCGAAACTGCAGCACATTCCGATCGCGTTCCTCACCGCGAGCGTCCCGTGCGATGGCGATGGCCACTATTGCACGCATCTCGATGGGCACCCGGTCCTCATGAAGCCGGTGAGCATCGAACAGATCGACCGGTGCGTGCGCGAATGCGTGAAGCGGTGAGGCGCAGGGGGAGTTGGGGGCGTGGGCGGAAGATAACAGTTATATAACTGAGTGGATAACTCGTTGCGCGGTGACAATTATACGTATAACTATGTATCTTGCCGTGACTCGGCGGTCGTTGCCGATGGGTGCCTGCGAAAGCTCTTTCTTGTCAGGCACGAGATTCGCGTAATACTTCGGTTGCATGACTGAACGTCCGCGCGTCGAATTCATCCGAGATAGAGAGGATACGGTGATCATTCTTTTGGTCGACGATGAGCTGATTGAGGCGGAGTTGTTCCGCGGGTTGCTCGAGGCCGAGGAAGATCTGGAGTTTCACTACTGTCAGCGGGTGGAGGATGCCATTGCCCAGGCCAACCAGATTCAGCCCACGGTGATCATGCAGGATCTTTCGATGCCCGGCGATCACGGACTCACCATGATCAGCCGCTTTCGGGCGAACCCGTTAACCAAGGAAACGCCGGTGGTGGTATTCTCGGGACAGGAAGATTCGCGCACCAAGAGCATCGCCTTCAGCCTCGGCGCGAATGATTACATCGTGAAGTCAGTCGATCGCGTCGAACTGCTCGCTCGCGTGCGTTACCATTCGCGGGCCTACTGGAGCCAGCGGCATCGCGATGAAGCCACGCGGGCATTGCGCGAGAGCGAGCGGCAACTTTGGGACAGCAATGCTTCGCTACTCGAGGCGAACCGCAAGCTCACCGAAGCGCTTGCCGAGGTGAAGCAATTGACCGGGCTGCTGCCGATGTGTGCCTGCTGCCGCCGGGTGCGCGACGAGAAAAACTATTGGAGCGAATTCAGTTCCTACATCGCCAAGCACACCGACCTGCGGCTCACCCACGGACTCTGCGAGGAGTGCATGACCACGCAGGCGGCGAAGATGGGCATGAGCCCGAAGCAAGTGGAGGAGTTGACGAAGCGGCTGCGCAAGAGCCGGCGCGGACAGGAATAGCGCAAAAAGTTAGCTCCAACGATTTTTGCCGGGTTAGTGCCGGGGTTCGTTGGAGCTGTTAAGACGATGAACTTTGAGCGAAAAGTGTCAATACCGATTTTCGGTTGGCGCTGCAGGCGGATTCAGCGAACCCGCGAACCCTCGAAACCATTCGCCGGCCTCCCAATGAGGGGGGCTACTAGTCTATGGTTTCGCCGCCGGTTGGGTGGATGCCGCATCGGAATTCGCCCGACTCTCCGCCGGGTTTTTCTCGGAAGGAGGTTGAAACGTGCCTGGCCGGGTGAGGGGATTGTTGTCGCCGTAAAGGGCCCAAGGTCCGTGGGGCACCTCTTTAGTCTCCACAAACTTCCAATCCACCACGTCGGTGCCCTGGAGCTGCAGGTATTCGCGCACGGCAGGCGAGACATTCAATCCCGCGCCGCCGTTGAGATTCGGTCGCGGCTTTTCGTTGCCGAAAACGTATTGCCACTGGTCGCTCCCGAACGGTCCGCAATCGCTCCATTGCGCGTAGCAGACCTTCCCGGCGCTGTTTCGAATCGCCAGCCATCGGTCGCGGCAAACGGATTTCCCATCCGCCACGAAAGTTTCCTGAAACCAAGGGATGACGACCTTTGCTTCCGGTTTGGTCACGCCCTCCGCGACGTCATTATACGGCAGCGCGATGTAGAAAGGATTCTGACGTGGAACGAAGCTCGCGGGGATGAAGTGATGCCGCTTCCGAGGATCCGGATCGTCAAAGCCGCCGTAGTGCATTTTCCATTTGGGATCCCAAGCGCTGGCACCGTGGTCGTCCTCGCCCTTTTCCGCAGAGCCGATCCAAAAAACGGTGGAGACGATGCCGGTCTTCCACGGATACCTCCCGGCCAGGAGATGGTCGCGTGGTGGTGCCGGCCGCGCGACTTGCGGATCCAGCTTGTGGATCGCGGCCTCGCGCAGCTTGCGGGCGTTCTTTTCGAAATCGGCGGGGTTGTGCGATGCATCCTGCGCGCCAAGCGGCCGCGCAAAAAAAAGCATCGTGACCGCCGTCGCGAGGAGAGTGATCGCACGCATGAACAGAAGCTAACAGACCTTGCCTGGAATGCGATGACTTCCTGATCGCGCGTGAGGGCACGGAGGGACACGTTCACGCGTGTTCTCCAATGTTCCTTCGATCGATGCCGCAAAAGAAATGAGGTTCGTGCAGGAGCGCGCCCCTTGGTGGATGCGCTTCCCCCTACAATCCCGGATGCGCCTGGTAGAAATGATACCGGGCGATGATATCGACGATGTATTTGTGCGTGGTCGGGAAATCGATGGCCTTGAGCAAATCCTCGGAAGTCGCTTCATCGCCGCGGCCCGTTTCGGTGATCCAACGTTCCATGCGGCCGTGGCCGGCATTGTATTCGGCCAGCGCGAAAGGAATCGGATCGGCCTTTTGTTTCCAGCGATCGAGTGACTTTTTGAAATACCACGAACCGGCGTCGATGTTCGTCTTGGGATCGAAGAGATCGGTTGGCTCGAAGGTCTCTATCTTCATCGCCTTCGCCCAATCGCGCGCCGCCGCTTCACTCACTTGCATGAGGCCGCGCTCGCCGCTCGTGCCGACCTTTTCCGTCTGGAACGCACTCTCGCGCCAGGCGATGGCCTTGATGAGCAGGGGATCCACGCCGCGCTTGCGGGCGAGGTCGCCAATGAGCGCGTCGTAGCGCGTGTAACGCGAACCGGCGAGCCACGATTGCAGGCGATAGGCCGGGTCGGGCGACGTGCCCAGCACCACACCCACCGCGACGAGAGCGGCAAGCAGGACAGCG
>Ga0068855_100003529_pt1 | contig 19111 bp, 11 predicted proteins | sample KBSCornC52_FD_66592 | JGI IMG/M metagenome (GOLD analysis project Ga0068855, IMG submission 66592) | Corn rhizosphere microbial communities from Kellogg Biological Station, Michigan, USA - KBS Corn C5-2 | ecosystem: Host-associated > Plants > Roots > Rhizosphere > Soil ...
GAGGAACCACAGGCGCTGTTGAACGAAGGACAAAGGGATGTTTGGCGGGCGATCCTGCGCCAGCAGCGGTGTGCGGGCGCTGCCCGCGCTCCCCTGGGAAACGAGCTGGGCCAACTTGGCAACGGTAGGAGCTTCGAACGGCGCGCGGATCGGCAGCTCGACACTGAGGGTGGAGCGGATGCGGCTGACCAGGCGCGTTACAACCAATGAATTGCCGCCGAGCTCGAAAAAGCTATCATCGATGCCCACTTGCTGCAGATCCAACACGGAGGCAAAGAGGTGGGCGAGGATCTCCTCCTGAGGAGTACGCGGTGCCCGCAGGCTGCGCGAGGAGAAGTCGGGGGCGGGTAAAGCATTGCGGTCGAGCTTGCCGTTGGGGGTAAGCGGCAGCGCGTCGAGTACGACGAAGGCCATCGGAACCATGTATTCCGGCAGCTGTGCCGCCAGGGCTTGCCGCAGAGAAGCGGGATCGAACGCAGCCGCGTCCTCCGCAAGCACGACATACCCCACGAGCTGCACCGCCCCGGCGGAATCCTCGCGCGCGACCGCCACAGCCTGAGCAATGCCCGGCTGCTGCAACAACACGGCCTCGATCTCACCCAACTCGACCCGAAACCCACGGATCTTCACTTGCGAGTCGGTACGCCCGAGATAATCCAACAGTCCTTCGGTCAGCCAGCGCACCAGGTCCCCGGTACGGTACAGACGAGTACCTGCAGGCCCGAAAGGGTTCGCCACGAACCGCTCGGCGGTCAGCGAGCGGCGGTTCAAATAGCCGCGAGCCAGGCCGGCCCCTGCGATATAGAGCTCCCCGGACTCACCCGCAGATACGGGCTGCAACCTCTCATCCAACACGTACAGCTGCGTGTTCCAGATCGGCCGCCCAATCGGGATGGAGTGCCCGTAGATGACTTCCTTCGTCACCTCGTGCGTCGCGCATCCGACCACGGCTTCAGTAGGGCCGTACTCGTTTACAATCAATGTGTCGGGCGCTGCCTGCAACCACGTTCGGACGGTGGCCGGTTTGAGAGCCTCACCCCCAACCACCAGGCACCTCGCGACGCCCGAGCCCTGCTCGGCGGGGACGAGTTGGTTGAGGAGCTCCAGATGGGCCGGAGTCAGTTTCAACAGACCAAACGGTGCGTCATCAGCCGCGCGCGACGCCAGTGTAACCAGTTCCTCATGTTCCGGGAGCAGGGTGACGCTGCGGCCACATGTCAGGGGAAGAATGAGACTGGTGATAGTCGCATCGAATGCGAGCGAGGTACTTACAGCGGCACCTGAGCCTTCATTCAGCGGGTAAGCTTGGCGCGCCCACGCGAGGTAGTTGCAGAGTCCCTCTTGCGGGATCACCACACCCTTCGGTCTACCGGTCGAGCCCGAGGTGTAGATTACGTAAACGGGATTCGCCTGCAATGGCCGTCGGACGAGCTCCTCGACCCGTGGATTGGCATCAGAGTGTAGCGAAAGGACGTCGAACGTATCTGCGCTGTCGAGGAACAGCAGTGGTGCCGAATGTGGTACATGCGCAGACAGTCCCGTCAACGTGAGCACCAATGCGGCATTGGCGTCCTCGATCATGTAGCGCAGCCGTTCAGTAGGGTAGTTCGGGTCGAGTGGCAAATAGGCCGCGCCGCACTTGGTGATCGCCAGTAGCGCGGCCAACATGTCGAGGCTGCGCGGCAGGACGACGGCGACGATCTGCTCGGTGCCGATACCTCGCGCAATCAGCAGTCTGCCCAGCCTGTTGGCTTGAGAATTCAGTTGCGCAAAGCTCAGCGTGATCGACCGGTAACTTACCGCAGGAGCATCCGGTGTGTGCGCAACCTGTTCCTCGAAGAGCCGCGCCAACGTGCTCGCAGGGAAGCATCGAGCCGTGGAATTCCAATCTCGGAGCACGGTGTGGCGATTGGGCTCCGCGTCGGTGGTCGGAGCCGGTGTGTTGTTCATATCTTGAATCTGCTCGCGCCGGTTCCGGCCAAGGTGCGCAGCGCTTGCGGTGTTGCCATCTCCCTGGCCCCTTCCGGCACCCGCGCCTGCACCGAAGGGGCGAATTCAATCAAAGTGAGACTGGGTTGTAACCTGTACGAAAAGACGGGCGAAACGATTTCCTCGCTTGCTGGTGCTCCACAACTTCGTGTTTCGTCCGTATTTCAAACAGAATTCAGCACGGCATTCGCCGTACCGGTTGCAGGACTGTGAAGTCCTTGACCTGCGTTGATCAAGTGCGTTTAATGCGCGACCAGCAGGGAATCACGGATTGAACGAGACAACATCAACAGAGCTCTGTCCCGCGAAGGAGTGCGAATGGTACGAGCACAACCCAATCACCTGCACCGTAGTATGAAGGCTCGACATGCGCCCGGTGCAATCACCGCTGAACCTGTGCATGGCGATATGCTGGCGGTGATAGCAGGCATGGGCAGCCTGACGGAAGCGGACCGGGTCTGCCGGACGTTGTGCAACAGCTTGGGTTTCGATTACTACCTCTTCTATATGTCGTTGCCGGTGGCATGCGAGCGCCCGGCGCGTATCGTGCTCAACCAACTGCCGGAGGCCTGGCAGGAGCATTACGACAAGGTGGGATATGGCTCGCGCGATCCGGTGCTGGAGCAAGCGTGCCGCTCGAGTTTGCCGTTTTTCTGGGATGAGATCGAGCGGCAGTCCCGGGATTCGCAGGAGTTCTTCACCGCCGCGCGCGGGTTCGGCATCGGTTGCGGGGTCACCTTTCCCTTCTCGGCACCTTTGAACACGTTCGCGGTGTTGAGCTTCGCCAACCGCGAGGCGTTTGCGCCGGAAGAGCCGAGGCGGCACGAGCTGGTCGGTCGCGCGATGTGGCTGGTAGCCAATTTTCACGAAGTGGTACGCCGCCTGGCGCTGCGTTCCAGTGGGATTGAAACCTCTGCCCGAACGCGTCTGACTCGCCGCGAGCGCGAGTGTCTTGCGCTTTCGGGTACCGGATATACGACCTCACAGATCGCAACCCGGCTGAAGATCGCGCCACGAACTGTCGCGTTTCATATCGATCGGAGCGTGACGAAGCTGGGCGTCCATAGCCGCCGTGCTGCGCTTACCCGGGCGATGGCTTTGGGTGAGGTCGATACACGCATCTTCTCGGAACTGCCGCTGGGGGTGGGCCGGAACGGACCCGTTGCAGTAGTCCAAGACGCGATCCAGGAAACGGATCACTGTTGAGTTGAGGAGGTCTCATGGTCGCCGATACACCGGAAGTGGAGGCGGTCTATCTCCGGGAGAGCACAAAAATCGAGCCCTTGTGCTGCCGTTGGTATGCCTGGGCCCACGTCGTCGCGCCTCTGCAGCAGGCGCTGAATGTGGCCTTCCGGCAATTGCCGCTGCTGAAGTCATTCATAGCGAGTCCTTCTGTACACGAAGCTGCTTCCAAGGACCCGCGGATGATGGGAGGCGGTTTCATGAACTTGAAAGCCAGCGACGTTGGGGCTGTGCGCGCCCTCATGCGCGAGATGAAGGAACGCTGCGCGCGGCTGATCAAGTTTGCCGAGGACCTCGTGAATTTCGACCGGCAGGTCCAGGCGAGCGCTACGGGCCAGTGCCTCGACCACTTATATGAGTCTCTGCCGCAATCTCTGGCGGGCCTCATCGAGATCACCTATGACTTGAACAGCCATCCGACGCTGCGGCTACTGGAGGAGTTCCTGTACGACGACGAGTTGAGTACCCAGGCAACGCACGAGCTGTGTTTTTTTCAGAGCAAGGATGAAGATCGTAGCTTCTTCCTCAATACGCCGCGGTTGGATTCACCGGATCGGTTCATGATGAGAATCCCCTTTTCGGATCCGCGGCTCGACCTGCTGGCTCGCGCCCGGATCGAGCCCGTCTGCTTTGCTGAGTTGGTGCGTGAGCTCGCCGTCAGCTCGGAGCGTACCGAGCGCTTTCGCCAGTACTTCACCGGCGTGCCCCCGATCCGCCGGGCTCCCGACTATCGGGGCGATGATGTGAGGATCCGCTATTTTGGCCACGCTTGTGTGCTGATCCAGACTGATCAGGTCTCCATCCTCATCGACCCGCTGTTCGCATGGGAGAACGACGCGGAGCGCCGCAGACTGATCTTCAACGATCTGCCCGACTTCATCGACTACGTCTTCCTGACGCACAATCATCACGACCACTTCAGTCCTGAGGTTTTCCTGCAGTTGCGTAACCGGATCGGTCAGATCCTCGTGCCGCGGAATAACCCAAACACCGTGGCGGATGCCTCGATGCGCCTGGTGCTCAACCATATAGGCTTCAGCAACGTGCGCGTGATGGATCCTCTGGACACGGTCGCGTTCTCCGGTGGATTTCTCGCGAGCCTCCCGTTCTATGGTGAGCACGCCGGCTTGAGCATTACCAGCAAGCACGGCATGTACTTGGATATAAAGGGCCGCAAGCTTGCTTTTCTAGCTGATTCCAACTGTCTGGACCGCATAGTCTATCGACGCGTGGCGGATCGGTTCGGCAAGGCGGATGTCCTCTTCATCGGCATGGAGTGCCAGGGTGCCCCGTTGTCCTGGATCTACGGACCTTACCTGACCAACCAGATCAGCCGTAAGGACGACGAATCGCGCCGCTCCAACGGCTCGGATGCCGAGCACGCCTGGGCACTGCGCGAGGAGCTCGGCTCCCAGCGTGTCTTCGTCTATGCCATGGGGCAGGAGCCCTGGTTCCGCTATCACCTGGATCTGATCTACACGCCGGAGAGCAAACAGATCGTCGAGTCGGAAAAGTTCCTGCACCGCTGCGCGCAGGCCAGGATCCCCGCCGTCAGGCTGAACGGCTGTACGGAGTTCGAGTTGTAAAGAAACAAGGAGTCGCGATCATGACAAACCCGTTCGATGACCCGAATGGCGTCTTCCTGGTGCTCGTCAATGCAGAAGGGCAGCATTCTATGTGGCCCGACTTCGCGCCGGTGCCCCCCGGTTGGGAAGTCAGGTTCGGCCCGCAGAAGCGACCGGCATGCCTGGATTATGTGGACCAGAACTGGGCTGACATGCGGCCGAAGAGCCTCATCGCCGCTATGGAAGGATAGCCAACGATGACTACCACGCTGGCCAATGCGAGCCCGGTTTGTGCGCGGGTTTCGATCAGCGAGCCTCCCACGCTCCGCGGTGCGGTTGTGGCATGTGCCGATGAGACGGGGGCGGTGGCGATCGATTGGCTGCGTTCCCACAGGTCCTGGCTTCTCGATGTGCTCGGAACCCGAGGCGCGGTGCTGCTGCGTCGATTCGCGCCGATCGGCCTGGAGGAGTTTGAGGAGATTGCCGCGCTCGCCGGCGCCGGACCCCCACTGCCGTACGAAAATCGGTCGACCCCACGCTCTACGGTGAAGGGCAACATCTATACCTCCACCGAATATCCCGCCTCGCAGGCAATACCGTTGCACAGTGAGAATTCCTATAGTTCGCAGTGGCCTGCCCGGATCCTTTTTCTATGCGTGCAGCCGGCCCGCAAAGGCGGCGAGACACCGATTGCCGACAATCGACACGTCTACGCCTCCATACCCGCGGCGACTCGCGAGCTCTTCGAATCCAAAGGCGTCACGTACGTACGCAACTACGGCGATCTGGGTCTCTCCTGGCAGGAGACCTTTCAAACCGAGAAGCGGGAGGAGGTCGAGGCATACTGCGCTGCGCATGCCCTGGGGTTGGAGTGGGGCGACAATGCAAGGCTTCGTACGCGGCAGACTTTGCCTGCCTCGAGAGTGCACCCCATCACTGGCGCGCCTGTCTGGTTCAACCAGGCGCACCTGTTTCATGTGTCCACCCTGGGCGAAGTAGGTGATGAGCTGCTGGAGGTACTGGGAAAGGACAACTTGCCGCGCAACGCGGTGTTTGGCGACGGCTCCGACATCGATGTTGCCATGCTTCAGGACGTGCATCGTGCCTACGAGCAGCATGCGGTGCCCCTCGAGTGGCAGGCCAATGACCTGGTAATTCTGGACAACATGCTCTGGTCCCATGGTCGGTTGCCCTTCACCGGTCCGCGCCGCGTGCTCGTGGCGATGACAGGGGTGCTCGGCAGCTGAGCTCGCGCGTCCGCGCACTGTCCGGCGCATTGTCCGCGGACAGTCTCCATAAGTCGCCAAACACCCCATTGCGACCAGATTTCCTTGCATAATCAACGAGGTCAGTCAGAGCGATATTTTGGCATGAGATTTGCTTGATCGCCCCGGGTCCCATTGAGTGGGGAGTCGCCTTGGAAAGGATGCACTGGCCGTTGCTCATGCTGAGCTGCGCGTTCTTCTCTGCCCGCGTACCTGCCAATGATCTGTTGGATGCATACCGCCAGGCGCGTGTACAGGATCCGCAGCTGCAATCGGCATCGGCCCAGCGCGCCATATCGGCCGAGGCGCTGCCGCAGGCACGCAGTGATTGGCTCCCGCAGCTCGAGTCTGCGGCAGCGGCCGGCCGCGAACGGGTGAAGATGCCTGACACGACTTCGGCTGACAGCAAAGCCGCGACCTATGGGCTGACATTGAGCCAGACGGTCTGGAGCTTCGAGTCGTTCTACAATCTCAAGGAGGCCGGCCTGCAGGTCGCGCAGGCGCAGGCGATCTATGCCAGCCAGGAGCAGAATCTCGTTCTGCGCGTCGCCCAGGCCTATTTCGGGATCTTGTCCGCCGCCGACCAGCTGGCTACCGCCGCCAGTCAGCGCCGCGCTTTCGAAGAGTTGCTTCACCAGGCGCAGGTGCGTGAGCAGACAGGTTTGAATGCGCTCACGGATGTGACAGAGGCGCAGTCGTTCTACGATGCGACCGAGCAGGGTGTCATCGACGCGGAAACCGCCTTGGAGGATGCGAAACGGGGACTCGCCGAAATCACCGGCGAATATATGGCGTCGGTAGCGCCTCTCCGGGAGGACATCCCGTTGCTTCGCCCGACTCCGGATTCCGCCGATGACTGGGGTGCCGCGGCTCGTGAGGATAATCTCGATGTCCGGGCCGCCATTCTGCAGGCTGACGCCGCACGGCGCGATATCCAGTTGCAGCGGTCGAAGTATCTACCGAGCCTGTCTTTACAGGGCTCCGCTACGCGCACGCGAGAGAACAGCCTGTTGGGGGGCGACGAGGACGTTGGTCTTCTCCAGATGTCGATCACGTGGCCTATTTATCTGGGCGGGCGCGTGTCATCTCTGGTGCGGCAGGCTGAGGCAAGCTACCGGCGCGCCACGGCACAAGTGGAGCTGACGCGAAGGCAGGCCGATCGTGCCGCGCGGCTTGCATTCAGAGCCGTCGAGAGCGGCGTAGCGCGCGTGCAGGCCGCCAACCGCACGGCGGAGTCGAGCCGGAAAGCTGTCGAGGCGAGCCGTCTCGGCGTCGATTACGGCACGCGCAATGAGTTCGACCTGCTCAACTCCCAGAGCAACTACTACATTGCTCTGCGTGGTTACCAGCAGTCGCGTTACGACTACCTCACAGCAATGCTGCAATTGAAACAGCAGGCCGGCCGGTTGACCGAGGCAGACCTCATGGGAATTGACGACCTGCTCGTAGCGTCAGCGGCTCAGGATACGGTGAGGTAATCATGGCTCAACGGATGTTTCATGAGACGACCCTGCAGGACCGCCCCCTCGGTCCGCAGAAGCGCCGTTATCTGCGGGATTGGCGCTGGTTGGGCGCGACGGCGGTGCTGATTGCGCTGGGCTCCCTCTGGGCGCTCCCAAGGTTTTCGCGCCTTTTCGGGGCCGAGGCCTCAGTGAGTTTGTCACGGATCACCATTGCAACGGTAACGACTGGCAGCTTCGTCCGCGATGTTGCGGCCGACGGCAAGGTGGTCGCCTCCGGGAGCCCTACATTGTTCGCGCCGGCCGCCGGTAATGTGCAGTTGCGCGTCCACGCGGGGGACAAGGTGACCAAAGGACAGGTGCTTGCTCAATTGGACAGCCCGGACCTCACCGCTCGCTCGTCGCAAGAGCGGGCACTGCTGCAAAGCGTACAGGTGGACTATCAACGTGCGCAGCTCGATGCGAAAATGCAGCTCATCCAGGCGCAGGACGCGGAGGTCAGGGCGAAAGTAGACAAGGACACCGCCCAGAGGGAATTGGAGCGTGGTGCGAAGGCGCGCGAGCTCGGAGCCTATTCGGAGTTGCAGGTGTTGCGTGCCAAGGACTCGCTGCAGAAGGCGGAGTTCGCGTTGGGAACGGCGCAGAGAGCGTTGGCAGCGCGGCCTGAGCTGAATCGCTTCGAAGTGGAAAGTCGCAAAGCGGTTTTCGACCGGCAGCGATCGCTGGTCGAAGATCTGCAGCGGCAGTTGGATTCGTTGGCGGTGCGCTCCCCGGTCGATGGCCAGATCGGGCGGGTGCAAGTCGCCGACCACGCCGCCGTCGCCAAGGACAGCCCATTGCTCACAGTCATAGACTTGTCTTCGCTCGAAGTCGAGATTCAGGTGCCCGAGTCGTTTGCACGCGATCTCGCCATTGGCATGGCAGCCGAGCTGAGTGGCTCCGGCGGGCAATGGCGTGGCAAAGTCAGTGCGGTGTCGCCCGAAGTATTCAATGGACAGGTGACCGCGCGTGTCAGCTTCGACGGTGCCAAGCCGACCGGGTTGCGGCAGAACCAGAGGCTCAGCGTCCGCATTGTGCTCGATTCGCGGGAGAATGCCTTGACTGTCGATCGCGGCTCCTTCGTGGATGCCGACGGCGGCTCTGCCGCCTACGTGGTCCATGATGATGTTGCTGAAAGGCGTCCCGTGCGCTTGGGTCTGGTGGGTGTCGGAAAGGTCGAGGTGTTGGCCGGTCTGCAGGCAGGCGATCGTGTGGTCGTGTCGGGAACAGAGGCATTCAACGGCGCGAATCGCGTCGTTCTGAGCAATTGATCTGACCAGCATCTGGTCGGGAAAGGAGCGTGGACCCATGCTGAAGATGGAAGCCTTATCCAAGGTATATCGAACGGCCGTCATCGAGACCTATGCATTGCGGGACTTCTCGATCCACGTGCGGCCAGGTGAGTTCGTAGCGGTGACAGGGCCCTCCGGCTCGGGAAAGACGACTTTCCTGACCATCGCGGGCCTGCTCGAGGAGTTTACCGGCGGCGAGTACCAGTTGGATGGAGTCAACGTGCGGGGTCTGAACGACAATCAACGCTCGCGACTGAGGAACGAGAAGATCGGCTTCATTTTCCAGGCGTTCAACCTGATTCCCGACCTGACGGTGTCCGACAACATAGCGGTACCACTCCACTACCGTGGTCTGGGTGCGGACGAGCGCAAGCAGCGCATCCGCGAGTCCCTCGAGCGTGTTGGTCTTGCAGCCCGCGGCAGTCATTATCCAGCGGAGCTGTCTGGTGGCCAGCAGCAACGGGCTGCAATTGCACGCGCCTTGGCAGGCAAGCCGCGGCTGCTGCTGGCTGACGAGCCCACCGGGAACCTCGACTCCCAGATGGCGCGGGGCGTCATGGAGCTACTGGAAGAGTTGCACGCGGATGGCGCGACCATCGTCATGGTGACCCATGATCCGGAGCTGGCCACGCGCACACAACGCAACGTTCACGTCGTCGACGGTTCGGTGGTCTCCACGATGGCCGAACCCCGCTTGGCGGAGCGATCCCATGCCTCAGTCTAGGCTGGCCACAATGTTGAGTTACTCAGGTCGCCTGGCCGTCCTGAGCCTGCGGCGCAATGCCATTCTGAACGCGCTCATGTTCGCGGCCGTCGGTATCGGGATCGGCGGCTCGATGAGCACCTATACCATCTACTATGCGATGGCTGGCGACCCGATACCCTGGAAATCCTCACAACTCTTTACTCCGCAGATCGATAGCTGGGGTCCCCTGGGGCGGGATCGAAATGGGGAGCCTCCCGATCAGCTCGGCTATCAGGACGCCATTGCCTTGCTGCGGGCCCACGTCGCGCACCGCGCGGCCGCGATGTACAGGGCTCGCCTGACATATGTTCCAACTTCGGAAAACCAAGCACCTGTCATTCTGAACGTGCGCGCGACATCGGCCGACTTTTTCGCGATGTTCGATACTCCTTTCGCGCAAGGTGGCGCATGGACCACGACCGACGACGACGCGAGGGCCAATGTCGTGGTGCTGGGCGCGAAGCTTGCCGGGAAGTTATTCCCCGGGCGCAATCCTGTAGGTCAGACGATCACGTTCGATGACAAGGACTACCGCATCGTCGGTGTGCTCAAGCCTTGGAATCCCGCACCGCGCTTCTACGAGCTCGGGCACAACGCGCTCGCCGATTCAGAGGACGTATTCCTTCCCTTCAACACCGCCGTGGACCGTCAGATGCCGAGCAACGGCCACACAGGTTGCAACCATGATCCGGCGCCGGGGTCGGGCTGGACCGGCTTCCTGAGCTCGGATTGCACGTGGATCCAATACTGGGTGCAGCTGCCGACGGCAGCGGATGTGCAACACTATAGGCAATTTCTCGACCACTACGTGTCCGAGCAACAACGGCTGGGAAGATTCACCTGGCCGCCCCTGGTGCGGTTGCGGGACGTCCGCCAGTGGCTGGCTTACAAGCGGGTCGTATCCGACGAGTTGCGTGCAACGACGTTGCTCGGCTTCGGCTTTCTCGGCGTATGTCTAATCAACGCCGTGGGCCTGATGCTCGCGAAATTCTCTAGCCATAACGCCGAGTTGGCTGTGCGACGGGCACTCGGAGCCTCCCGCGCGCATCTGTTCGTGCAGTGTCTTGCTGAAACCGCTGTGATCGGCGCGGTGGGTGGTTTGGTCGGTCTGGCGCTGGCACTGGCGGGAGTTGCCGGGGAGCGAGCAATCCTGCCAGGGCAACTCTCGCGCGCAGCCAATGTGGACATTCATCTCGTGGCGTTGACTTTGGTACTCGCGATTGTGGCGACGCTGTGTGCCGGTGTCTATCCGGCGTGGCGCGTGAGCCGGACGCAACCGGCTTGGCAGCTCAAGGCACAATGAGGGAGCGATGATGGAAGTCGTTTCGATCATTTCGGCTCTGCGCCGTAGTAAAGTGGCTGCTCTGTTGATCTCCCTGCAAGTCGCGGTGACCCTTGCAGTAGTCTCCAACGCGCTGTACATCGCGCTTCAGCAGATCGAGCATATGAGCCGTCCCAGCGGCATCGACGAGGAGGGCATCGTTTCGTTCGAGAATATCTGGACGGGCGGCATGGACACCGAAATAAAAGCGCGGCTGCAGACCGATCTTGCCGCCTTGCGCTCTCTGCCTGGTGTGAGGGACGCATACGCCACCGACGGCTTGCCATTACGCGGTGGGGGCTATAGCTCCGCTTTCAGCCGTCGGCCAGGGGAGCGGCCCGGCGTCCCGAGCGCCTTGTATCCAGTGGATGAGCATGGGTTGCGAACGCTCGGCCTGCGATTGATCGAGGGCCGCGGGTTCAACAGCGGCGATATACTCGATTGGAATGGCGAGCAGGACAGTCCCGATCACGCGCCGGTCGCTGTGGTCACCCGCGCGTTGGCGGCTAGTTTGTTTCCAGAAGGCGCCGCGCTCGGAAAGGTAGCTTACATCGACAAAAATCCAGTCACTATCATTGGCGTCGTCGAACGGATGCAGGCACAGGCGGCGTACGGGCACGACGAGAGCATCGAGAACGCTGCGCTGGTGCCTTATCTCTGGACCGAGCCGTCGTCCCTCTATGTCATCCGCGCATTCCCGGGACAGCGGGATGCGGTTCTCCAAGCGGCCCAGCGTAAACTATTCCAGATCAGCCGGACCCGCGCCATCACGCGCCAACAGTCGTTTGTCGAGACCCGTGCTGAGGCCTACCGACCCTTCAGGGCCACGGCGCTGATCCTTTCCTGTGTCAGTGCGGTGTTATTACTCATCACTGGGCTGGGTGTAGTGGGGCTCACCAGTTTCTGGGTGGCACAACGTCGGAGGCACATCGGAATCCGGCGCGCGTTGGGCGCGCGTCGCATCGATATCCTGCGCTACTTCCACACCGAAAATCTATTCCTGGTCGGAGCGGGCGCAGCTGTGGGGTTCGTCCTTACCATGGGTGCAAATGCCTTCATCGTCAGGCAGTTCGAGATGAGCCGCCTCCCCGTCTCTTTCGTAGTGGCCGGTGTCGTCATCGTCTTGTGCCTGGGCCAGCTGAGCGTATTGTGGCCGGCACTGCGCGCGGCTGGAGTGTCGCCGGCGACCGCTGCCCGTGCGCTTTGAACCGCCGGCTGCTCGCTGACTTCGCGAGGCGTGACCGCATGCGTTCCATCCTCATCATTGACGACAATCCTGCTGTTGCGCCGGCACTCGACTTGCTGTTCGCATTGCGCGAGATCAAGGTTGTGGCAGCAAGCTCTCCGGCAGAAGGCTTGGCGCTGTTGGAACGCGTGCCGGTCGATCTCGTCATAGCGGACATGAACTTCACGACCGATACCACCTCGGGCGAGGAGGGTGTCGCGCTGTTCGGAGATATCCGCCGCAGGTTCCCTGATCTGCCCGTCATACTGCTCACCGCCTGGTCGAGCCTGGAAACGGCCGTACAGCTCGTCAAAGCCGGCGCCGCCGACTATCTTCGCAAGCCATGGGACAACGCGAAGCTGCTGACCACGGCCGAAAACCTCATCGAGTTGCACGAAGCGACACGTGAGCGCGCTCGAGCGCGCTTGGAACGTCGCCAACGGCGAGATTCGCTGCAGGCCACCTATGACTTGCGCGACCTCGTCTTCCACTCTGAAGACATGCAGCGCACCGTGGAGCTCGCGTGTCGAGTTGCTCGGGCTCCCGTCCCGGTTCTGATCACTGGCGCCAATGGAGTTGGCAAGGAACGCATTGCGGAAATCATCCACGTCAATTCAGGGGTCAGCGGGCACTTGGTCGCCGTAAACTGTGGCGCGATTCCACCTGATCTGGTCGAGGCGGAATTGTTTGGAGCCGAGGAGGGTGCGTATACCGGCGCGAATCGCGCGCGTGAGGGACGCTTCGAGCTTGCCGACGGAGGCACATTGTTTTTCGATGAGATCGGCAACCTGTCGCTCTCTGGCCAGATGAAGTTGTTGCGGGTTCTGGAAACGGGGCAGTTCGAGCGCCTCGGCTCGAACCGCACTCGAACGGTCAAAGCGCGGATCATCAGCGCGACGAACGGGGACCTGCCTGCTTTGATGCGGGAAGGCCGCTTCCGTGAGGATCTCTATTATCGGTTGAACGTCATTGAGGTGGCGGTGCCATCCCTCGCCGATCGGCCCGAGGACATTTTGCCCTTGGCCGAGCATCTCCTTGGCGACCGGGCGCAGCTGGACAACGATGCGCGGCAGATGCTTCTGGCGCACTCCTGGCCTGGAAACGTCCGGGAGTTGCGCAATACCATCGAGCGCGCGCAGCTGTTGTCCAATGATGGCGTGATCAGCGCTGCCGATCTGAACTTGCCCACTCCCCGTACCTCGGTCTGCGACCCCGAGGAGTTGGATCGTTCTGCTATTGAAGCGGCGCTGCGCGCAGCGGGTGGTGTCGTGAGCCGCGCTGCTCAACAACTCGGCCTCTCGCGCCAGGCACTGTATCGGCGGATGGAGCGGATCGGTATGCGGGTATGAATCGCCTTTCGCCGGAGGGTAGGCTTGCCGCATGGCTCTTGCTGATGTTGGCCGCAGCCGGTGCATGCGGATCTTTTGCCTCTCAATGGCTCCGCAGCCCCTGGATGGGGGCAGGACTGGTAGTTCTGCTCAGCGCTGTCCCAGTCCTATGGTGTGCTCGCCGGTTGCTGCGCCCGCTGCGTAATTTCGTGCGCTCCCTGACGGCCGCGGTGACGAGCTATCGAGATGGCGACTTCGGTGTCTCCCTGCCGGTCCAGGGGCACGAGGAGCTCGATGAGCTCATCCGTACACATAACGAGTTGGGTCAAGCGTTGCGCGAGCAACGGCAGCAACTCGCACAACGCGAGCTGCTCCTGGACACGGTCATGCAGAATTCGCCCGTGGCGCTGCTGTTGTTGGATTCAGGACAACATGTCGTATATGCGAATCTCGCGGCGCGCCATATTCTCAACGATGGGTACAACCTCGAAGGAAAAAGCTTCACGCATCTCCTCGGTCAGTTCCCGCCGACTTTGCGCCAGGCGTTCGCGGCTGGCGGGGACAGCCTCTTCTCGGTTGACACCGAAGGCGGCGAGGAGAGCTACCACCTGGCGCAACGAAGCTGTCTGTTGCGCGGGCGGCCCCATAGACTGTTCCTGCTGAAGCGCATGACACGCGAGCTCTCCCGGCAGGAAGTTGCCGTCTGGAAGAAGCTCATTCGACTGTTGAGCCACGAGCTCAACAATTCCCTGGCGCCGATCAGCTCAGTGGCGCACACCGGTGCGGAAATGGTCAAGCGAGGCAACCACGTCCGTCTCGGCGAGGTGTTTGAGAGAATTGCAGAGCGGGCGCAACACCTGCAGACATTCATCGACAGCTACGCATCGTTTGCGCGTCTGCCCGCGACACGGCCTCAGTATGTCGTTTGGGAGGCGTTCGCGCAGGAGCTGACGTTGCAGCTGCCCATGAAACTTCAATCGCAATGGCCCACGCGTCCAGGGTGGTTCGACCCGGCTCAGATGTCGCAAGCGCTGATCAACTTGCTCAAGAACGCGTTGGAATCAGGTAGCCCGCAGGACGCGATCGAATTCCTGGTGGAGGAGACGGGAAACTCGGTATCCATTACGGTGCGGGATCGTGGCAGTGGGATGAGCAGCGCGGTGCTCGCGAACGCGTTGCTGCCTTTCTACTCCACCAAGCGCAGCGGGACCGGGCTGGGATTGCCTCTGGCGCGCGAAATCGTGGAAGCTCACGGCGGCAATATCACACTAACCAACCGGGACGGTGGGGGCTCCTGTGTGCGCATTGTGCTCCCGCAGCCGACGCGGGCGGCGGTTCGCGAGCCGATGGCGCAAATAAACTGATCTCTCTCATGCCATCGAAGCACTCTGCCATCCAGAGGCGCGCCGCCGAGGGTGGCCTGTCGCCAGCAAACGGGAGGTCAACAGTTCCCCGATCTTCGGACGCAGGCGAGGCTCCAGCAGTCGAAAGTGATCGGCGTCCAGGTCGTGCAGTTCGATATTGCCGGAAACGTGGGGCTCCCAACGTTGCGGGTCCGGAGCTGACGAGAGGCCTGACGTCTGCGTGGCGCGCAGGAAAAGCACGTCACCTTCGAATCGGCGCGGCACGAACGTACGCAAGAGGGCCGGACTGCGTTTAAAGGCATCCAACATGTGAACTGCCGTCTCATGATCGCTGGCGCATAGCGCCTCCTGGCGGACGAGCTCGGCCAACAAGGTCTGTTGATCGAGACTGGCATCGATTTGGCGTGGCAGCGTGACTCCGAGGGTTGCCAGGACGGAGGTCAGCATTTGCCGATCAGTGCCCGACAAACGTACAGGGGCGCCAGCCTGACCCACAGTGTCGAGCGGTGGATAGGCATCCAGGAGTACGAGGAGGCTGACCATTGCGTCTTCCGCCTGCAATCGCGTGGCCAGCGCATGCGCCAACACACCTCCCAATGACCAGCCCAGGATGTTATAGGGACCCGTTGGCTGTATGGCACGAACCGTCGTGATGAAATGGTCGACTGCATCTTCGATCGTATCGACCTTGCCCGGGTCTCCCGCGTAGGGTCTCTGCAACCCATATACAGGGCAATCAACCCTGATGTGACGCACGAGCCCTGAGTAACACCAGGGCAGGCTACCAGCCGGTGGCAGACAAAATAGAGGCGCGCGATTGCCTGTTACGCGCAACGGTACGGCTGTCGGGAATGTGCGCGAGCCGAGCGTGCTACCCAGGCGGCCCGCGAGCCCCTCCACCGTCGGAGCCTCGTATACTGTCCGGATCGGTAGATCCAGGCCCAAAGTAGCTCGAATACGCCCGACGAGGCGCACTGCCAGCAGAGAGTGGCCGCCCAGGTCGAAGAAGCTGTCGTCGATCCCAACGCGCTGCAGACCCAGCACTTCGGCAAAAAGGGTGGCAATCATCTCTTCCTGGAGCGTACTCGGTGCCCGGACGCTGTGGGATGTGAGCTCAGGAGTGGGAAGCGCCGCGCGGTCGAGCTTGCCGTTGGGGGTGAGCGGCAAGGCGTCGAGTTTCACCAGGGCTGCGGGGATCATGTACTCAGGAAGTTGAGTCGCGAGTGCGCGGCGAAGAACGGCCGTGTCCAAATCCCGAGAGGCTGCAGGAACCACGTACGCGACAATCTGCTTGAGGTCGGGTGAGTTCTCGTGCACCACGACGGTCGCCTGGCCCACACCGGGTAAACGCGCCAGCACCGCTTCGATCTCGGCCGGCTCGATGCGGAAGCCCCGGATCTTGATCTGGCTGTCGTTGCGGCCCAGGAATTGGAGGGTTCCCACTCGCGTCCACCGCACACGATCCCCGGTGCGATACATCCGCATGCCTTGGGCTCCGAATGGATTGGCGACGAAGCGCTCAGCACTCAGCGCTGGACGGTTGAGATATCCGCGCGCCAGTCCCGTTCCGGCGATATATAACTCGCCGGCGACCATCGGCGGTACTGGCCGCAGCCGCTCGTCGAGCACATAGAGTTGTGTGTTGTCGAGGGGTCGTCCGATCGGCACGTTCAGGGATACTTCGCGAACATTCCGCATCGAGTAGGTGGCGGCGAACGTGGTGGCTTCTGTGGGGCCGTAGCCGTTGACGATGGTCAAATCAGGACAGTGGCTCAGAACCCGTTCGACCGCGAATTGCGAGACCACATCACCACCTGCCCAGACACTGCGGCACGGTCTGAAACATTCGGGCTTTTCCTCGGCCACCACCCGGAAAAGAGCGGCGGTCAAGAAGAGAGCCGTGACTCGATGGCGCGTTATGCACTTCTCCAGCGTGTGCACATCGAGTTGGGTCTTGGGTGCAACGACGATCTGTCCGCCTGCAAGCAGCGGCACCCAGATCTCGTAGGTTGAAGCATCGAAGCCGTGCGCCGCATGGAGAAGAACGCGCTCGTGAGAGCCATCCTGGAATGGGCGCGCACAGGCGAGATCGATCACATTGCGATGTGTTATCCCGATCCCCTTTGGCACTCCAGTCGAGCCGGAGGTGTACATCACGTATGCAAGGTTATCGGGTCGCGCGCGCGCGGATACTGGGGTCGTCGGCAACGCAGCGATGGTCGTCCATTGCCTGTCGAGGAAAACCGTCGGGCCGTGCTGGAATACCAGGCCGCCAGCGAGCTGCGATTGCGTAATGAGCATCCGCATGCGCGTGTCCGCCATGATCGCAGTCAGGCGCTCGGGTGGATAGTTCTTACCGAGTGGAACATAGCTCGCTCCGGCCTTGAGAATTCCCAACACACTGATTGGATAGTCAACGCAGCGCTCGAGGAAAACTCCTATCATCGCTCCAGGCTCGACCCCGATCGACTGCAGATAGCGCGCCAGTTGATTGGACCGGACGTCCACGTCGCGGTAGGTGAGCGACTCTTCGTCCGAGACAATAGCCACGGCGGCGGGAGTGTTGGCGGCCTGCTGTTCAAAGAGCGTCTCCAGAGTTGCATCGGGTGTCCGGCGCCAGGTGTCATTCCAATCATGCAAGATCGTCTGCCGCTCGGCTGCGCTCATGAGCTCGAGCGCCTCCATGCGAAGATCGGGATCGGCCGCAACCATCGTGAGCAGCAGATTGAGGCGGGTGGCGAAAACTTCCGCGCTCGCCTCGTCAAACAGATCCTGCGCGATGATGATCGCGCCAGAAATCCCCTGTGCGGTGCCCCCGGAATCGCGCTGCTCAGTGAACGAGAAGGAAAGATCGAACTTGGTACCGCCCGGGTTCAGAAACCGCGGTGCGACGGTCAGCTCGGGCAGCGCGAAGCTCGCGGCGGTGTTGTTGTTCAACATCAGCGCGACCTGGAAGAGTGGATGACGGGAGGCCGAGCGCGCCGGGCGGAGAATCTCCACCAGCCGCTCGAACGGCAGGTCCTGGTGACTGTACGCGGCAAGATCGGTGCTGCGCACGCGCACCAGCAACTCTCGGAAAGTGGGGTCGCCGGAGGTGTCGGTCCGCAATACGAGGGTGTTGACGAAGAACCCGATCAGCTCATCGAGCGCTGCGTCGGTACGCCCTGCTATGGGGGTGCCGAGCGGTATGTCGGTGCCGGCGCCGAGTCTGGTGAGGAGTGCGGCCACCGCGCCGTGCAGTACCATGAACAGAGTGGCTTGATTCGCTCGGGCGAGTTCCAGTAACGCGCGGTGCGTGCTGGCATCGATTCGGAACCCGACGCGATGACCCTGGTGACCAGGTCGCACGGGGCGCGGGCGATCGGTCGGTAGCGCGAGCTCTTCCGGAAGATTGGCAAGAGCGCCTTTCCAGTACTCGATCTGTGCCGAGATGGGGCTAGCGGGATCGCTCTCCAGCCCCAGCCATTCTCGTTGCCAGAGAGTGTAGTCGGCATATTGGACGGGCAGAGGTGGCAACTGGGGCGCTTCGCCCCGTCGTCTCGCAGCGTAGGCACATGAGAAGTCCCGCAGCAGAGGAGCCAAGGACCAGCCGTCACCTGCGATGTGATGGATCAACAGCAGCACGACGTGGCGGGTGTCATCCATACTGAATAACCACGCTCGGATAGGGATATCGCTTGCGAGATCGAATCGGTGGCTCGCGGCCGCGAGGAGCGCGGGTTGCAGCTCCGTCTCGGTCAAGTGAACATGTTGCAGGGTGAGCTGCGCTTCGTGGGCAGGCAGGATGATCTGGTATCCGATGCCGTCCGTTTCGCCGAAAACGGTGCGCAAACTCTCGTGTCGCTCGACTACGTCTGCGAGTGCGCGCTGGATAGCGGATGGTTCCAGGCTCCCATGCACGTCCAACGCCAGCGGAATGTTGTAAGTAGGATTGTGACCCTCCAACTGGTGCAGGAACCACAGGCGTTGTTGCGCAAACGAGAGCGGGATACGCGCGGGACGTGATCCGCTGTGCGATGCCAGCGGCATCACGGCTCCTGTCGCTTGCGAGAGCTGTTGAGCCAGGTCGGCTACCGTTGGTGATTCGAACACGGCTCGGATCGGCATTTCGACATTCAGCGTGGCGCGGATGCGGCTGACCAGGCGGGTGACCAGGAGCGAGTGGCCGCCGAGCTCGAAGAAGCTGTCATCGATCCCAACGCGATCGCGCCCGAGCACCTCGGCAAAGAGGCTGCAGAGGATTTCCTCCTGCGGTGTTCGCGGTTCGCGGGTACTG
>Ga0068855_100003530_pt1 | contig 19111 bp, 14 predicted proteins | sample KBSCornC52_FD_66592 | JGI IMG/M metagenome (GOLD analysis project Ga0068855, IMG submission 66592) | Corn rhizosphere microbial communities from Kellogg Biological Station, Michigan, USA - KBS Corn C5-2 | ecosystem: Host-associated > Plants > Roots > Rhizosphere > Soil ...
CAGGTATGTCGTACAATTTCTGACCGACAATTCTTTAGGGCGGCTTTGGTATGAAATGACCAATGGGCAAACGGCATTAAAAGATATTTGCAAATACCTAATTGCCAGCCCTGATGACGTTTTCTTGCAAAAAGGGGAATCGGTCGACCGGGACACCTTTACTTCCGGTCGGCGTATTGCCTACCGGCCGATCAAAGATCCCCGGGAACTCCGCCTGCTCGACCCGGCTTGCGGCTCTATGCACTTTGGCCTCTACGCCTTCGATCTGTTCGAACTGATCTATTTGGAAGCCTGGGATCACCGGCCCGATCTATTGGGCGATCTTAGAAATACGATCAGTCGCCAGCAATTTATAGCGCAGATCCCGGAATATATTATCCGGTATAATATTCATGGTGTTGACATTGATCCCAGGGCGCTGCAGATCGCCGGCTTAAGTTTATGGTTAAGGGCACAAAAGAGTTTTGATCAGCTTAACCTGAGCAGGGAGGTAAGGCCCCAGATCAATAAAAGTAACCTGGTATTGGCAGAAGGGATGCCGGGGAATGAGACGCTATTATCCGAACTTTTGGAGCCCTTGGATATCCCTATCAGAAAATTGGTATTATCGATCTGGGATCTAATGAAAATGGCTGGCGAGACCGGCCTTTTGCTGCGTATCGAAGGAGAAATAGATCGCCAAATAAAAACCCTGGCGGCGGAATTGAATGACGATATCGAAAAGACCCAATTAACCTTGACCGGAGGGGCTTCCCAAGAACAAATTGCGGAAAAGGCCGCGCTATATGCTACAAAAACCTATCGTGATAATTTTCTGGAGACTGCCGAATCAGAAGTTTTAACTGTTTTACAACAACTGGCGGAAACCGCTACGAACGGCGAGGCCTACCAGCGTCTCTTATTTGCTGAAGATACTGCCAGAGGATTTGCTTTTATCGAGCTTTGCCGAAGACAATACGATGTCATTGTCATGAACCCTCCTTTTGGCGACTCCACCATGGCCACTGCCGCCTACTTGCAAACGAACTATCCCACCTGGGGGAAAAATATATTGGCGGCGTTTTTCGACCGGATGCTGGAGCTGTCCGATAACCAGGGATTGGTAGCGGCGATCTTCGACCGGACAGTTGCCATTAAAAGCTCCTATGAAGAATTTAGAAACAGGAATTTTTGTGGGCATATCGATGCGATGGCCGACACGGGTTGGGAGGTGCTGGACGCCAACGTTGAAACAACGACATTGGTATTAAATAAAACCAAAAGCACCGCCATCGGCACATTCATAAATTTACAGGAGGCAAAACGCAAACAACTGGAATTGTTGACCGCCATCACGTCGATCAGAGATGAAGCGCCCAATGAAATTGTCTTTTTTAGAAATTCATGGGATTTTGAAAAGCTGCCAAATTCGATCATCGGCTATTATTTTCAGCGGTTTGAAATTGACAATTTTAAGAATATCAACAACTTAAATGAATTAGGATACTCCGCCAGAAAAGGGAATGACTTTGTGTCTTTTGAGCACTACAGGAATTTTTGGGAAGCGACCTCCACTACGGTTTATAAACATCTCTATAATGGCAGCCCCTTTAATATGTTCTATTTACCCTACCGGGAGATCGCCAGGGTGATCCATCCTGAGGAATATTATAAACAACACAAATCAATTAATATTCGGAACGCGGATTATCACTACATCATCGGAGTGGGCATTGGTAAATTTGGCGATATCATGGATGCTCACGTGTTCAAGGAGGGTTTTATGTTCACCAATGAGGGGATGTGTATCTCGAAAGTGACCAAAGATCAAGCGATATTGCTCAACGGTTTTTTAAACTCCATCTTCGCTCAATATACGATCAACCAATATTGTGGGCTGCATAAACAGGCCGGGTACATCAATTTATTGCCGTGCCCGCTGCCGGATGGATTTGGCCACAATCAGACCTTGCAAGAGATTTTCAAGATCAAGCGGAAATGGTACGCGCTGGACGAAACCTGCCTGGAATTCCAGCACCTGCTCAAGGAATTCGCCTTTTCTGATTCACTGACCAATAGAATTACTGAAATGCAGGATGAATTGAATAGTGAAAAAGCGGCCTATGTAGCACTCGTCGAGGCAAACGATTCCTTTTGGCAAGTTCAGGCCAATATTCCCCAGGAAGCGGCACCGGTTTTCGAGGCCTTAAAAAATAAACGACCGGGGGAGAATTTAATTTCGATCAATGGTATAGCCGACGATGACCTGAATGGCAATCCGGTCCTTGCCCACGAGCTTATTTCTAGCTTATTAGGCATCGTGATGGGGCGTTGGGACATCGGGAGCGTTCTTGACCCTGCAGCTATTCCATCACTGGGCGATTTCTTTGCACCCTTGCCTTTTATGCCCGCAGTTAGCCTGATGCAAACGCCGCCTGGATACGCGGTTGATTCGCCGGCCGATGGGATATTGGTCAGTGATCACAATCATCCCAGATCCATTATCCAAGCCGTAAAAAAGGTGGTCAGAATCATATGGAAAAGTAACGCAGATCGCATATGGAATGAGCTGGAAGAAATCGGACAATATCAGTCCATTGAAAACTTCGTGAGTAATGTCAATGGTTTTTTTGACTTTCACCATAAAAGATATACTAAAAGCAGAAGGGAAACGCCGATCTATTGGCCCATCGCTACGGCCTCAGGTAGTTATACGGTTTGGTTATACTATCCTAAGCTCAACGACCAAACAATATATAAGGTCGTCAATGATTTTGTAACGCCAAAACAGGCCGATGTTTTGGAGGAGATCAAAAAGCTTGAATCAAATGCTAACTTAGATAACCAAGGGCGAAAAGAGCTGCAGGCCTGTCATGATCTCCTACATGAACTTCAAGACCTGGAAAAAGAACTGTTGAAAGTCGCCGCCTTACCTTACAAGCCGAATCACGATGATGGTGTGCTGATCTCTGCAGCCCCTTTATATCATCTGTTCAGGCATTCCAAGTGGAAAAAGGCCACGGAGGAATGCTGGACAGCGTTGCAAAAAGGCGAGCATGATTGGTCACAACTGGCGATGGCGATTTGGCCGGACAGGGTGAGGGATAAATGCCGGAGAGATATGAGTTTGGCCATCAACCACGGACTTGAAACACTATGCGAAGTAAAGGCAAAAGAGAAAAAAGCAAAGACAGAAAAAAAGAGCAAAGCTTTGGCATCTATTAAACTTTTTGAATAATGATCAGATCGTATATAGCGGAACACTTTAAAAAAATAATAAACCTCCATCCCACATTGGTGGTTTTCGATCCTGATCAGCGCTACCGGGAGATCGTTAATGCCATTGGAGATGACCACATCTGTGTCTTTGATACGAGCAGTAATATTTTGGCTGTACGGGAAGAAATATCCAGCTATTACGCGACAACAATTGCCGAAGACGTCAATTCCAGAATGCTGGTTTATGTACCATTTAAAGAACCTTTGACCAGGCAGGAAAAATTAATGGATCCGTTCTTTATATTCTCCTTTGGCGGTGTCATGTTTCCGTCGGATGCTGCCGACAAATACGAATCGCTTTGTAAAGGATGCTATAGCGATAAAGAGCAGCAGATCGACGAATTATTCCAACAGGAGATCCCTGATTTCGATACCGTTGACGCCCTTGGAGGTGGCAATACCTGGGCCAGGCTGCAGATCCTTACCGGCGGTAAATCCGAAAAAGAAATATTGCTCGTGCTGCTGGCTCCCTCGGCCAAACAATTTGAAGCCATCAATAAAGACAAGACCTGGCTGAAAGAATATAAGGATCTGGCGAGGTTGATTGGTTTACAAACAAAAGAAAAAACCTATGAGGCGGTGTGTAATGAGCTTTGGCGGTTCTTGTTGTTCAGTGAGTTTGTTTTTGACCTGCCAATTTCATTACCGGATTCGCTTAGCGGCATTCCAATTGCCAAGGCTGCTACCAAGGGACTGATATTGGATATCTGCAGATCGTTAAGGAATAATACGAGTAGTCGGGAGGGTTATGTGGAAAAGGCTGATTTTGTCGCCACACAGCTAGGGCTCGCTAATTTATTCCGCAATGAGCACCAATTGGGTGAGATCATTACTTTTTCTTTTGAAGACAATACCTATTTCTACCACTTCATCAACCTGTTGAAACAGGGCCAAATGGCTGAGGCTAAGGAGATCACCTCGCGAATAAAAGAGAATATCTGGTTGCATCACGACGAGGAACGCAGACGCTATTGGAAGATGGCCGAATTCGGATTCGAACTGATCCAGTTCACTGCGGCGCCTACCAAACCGGGTACTTCTTTAAAAGCGTTGATCAGCCAATACACCGCAAGCGACTATAAGATCGATCAGCTGCAGCGGAGGTTCGAGAAGCAAGCCATGGAGATCATGGAGGAAAACACGGCTTTGACCGATCTGAAGAATTTGGTGAGAACTACCTATAAAAAATATGTGGAGCGCTCTCAAAAGCACTATCAACAGCTGGTCGCTGCAGAGCATTGGCCAGTGGAAGGTATGTTAAGCAACACGCAGGTCTTTACCAGACATATACAACCGTTGTTAAAAGCAAAGACCAAGACCGCCTATGTCCTGGTGGATGCCTTAAGGTTCGAGCTGGCCAAGGAGCTAGAAGAACACCTCGAAAAATACTTTTTAATACAAACTACACCCGCTTGTGCCTTACTACCCACGGTGACCAAATACGGGATGGCCGCCTTGCTGCCTGATGCAGACAAACTTCTTAGTATCAACGCGTATAAGGATGGGCTCGAAGCATTTATGGATGAGCAGCCCATCTTATCCCTGGCGCAGCGGCGCGAATATTTTAAAGATAAACTGGGCGACCGTTGCAGCATTGCGACACTTGACCAGCTGGCAACAGCGGAAATACCGGATGTAGACCTGCTGATCGTGACCACCAACGAGATCGATAATGCCGGTGAGAACCTGGCCAGTAATGCCTTGGTTTCGATACAGCATGCGGTCCAAAACCTGATCAAGGTTCTCAACCGGTTGAAATTAAAATCGTACGAGAAAATTATATTGGCCACAGATCACGGCTTTGTACTTCATCCGGAATTTCTGGCCGGTGATAACGTTTCAAAGCCGGCGGGAGAATGGCTGATGATCAAACCGAGAGCGTTAGCCGGAGCTGGCACGACACCGGAATACGCGTTGGGATTTACGCCCGCTCAGCTCGGGCTAAAGTCAGCGGTCAAAAGTTTTATTTTACTCAAAAATTACGCGGTATTTGAAAAAAACGTAACCTATTTTCATGAAGGACTTTCGCTTCAGGAAAATATTGTACCGGTCATGGTACTAACGGCCCATCAGGCAAAGAAAGAGGAAAAGCTGGAAGTGACCATTACCTATAAAGGAAAGTCAACCGGGTTTATTACAACCAGACGGCCGTTGCTGGAGATCTCGTGTTTTATTGAAGGTGAGCTGGGATTTGATCCCATTGCGATCCGGCTGGAAGCGCTTGCTCAAGGAGAGCCCGTCGGTCAACCGGGATCAGATGAACGGGTGAACGAAGTAACTAATGAGCTCGAACTGATACCTAACCATGCCTACAAAATACCCCTGGAGATGGACGCAGATTATGAAGGCCGCTTTGAGGTGAGGCTTTCAGATCCGGTGACCAATAAGATCCTGGCCGCAATTATTTTAGCAACTGACTATATTTCCTAATGGACAAGTTAGATATCAAATTGAACAGTGTTTTTGCCGGCAAGGTTGTCCGTAAAGACTTGGTACACCAAATCAAAAAGGCCGCAAATGTCCCTTCATTCGTGCTGGAATTCCTGCTGTCCAAATATTGTGCGACCGATGATCCGGCAGAGATCGAAGCGGGCAAACGCGCTGTTCTGGAAGTGATCGAGTCGAACTACGTTCGGCCGGATGAAAGTAACCGCGCACAATCCAAAGTCCAGCAAGAGGGGCGCCATAAGTTCATTGACAAAATCCATGTGAAATACAATGAGCGGGAAAGGCGGCATTGGGCAGAAATGGAGAATTTCGGATCCAAGCGTATCGCCATTAATGAGAAGTTCTACAAAGAGAACGAAAAGCTGCTAGAAGGCGGTATGTGGGCAGAAGTGACCATCGCCCATAATGATGTTGAAGAAGATAAATACGCTTTTTATATCGAAGATCTGCGGCCGATCCAACTATCCAGGTTTAACGCATCCATCTATTTGGAAGGCAGAAAGGAATTTACCAGAGATGAATGGCTGGATGTTATTTTGCGGAGCGTGGGGTTAAATCCGGATATTATGGAGAATCCTCCACCCGAAATCAAAAGTAAGTTTCCTTCCGGATTACGTTTAAAACTTCATTTTATTTCAAGGCTGATCCCGCTGGTTCAGAACAATTTTAACTTTATTGAACTGGGTCCCAGAGGTACGGGTAAATCCTATTTTTATTCAGAATTCTCGCCTTATTCCACGCTGTTAAGCGGTGGTCAGGCCAGCACCGCCACCTTACTTTATAACAATGCCCGAAAAAAAGTAGGCGCTGTCGGTTTTTGGGACAATATCGCCTTTGATGAGGTTGGGAATATGAAGATCAAAGATTCCGACACGATCCAGATCATGAAAGATTATATGGCTAACGGCCGGTTTTCAAGAGGTCAGGAAGTAATAGCCAATTCTAGCTTCTCTTTCGTCGGCAATATTGACCAATCCATAGATCAGCTGGTCAATTCCTACGAACACGATCTTTTTACGACGTTGCCCAAAGCATTTGATCTGGCCATCCAGGACCGCTTTTTCTTTTTTATGCCAGGTTGGGAAATACCTAAGATGGACAATAAGTTTTTCACCCAAAGCTTCGGGTTGATCACCGACTATATGGCCGAAGCGTTTCATTACATGTTCAAGCACAATAAAGACTATGTAGATATTGTGAACACCCGTTTGAAATTGGGATCCAGCGTTCAGGGACGGGATGAGCTGGCCATTAAAAAAACGGTTACGGCCTTGTTAAAGATCATTCACCCCTCCGGCGAGCCGTCTGAGGAAGAGTTTAATGAATTGACCGAATACGCGATCGAGGGTCGGCGGCGCGTAAAAGAGCAAATGAATAAGCGGAAGCCGGACGATGAATTTGCGCTGATCGATCTATCCTACTTTACCGGCGCGGGTAAGGAGATCGAGGTTTTTTGTCCTGAAAGTAAACTGGCCAAAGCCACGCAAAACCCCCGGCAGGTACTAAAAACGCCGGTTGAGCCGGAAATCGCCGTTCCTATCGTTGCACCGGTTGCGGCTATGAAGACCACAGGAACGACCGCCCTGGTGGAAAAGCGCCTCAAAATTTATTATGGGGATATTGGATATGGCTTCGATGTGGTTTTTAAAGACTATATCATTGGCGCAACCGAAATTATAATAGAAGATCCGTACATCCGGCAGAAACATCAGATTCAGAACTTCATCCGCTTTTGTGAGATGGCTGTTAAAGTGGGTGATTGTAAAAAGATTCTCTTGATTACCGGCTCTGAAGATGAGGGGCAGTTAAAAGATAACACGCTGATTTTTGATCAGCTCGCTGATAACCTCTTTGAACATGAGATCGAACTTCGCTTTGAGTTTAATCCGGTGCTCCACGACCGAGAGATTAAGCTGAGTAACGGCTGGAATATAAAAATGGGCCGTGGCTTGGATTATTTTCAATCCCTGGCCGGAAATTATCTCCAGGTGGGTGTTAATGACCTGGATCTGCGGCCTTGTTTGGAAACCAGTTTTGATTTTTATAGAGGGGGTAGTTAACGCGGTTTTATGCCAATGCTTTCTTGCGCAGCAATGCTCCTTTATAAGGTACTACCTAAAGAAATTTATGCTTTAGTTCACTAAAAAAATGATTCCCCCACCTAAAGAAAGGTGTGGAGAAAATCCTAATAAAGGATAACTATTTATTATCACGGCAAATGTGACGGCTAACTTCATATCGTAGGTTTGCAGCCTACTTTCTTGGTGGCATTTTACTTGCATCTGAGTTTATCATCGGTAAAGGTGCACTACGATCAGGAACAACGCCGACCATGACAAGAATTGACCTATTTAAACCAATCGCAGCATATTTAAATGATCCGGTGTTAAAACCTAGTCAAGCCAGGTGTATCTGTCAGGATGATGATTTAAGATCCACAAGACAGTTTGTTCATTTTTTTTAATGTTCATGAAACATGAACTTTTTTCTGTAATGACAAGTGATACCGTAAGTTCAACTTGCGCGCCAGACAGCGCCCACTAGCGTTAAGGATCGGCGTGAAAAGCCCGGAGTAAAACGAGGACTTGTAACAAGAGCCTGGCCGAACGGCAACGCCTAACTATAAATACTTATTAGGCTTTTGAGGTAAAAAGTCTTTCGGAGATAATCCGAAGTGATCAGCTAACTTATCAATATGATTGAGATTATACTTTGCAGGATTCTTTCCGCTTTCAATATTCGTGATAAAGCTTCTTTTTGTCCCAATAATGGTTGCAATATCTTCTTGGTTTAAGTTGTGCTTTACCCTTAACTCAATAACATAGTCAATTACATGTTGCTCTATAGCTGATATTTTTATGTTCCGGGACATCAGCCATAAAAGAATATAAAAAAATATCGTGTAATGACACACATATATGTCATTATTAATTAACTTAGCATTATTTGTTAAGTGTATTTAAAGTACTTTTGCAGTTCAGAATAACGAGCTAAAAGAACTGCTAATGAGCCTCGCAGCTAAATCTGGTAAATTTGATCGCGACGGTAAGTGTAGTTCCGCACCCTATATCAATAGGGCCGGAGCTCGCTTATGTCATATGATCACCTCGAAAGAGGCGGCTTTACCAGAGCCAAGCTATATGACAGGGCGACTCCGGCCGTATTAGCCCCAGCCACCGGTCAACAGGCTCATTTTCTATCAAGGAAAATGCAGGCTATGGTGAATTATAAGACCCTTTCTGATAACAAACTTCTCCAACTCCTTAAAGAGTCCGACCACTCCGCCTTCAACGAGATCTACCACCGCTATTTCCAACTGCTGTATATCCACGCCAACAAAAAGCTTTCCGACGAAGAGCTGGCGAAAGATATTGTTCAGGATGTATTTACTGCCCTATGGTCTAAAAGAGATTTTGACCTGCACATTAAAGACCTTGCCGCCTACCTGTTTACTTCAGCCCGCAATAAAATCTTCGACCTTTTTGCCCATCATCAGGTGCAGCAAAAGCACATGGACAGTTTACAGGATTTCCTGACCGCCCGCCCCGTAATCTCTACTGACCATGCTATCCGGGAAGCGCAGTTTAAAGCCTACGTGGATCAGGAAATACAAAAATTGCCTAATAAGATGCGTATAGTGTTTTTAAAAAGCCGGAAGGATGGTTTATCCTATAAAGAAATCGCTGAAGAGCTGGCCACAACAGAAAACAATGTATCAAAACAGGTCAATAATGCGCTTAAAATTTTGAAGATTAAGCTAAGCCTTTTGATGGTCTTTTTCCTTTAGGGAGAAATTTCCATTTACTTATTATATTTTGGATTTAGTAGCCAAATTGCCATGTGTTCCAAGGCTTCAGCCTCTCTTTTATTAACACAAATTTGAATTCGGTAATTGTAATGCTGCCTAAAATTAAGGTTAGCTGTAGTTCGGTCTATATGCGTACCATCATTTATTAGTTTCCTTAAAAGCGTATGAGTGGATTCATGGCGCAGATCGGTTCCAAACCGTACATGAAAATTGTTTGTACTGCCAATATAAAGCAAAGTCTGATCAGCAGCATAGATCATATAGACGCCGGTAACTTTTTTTAAAGATTTAACATCTATAAAAGGTACAAGCGGGCTCTTGATCAGCTTCTCGAAAGCGGTTTGTAGGTGACTGATTGATTTCTCCATCAGCGTGGGAAAAGCAGGTTTTTCTTAGCTTCTACTTCTTTCGTCCAATTTTTTAAGTAGCGTTCTTCAAATTGATTAAAGGCTGTAATGAAAGCTTCTCTGAACGACGATGACTCGTAAAACAATTCCTCATCCGTTGTTAGAATAGGAACCTCAGCAACGGCTGGGTATTGCGAAGTAGAACGCGACCGTTTAATAATTCCCTTTATCGAATCGAATTTTTTCATTTGCTCAAAGTAATTGTCTTTCACTTTTTGAAGCCGGTCGTAAGCCGGTTCATTGTTGACACCACCAGCGCAAAATTTAACTGTTAAATTATTTTCATTCAAAAAAATCTCAATACAAAAACATTGCTCAAAGCCCCAACTATGAAAATCCGGGTATGCGAACACGTCTGCAACCGATCTAGGAAGGAAACGCACTATGTAATCATGTGACTTCAGGTGTAAATAATCGGGGTGTTCGCTTAACCAGTTTACTATTGTTCGGAAGTTTGCTTCAGAATAAATTATAGGCTTCTTAGACATGATAAATTCTAAAGCCGTTTTATGTTTTCGATAGATTTGATGAGCTAATATGTTCAAGTCAGATTTGTCGTCGTTCATTATCCTTTTAGTTACGTTGTCGATATAATAGTTTATAAAGTCTGTTATAGCTTTTTCAGGTTCAATGTCGGTCACGGTTTTGGTTAGTAGCTGCAATATATCTTTGTAAAGCACATTTTGATACCCTTCATTTTCCTCCTCAGAGGTCAACATGCGATTAAAAGGCGTTAGGTACACTGGGCAAATTGTGTATTGATCTTCCCCATCATGCGCATACAACCGGCTAACCAACTTCGCATATTTTACCAGCTGGCCATCCCCTGTTTTACCGGCCCACACTTTATTTTCAATAGGCATAACAATACGTTGTTCATCATTTATCAACAAAATGTCGATGTTATTCCATTCGCGATAAACGCGCGTTTTGGTGAGGTCTGCTAAGAAAAGGCTGATTTTTTGGCCGGCTTGTAAGCGCTCCAATAATGTAATGAACCCTTTTAAAAAGTAATCACCTATATTGTGTGATCCCGCCGGGTCGAACATCCAAGCCAAAAAGTTAGAATGGCGGATCTCGAAATACTGAATACCAAGTACGTCAAAAGGATTGAACTCTCGAAGCTGTGATCTTATCCGCTCGAGGTTTTGGTTTTCTTCAATCACAAAGCTCTGCAATTGATTTTCCGTGACTTCCATAAACTTGTATATGTTTAAACCCTGAAACTACAAATAATCCCACGTAATTTTCGCAGTTTGACAGAAACACCGAATGCACAAATTTTTTTGATCCTTTTATTCCTTTTCCTATGACATGAACCGTCATGTATTATAAGAAGCACTTTTTTTACTTATGCAAAAGGAAAAACTTCAGGAACTTTTTAAAAAATACGCGGCCGGTGCCTGTACAGAACAGGAAAAAGCCTTACTCGAAGCCTGGTATCTCCAGCATAATGAGGCTGAGCCTACACATCTGTCCGCCGCGAAAATTGAGGCTGCAAAAAATGAATTGTTCCGGCGGCTGCCCGGCAACCAGGGGGAGTTTTTCAAGGTTGGCGCAAGGATGGCTGCCGCAGCCGTGCTCATCGGCATACTTATAACGGTAACCTTACTATATTTCGTTCGCCGCCAGCCTGCCGCGACTGCTCAAATCGCTCACGACCTGCCACCAGGCTCCAACAAAGCGACCCTTACCCTGGCCACCGGCAAAAAGATCAACCTCACAGATGCGCGGAATGGCGTGCTGCTAAGACAGGCCGGTGTTCAGGCGACCAAAAATGGTTCGGGTCAGGTCACTTTTACATTTCCAAAGACAACCGGGAACGATCATTCACAAAATACTGTAGCAACCCCCAAGGGCGGTCAATGGGAGGTACGATTAAGTGACGGTACGCAGATCTGGCTGAATGCCGCCTCCTCGATCACTTTTCCGGCCTCCTTCGCCAACTTAGAAAACAGGATCGTAACATTAACTGGGGAAGCATATTTCGAGGTTGCTAAAGACAAGTCACACCCTTTTATCGTGATCTCGGGTCAGCAAAGCGTGGAAGTATTAGGGACGCATTTCAATATCAATAGTTATGAAGACGAGCCAAACATCAAAACCACGCTTCTCGAAGGAAGTGTAAAGGTCAGCCAGTTAGGTAAAAAGAATCCCCATGTATTAGTGCCTGGTCAACAGTCCGTTGCATCAGCTTCAGGAATAACCGTTAAGGCGGTTGATACCGATGAAGCCGTAGCCTGGAAAGAGGGCTACTTTCAGTTCGATGATGAGCCAATTAGCAGTGTGATGCGCAAGCTTTCCCGTTGGTACGATGTTGATGTCCATTATGCTGATACTGTTAGTACAGAAGGCATGAATGGCAGGGTTTCCCGCAATAAAAATATCAGCCAGGTGATCAAAGCGCTTGAAGCGACGAAGACTGTCCATTTCAAAGTGGAGGGAAGGAGGGTTCTGGTAATGAAATAAAGGATCAGTATAGTTAATTAAAGCCAGGGTACCGGCTGTAACCGGTACCCCTGACTTATATAGGCGATCAATAAATAAACTATTAATCTACGGCTGCCCGCATCTGGAAAATGAATGCAGCCGGTTAAACCCATGTATTACAAATGTATCAATTTTACTCAAAAAGTAAGGCGCGTGTTCTCCTGCGCTTTAATCTGGCCATGCGGTGCTTCCTGAAATACGGAGCGTTGCCGGCCCTTCTCCTGGTCACCACTGCTTTACATGCTCAAACGCAGCAGGTCTCATTAAAAGAAACTAACGCACCCTTAAAAAAGGTGTTTCAAGATCTTGGCAAACAAACCGGTATTGAGTTTCTCGCGTCAAGCCCCGTGCTGAGTGCATCAAAACCGGTAACGATCGAAGTTAAAGAACAACCTCTCATTACCGTTCTTGATCAGATATTTAAGGATCAACCACTTAAATACGAGCTTCGGGATAAGATCATTGTAGTTACCTTAAAGGATAAACACACCAGTCCTAACTATTCTAATGCCGATCAAAAGGTTTCTGGTATCATCACAGATGAAACCAATAAACCATTACCTGGTGCAACAATCAAGATTAAAGGCACCAGCCTTGGAACGACATCATCATCAGATGGATCTTTTTCTTTTAATACATCGGTGATAGATCCTGTTTTGGTCATTAGCTTTATTGGATACGCACCGAGTGAATATGCAATAACCTCACGTGATCAGTACCCCATTAAATTATCTATCGCACCTCAGGCAAGTTCGTTAAACCAAGTTCAAATCATCGGGTATGGAACAACGACTAAAAGATTAAATACGGGAAGTGTAGGAACTGTTACTGCAAAAGAAATTGAAGATCAACCCGTGACCAATCCTCTGGCAGCAATTCAAGGTAAAATTTCAGGTGTGCTTGTACAAACCCAAAATGGATTACCAGGCGGCGGAATAAAGATCCAAATTCGTGGACAAGGTTCCCTTGCTTCCGGTACAGATCCGCTTTATATTGTTGACGGCATCCCTTTTCTCTCCACCTCTCTTTCCGGTTTGACAAGCGCTTCAGGAATTTCAGGCGCTATAAATCCATTGAGCATTATTAATCCTGATGACATTGCGAGGATTGACATTTTGAAAGATGCGGATGCGACAGCAATTTACGGGTCGAGGGCTGCAAATGGGGTCGTATTGATCACGACCAAAAAAGGTAATACCGGCAAGGAAACATTCACGCTAAATGTTTCTGAAGGGATTAGCCGAATATCAAGGCTTGACAATCCTTTGTTAAATCTCGCTCAATACTTACAATTACGCCGGGAGGCTTTTGCCAACGACGGGGAGACACCGGACTTGTATTCTGCCCCCGACTTGATGAGTTGGGACACCACCAAATCCACTAACTGGCAAAAGTATTTCTATGGGGGAACGGCACATGTTACCGATGTGCAGGGCAGTTTATCGGGTGGTGATGCACAAAATCAATTTCTTTTTAGCGGGAATTATCATCGCGAAACGACGATTCTTCCTGGGAATCAATCTTATATCAAGGGTGGTGGATATTTCACCTTTACCCACCATAGTACCAATAATAAATTCACAGCAAGTACCTCAGTTAATTACAATAAGGACAATAACAACAGCTTATACTCATCCATCAATAGCCAGGATTTTTTGCTGCCCCCCAATTTTCCGATATATAATCCGGATGGAAGTTATAACTGGGATATCGGCAACCCTGTAGCTTTGTTGCAACAGCGCCAGATCAGCAGAACCACCTATTTAAATGTCGATGAATTACTTGATTACAAGATCAGCAAGTCCGTCAGCATTCATTTGAATACCGGTTATAATACCTATGAGATCAATCAAGTTGCCACCTTGCCATTGATCTCGCAGGACCCATCGTTTGATCCCCTCCCGACAGCGTATTTCACTAACAATCTCAGCGAAAGATATATTGTTGAACCACAGATTAATTACAATCATAAAATTGCTGACGGTACCCTTAGTGCATTGCTTGGAGGAACCTACCAATTCCAGCAAAATACGGGTTCGTTGATAGAAGGAGATGGTGTCAGCAATCCAACCCTACTTGGAAATCTCGGTGCGGCCTCATCTATCAGTTAACACAGCAATTCTTATTCACTTTATAAATACGTATCGGTTTTCAGCCGGGTAAATTACAATTGGAACAATAAATACCTTGTTGATCTCAACTTCAGGCGTGATGGATCAAGCAGATTCGGCCCTGATCACCAATTCGGTAATTTTTATGCTGTTGGTGCTGCCTGGATATTTTCAGAAGAGAATGTGTTCAAGAACAATTTGCCATTTTTAAGTTTCGGTAAACTGAGGGGCAGTATCGGCACAACGGGTAATGATCAGATCAGCGACTACCAATACCTCGCCAGCTATGGAACAAGCAATGTTTACGATGGCATCGCATCATTGATACCGAACAGGATCGCTAATTCCGGTTACAGCTGGGAAACTACCCATAAGCAGGAGTTGGCATTGGAACTCGGGTTTTTATCCAACAGGCTGATGTTTACCGGCGCATGGTATCGGCATGTCAGCAGCAATCAGCTGATCGCCTACAAAATACCCTACCTAACAGGTTTTTCAACCTATCAGGCTAACTCTCCCGCAACCATTCAGAATACAGGTTTTGAGTTAGATCTGAATGCAAGAATTCTTGATAGTAAACAATTTCACTGGAGATCGTCGATCAATTTTACCCTTCCGAAAAATAAACTGGTCAGCTTTCCCAATCTAGCGGGTTCCAGCTACGCATTTAATTATGTGATGGGTCAGGATCTGAGTGTGTACAGGGGGCTGCATTTTCTTGGTGTCAATCCTCAAACCGGTCTTGCCACTTTTGAAGATGTCAACCATGATGGGGTAATCAGCACACCGGGCGACCTTGTCGTCCTTGGCAAAACCAGCCCGGAGCTATTCGGAGGCTGGACTAATGACCTTTCATGGGAAAGCTTCGATCTTAGTTTTTCATGGGAATTCGTCAAAAGAAACTATCCGGGTTACCAACCTCTACTAGGCGGATACCCGCAGAACGATCCGTCATTTGTAACACAGCGATGGGAAAAGCCGGGCGATGTCACTAATATCCCAAGAGCCTCGATTGATCTCTCTTCATCGCAATACAATAGCAGCCAGTTATTAAATGCTAATTACGCCCGTTTAAAAAATGCAGCGCTCTCCTATACACTGCCTGTTGCCGTTGCGGAAAAGATCAGATTGAAAACCTTCAAGATTTATCTAAACGCGGAGAATCTTTTTGTCATCGCTAACAAAGACAGGTTTGATCCGGAATTAAGCGGCAACAGTATCGGCATTCCTCCTTTAAAAACCATCGTTCTTGGACTCAAAGCAAGTTTTTAATTATGAAAAAGATATTAATGATAATCATGCTTGCAGGATCGGTTCTCTTTTCCTGCAAGAAAATGGCAACTTCTGAAGTGCCGCCCAATCAGTTAACCAACGACAAGGTTTTCACCGATACGACCTCTCTTACCGCCGCTACAGCAGGCCTCTTTACACAACTTGCCACGGTCGATGCAAACCTTGTCCGAAACTTAAGTTTATATACAGATGAATTGAAAACAACCGCTGTAAGCGCAACCAACACTGAATTTTCCAATAGTTCACTGACCGTGACCAACAGTAGTGTGCTCAGCATTTGGCAGAATTTGTACCGCACCATTTATATGGCAAACGCTATCATCAATGGCTTGAAAATCTCAACACTGCCGGATGGTGCTAAAAATACTGCACTTGGAGAGAGTAGATTTATCAGGGGATACTGCTACTTATATCTTACACGGTTATTTGGGGATGTACCTCTTTTGTTGACTACTGATGTCAAGGTAAATGCTGCAGCAGTAAAAACCAATTCAACCTTGGTGCTGCAACAGGTCATATCCGATTTCAGTATTGCCAAGCAGCTTTTAACAACTGACTATCCATTGAATAATGGCAAAACTACTGCTAATACTTATGCGGCACTTGCCTATTTATCCTTAGCATCATTGGAGGCTGGTCAATATAACCGTGCTGACAGTGCCGCGACAGCAGTGATCAACTCCGGCAAATATTCTTTATTGTCAGACCTCAGCAAAATATGCACGGAAAATAACAGCGAAGCTATCTTTCAATTATGGAATCAAAATGGTTTCTCACCCTTAAATTCAGTCGCCATCACGGGTGTTCCGCCTAACCAAATTACCGGCTCACTGTATTCCGCGTTTACAAGCAGTGATAAACGAAAGAACATCTGGATCAGTAGTATTACCGTTTCCGGAACGACATACTACTTCCCATACAAATACCGCCAAAGAACAGTAACCTCCGGCTTAAATGCAGAATATACCACTTATATGCGTCTTGACGAGGTGTATCTGATCCGCTCTGAAGCAAGGGCACGAAATAGTGATCTATCAGGGGCGCTTGCGGATATCAATATCATTCGGAACCGAGCGGGCTTGCCCTCATTAGCCTTAATTACTAAGGGTGATATCCTAAAGGCCAACCTGCTTGAGCGGCAACTTGAACTTTTTAACGAAAACGGAAGCCGATTCTTCGATTTGAAAAGATTCGGTCTGATCGATCAAACGCTGAGTCCACTAAAACCATTATGGAAAGCGACAGGGAGGCTATTCCCTATACCGCAAACTGAAATCTTAAATGATCCTAATCTCACACAAAATCAAGGATATTAAAATGAAAAAGACAACCATAATAACTCTATTGCTCTGCATCTCAATATGCAAGAGCTTTTCCCAAAATTACCATGCACTAAAAATTGGGGATCAACTACCCGATATTACGATCAAAGGTTTTTTTGACGATGACAAAAAAGAAGTAAAGGTTAGTGAATTATACCAGCATAAATTATTGATCCTGGATTTTTGGGGAACATGGTGCGGTTCCTGCCTCGATGAAATGATGACCTTTCCGAAATTAAAGAAAGAGTTTGGAGACAAATTAAACATTGTAGCTGTAGGATATGAATCTAAAGAGCGCATTGCCGGACTTTTCAAGCGAAATACATTTTATCATAATGCTAACTGGACAACGCTATATGGCGACAGTCTATTAACCTATAAATTGTTTCCCCATCACACAGTACCTCATCTGGTATGGATCGATTCTACCGGCAGGGTAAGTAATATAACCAGTGGTGATTATTTTACAAGTGAAAATATCTCGCGATTCCTAAAAGGAAACAAAATAGATGCGAGAACTAAGATCGATAACGATAACTATAGCCTTGATGTCATGGACAAACCGTTCCGGCAGATGGATACCATGTTTATTGGAAGATCGATTTTGACCCATCAAATGATTGGCGGTGGCTTAGGCTTTACTACAGTCGCACCATACAGTGAAGATAAACATCCGTCCTTCAGCCGTAGTTATGTAGGTAATCTCTGTCTTTGGGACCTTTATTATCGTGCAGTCTTTCCTATAGATGCTAATACCGTAAATAAGGAGAGATTGATTTTTGAAATTAAAGATTCATTGCGATGGACAACGCCAAAAGCAGCACCGGAATCGTTCAAGAAATCTCACTATAAAAATCATGACGAATGGGCCGATTCGAATGCTTACTGTTACGACTTGGTCCTTCCCAAGAAAGTTCCGGAACCAATTATAAGAAGCTATATGCTTTCAGATTTAAATCGATTTTTAAACTTTAATGGACGATGGGAGGAACGTGAAAGGACTTGCTATGCCATACAAGATTTTAATAATGTGAAATCTAAAAACGACGTGACGCCCGTTGAAGGAAAAAATATGTTTTATAAAGATGATGGCAATATCACATTTGACGATTTCATTAACTTAATAAATAAGAGGATAATTTCGAGCTACGTCTTAAATGAAAGTAGTTTTAAAAAAGATTCTATTTTAAATATAAAAACCAATGTTAAGCAGACCATAAAACCTGCAGAAATATCTTATATTTTACATCAAATTGGATTAAAATTAGTCAGCGTAAAGCGAAAAGTTCCAGTCTATGTTGTATCCGAATATTAAATAAAAGGGAGTTCAATTCGAACTCCCTTTTATTTAATTAATTTTTGAAAATTTGAGCGGAACCATTAGGTGCCGCATCTTGCGAGTTAACCGTTGATGCACACAGAGTTACGTTGCTGCTGCATCCGAAATCCGCTTGAGCTTGCGCTTTGGTACGATTAGGGTCATAAACGCCCCCGCTCGCAACCGGTATAGTTAATCCTGTAGCAGGATCAGATGTCTGCCAGTTAGGGTTCAAAAACTTGCTGGTTTTCGCAGAAGAAGTTGTTGCAAAAGCACCAGCCACGCCTAAGGTCAGTGCAAGCGCCATTGCGCCAATTTTAAATCTTTTCATGGTATTAAAAATTAATTTTGATGCTGCTGATTCCAGGCAACAGCGATACCTGCTTTTTACGCGTTAAAGTTCTTTATGAATAAGTGGCTAAACGCTCCCCTTTGGAAAAGCGGATAGTCAAAATATTGATCGTTATAAAAATGGCATTGAATAATACGTGGACTTTCCAGCTCATAAAAGCGATTACACCTCCACAAGCGCAGGGTAATTTCAAACCGGTCATGAGCATTCCCACAATATAGATCTCAAAAATGGAAAGCAGTCCCAAGGAAATGATAAGTGCTTTCTTCTGGCTCTTTTCAAAACAAAGGCCTAACACAATTCC
>Ga0068855_100003532_pt1 | contig 19108 bp, 18 predicted proteins | sample KBSCornC52_FD_66592 | JGI IMG/M metagenome (GOLD analysis project Ga0068855, IMG submission 66592) | Corn rhizosphere microbial communities from Kellogg Biological Station, Michigan, USA - KBS Corn C5-2 | ecosystem: Host-associated > Plants > Roots > Rhizosphere > Soil ...
CCTGCGGTCCCGGAAACTCGGCGACCACGAATCGCCGCGGAACGAATCCCCCGTGTCCGTGAGCAGCCGACATCAGTGCGTCTCCCCCGCCGGCTCGGCCGTCGGGTCGTGGGCCAGCTCGTGCCGCAGCTCCTTGACCTCGGTGACAGCCACCGCCGGAACGAACTTGAGGAACAGAAGGAACAGCGTCGAGAACAGACCGACGGTTCCGATGAACAGCGAGAAGTCGACCCAGGTGGGCGAGTAGTTCTCCCACTTGGACGGGATGAAGTCGCGGTGCAGCGAGGTGATGACGATCGTGAACCGCTCGCACCACATGCCGACGTTGATGAGGATCGAGGCGAACCAGAGCACCAGCAGGTTGGTGCGGGCGCGCTTCGACCAGAAGAGCTGCGGGACCACGCAGTTGCAGAAGATCATCAGCCAGTAGATGGGGGCCATCGGCCCGTGCTGGCGCGCCCGGAAGAACTGCGAGAACTCGTAGGGGTTCCCGCTGTACCAGGCGATGAAGTGCTCCATCATGTAGCCGTAGGTCACCATCATCCCGGTGACCAACATGATCTTCGCCATGTTCTCGAGGTGCTTGATCGTGACGACGTGCTTCAGGCCCAGGAACAGGCGGGCCGGAATCATCCACGTCACGACCATCGCGAAGCCCGAGAACACGGCGCCGGCGACGAAGTACGGCGGGAACACGCTGGTGTGCCAGCCCGGCAGGACCGACACCGCGAAGTCGAAGGACACGATCGTGTGGACCGAGAGCACCAGCGGCGTCGAGATGCCGGCCAGCAGCAGGTAGGCCCACTTGTACTCGGCCCAGTGGCGGCCCGACCCGCGCCAGCCCAGGGCGAAGATGCCGTAGACGAAGCGCTTGGTCCGGCTCTTGGAGGAGTCACGCAGCGCCGCCAGGTCGGGCACCAGGCCCAGGAACCAGAACAGCAGCGAGACCGTGAAGTAGGTCGAGACCGCGAACACGTCCCAGGTCAGCGGGCTCTTGAACTGCGGCCAGATGCGGTGAACGCTGGGGTACGGCAGCAGCCAGTACGCCGCGAACCAGGGGCGCCCGGTGTGCAGCAGCGGGAACAGCAGCGCGCAGATGACCGCGAACAGCGTCATCGCCTCGGAGAAGCGGTTGATCGACGTTCGCCACTTCTGCTGGAACAGCAGGAGGATGGCGGAGATCAGCGTTCCGGCGTGACCGATGCCGATCCACCAGACGAAGTTGATGATGCCGAACGCCCAGCCGACCGGGATGTTGTTGCCCCAGACCCCGATGCCCTTGTAGAGGGTCCAGGAGATCGCGACCACCAGCATGCCGAGGGCGGTGAGGGCACAGCCGAACAGCGCCCACCAGCCCTTCCCCGCCCCACGCCAGACGTGGTCGAAGAGGCTGTCGTTGATGGTTCGGTCGGTGTGCGCGCCTTCGATGAGCGGGATCGGCTCGAGCGGGTCGCGCGGCAGGATGGCGGGTTCTGGAGCGGCCATCTGTCAGTCCACCTTGATGTCAGGGTTGAGGTTTCGCGCCCGCGCCAGGTACGCCGTGCGCGGCCGGGTGGCGAGCTCGTGCAGGAGGTCGTAGCGACGCTCCTCGCCGTGCAGCTTCGACACCTTCGAGTTCGGATCGTTGAGCGACCCGAACACGATGGCCTGCGTGGGGCACCCCTGCTGGCAGGCGGTCAGCAGCTCGCCCTCGGCGATGGTGCGCCCCTGGATGCGGGTCTCGATCCGCTTGCGCTCGATCCGCTGCACGCAGTAGGTGCACTTCTCCATGACGCCGCGGGCGCGGACCGTCACGTCGGGGTTCATCCCCATCTCGCGGGCCGGGCTGATGTCCCCCGTGTAGTCGAGGAAGTTGAAGCGCCGGACCTTGTACGGGCAGTTGTTGCTGCAGTAGCGGGTGCCGATGCAGCGGTTGTAGACCATCTCGTTCAAGCCTTCGTCGCTGTGGACGGTGGCGTTGACCGGACAGACGTACTCGCAGGGCGCCGTCTCGCACTGAACGCAGGCCAGCGGCTGGTTGACCACCTCGGGGTCCGAGACCGACCCCGAGAAGTAGCGGTCGATGCGCAGCCACTGCATCTCGCGGCCGCGCCAGACGTTCTGCTTGCCGACGACCGGGATGTTGTTCTCGGACTGGCAAGCGACCACGCACGCGCTGCAGCCCGTGCACTTGTTGAGGTCGATGGCCATCGCCCACTTGTACTGCTGCTTGCTGTAGTCGACGGGCTTGTGGATGTAAGGCTGCGGGCCCCGGCGCTCTTCCAGGTCCTCGTGCAGCTTGGAGTCCGGCTTCAGGAACTCGGACAGCGGGGCGGCCACGGCGGGCGGCGGGATGTCGCGGCCGTCGGGCGACATCGTCCAGTGGTCCTGGGTGATGGCGAACCGGTGCTTGCTGCCGGTCACCGACACGCTGGCGCCGCGGTCGAACCAGGGCGCGTCGCTGGTGCGGATGGCGGCCGCGTTGAACCCGACCAGCTTGCCGATGTGGCCGGTCCGCTCGCGCCCGTAACCCAGCGGCAGCGTTAGCGCGTCGTCGGCGTGACCGGGGACGATCATGGCCGGGCCGTCGACGCTGCGCTCCTTGTAGGAGACCGTCAGCACGTCGCCGGTCTCGACGCCCAGCCGGTCGGCCGTCGCCTGCGAGATCAGGATGCTGTTGTCCCAGGTGACCTTCGTCACCGGGTGCGGCAGCTCCTGAAGCCACGCATTGTTGGCGAAGCGGCCGTCGTAGACCTTGGGGTCCACGGCGAACGAGACTTCCAGGCCGTTGCCGCGCGCCGCACCCTCGCGGGCCAGCAGCGGGCCGGCCGCCTGGGCCAGGCCGGCGGCGTTGAGCTTCACGCCGGCCTCGACGGCCGCGCCCGTGTCGGGCACCACGCCGTCGGCCAGCCACCGCTCCCAGACCGCGTCGAACGAACCGGACGCCGAGGCGGGGAGGTTGGAGAGGCTGTTCCAGTACTTCTGCAGCAGCGCGTGCGTCCCCAGGTGGCCTTCGTCCAGGAAGGTGGCCAGCACGTCCGCCTCGGTCTTGCCGCCCCACAACGGGTCGATGAGCGGCTGCAGGATGGTGACGACGCCGTCGTTCGAGCGCCCGTCACCCCAGGACTCCAGCGGATGGGCCGCCGGGATGAAGTAGTTGCAGATCGCCGCCGTCTCGTCCTCGAAAAGGCCGCGGTAGACGACGTTCGGCACCCGCTTCAGCAGCTGGGCCAGCTTGAAGTCGACCGGGCCGCCGTAAACCGGGTTCTCGGCGGTGACCACCAGCGTGTCGATCCCGCCGGAGGCGATCTCCTCGACCAGTCCGCGCAGGGCCTCGGGGCCGCTGTTCGCGTCCGTGGTCAGCGGCGCGCCGTACTCGACCGTCTGACCGACGTTGCCCAGCGCGGCGTTCAGCGCGGCGGCCAGCGCATGCACGACCGCCGGCTGCCGGCGGCCGGCGATCACCAGGCAGCGGCCGCGGTTCTTCTCGAGGTCGGCGGCCACCGCCGCCAGCCACTTCTGATCCCACGACCCCGGGCCCTGGGCCAGGCCGCCCAGCGCGCCCAGGCCGTTCACGCCGCGCGCCGACACCATCGCGCACAGCGCCGCCGCGAAGGCCGGGACGTCGCCGCCCCGCAGGCGCAGCCGGTGATCGGCGGTCATGCCGGTCACGGTCATCGACGGCTCGACCACGTAGAGCCGGTTCATGTCGCGGCCCGGCTCGCGCCGGCCGGCGAACTCACGCGACAGGCGCGTCTGCTCGGGCCCGTCGTTCAGGAAGTCGGCGTCCAGCGACAGGATCACCGACGCCTCGGTCAGCCGGTGCCGCGGCAGCAGCGGCCGGCCGAACGCCAGCTTGGTGCCGTCGACGGCGCCGGCGCCCGACGCCGGCGCGTAGCTCACGAACTTGGCGCGCGGGAAGCGCGACAGGATCCGGCGGCGCAGATCGGCCAGCAGCGGCGAGGTGGTCGGGCCGGTCAGGAAACGCAGCCCGGCGCCGGCGCTGGCGGTCAGGCTCTCGCAGCGGGTGCGCGTCTCCGACAGGAACGTCGTCCAGGCGATCGGCTTCTCGCCGCGCCGCAGCTGCTTGGCGCGGTCATCATCATAAAGGCCCAGGATCAGCGCCTGCTCGAACGCGGTGGTCGATCCCAGCGTGTCGGGGTGCGACGGGTTCCCCTCGATCTTGGTCGGGTGTCCCTCGTGGCTCTCGACCAGCAGGCCGGCGGTGTATCCCTCCAGGCTGTAACCGGTCGCGAAGTGCAGCGCGTTGCCCGGCGTCATCTCTTCCGGGCGGCGGACGAACGGGACGATCTTCTCGTTCGGCTTCTGGCAGGCGGCCCCCAGGCTGGCGATGGCGGTCGAGACCCCCAGCACCTGCATGAAACCGCGGCGCGAGACGCCGTCCAGCTCGGACGCACCGGCCGGGAACTCGTTGGCGGCGCTGGCGGGCAGCGCGCGCGATCGCTCGGTCAGCGACCGCCAGACGCGCGGGGGCTCGACCGGCTTGGCGACGCCACCGAAGATCGGAAGGGAACGCCGGCGCTCGTCGCGCGCGGTCTTCGCCTTCTCCTGACTTTCATCGCAACTCATCGCGAGGTCCTCATCGATGGCACGTCGTGCAGCTCTGGCGCGTGTGAACGTTGTTCTCCACGATCAGACGGCGGCCCACTTCTTCCTGGTCGCCCTCGGGCTTCCAGGCCATGTTCGTCACCTCGGACACGGGGCGCAGATACCGCTCCGGATGCCGGTGGCAATTGAGGCAGAAGCCCATGGTCAGCGGCTCGGCCTTTTCGACCGCGGGCATCTCGTCGACGCGCCCGTGGCAACTCACGCAGCCCACGCCCTTGTTCACGTGGATGGCGTGGTTGAAGTAGGCGAACTCGCCGACCTTGTTCACGCGCCGCCATTCGATCGGCTTGTTCTGGATGAAGCTCTCCCGCACCTTTTCCAGGAGCGGGCTCTTGTTCCAGATCTGTGAATGGCAGTTCAGACAGAGCTGCGTTGGAGGAATGCTCGCCGACGGCGACTTGTCCACGGTGTTGTGGCAGTACCGGCAGTCAATCCCTTCGTCGCGCGTGTGGTGCCGGTGATCGAACTGGATTGGCTGTTCGATCGGTTCCTGCATCTGGCGCGCGTAAGGCGTGCGCGCGTAGAGCATCAAACCTCCGGGGACACCCACCGCTCCCGCCGCAACGACGAAAAGAGAGATCTGAGCGAGCGTGTTGTGCTTAGGCCGAAAGAGGAGATTCATCCTCGTCGCGGAGCATTTATGCCGGAGATGGGTGCGCCGTCAAGAGAAGTATTTGCGCTGGCGAAGATCTGGATCCAAGCGCCGATTTGCGCCTCTGCGCGCGCCGCGCGCGCATCGGATCAGAACCCGATCTTTCGCATCACGAAGCGCGGGAGCATGCGGATCGCGAACATCACCAGCGCCCAGATGCCCGGCGCGTAGACCACCGGCGTCCCGCGATCGACGGCCGCCAGCACGCGCGCGGCGACGGCGTCCGGCTCGCCGGCGAAGGGCGGCACCTTCAGCCCTTCGGTCATGCTGGTGCGCACGAAGCCGGGCTTCACGCAGATGGTCTTCAATCCCTGGGCGCGGAATTTGTGATCCAGCCCCTCCAAATATTGCGACAGCCCGGCCTTCGCCGCCCCGTACAGGACCACCGGCTTTCGACCGCGCTCGCCGGCCACCGAGCTGAACACGCACAACGTGCCGCCCCCGCGCGCCAGCAGCCGCTTGCGGGCCTCTTCGCAGAAGACGACCGTGTTGGCGAAGTCGACGGTCAGCACCCGCCGCGCCAGCTCGGCGTCCGACTCCAGCGCCTCCTGGGTGGCGAAGAGGCCGGCCGTGACCACCACCGCGTCCAGGCCGCCCAGCGCCGCCTGCGCGGCATCCAGCGCCGCCCCGAACCCCTCCGGCCGTTCCAGATCGCAGGCCGCGTGCTGGACCATCCCCGGCGCCTTGGCGCCTCGAACCTCCAGGTCCCGGGCGCTCCGCTCGAGATCGTCGCCGTCGCGCCCCATCAAGAAGAGGGAGTCCCCGCGCTCGGCGAACCGGCGCGCCAGCGCGCGCCCCATCCCCTTGGTGGCCCCCAAAATCGCGACCTTCATGGCGACCTTCATGGCTGGTCGCCCAGCAGCCGGACGGACTGGGCGCTCCGGAACCGCCCCTGCGGGTCCCAGCGCCGGCGGATGGCCTGCCACTCGGCCAGGCGCGGCTCCATCTTCTGAAAGTGCTCGGGCCGTGAAAAGGCGTCCTTGGCCAGATAGATCCGGCCCCCTTCGGCCAGGATCAACTCGTTCAGATCGTCGATCAGCGGGCGGGTCCACGATCGGACCGGGACGTCGATGGCGATCGAGATCCCCAGCTTCGGGAACGAGAGCAGCCCCTCCCCTTCCGGCCCGCAGTCCTTGATCACGCAGACGGGCGAGGCGAAGCCGCGCTTGTTCACCAGCTCGAGCGCACGCGTGATGGTGCGTAGCCCGTTCGCGTGGGGCACCACGCATTGCCACTGCGTGAACCCGGGGCGGCCAAACAGCCGGTTCCAGTGCCGCATGCCGTCCAGCGGATAAAAGAACTCGTCCGGATGAACGATCCGGGGCTTGGGCCGGTTGGTGCGGTAGCGAAACCCATTATAAAGACGCGCGCTCGCCCGATTGAGCACCCAGGACGGCAGGAAAAACGGGATCGAGAACCCCTTCTTGTGCTTGGGAAGCCGGGGGGGCGCTTCGGCGGGCGTGGCCCAGCGCGCCCGATACATGATCCCGCGCCCCAGGTTCTTGCCGCGCGAGACGCAGTCGATCCAACCCTTGGTGAACGGCCAGTCGGCGGCCGCCCGGCCGAGGGCGTCGTAGAACGGGCCGATCCCGCGCACCTGCTCCGCCTCGCCCCAGAGCCAGGGGGACGAGATGCGCGCCATCCGGAACTCGACCTCCAGGATGTGGCCGGTCAGCCCCATGCCGCCCAGGGTGGCGCGGAACAGCTCGGGTTCCAGCTCGCGCGAGCACTCGAGCACGCGGCCGTCGGCCACCTGCATCCGCAGGCGCGTGACGTGGGCGCCGAAGCAGCCGTCCCGGTGGTGGTTGCCGCCGTGCACGTCGGCCGCCACCATCCCGCCCAGCGTGACGAACTGCGTGCCGGGGGTGACCGGCACGAACCAGTTGCGCGGCAGGAACAGCCGGTAGATCTCGCTCAGCGACAGGCCGGCCTCGGCCCGCAGGAGCCCGGTCTCCGGATCGAACGCCAGGATCCGGTCGGCCAGCGTGGCGCCGGCGACGGCGTGGTCGCGCGGCGCCGGCAGCGACGAATCGCCGTAGGAACGCCCCAGGCCGCGCGTCAGCGGCATGCCGCGCGCCGCGGCCGGCAGGTCTTCCGAACGCACTTCGCGCGCCGCCACCAGCGGCGCGTGACCCCAGCCCGAGAGGATCGGTTCCGGCACGCGCCGGAATCTACCTCAAGCGGCGTCGGCCTTCGAAGCGGCGGTGCGCGCCAGCGCCAGGTTTCGGCGGCGCAGCTTTTCGACCAGCGTGGTCCGCCCCAACCCCAGAAGCTTGGCCGCTTCCTTCTTGTTGCTGTGTGTCTGCGCGAGGGCGGCCTTGATGTAGGCGTCCTCCAACTCGCGCAACAGAACCGGCAAGTCCACGGGCAACGTGACGATGGGGGCCGGCGTCTTGGCCTCCGCTTCGCTCACGTGATTCGCGTGATTGTTCGTGCTGGTGCCGTTGTGCTCAGTCGGGAGCTGGTCCCACATGTTCCCCGCCCCAGGTCGAGAGTTCATGCGCCTTGACATCGGCCTCCCCGACGCCGGCCTTTAGCCAGCCGCGCAACCCGTCGAGGAGATGATGAGGGGGCATCCCGATGTCCGAACGGCTTCCAACGCGTTCGCGGTTCAGCCAGACACCGCGCGGGGTCATGCGCGGCGTCCGCATGCTGTCGACCGGACGGTGGCGGCCGCCGCTGGGCCCGGCGCCGCTGGCTGGCCGGCGCGCGCCGCGCCTGATCGCCGTGGGCGCCGCCGCGCCCGGCGCCGGCAAGAGCGTGGTGGCCTCGAACCTGGCCGTCGCCATGGCCGGGCTGGGGCGGCACGTGCTGCTGGTGGATCTGGACGCCTCGGGCCCGCGCCTGCACACCCTGTTCGGGGTGGCGCCCGCCGAGGGCGCGCCCCGCCCCACCCCGGTCCGCAACCTGCACCTGGCGCCCACCGACGAGCCGCTGCGCGGCGCCGACCCGGAGGCACGGCGGCTCGCGATCGACCGGCTGGCCGAGATGCCCGCCGACGTCGTCATCGTCGACCTGGGGGACGGCCGGCGCGACGATCTCTGGAACGCGTTCGCGGCGGCCGAGCGGCTGATCGTCACCACCGGCAGCGACGAGTCGCTGCAGGCCAGCTACGATTTCCTGCGGCAGGCGGCGGCGCGCGCCCAACGGCGCCACGGCGCGGGCGCGCCGGCCGCGCTGGCCCGGTTCAGCGGCGGGTTGATCGGAAACGCCGCCACCCAGCCCGAGGACGCCGAGCGCTTCCACGCCTTCGCGCGCATGGTCCGTGAAGAGCTGGGCATCCCGCTGGTCTCGCTCGGCTGCTTGCGCAAGAGCGGCCGGATCGCGCAGTCGGTGATGATGGGCCGCCCGCTGGTGTCGCGTCGGGGGATCGACGACGACGTGCGGCTGTTCCACCACCTGGCCGAAGTCCTGGCCGTCGACCAGGCCACGGAGGACGGCTGCGCGCTGGACGGTCCGGCGCCCGAGCCGGGTGGCGCGTCCAGCCCCCGGATCGACGTCGCCCGCTACCAGCGCAAGCACCCCCGCTTCGTGGTCGACTGGGCCGCCACGCTGGCCACCAACGACGGCCCGAACGCGGTGCGCGTGTGCGACATCTCCGAGAGCGGCGCCGCCGTCGAGACGACGCTGAAGCTGGGCGTCGGCGATCAAGGCGCGCTCTGCTTCTATCAGCTGCCCGGCCAGCCGTCGGTGGAGGTGATGGTCCGCAACGTGGTGCCCGGGCTCAACCGCCTGGGGCTCGCGTTCGTGGACGGCGGCGAGGTGGTCGCCGAGCTGGCGCGCGCCGCACGCGAACGGGCCGCCGCGCCTTGACGAGGCTGCGCGGGCGCGGGACGCTCGCGCCCAGGTGATTCGCGCCCGCGCACCCCGTTCGACCGCCTCCGGCCTGCCGTGGGTTCGGGCGTGCGTGCTCGTCACGCTGGCCGCCTGCCACGGCGGCGGCGGCGCCGGTGGCATGGACGCCGGCCGGGACAGCGGCGCGCCGGACGCCGCGACGCCGCTGACCATCGACATCGCGGTCACGGGCTGCGCCACGTACGACGTGGCCAGCGTGACCTGCTCGGGGCACGCGCCGCTGGCGCTGGCGTTTGCGCCGGTGGGCTCGCCGGCGCTCACCACCTTCCTCTGGCGCTTCGGCGACGGCAGCGCGCCGGTGTCCGATCGCGCGCCGGTGCACACCTACGCGCTGCCCGGCCGCTACGATGTCTCCGTCACCGGACAGGGCCCGACGGTGGGCGCCGTCTCGCAGACGCGGGCCGGGCTGGTGATGGTGCTGTCGATCGGCGCCGGCGGCCCCTGCGACGTGGACGCCCAGTGCGCGAGCGGTCTGGCCTGCGCGTGCAAGCGGGGCAGCGGGTGCGACCCGGCCTTCGTGCGCGGCTTCTGCTCGACCCCCTGCCCGACCGGCTTCTGCGGCGACGAGGTGGTGCCCGGCCACGCGGACGCCGTCTGCGCGGCGTACACCATCCCCGCCCCCGCGGCGCGCGGCGGCCCCGACGGCGGCGTCCCGGCGGACGCGGGCGCGAGCTGGACCCCCGTCTGCCTGGCGAACTGCGCGGACGGGGCCTCGTGTCCGGCCGGGTTCAGCTGCCGGCAGCTCCACGCCGGCGGCTCGGGCGCCGCGGGCTGGGTGCAGGCCTGCCTGCCGGCCGGCGCGGCCGGCGACCTGGGCGCGAGCTGCCGCAACGCCGACGGTCTCCTCGACAACGCCCGTTGCGCGAGCGGCTACTGCGCGCCGCTCGGCACCAACGGCCTCTGCTCGGCCAGCTGCCAGCCGCCGCTCACCTGTCCCGGCGGCGCGGCCTGCGCACGCATCGGCGCGGCGCAGGTCTGCCTCGCCGGCTGCTCCGCTGGAGTCCCCTGCAGCAGCGATCCGTCAATCGCCTGTCGAACGGGCACGCCCGCCGACGCCGGCACCGATGGTGGGTTGCCGCTCGTGGCGGGCGACCTCAGCCAGAGTTATTGCGCCCCGCGCTGATTCGCGCGGGGCGCCTCACGTCACTCGTCGTCGGATTCTTCCGGCGCGCGGCGGTCGGGCTTGGAGAGGTCACGCTTGACCTCGGCGACCTTCTCGCGCGCGGCCCCCGCGATGCGTTCGCCCATTCCTTCGGCTTCCGTCTGCTTGTTGCCGGTGACGGCGCCGAACGCCTCCTTCACCCGCCCCTTGATGTTCTGCCCCTTGCCGCTCGCCTGCTCTTTGAGGTCTTTGTCCATTGCGGGGTCCTCCTCACTCGCGAATCTGGACATCGGACCCATCGGGTCAACGTCTTCCGGGCCCGACCCGCCTTCCGCGAGGATCTCGTAACGCGGCGGCCGCGCGACGTTACGAAAACCAGGGACTCCAGCCGGGCAGCAGGGGTCGCGGCCGCGGAACCCCCGCGGAAAGGCGGCTGGCACGGCTGTTGAATACCGTCTTGCTCGTCGAAAAGAACGATTCAGAGAGCGCACACGGGACTTTCCGGGGACAGTGGCGGGTTGGGAACGAAGCGGGAGCACGTGAGGGGACGGGTTTCCAAGGGCGGCGGAGGCAGGGGGAGGACGGCGGCGGGAAAGTCCCGTGTGCAAGAGCTTGGGTGGCGGCGGCGGCGGCGCGGGATCTGTGGTTGGGGACGGCGGCGGGCGGCGGGCGGTGACGAGTGGTGGCAGCGGCGGCGGCGCGCGGTCGGCGGACGGTCGAGGCGGCGTGAGGGGGGGCAGCGAGCGGCTCCGGTGTAAGCTGAGGCGTGATTCCGGAGCCGCTCCCGCCGTCGGGGCGTATCAACCTGCCCGTTTCCCACGGGTCGCTGGAAGCGATCGCGCGCGAGCCTGAGGCGCCGATCGCGGCCGCGGTGGTCTGTCACCCGCATCCGCTGGGCGGCGGGACGATGAACAACAACGTCGTCTACCGGCTGGCCAAGGCGCTGGTGGAGGGCGGCGTGGCGACCCTGCGCTTCAACTTTCGCGGCGTGGGCGGTTCGACGGGCACGCACGCCCACGGCGTCGGCGAAGAGGAAGACGCGCGGGCGGCGCTCGACTGGATGCACGCGCGCCATCCCGGCCTGCCCGTCTGGATGGCGGGGGTTTCCTTCGGCGCGCGGGTGGGGCTCTCAGTGGGCGCCGCCGATCCGCGCGTCCGCAAGCTGCTGGGCGTCGGGCTGGCGCTGCGCATGTTCGACTACGGCTTCCTCGCGTCCTGCGCAAAACCCAAAGCCGTCATTCAGGCCGCCGACGACGAATACGGCGGGCGCGCCGACGTCGAAGCGGCCGTGGCCGGGATGGCCGAGCCCAGGCGGCTATGGGTCGTCGACGCCGCCACCCATCTGTTTCCCGGCCGGCTGGACGCCTTCGAGGCGGCGGCCCGCGACGCGGTCGCCTATTTGGCCGCCGCTCAGTAACCCAGCTGTGCCTGGCGGGGCTTGCCGGACTTGTCGGGCAGGAACTGCGGCGGGCGCTTCTCGCCGCCGACCCGCAACGCCAGGTTGCGCAGCCCCTCGGAACCGACCACCACCTTCTCGACGGTCGGGTGCGCGGCGGACTCGTGCCAGACGTGGACCTGGTATTCACCGGGCGGGACGCCCTTGATCGTGAACGCGCCCGCGCCGTCCGCCTGCGCGTAGTACGGCGAATCGACGACGTAGACGAAGCCCAGCATCGACGCGTGGATGTTGCACAGGAGCTGCACCGCGCCCGGGTGCTTGAACGTCTGCGTGTAGCTGCCGCCCTGCTTGTAGAGGCCGGTGTCGAACTCGTTGGGCTTCGACAGCGAGAAGATGTTGTGGAAGATCGGGTCGTCGTTGCGGAAGGCGACCCGCGTCCCCACCGGCACCGCCAGGACCCGCGGGATGAACGTCTTGCCGCGCTGGCTGATCACCTTGTTGCGGGCGGGCGCCGGCCGCGGCGTCTCGCCGGACGCGCGCGTCAGCCAGACCACGGCGCCGCCCGGGCCCTGCGCGCCGCCGCCGGCCACCGTGCCGCTGACGGTGGTGTTCGCCGCCCGGGGCGCGACCGGTTCGGCCGGCGCGGGGGCGACCGGCTCGGGCGACGCGGTGGCGGCCGGTGCGCCGGAGCTCCCCGCGCGAGCGCGCGCCTCGTGCGCCAGCGGCCGGATGGTCTTCTCGATCTCCGGATCCAGCGGGTGCATCCGCAGCAGCGCCTCCCACTTGGTCGCCGCCGTCGCGAAGTCGCCGCCGTCCCAGGCCAGCTTGCCGCCGGCCAGCAGATTGAAGATCAGGTACTGCCGCTCGGCGACGGCCTTCACGGCCAGGTCCTGCGGGGTGCGCACCGCCAGCGGAAGCGGCATCTCCTCGCCCAGCCAGGGCCGCCCCGGCGGCGCCGGCGGCGCCGCGGCAGCCGGCCCGGCCATCGCCGCCGTCATCAGGATCGCCGTCAGCCAGGCCCGCATCGTCAAAAGCTATACACCAACGAGCTGGTGAAGACGTTGTTGGCCACCGCCGGCGCCCCGGCCAGCTCGCGGTTGGCGACGTATTCGGCCTTGAGCAGGACGCTGTCCCCCAGATCGAGCCGCACGCCGCCCGTGAACCGATCGACGGTGATGGGCGTGAAGCCCTGAAACCAGGCGTGGCGCCGGTCGTAGCGCCCGTAGACCGTCAGCTTGTGCAGCAGCCCGATCGACCAGGGCAGCGCGTACGCGAGCTGGCCGTAGCCGCCGCGCACCCAGAACCCCGAAGCGAGGGGAAAGGTCCCCAGCGAGGTGGTCTTCGGTCCCCCCTCCCCTTCGTCGACGCGCACGTACTCGGCGGACAGGTAGATGCCGTGAAACGCCACCCGCGCGTCCAGCCCGAAAGCCCGCTGGTGCACGGCCTGCTGGCCCTGGTCGTTGCGCGGCCCGAACATGCCGGAGGCGCCCAGCTTCACCTGCACGGCGGCCGCGTTCAGCTCGTAGCCGAGCCGGCCCGAGCCGACCGGCGCGCCGGTCAGGCTGGCGTCCGGCGGCTGCAGCGCCTCGACGAAGGTGCCGCTGTTGGTGGCCGCCAGGTTCAGGCTGACGGCGGACCAGATGGCGGGCAGCTGGATCCGGTAGAACAGCTTGGCGCCCAGCGACTGGCCGGTGGTGTAGCGCGCCACCAGCGAGGGCGTCACGCCGGTGCGGATGTTGGATTCGTTGTCCAGGTATTCGATGCCGAAGACCGAGTCGAACTTGCCCACGCTCAGCGCCAGCTCCTGGCTCTCGAACGGCACCCAGCGCCCGAACGCCTGCTCGACGTAGACGCGCGTGTCGTCGCCGGCGCCCGTGAAGCGCGGCAAGAGCTGCACGCGCGAGAACACCATCAGCGGCGTGGCCGCCGGCGTGTATTTCAGGTCGACGTCCAGCGTGTTGAGCAGGAACGAGGCGTTCCCGCCGATGCCGGCCGACCGCGGCAGAAACCCGTTCACGAAGCGGCCGCCCGCGTCGGTCGACGCCACGTCCCCGCGCGAGTTCACCGCCGGCGCGAAGGGATCGACGCCGTAGTCGGCCGGGACGCGCTGATCGCCGGGGGCGAAGCTGGTTCCGTTCCCCTGCGCCTTCGCGAAGCCCACGTCGACGTAGCCGTTGATGACCAGCGGCGACGGCGCCCCGGCCCCCTCGGCCGGCGGCGTGTACCCCTGACTGTCGTTGATCGGCTCCGCCGCGTCGGCGGGCGCGTCGGTCTGGGCGGAGGCGCGGGACGCCACCAGCAGCACCATCGCCAGGCCAAGCCCGCCACGCCTCATCACAGCACCGGCATGATGGGCGAACCGTTCTTGTAGGTCACGACCGGGCCGGTGACGGTCACGTCGGTCGCGCGGATCGCCTCGCGCGGGACCGCTTGCTCGATCGCCTGCTGCGAATCCAGGTACGAGCAGGCCTCCGGATCGATGTTGTCGGGATTGGACAGGCAGTCGGGCGTGGTGACCAGCCGCCCGCCGTACTCCGGCGAGGTGACCGCGGCGGCGTCGGGGAACACCACCGCCGACGGCGGGATCTCGACGGTGTAGAGCCGCCAGTAGCTGGAATAGAGAGGCTGCGGCCCGCTGGTGGGCGGAGGGGGACCGCCGGAACCGACCGCGCCGGTTCCCAGCACGATGCGCAGGTTGGGGACCACCCGGACGCCCGTCGCGTCGTGCGTGACGAACACGAACATCGGGATCTCGTCGACGACGCCGTCGGCGGCGTCCCAGGTGAACAGGCGCTTGCCGAAGTTCAGCGTCGCCACCGGCGCGCCGTCGACCCAGCCGGTCTCGAGACGCGCGGCCGGGTTGCCCCAGGCGAGGTCCGCCGGCACGATCGGGATCGTCCACCCCGCCCCCTCGTGCAGCGGAAGACCGGCGTCCAGGATCTGCTTGGTCGACGTGAACGTGTCGGCGGTGGTCCCGGCCGGGGCGTCGAAGTAGATGGCGCGCCAGAACGGGCTGTAAAAGCCGCTCGACGGCCCCACGCTGAACACCGGCTTCCAGACGCCGGTCGCGGGGTCGGCGATGACGACCGGCGCGCCGTCCATCCAGCCCGACACCGGGACGTACATCGGCTGCACCCAGACCTCCGGGTAGCCGACCCACACCTCCGTGGTCACGTAGCTGCCGCTGTAGCGATCGGCCAGCGACGGGCGCGCGAACAGGGTCCCGTCGCTCAGGATCTGCGCCAGCGGGATCCCGCCCGGCAACGTCGCGTCGGCCGCCACCGCCGTCTGGCCGGAGGCCGCCCGCGCCTGCAGATCCGCCACCGTCCAGAGCCAGGGCGCCGGCGCGGCCGGAGGTTGCCCGCAGCCGGCCAGGCCGGACAGCGTGACCGCCACCGCCAGTCGGCGGAAAAAGCTCACGGCGCGAGCATACGCGCCCGCGCCGTGATCACGCAAAAATGCGAGCGGCCGCCTAGGCGGGCTTGCCCAGCGTCTTCGCGCCCGGCTTCCACTCGACGGGGCAGCGCTCGCCGGTCTGCAGCGCCTGCACGAGGCGCAGCGTCTCGGACACCGAACGCCCCAGCAGGTCGGCGTTGTAGGACGCGTGCTGCACGATCCCGTTCGGGTCGATGATGATCGTCGCGCGCAACGCCACGCCGCTCTCCTCGAGGAGCGCATCGTAATCGCGGGCGATGGTCTTGTTGAAATCCGCCAGCAGCGGGTGGTTCAACTTGCCGAGACCGCCCTTGATCCAGGCCTTGTGCGAGTGCTTCGAATCCGTCGAGGCGCCCAGCACCTCGCAGTTGAGGCCACGGAACTCCTCGTACCGGCGCGAGAACTCCTGGATCTCGGTCGGGCAGATGAAGGTGAAGTCCGCGGGGTAGAAGAACAACACCACGTACTTCCCTTTGTAGTCCGACAACGAGATCCGCTTGAAGTCTCCGTCGCCGACGACCGCGTCCACTGTGAAATCGGGGGCCTTCTTCGTCACCAGGCTCATACGTCCTCCTTTGATGTGCGGCGAACACTAGCACAACGATCAAACAGGAACCCTGGGAGGATTCCTTGGATCTCCCGCGACGACTCCGCTGGGCCAAACCAGCCCCGTGAACGCAGTTCATTGCCTTCCGGCCGGCTTGGACCGAACATCGTGCGCATGAAACGGCCGGTGTCGATGTTGCTCGCCGCGCTTGCGGTGGCTTCGTGTGGCGGGGGGGATTCCGCCCCCTGCCCGTCCATGATGGCGACCTACGCGGTGACCGGCACGCTGGGCATTCCGTCGTCGACGGTGGTGGGGGCCAACCTGATCTTCGCGGAGACGTCGCTGAACGGAAGCTACGCCGAGGCCGACGGCCAGTTCGGCGTGTTGATCGACACCGGCTCGCCGGTGGTGTTGATCGACCCCTCCCACTTCGGACAACCTGGACCCGTCACCGCCGACGAGGTGAAGGTCACCGTCGACCTGGGATTCGTCAAGGACGGTTCGACGGTCGTCACGATCAAGAGCATCCCGGCGCTGGCTCTGTCGGCGGCCCTGATGGACGAGCTCGGCTACGGCGGCATCCTGGGCGGAGACGTGATGCGCGACTTCTCGATCCAGCTCGATTACGCGGCGCCCACGATGGAGGGGTTCTGTCTGGGCTGCGTGAGCGGCCCGCGCGACGACGTCGCGTCGCCGGGCGCGACGCTGTCGTTCGCGCTGCGCGGCGGCGGCACCGGCCCCGTCCCGCTGGGCAACAACGTTCAACCGACGGTCATGATCCCGCCCACCCGCATCCCCGTGACCGTCGACATCGAGGGCGTCCCGCATCTGTTCATCCTGGACACCGGCGCCAGCGAGGTGTCGATCCGCACGTCGGTGTTCACCGCGCTCACCAGCGACGGACGCCCCGTCCTGTCCGACTTCCCGATCACCACGGTCACCGGTGACTCCGGCGCTTCGGTCGCGCGCGCCAAGCAGCTGACCGTGGCGGGCGAGGTGGTGACCGACGTGCCGGTGATGACCATCCCCGGCGACGCGTTGCTGAACGGCATCGGTCAGGAGCTGGATCGATCGGGCAAGACGCAGCTCGACGGCCTGCTGGGGGGCAGCTTCCTGCGCAACTTCCTGGTCACCATCGACTACCCCAACGGGCAGCTTCACCTGCAGCGCTACACGACCCAGACCTGGCAAGACGAGTTCAAGCGGGTCGGGATCGAGCTGGGCCCGGGATCGCAGCATTCTTATGGCGTGGCGGTGGTCTACGCGGGAACGGACGCGGCACAAAAAGGCATCCCGGTGCGCGACGACGTCTGGTCGATCGACGGCATGCCGCTGGACGGCATGGACGCCATCCAGGCCGACGCGCTGCTGAACGGCACGCCCGGGACGACGAAGACGCTGGCCATCTCCAACCCGGGCGCGCCGAAGGCCACGACCGTCCAGGTGCTGGTCGACGACCTCATCCCCAGCTCGTAGCGCCACGCCGGGTGCTAGACTGGCGCCATGGCGATGAGAGCGGCCTTTCGGTCTTCGAACCCGGCGCTGAACGCGAAGTCGTTCGGCGGTTTCGTGGGCGTGGGCGGCGGCGCCGACGCGCAGGCCCGCAGCGGCGTGATGACCGTGCGGGGCACCGTCGACAAGACCGCCATCCTGCTGGCGGTGGCCACCGTCGTGGCGCTCGTGCCCTGGCGGCTGCTCCTCCGCACCGGCGACGCGGCGCTGCTGATGCCCTGGATGGCGCTGGGCACCATCGGCGGGTTCGTGACCGCGCTCGCCACCATCTTCAAGAAGAGCTGGGCGCCCGTCACCGCCCCGATTTACGCCGCCTGTGAGGGGCTGGCGCTGGGCAGCCTGTCCGCGCTGCTGGAGCTCCGCTATCCGGGGATCGTGCTGCGCGCGATGGCGCTGACCTTCGCGACGCTGGCGGTGATGCTGGTCGCGTTCCGCACCAAGGCCATCCGCGCCACCGACGGGTTCAAGCTGGGCGTGGTGGCGGCCACCGGCGCCATCGCGCTGGTGTACATCGCCTCGGCGGTGCTGGGCCTGTTCGGCGTGCACGTGGGACTGTGGCAGTCGAGCAGCCCGCTCGGGATCGGGATCAGCCTGGTGGTGGTGGTGGTGGCCGCGCTCAACCTGGTGCTGGACTTCGATCTGATCCAGCAGGGCGCCGCGCAGGGCGCGCCGAAGTACATGGAGTGGTACGGCGCGTTCGGGCTGCTGGTGACGCTGGTCTGGCTCTACCTGGAGATCCTGCGGCTGCTCTCCAAACTGAACCAACGTCGCTGACGTTGACGGCCGGCGGCCGGTGATTACGTCGCCTTCACATGCCTTTCGTCCGAACAGCGCCGCCGCGGCCGCGCTTCTTCTCGAACTACCTGCGCACGGGCGCGCTCATGGCCGCGCTCATCGCCCTGCTGGCGCTGGGCGGCCGCGCGATCGGCGGCGCGCAGGGGATGGTGCTGTTCGGCCTGTTCGGCCTGCTCATGAATTTCGGCATGTACTGGTTTTCGGATCGGATCGCGCTCATGGCTCATCGCGCGCAGCCGGTGACCCGAGCCGAGGCGCCGACCATCTACGCGATCGTCCAGCGGCTGACCGAACGCGCCGGCATGCCGATGCCGCGCGTCTACATCATTCCTTCGGCGTCCGCCAACGCGTTCGCGACCGGCCGCAACCCGGGACACGCGGCGGTGGCGGTCACGGAGGGCATCCTCCAGATCCTGAACGAGCGGCAGCTGGAGGCCGTGCTGGCCCATGAGCTGTCGCACGTGAAGAACCGCGACATTTTGATCTCCACCATCGCGGCCGCGGTGGCCGGGCTGGTCTCGACCATCGGGCACGTGATGCAGTGGGGACTCTTGCTGGGAGGCGCCCGCGGCGACGACGACGATCGCGGCGGCGGCCTGGCGGCCCTGGCCTGGATCATCGTGGCGCCGATCATCGCGGTGCTCATCCAGCTGGCCATCAGCCGCTCGCGCGAGCTGGGCGCGGACGCGTCGGGGGCGACCCTGTGCGGGCACCCGGAGGATCTGGCCAGCGCGCTGCGCCGGCTCGAGGACGCGCAAGAGGTCCGTCCCTACGAGTTCGCCGGACCGGCGACGGCGCACCTGTTCATCGTGAACCCGCTGCGCGGGGCGGCCGCGGCGTTCATGAACCTGCTGTCGACCCACCCGCCCATCGAAGAGCGCATCCGCCGGCTCGAGGCGATGCGGGTCTGACGTGGCGCGCGTCCGCGCCCTGATCGTCTCGGCCTTCGAACCCGAGATCGCGCCCTTGCGCCGCCTGATCGCCGGCACCACCGGCGTGCGCCTGGAGCCGGTGGGCATCGGCGCCGTGGACGCGGCCGCCGGTGCCGCGCGCGCCATCGCCGCGCATCGCCCCCAGCGGGTGCTGTTCGTGGGAACCGCCGGCGTCTACCCCTCGGCGCGCAGCGGGCTGCCGATCGGCGGCGCGGTGGTCGCGGGAGAGATCCACTGCGTCTCCACCGCCGCGCTGGCCGGTGACGGTTAT
>Ga0068855_100003534_pt1 | contig 19108 bp, 19 predicted proteins | sample KBSCornC52_FD_66592 | JGI IMG/M metagenome (GOLD analysis project Ga0068855, IMG submission 66592) | Corn rhizosphere microbial communities from Kellogg Biological Station, Michigan, USA - KBS Corn C5-2 | ecosystem: Host-associated > Plants > Roots > Rhizosphere > Soil ...
TGTTCAATGGTCGCCCACTGCCACACAAAAATCTCAAACGCGTCATTGAAGCTTTTGCAATTTTGCACGAGAAAAATCCTGACTTGTACCTAATGCTTGCCGGCAAGAAAAATAAGCTTCAGGCCGACTACGTGGCGCATGCCAACAAATTAGGCGTCAGCGACCACGTTATCATCACCGACTGGATTACTGACGGCCAATTAAAATGGGCCATGCAGCACACAAAAGCCTACATTTGGGCTAGCCTGAGCGAAGGCTTTGGCCTGCCCCCGCTAGAAGCCATGCTCAACAACGCCCCAGTAGTCAGCAGCAATGCCAGCTGCATGCCAGAAATCCTCGGCGATGCCGCCCACTATTTCAACCCCCTGGACGTCCAAGACATGGCCAACAAAATCCAAGAAGTCCTAGAAGACCCTGTCCTCCGCGAAGAACTCTGCGAAAAAGGCCACCAGCAAATCCAAAAATACTCCTGGAAGCGCATGGCTGAACAAACCCTAACCGTCTACAAAAAAGCCCTCAACGAAAAATAGCTGCTATCATAAGCAATATGCCCAAACCCAAAAAGAAATCCTCACTTCAAAGATCAAAACTAGTAGTCCTAGTGATAGGTGTGGCATTAATACTTTTAATTAGTGGGGTTATGGTTTACAAACACTACAATCATGTCGCCGAAATTGCTAAACAACGAAGCGCACTCAATCAAACGGAAATAGATGCCAATAACTTCATAGCGGAACTTACGGGTATTGCCAAGCCTGATAGTATTGCAAAGCAAAATCATTGTGACTACACCAGTAACTTTAACGAAGTAGAGAAGGGCGATCTCGTTTGCTCAATTGCAATTAGTGTAAATTATCAAGTTGGTAGTCGTGATGATGCTGCAAACCTTGCAAATCTGCTCTCACAAGCTTCTACCAAATCAGAGCATTTGCAATATCGAAGCTCTTCAAGCGCGTTAAGTGGCACAACAGCACCTGAGCAATTATTGCGACAGGGTTTTATTGATAAATCAGGTCTTGAGTGCTCGATGGCGTATATGTATTACAATAATCAAGATAGTCTCCCCAGTGATTTAAAAGCGTCAAATGGCAAACAAAGCTTATTGGGGGCACTCAGCTGCTTTATAAGACCGGCTGCGACTAACTACTATTAGCATTGTAATTTAATAGCAATTCTGTACAATTGCTGGTATTAATTGGTTTTATTAATGCGGCAGTTTTACGGTGGTGTGATCGCCAAAGTTGCGGTGGGATTGTTAGCTATTGCCATATTGGCATGGCTCTCTTTTAGCGCTGTTAAAGCAGACATCCCTGGGTGGCTGAGTAGCAGTAACCCCACATTGACCAAAATTACTGATCTTCCATCAAATGTCTCGCCCGGCACAAGTAATCGGGATTGCATAAATACCAACTACATAGCGGTTAGTGAAGCTACCGGTGCACAAAGTTCTAAGTCAGATTGCTTAGTACGCACAACCCGAGGTTTTATGGGTATGTTTGGTACGCCGTTAATAGGAAACTATAGCTCAATTGGCATGGGGGTACATGGTTACAATAACGACGCCTATCTTCTGCAGCCAATACCAAATCAGGGCATGGTACTTTCTACGACCAGTGCTCCGGTTCTGGGGAATTATCTGCACTTTTATACAGACGTTAGCCAGCATTTTACGACAATTAACAGCCAGCAGGGTTCGGTGCCTGCTGCGTATAGTGTTACTAATGCTCCAGACTTTAGTTTACGTGACAAGAACGGTAATTTAATACCAGCCAACTCTTTCGGGACGCTAAGCTATTCCAGTAACGGATCGTGGATGGTAGTTGATGCATATAGTAGAGGCTTTCTACGCATCAATTTAGCAACGTTTGAAGTAACGCCGTTTGCACCCTCATTTAATGGGCCGAACGACAACAATAATTACACGGGCCTGACGGCGATTAGCGACAATGGTAGATACGCAGTTGTTTACAGTTTCAACTTCAATTATTTCAAAGTGTATGACCTTTCAACATGCACAGGTACAACATCGAGCGACTACACTCAGCAACTGAATTGTCAGTACCGTGACTATTTGCCATTTATGAAAAGTAGCCTTGGTTCTTTCAGGGGACTATTTAAAGTCCGATTCATGAATGACGACAACATTATGCTGACAGCTAACAATAATTACCAAGGTCCAACTTCGTATACAGTCGCAACTTATCGCCTAACGGCAGCCGGCAAATTTGCACACGGAATTGATTATCTCGCTCTGGGCGACTCATACATTTCAGGTGAGGGAGAGTTTATCTATAAAGCGGGCACCGATACTGATTCAAGCAAATGTCACCTTTCTCCACTTTCATATCCTTTCTCAATAGGCCTTGGGCTATTTAATGGTTACCAATCGGTCGCTTGTTCCGGTGCAGCCACAAAGGACATTACTGGTCTTGGATTTATTGACTACAATACAGCCTCTGGAGGAGCCCAATCAAAAGGTAAGTCAGAGCCGTCATATGATACAGATATATTCAATAATTTTCAGCCGGGGTACAGGATCCAACTAGAATTTGTGAAGAAATACCAACCCACAGCGGTAACGCTTTCCATAGGTGGTAACAACATAAACTTTGCGGATAAAATTGCGGAGTGTGCGAGTTTGAATAGCTGTTTTGATACTTATGATGAGCGGATGCAGGCTGTTAGGGCTATTGATACGACATACGATCAGCTTACAGATACGTATAAGAAGATTATTGAGGCTGATCCGGGGGTGCGGTTGTATGTGACGGGGTATCCGCAGGTGGCTGTTCCGAATGGAAACTGTGCTGATAATGTGCATTTGAACTCTAGTGAGATTCAGTTTTCTCAGCAGCTAATTTCGTATTTGAACTGGACAGTTCAGCAGGCGGCAAAGACTGCTGGGGCTCAATATGTTGATATCGAGAACGCACTTAGTGGGCATCGATTATGCGAAACTACTGGCACCAATGTGGCACTGAATGGGCTTACGGCTGGTAATGACATAGCCGCTGCTGGGTTTAAAGTTATTGGGCAGGAAAGTTATCATCCCAATGTGCTTGGTCATCAGTTAATTGGCCAGACAGTGCTGCAACAAACGAGTAACCTCACACAAGCAATGCCCCTGGCGGACAGCACTATCCCGCATCCCTCGGCAAATGATCCGCTGGCTCAAGAACTGCTCAAAAATCTAGTCTACGGCAACCCGCCAGTGCAAATTGCGCAGTCCGACAACAACTTCATGACAAATCTGATCGTGCGCGGCAGTAGTACGAATGTTTCGCTCAATGGTCAGGAAAAGAACCTCGCACCGAATGGCACCTATACCATTACAGCGCACTCCTCAGTAACGACGCTTGGCACTATCACTGCAGATGTGAATGGTGATTTGAGCGGACAAGTTACCATACCTGCGACATTGGATCCAGGCTTCCATACGATTGATATAACAGGGGTAAATCGGTCCGGTGAAACAGTAGATTTTTACAAAGTGGTGTATATTGCGGCCAGCGACACTGACTATAACGGTGATGGCATCTCGAACACTGACCAACAATGTCTGATAACTGCTTCGAGTGGCATAGATGTTGACCAAGACGGTATCGATGATGCCTGTGATCCAAGTATTGGCAGTCCACCGGCAAAGACCTATCCGGTGACCGTCCAGCTCACCGGCAACTATCTCATATTCGGCCAATAATATCGCATTTGTGGTATTGGTGGTACCATAAGCAGTATGGCGTTGCGTCATAAGATAAAAAAGTATAAGAAAAAAGTTCGTCGCTACGGTAATGATTTGCGGAAGCACCCTCAAAAGATGGTGGCTTTGTTTTTTTGGGTGTTGGTTGGGTTGCTGGTGCTGACATCTGGTAGTTTGCAGGCGGAGAAATATATGAATCACCGGGCGTTGATACGCGATCAGAAACAGGGGTTTAGCCAGGCGAAAGCCGATATTGGTGATTTGGTGCTGGATATTCAGGGAAGCGTGCTACAAGAAGGTACGGTGCGTAGCGGCCAACGCTGTGATAAATCGCCCCCGCCAGTAGCAGGTAATAAATATGTCTGTGAGGTGAACACGGAACTGACGTTTGAGGCAGACCCGCAAACTGCCCAGAATATGGTTGAGACAATTGATGGCCTTATCCAAACTCGCGGCGACACCTTTAGGTTCGAGAAGTATCTGAAAGGGCCGTTAACACTGGCGCAAGATGGCAGCAAAACAGATACGGGTGAGACGTTCACCCATGTTGGCAGCAACCTGAACTGCAGCGCAGAATATATGTCGCAAACCGCAACCGATGGGAACGGTTTATTGTCCCTCACCGTAAACCTTGCCTGCAGCGGCCCAGCTGCCGCGAAATATTTCTAAAGTTGTGTGGTTTTCTGTGCGTCAGCTATCACAGTACGGATATTTCTTTGGAAGACGGCAGGGGAGAACTCGGTGGCTTTGGCTTCTAACACCTCTGGCTTGTACTTTTCGGACTTGAAGTTGGTGAGCACGTCCACCAGCGATTTCACAGTGAGCTTATCAAAGAACTCACCGGTTTTACCCGGGATAATGTAGTCACGTGGACCACCCTGAGCATAGGTAATAACCGGCGTGCCGGCAGCTAGACCTTCTACACCCGTTACCCCAAAATCTTCAGTATCAGATGGGAAGATAAGTGCCAGCGCCGACTGAAAATGTTCAGCCATGGCTTCATCGCCGACGTTTGTTAGGAAGGTAACATTGCGGCCAGCCATCTTCTCGAGCTTTTTATGCTCCGGCCCTGTACCAATCACTATCAGCGGAACCTTAAGTTCAGTACAAGCGGCCACCGCTAAATCGTGTCGCTTATACGGCGCTTGGCGTCCCGAGGTTACAAAGCCATGGCGGAGCAGGGGAGCATCTTTGCGGCGTTTAAAGCGATCTATATCCACCGGTGGATGCACCACTATCGAATCTCGTTTGTAATACTTTTTGATTTCAGACTGGGTATGTGTTGAGTTAGCCAACATGAGTTGGGGGCGCTGGGCAGCTCGTAAATCCCAGCGGCGCAGGGGACCAACCAGCGTGCGCAAGCCTAAGCGAGCCACCCAATCCAGGCGGCCAAAGCCGGGGTTTTTGAGATATTCATCGTACCTTCGCCAATAGTAATGGGTCGGCGAATGACAATAGTTAACATGTAAAGTATTAGGACCGGTCTTGACGCCTTTTGCCTCTGCCCCACCGCAGGAAATCACCAGGTCGTACTGGCTCAAATCCAGATGACTAAACGTCCACGACCTGAGCGCCGGCAAAAATTTCTTCAAGCTCTTTGGTAACCGCTGCAACCAGGTCGTCCGGACATCGGCATCACTAAACCACTTGTCGCCATACCAAATACTAGGGGTGCGATCGTATTGTGAGGTGTAAATCGGGGCATTCGGGTACATCCGGTGCAGCTCCAGCACTACACGCTCTGCCCCACCGGTGCCCAGCAACCAATCACACACGATTGCAACCGAAGGTTGCGATCGTTGGGAATCGGAAATAGTAGATCGTAGATCGGTTTTATTTTTCATTGCGCTTCAACGAACTGATTAAAGCATTAATGAGTTTTTGGCAGTCAGTTGCCTGCTTTATTATTTCATTTACAGCATCGGCATTCGCATAATCTAGCCGATTTGCTAGATACACAAAGTTTTTTGTTTCTAATAATGAGCCATATGCAATCGTATAAAATCGTACTTTATCGTTGAGCGTACGTCTTCCAAACCCCTCGGCAATATTGGCAGAGACTGATGATGATGCGCGCTGAATTTGATCAGTAAGTGCAAATTTTTCAGACGGCGGGAAAGACTTGGTCAACTTGTAAACCATAACCGCTAAATCCTGAGCCTTTTGCCAAGCAATCATGTCTTCGAAAGATTCAATAGTGGCCATACAATTTCCTATCTACAATTTCCGACCTACTATACTTTAAATCGCCCCGCGGTGGAACAAGACAACCCAAACAGTCTTAGCAATAATCACCAAGTCGTTCCAAAAGCTCCAGTTTTGAACGTAATACAGATCCAGTTGTCGACGCTCTTCAAAACTAATATCTCGCCGTCCGGAAATCTGCGCCAAACCCGTCAGGCCTGATTTAACAGATAGGATCAGATTTTTCTTGGAGTACTGCTCTAACTCGAATGGATCAAGAGCTCGCGGCCCGACCAAGCTGATATCACCCTTTACGACATTGAATAATTGTGGCAACTCATCCAGGCTGTATTTGCGTAGGAATCGACCTAATGCGGATACACGAGGGTCCTTTGGCAACTGATCACCACTTTCGCGGTAGACTTTAACTAATTCCGGACGACCCATTTTAGTAAATGCTTCTTCGGGCGACAGACCGTTGTAGGCCCGCTTGTGAGTGCGGAATTTATAGATAGTTGCTCTGCTACCAAAACGTGTTAAGCGCCCAACTTTGTAAAATATGGGACTTCTGGGTTCAAATAGCTTTTCGAGCAGAATTATCAGGAGTATGAACGGCGAGGCTACAATTAATGCAAATGATCCCAGCAGTAGGTCGCTCAGACGTTTCACGACCCTTCCCCAGCCAACCAGCGCGGTTTGGTGTACCACAATCACTGGGACACTGTTGAATAAGTCGACATCAAGATTGCCAACGAACAGTTCGCTGTTACCCGGCACAAACCGATAGCCCACATGGTTCTCCTGGGCATACGTCAAAATTTCATTGTTAGCCTCAACATCTGCAAACAGCTCGGTCTGGACAATGGTGTGTAGCTGCACAGCTTTCAAAGCAGAAATAGCTTGCTCAAAACTCGCAAACACGGGGTAGCCCTGCTGGCGCAGCTTGTGCTTCTTCCCCCCGATCACCCCGATAACCCGGTAACCGGTTTCCGTTGTATCACCTAGCGCCTGCACCAACTGATCGGTGATTTTGGTATCACCAACAATGAGGACATTGTTAATACCCATGCCGAAGTTGAAGAGCTCACGCCTCAGGCCGCGAGCCAGGGTGCGGAAAAATAGCACAAAGATGAATGACAAAATGAAGGCGTACAGCACCACCATCCGGGCCGGGAAAATTGTGACATTGGCCAGGTAACTGTAACTAATCAGGCCCAGCATGCCGACCCCTGTACCCACAAAAACACGACCCAGTTCACTGAAGCGCTTTTCGTACATGCGCACGCCGTAGAGTCCGAAGAGGCCAAAGATCAAAATCCAGAATGGTAACAGACTCACAATGGTCATAAAGTAGGTGTGCGCCGGTACGGGTGTGCTCAAAACCTCATGGCTTAACGTTACGCGCAAGATGTACGCGATGACGAACGCCACCGCCAATGCCAGAAAATCGCCCACCACCAAACAGACGTTGTAGACCAGTGAGGCATTATTCTTCATAAGATATACTAAATTGTATCACTTATGAGCCGTAATTTACTGCCTCGCAACGCTGTCGCCCTGGGGGTGACCTTGGTTTCTGTTATCTTGGTATTGGTTCCGTTTCATGCTTTCCTGACGGTGTGGCTCTCAAGTTTGGTCGGTCACTACACCCTGCTGCGGCTCTGGAAAGAGTTTTTGCTATTGGTCATCGTCGCTATTTCGCTCTGGCAACTGCGTGATCCTATGGTCAGAAAGCCGCTATTTGCCTCCAAGCTGACCTGGTTAATCTTCGTGTACGCTGCGGTGCAGCTTATCTGGGGAGCGGTTGCTTACGCCCACCATTCCGTAACAACCAAAGCCCTGGCTTACGGACTGCTGGTAAACTTACGCTTTTTGGCATTTTTCTTAGCCGCCTGGGTGCTGGCGCTGAAATCAAAAGACTTGCAGACTAATTGGCGCAAATGGATCATTGGGCCAGCAATTTTGGTTATCCTACTCGCCCTGCTGCAATACTTTGTGTTGCCTTATGATGTTCTACGTCACTTTGGATATGGCGAGTCGACAATTTATCCGTACGAAACTATCAATCACAATATTCATTACATCCGGGTGATGTCGACCCTGCGTGGCGCCAATCCACTAGGAGCGTACCTGGTAATGATTTTGAGTTTGTTAATAGTCGGTTGGCGAAAGCAGTTCAAGGATTGGCAATTTGCTATTTTTCCGGTGGCAGGAATCCTGGCGTTGCTCCTCACTTTTTCGCGGAGCGCCTGGATTGGTTTTGCGGTCAGCGCGCTGGTGATTGTGACCACTTGGCTGAATACCAAGCGGCTCAAAGAACTCAGCGGGATGGTTGCGGTGGGGATAGTGATTGTAGCAATTGGTCTGTTTGCCATCCTTAGACATAATGCTACTTTTCAGAATATTTTTGCCCACACCCAGGATCACTCAACAATTAAAACCAGTAGCAACGAAGGTCATTTTTCAGCATTGCGAAATGGACTGCGTGACATGGTGCATCAGCCATTTGGCCGCGGACCGGGCACAGCCGGTCCCGCTTCGGTTTATAACCACGACAAAGTACGACTGGCCGAAAATTACTTTGTGCAAATCGGGCAGGAGACTGGCTGGCTCGGGTTCGGGCTGTTTATTGCGATTATTATAATGCTTGGCCGAGCCCTCTGGCGCCGCCGGGCCGACCAGCTGGCCTTGGGCTTGTTCGCTGCTCTCATCGGCCTCTGCATAGTTAACTTGTTAAGTCACGCGTGGACAGATGACACGCTGGCGTATACTTTCTGGGGATTAGCGGGTGTGGCAATGGTTCCCCTACTCAAGAAGCCGCAACCCAAAACAAAGAAAATCTGATGTTTGGTTTGATTATCACGCGGCTATTTGGCAAAAATCCTAAATGGCAACAGTTAACCAGTCAATTTGCCAAATACATGGCTGGCGGAGCGCTATATTTTTGGGTAGGTTACGCCGTGTTTGCTATCTGTTATAGCGGTCTGCATTGGTCATGGCTCCCCGCCAAAATCGCCGCCGACGCCATAGGTTGGACACTGAACTATCTCGTGCAGCGCTTCTGGGCGTTCAAAGACCAAATCCATCTGAGTGAAATGCAACATGCTGGCCGCTACCTCTTCATAGAAACCATCGGCTTCATCCTCGACTATCTCATAATCTGGGGCCTCAAAGTCATCGGCATCACGCCTTACATCGGTTTCTTCATCTCCAGCGGCTTTTTCACTATCTGGTCATGGCTGTGGTACAAATACTGGGTCTTCCCCGAGCGCAACTAAAAGCTTTTGCTTGCAATTAGCATAGGTGAGTATATTATCGGCGTATGAGTATGCTACGAGAGTTAAGTCAGGCTTGGCACGAATCGAATACCAAGCAGCGGATCGGTTTAGTTCTAGGTGGTTTGGGTGTGAGTGCAATGATTGCTGCGGGAGTAGCCGATCTTGCTGATCATGTAGAAATCAACGGCTACCAAATCTCGATCGGAGATGAAACATTATTGTTGATGGAAGGGGGAGGCCTGGCATCGTTTGTTGTTGGTGGTGTGGTATTTAGAAGTGGGCTTAATGAGCAGGGGAATACCGAAACACTAGATAACCAGTTATAATAGAAAACATGAACGAAAAACAAACAAACGTGGTGGTTGAGCCAGCTACGGTGCGGCCAACCAAGAAGCAGAAGGAATTACTGACATTCATTGAGGCCTTCATCGCGGAACATGGCTATAGCCCCAGCTTTCGTGAGATTATGAATGGGCTGAACTACACGTCGGTTGCTACCGTGGCACTGCATGTAAACAATTTGATCAAACGGGGCCATTTGCGCAAACGTGACCATAGTGCACGGTCGCTCGAGGTGGTAACGCCCAGCGGTGAGCAGCCTAAAATCACCAGTAACCAGGTAAGCGATGCCGAGGAGAAGTGGCTGGTGGAAAAGGTTGAGCACGCCTTTGCACAAGTTGAGCAAGCCGGTGAGCAATTAGCACAGAATAGTCTCGACGAGTTGGCAATCCTGCTAGGGGCACTTCGTGTCCTGGGGATGGAAGGTGCTGCACAAAGTTTTGTACCCCGGTTGGGTGAGCTAAAAAAGCAGCTAGCGCCACAATAATTATTGGACAAGCTCAAGTAATTTCGATAAGGTAGAGTCAAGATCATTAAACACAATCGCAATATGTACCGTTTAGGGGAACGCAAGCACAGCCGCCGCCGGATGTACGCCTGGCTCAGCGGATTGTTAATGGTACTTGTCATAGGTTCTGCTATCGGTATCCGTATGTTGCATGCTGATACGGTGATTGGGAACACTCCCAAAGTGGTGGTTCGCAAGATTTCCTACGACACACCAAAGGTAAGTGTTTTCGAAGGCGCAACCTTTAAGATCACATTACCCAGTGACTGGAAGGCAATGCCAGTCAACGATATGCCTACTCCAACCTATACCTGGCACGGTGTCAGCAAGGACGATGCGCAGCGCTGGATCGATATATACGTCGATAACGGTGGGCTCGCAGAATTTTCGGTGAATCGGGTTATATCTGTTGAGCCCAATGGTATCACGCTGACGCTTACTAGTGATGTGTCTGACAATTGCACCGGTTTTACGGGTGGGGTATCGGTCGGACCAGGCCAGAGTCATGTCCAGGCAAAATGGCAGGGAGTGCCCTTTTTGTGCGAAACCGGCAATTACAGCCGGGACGTGGTAGGTATTGTATCTGCAGACGGTCTAAATGACGTCAATATAACAGGCCCAGCTAAAGGCCTGCACCGGTATATGTTTGTGTACACCGACAACAGCAATAGCCCCGATTACAAAATCTTCACCGATGCCCTGCGCTCATTTATGGCTAAGTAGTAACCAATAAACACTAACTGGCTCATAAGCCTGAATGCCGTATAGCAAACTCAAGCGTACACGCATGAAGGTTGTTCATTGTTCATTGTTTCTTGTTCATTGCTAAAAATACTATATCTAGCGTAGCGGGTGGGTGGTAGACTCTAAATACATTAATAAACAAAAGCTGGAAGCAGGTGAGATTCCTGCACTGTGCCGCAACGGTTAGAGTCCGATACAGCTGTAAAGTCTCCCGAGCAGGAGCGGCATCATATTGAAGGCCCTCTAGCTCCCGAGCAAAGAGGGTATTTTTATGGCCGAGCTAGCCGCCACCTTGGAACAGCCAACCCAAACATTTGATTGGGATTATGCTGAATCTCAGTTCACGCAATACCAATTTGTAGATGATATTCCGGCACTGGCGTTGGGCCGCCAAGCCATTAAAGATGAGGCCTGGGCACTGCTCAATAGACGTCGTGAACTAAAGAAATCCGACAGCAAAGTTGAGTTGCCGCTAGATGTCGATGCGCTTTCACGCGCACACATGGTGCTGGCGGCTAAAAAACAATTTGGCGAAGACAGTCAGGAATACCAGGAGCAGTTTAATGGGCTGCTGCTTGATTACGAACGCTATGTAGGCGAATGGTACCGCAAGAAAAAACCTGAACATTTCGAACCGGTCCACCATCGTTACGAAGCGGCAACGGGTGATTATTACGCGCATGGCGTAGCCATTGGACGGATGACCGAAAATGCCTTGACGCCAATTGAAGATGAGCCAGAAGAAGAGGGCAGGCGAGTCAACGAGCGTGTAGAAGAAGCGACTCCGCATTTGCTTTTTAAACACCTTGGGGCAGTAGCTCTCAAGCCAATCAGAGTGCGAACTGTATCGGAGTGTCCGGATTCGGTAATCGCACAATACGAACACGACCAGCGTCAGGGCAAGCACCGTGGCTACCGTGGCTATGTGCCGGAGATCCGTAAGAATATGTTCAGGGATTTTGTCATTGATCCCAAAACTGGCGACCGCTGGGAAGAACAGTTGGCTACGCCAGGTACTTACCACACGCCCGAGATTATTCGCGGGGCACTCGCCATTCGGCAACTCAGAAGAGCTCATGGCTTGAGCAAAAACGAATTGCTCGGTGCACAATTCCTGGTCGATGACGATATATTTGATTTTGTAGCACTATTGGATACGGTAGCCAGCCGCGAATGGTGTACGGAAGTATTTATAGGCGAGGAGGTAACACCGGGCACTAAAAAGGACTATGCGGGCTTTCGTGAACAAGCTCGTCGTCGACGCAAAGAATTACAGGATGTGGCTCTGGTAACTGCGCAATATGTGCTTGATTTGGCAGCAGAAGACTTTGATTTGCGCAAAGCGCCTCAGAAAGTCGAAAATTTTGTCAAAATGCAGCTGCTGGAAATAGGCAAGCACGATGTAATCATAGCTGAACAGATGTTTGATATACGCACAGCCTTTGGACTCCAAGAAGTTGCCTTCCTCGAAATGATGGGCGCCTACGACCAGGCCGAAGCCAAACAGAATGAAGTCCTGCGGGCAGCGCCCGGTGGCGGAGCCTGCGGTCCAAGTTGCGGCATTGAACAGCTCAGTATTCTCTCTACTCGGGGACAAGAAATAGCCAAGAAACTTGGTGCCCAACCGGGTGATGTAATCTCTAGGGACACTAGCGGTGAGCGCCGTTGTAACTGTGGTAGCAAAAAGGTGATATATGCGCACAATTCTCGGGGCTACACCCGAGGCTGTGAATCCTGCGGTCGTAAGGAAACTAAGATCAACGTAGTATCAGCTCAAAAGGCCGCATAGTCTCAGCTAAACTTTGGCAGCAGCGATATAATAGTTAGTATGCAAGATGAACAAACAGCACCTATCGAAGAGGCAGTTTACCAGCAACTGGTGAGCGAGAAGTCACTGGAGCTTTTCTGTGATAACTGCGGGTTTTATCCGATCCAGCCGGTGCATGGGCATTTTATGTGCCCGCAGTGCCACATGCCCACCAAATGTTGTGAAGGGATACCACTTGATGTCTAGAGAATCACTATCTCAACTATTTGTCCCAACGCTGCAGCAGTATGAGTTATCTCAACTTAAAGTTGATCAAATTGAAGCCGCAGAACAAGAACTAGCATCTCGAGCAAAGTCCACTGAAGATCATTGCTGGGGATATTTTGGTGAACAGGATGACCTACCGGCATGTCGAGAACTTAGCTCAGCTCAGCCAAGCATTACTACAGGTTATATGAGCTGGCGCCAGAAGTTTCACTTCAGTTGGCTCAGGTTTTCATTTGATCGGGAAGGCGGTGAGCCAACGTACCATTTAGACGCAAACGGAGCTGAAGGTTTAAGAGAGAAGAGTGAAAATGGCAGTGTGAATGACTCTTTGTTACCATCCACTCAAGTGTGGAGGCTGTTACTTAATTTGCACGGAACAGCACCTCGCAAATTAGCATTTCTCAATGTTCGGGCCGAAGCACTCGAACTACATGAAGCATTCGGTAATATTGGTTTGGCAAAAGATGAATACATTGATCCTCTTGACGAAGAGTTAATGATTATACCACCAAGAGAAGGGACTATTGTCTGGGGAGCCCATATCTGTGTGAGTCGTGTATTTCATGCCGGCATGGAGACCCCAGAAGGGCATTTTCTGGGAAGTTGGAGTCGTGAGGTAGCAGCATGAAGCGTATAGGAATATACGCCGGTACATTCAACCCAGTGCATGCTGGGCATATTGCGTTTGCGCTGCAGGCTATTCAGGAGGCTATGCTCGACAAAGTATATTTTTTGCCGGAGCGTCGGCCACGGGGCAAGAAACACGTCGAACACTTTGGTCACCGAGTTGCTATGCTCAAAACCGCCACCCGTCCGCACAGCAAACTCGACGTGCTCGAACTTGATGACGTAAGTTTTACGGTCAAACGAACACTACATCGGTTAGAAGGCAAATTCAAAGGCAAGCAACTGGCGTTTTTGATGGGTTCGGATGTTGCCGAACACTTGGCAGAGTGGCCACTCAGCGAGCAGTTGCTAGCACATAGTGAGTTAGTGATTGGGCTCCGCAGCGGACAAGTCACAGCCGGCATCAAATCCATTACAGCCGCTTGGCAACAACCGCCTCGAAACTTATGCATTATAGAAAGTTACGCACCGCATGTCTCCTCTGGAAATATCCGCGAAGCTCTCCGCAAACGCCGCTACACAGCTGGCCTACTCCGTAGCGTAGCCCAATACAGCAACCGCCACTGGCTGTACATCTCACTAGCCTAAAATCCGTGTAATTTTTACGTGGGATTTTTGTTGACAAGGCATAAGCGGCTTCGTTATACTTCGAGCATTCAAACAGTGGTCTGCGAGAGCCGTCTGCGAGATAACAAAAACAATTAACAAAAATGAAGCGCCAGGTGGGCAGTTGCTTTTCATTTAAGCGGCAACACCCACAGCAGTGCTTCCGGAGTTTACAAAAATGTCCGTCAAAATAAAAGTTCAAAGCTCGAAGGAGACTCGGGTAGTAGTTAGCGTCCGCCGTCCACAGTGGCAGCGCTTTCTGGAGTACTAAATAACATAGAGGTCGGGCTAACCGGCCTCTACTGATAGTCCAGAGCTAGTTCTTATTCGGTGAGGCTAGAGTACACGTCACCATGCGCTTTGCTGATGGCATTGCACATTCTGAAGACGCGAGACTTGAGTCCTTTTCTCTCGGCTTGGGTAAGAATAGAAAATGTCCCTTCGGAAACCTCAGCAAAGGTTTTTAGGAGCTTTTTCTGCATCGCTTTGCCGGCAGGCTCAACACAGATCATCTTGATACGACGGTCTTTGTCATTTGAGCGACGAGCCACCAGTTTCTTTTGTTCCAGCCCATCAATAATACCGGTGACATTGCTGGCATCGCAGGCAAATAATTCGCTAAATGCGCTCATGGGCAATTCTTTAACGCCCGCAAGAATCAGCATCGTGACGGTTTGCATCAGGGTGAGGCCGTGAGCCTCTCCGGTAGTGATTAAATTTTGCTTGCCATTAAGCAGCACACCAACGTATGCTACATAAAATGTTTCTGTAAGATCATGCTTCATAAGACTCAAAACTATACTTGACTTTGTCAAACTTTGACTTATACAATAATTGTAGTAATTTAAATTATATACAGAAAATTCTCATATATCAACACAAGGAGGGCGCGCAGTATGGCAACTAAAAAACGAAATCATTGGCTTATTTTGGTGCTTCTAGCGCTCGCCCAGTTCATGGTAGTGCTCGACGTGTCGATAGTTAATGTAGCATTACCCTCGATCGCGCGTCAGTTTAATATGTCACAAACCAGCTTGCAGTGGATTGTTACCGCTTATACCCTAGCATTCGGTGGTTTCTTATTGCTTGGTGGTCGCGCTGCTGACCTATTTGGCCGTCGCAAACTATTCTTGGCTGGCACTGCAGTGTTTGGCATTGCTTCATTGCTTGATGGCCTCTCGCCCAGTGGTGGTTTCCTAATTGCACTGCGCGCGGCGCAGGGCTTGGCTGCGGCCTTTATGTCACCAGCCGCCCTCTCAATTGTGCTCGTTACCTACAAGGAAGGGCACGAACGTAACCTGGCCCTCAGTGTCTGGGGTGCTGTGGCATCTGGTGGGGCCGCGGCAGGTGTTTTGCTGGGTGGCATCATCACCCAATACCTCAACTGGCGCTGGAACTTCTTTATTAATGTACCGGTGGCAATGTTCGTAATCTTCGCAGGCCTGCGCTGGCTGGACGCACACGAGTCAGAGGAAACACACAATGATCTGGACCTACCAGGCGCCGTATCGATTACGGCAGCCTTGATGCTACTGGTCTACGGTATTGTTAAAGCGCCTGCCAACGGTTGGACCGCCGGCAGCACACTCGGATTCCTGGGTGCTAGTGTGGCCCTGATCGCTTACTTCATTTGGAACGAGCGCCGCGCACAATACCCACTTGTGCCATTTCATATTTTCAGCATCCGAAACGTTACGGGTGCCAACCTGGCCATGATGCCAATTGTAGCCGGCATGTTTAGCACCTTCTTCTTTATCTCGCTATACACCCAAACCGTCCTTGGCTATTCACCAGTCAAAACTGGTGTCAGCTTCCTGACCATCCCACTTATTATTGGTCTAACAGCTAGCAATATTCCGCGACTGGTTAAACGCATCGGGTTTAAACCAATTCTAGTTGTTGCACCTTTGTTTACGGGTTCGGCATTGTTCTGGTTCTCGCACGTGCGGGTTGGCGGCAACTATGTCCATGACCTCTTGCCAGGTTTTATACTGATGGGTCTGGGTATGGGTGCCACATTCATTGCCATCACCATTGCCGCAACAAGTGGTGTACCCCGTCGTGAATCTGGTCTGGCTTCGGGCATCCTTAACACCTCACAGCAGGTTGGTGGGGCACTTGGCCTGGCTATTCTTACTGGTATCGCTACTTCAGCCTTCACCCGTCATTTGCAGACGCTCCATCACGCGCCATCGCAATTGGATAAATTAACCGCCCAAGTCCACGGCTATCACGAAGCCTTCCTAGTCTCCACCTGCTTCCTCATCGGCGCCTCAATCCTAGCTGCCCTAATCCTCAAGCAACCAAAACTGAGTGCTGCCGAAGCTGAAAAAGAAGCGAGCATCGGCGCCGTTGGCCCACGTGTGTACTCAAGACGAGATTAACACGCTGTCGGCGCGGCCTAAAAACCGAAGCCATCGCCATGCATTAAATTGTAGGATCTTCATTTCGGACACGAATGTCGAGCGGTGCCCAACACGATGTGTCCACTGAGTCCAAATCAAGGACTATGCCGAGTTTGCTAGCATGCCAATCATCCGGGCCTGCTTGCTGCCAGGAAGCTTCAACCAGGTCATTCGTAAGCATTGCTTGATCTAATGTGAAGGGCAGATTGTCGCCGTCAAGTGGAATGTCCGTATCATAGAACTGCTGTGGGCTATCACCAAACAGACTCCAACGCACACGCAGGGCATCATTCGAAACCTCATCACTATGTAGAGTGCTTGCTCCGTACTCCTTCGCGGCAAGAACCATCGCCTGGAACAAAAGTTTTCCGAAACCATGGCCACGCAGAGCGCGAGGTAATATAAAGTAGTCCACATGCGCAGCGATCTCATCTTCAAATCGCATAAATTTACCTTTGATATAAGCAGTAGGTCCAAGGCAAATCAAACGCATGTCTGCATCGATTGCTTCCATACGGTAATCGTAGCGAATTAGTGGTCGGTTTTTGAATCCAGCGGCAACAATCGCATCACGGTATGATGTATCACCTACGTTGAAACCTCGTTTGTATTGCCGTCTCACTATAAGGGCAATGGTAAACTAAGCCGCTGCGCTAGACAAGGCCTATGCTATAGACAAGGTTACTGGCCGGTTTTTTGTTTGATTTCGGCGTCGATGGCTTTTTGGAAGCTAGTTACGTCATAGGTGGGGTGGATTTGCTTGCCGTCTAGGAAGAAGGTCGGCGTGGATTCGTCTAGGCCTGTCTTTTTGAAGGCGGCAATGTCGGCGTTGATAGCGCTGTTAACTTGGCTGCTGGCGAAGTCGGATTTGAATTTGTTGATGTCGGGCACACCGGCGGCTTGGGCAAATTTTACAAAGTAGTCATCCAACACGTCTTGCGTGTCGGCCACCCAACCAGAAGCACCTTGCGGATCCTGATTTATGTAGAGCTGGTCGTGCATTTCCCAGAATTTGCCTTGCAGGGCAGCGGCTTCGGCGGCACGGGCACCAGCAAAGGCGTTACGGTGAATTTGAGTCAACGGTAAGTTACTAAACTGGAACTGGATTTTATCTTTGTACTGGTCGACTACTTGCTTGACGATGGGGTAGAATTGGCCACAGAATGGGCACTCGTAATCACCATATTCCTGCAGCTTTACACCGGTCGAAGTCGAACCTTCGACATGGTTGGTTACCGTAGCCTTACTACTGCTATTCGAGGAAGTATTATCTTTCTTGCCAGTGAAGTGGAACACGCCCACCAGTACCACGATAATAATCACTATGGCTGCCCAAAACGCTTTGCTCATACAACTCCTTATTTAATGCTCAATGTTCAAGTTTCAATTGTCAATGAATGTAATAATGTCTTAATGTTTGAATCATTAATGCATTAACTATTGAGCATTCATTGAACATTGTACATTGACAATTGAATATTTAATCAACTTAGATCTAGTATATCAGTTCTGGCTGCCAAAAATTGTCTAAGTACGCTAAGATGAAGGGGTAATGCTAGAGTTTATTGCTGCAATTGTACTGCTACTGCTGGCACTGGCGGCCATCACCCTACGTAAAACATACTACTATGTGCCTGAAGTTGAGCTGAAACGACAGGCTCGAGCGGGCAATAGTTTAGCCAATACTTTGTACCGCGTGGTTGCGTATGGCGCTAGTTTGCGCCTGCTACTCTGGTTGTTGATTGGAATCTTTGCCGCTTGTGGAGTGACATTATTTGTCAAGATAGCACCACCTGTTTTCGGTATCCTCGTAGTGTTAGTTGTACTGTTGCTGGGCTTTGCTTGGATGCCGAACAGTCGGCTCACCAAAACCGGTGAATTGGTCGCCAAATTATTGACTCCCAGCGTGGCGTGGCTGTTGCGGGTTTTGAATCCGATCTTTTCCCGCGTGACAAACCTGTGGCACCGGCGTTTTCCGGTGGAAGTTCATAGCGGTTTGTACGAGAAGGAAGATCTTATCGGGCTCATTGCGCAACAGCGCGAGCAAGCCGATAATCGCATTTCCGAAGAAGTTTTGGAGCTGGTAAACCGGGCCCTCCATTTTGACACCTACAAAGTTCGTGATGTTTTGCGGCCACGCAAACAACTTACTGCCGTCAAAGCCGATGAGTTAGTCGGCCCGCTGCTGCTCGATGAGCTTCACAAAACGGGGCAACCTGACTTCCCAGTGTACGAGACTAGCAAAGACAAAATTACTGCGGTGCTTCATGTCCTTACGCTAGAGGACGCCAAGCAAGGCGGCAAAGTCATAGACTATGCCACCCGCAAAGTTGCGTATTTGCACGAAAGTGACACGTTTGCCACGGCCTTGCACGCCGTCTACCAAACCAAGCAGCGCTTGTTCGTAGTTGTAAACAGCTTTGACGAATATGTCGGCGTAGTGACACTCGAAGACATCTTAAATGTCCTAGTTGGCACCCCAAAAGAAGCAGCGGATTTTGATACCTACCTAGATCGCCAAGCCGTCGCCAAACGCCACGACAAACGCCCCGAACCCGAGCCCGACATAGAAGTAACTTCAGAAGAATCCGAACTCGTCACTGAGCCAGAACCTGACGCAGAATAACGCTTTTGTTTGTTTAAAGATAACATTATAAGATGGCATTCATATGGCCGAAGAAG
>Ga0068855_100003537_pt1 | contig 19101 bp, 12 predicted proteins | sample KBSCornC52_FD_66592 | JGI IMG/M metagenome (GOLD analysis project Ga0068855, IMG submission 66592) | Corn rhizosphere microbial communities from Kellogg Biological Station, Michigan, USA - KBS Corn C5-2 | ecosystem: Host-associated > Plants > Roots > Rhizosphere > Soil ...
GCGATAACGTAATACAGCGACATGTAGCCGAAACCGATCTGGTCCAGGCGGTGGTTCAGGATGCCAGTGGCCGACCAGCGGGCGATCGCCCACACCTGGAGTCCGGCCAACAGAGCTCCGGGCACGTACAACAGGACCGCAAGGACTTTATGGCGCAGCCGGGCCTTCTCTTCCGCCGTGGCAGCTCCCGTAAAACTGATGGCGAAATGCAGGAACAGCGCTGGCTGCAGCATATTCGCGATCAGGTTTCCCCAGTAAATGATGCGGTCCATCAGGCCGGGATTGCCGGTCCAGCGGAAGGAGTACAGGACAAAGGAGACAAGACAGAAAACGTAGAAGTGGGTGGACTTAGGCGCAGTCCAGCGGCGCAGCAGAACATAGAGCCCGATGGCGAGGTAGACCAGCGCGATCAACCGCTCGCCGTAGTTCTTGCTGCGGTCCTCGGGCTCGAGTATGACCTGGATGGGAAAGGTGGAAGTGGTGGCGCGGCCAGGTTCGGAACGGTGTATGGAGTAGGTTGCTGCGTTCCAGCTCCCGGTGCGGTACATCGCCTTCACTTGCTCGGCGACTCTTGGCGTCGGGCTGCCGTTGACAGCCCGGAGCTGGTCGCCCTCCCGAATGCCGTATCGGTAGCCTGCGGAATCCTTGGGAACGCGATCGGCCCGAAGACCGCTGCCAGCCTCTGTCCAGGTGATGCCGTCGGTTGGGAACTCGGTACTGAGCTCGTCTGAGAAGTTAAAACCGGCGAAAACACAGGCCCCCAGCGTCGCAATGGAAAGTGCGAGCGCCAGTATCCGCGTCTTGAGGGCGTTCCTCATGATCTATACACGAGAGTGTAGTCAGTGCTGAATTCCGTGCCGACCAAGAAAACAGACGGAACCGCTTGATGGCGAGCAAGCAAATGGCCAAAACGTTAAAGACTGGGAAGTACAGGATAGGCGAGCGGAGGCGTTCCTTTCTCTACGGATAATCATAAATGCTTCCGTTTTGTGGAGAATGGTTAAGAGGCAATCTGCTGGTTCGGATTGGCTCAGTTCCTGCTCAGGTCCCGGAGTTGGGCGCCAAGTTATGATGAGGAGCGGAATGGCCATCAGCTCGCAAATGCCCGGCAACTTTAACGAGTTCTTGGGGAACTCGGTTGCCGTCGAGTCGCTGCGCACGGCGATCGCGGCCGGACGGCTGCCCCATTCGCTGATTCTGGCCGGCCCGGCGGGAGCGGGAAAGTACACTCTGGCTCTGATGCTGGCTATGGCGGTGGAGTGCCAGCGCCAGCCTCGGGACCTGTGGTCGAACGGCCAAGTTCTGGCCAGCTACTGCGGAAGCTGCACGAACTGCACCCGGATTGCCGCAGCGGCCGACCTGGAAGCGCAGGTAGAGGCGGCAGTGGCTGCTCGGGAGGAGCTGCGCGAGACGGACCGGAAGGAGACGCGGGTATTGATTCAGCCGCACCCGGATGTGCTGATCCTGCCGCCCGATCCACCGCAGCTGTTGATTAAGCTGGGGCAGGTACGCACACTGATCCAGCGGGCGCACTATCTGCCGGCGGAGGCGCCGCGGCGGATTTTCGTTCTAACCGCCTCGATGATGATGAAGGAGGCAGCAAACTCGCTGCTGAAGGTGCTGGAGGAGCCGCCGGAGACGGTTCACATTATTCTGCTGGCGGAGAATCCGGGAGAGCTGCTGCCGACGATCCGCTCTCGGTGCGCACTGGTGAGACTTGGCGCGCTTCCGGTTGAAGAGATCGAGATGGTGCTGGCGGACCGCAGGCCGGAGGTGCTGCCACAGCAGCGGGCGCTGATCGCCCGGCTATCGCAGGGAGCTGCAGGACGGGCGCTCTCGTTCGATCTGGAGAGCTACATCGCAGCGCGCGCCGACGCTATGCTGTTTCTGCGCAATGCCGCAGGAGCGGTCCAGGAGGGGCTGGCGACACGCGGGGAGGCGGACCATTCGGCGCTGTTCCGCATGACTGAGACCTACCGCGCCGGAGCCGAGGGGCAGCAGAAGACCGCCGCGATGCTGAGGGCGCTGGCGCTGCTGCTCGAGGATATGTTGCTGATCGATGCTGGTACTCCGGAGCTGCTGCGCAATACGGATTTGCGCGCGGAGCTGACGAAGCTTTCACAGACGCTTCCGTTCACATGGATCGAGCAGGCGGCGCAGGGACTGGACCAGGTGTACTCCGGGATGCGGCGCAATCTGCTGCGGTCGCTTTCTCTGGACGCATTTGCCGGGCAGATTGCCGCGGCGGCGGCGGGGTAGGGTCAGGTGCGAGCGGATTTCTCGAGTCGCTCGCGCAGGGCATCGGCCAGCGGGCCTTCGGCGGTCGGAACGGGGCAGACAATCACCTTGACGCCGCGATCATCCAGCAATCGGAAACCGAAGTAGAGCAGCCGCGCCAGAACGTCTGGACTCTGCCAGGGACCCCAACGAAAACTGACGCCAGCGGCGCCGGGATCCCACCCATCGGGCAGCATGACGCCGACCTCACCCGGGGCATTCTTTGCCACCTCGGCCAGCAGCTCGCGCTGATCGGCCACACGCAGGATGCGGGCGTTGGGCGCGTAGTGCCGCATACCCATTCCCGGCGAAGGAAGGGCTTCTGGTTGCACCGCAATCTGCTCGCTGGCCTGTGTGGTTCTAACTTCACCTCCGATGATGCCCGAAATCATGGCAGCGGAAACCGCGCCTGGGCGGTAGATGACGCGAGTTCCGAGGTCGAATACGGTAGATTCCAGGCCCATGGTCGTTTGTCCTCCGTCGAGCACCGCATCGATCCTTCCATCGAGATCGGCGAGCACATGAGACGCGGTGGTAGGGCTGGGCCGTGAGAAGCGGTTAGCACTTGGAGCAGCGACGGGTACGCCGGCGCGGCGGATCAGCTCCAACGCAACAGGATGCGATGGTATGCGCACTCCGACCAGAGGACGGCCGGCGGTGACTGCATCCGGCACCGCAGCGGTGCGCTGCAGCAGAACGGTCAGCGGTCCAGGCCAAAAGGCAGCGGCCAGGGCGTCCACCTGAGGTCTGAGTTCATCGCTGAGGACCGCCACCTGCTCCAGCATGGCTTTATTGGCGATGTGCACGATGAGCGGGTCCCACCCGGGTCGCTCCTTGGCTGCGAATATTTTGGCTGCTGCCTCGGGATCGAGCGCGTTAGCTCCGAGCCCGTACACCGTTTCTGTGGGAAATGCCACGGTTCCACCTGAGCTCAGCAGCTCTGCCGCCCGAGCTATTCCGACGGAGGCGAGAATGCCCTCTCCCTTGAGCCGCTCCGTTTTCACGGCCTGCCTTTCTCCTGCGCCAAGCCCCGCCCTGAATGCGCGTTCATCGCTTCTACTATCGCCGTATACTCATCGCATGCAAAATGCCGAGATTGAGCTCAAGTTTCCCATCGACGATCTCTCCCGGCTTCAATCCCGCCTTCCTCACCTCGGCTTCCAAATCGACACGCCGCGCGCTTTCGAACAGAACACACTGTACGACACCGGCAGGCGCACCCTGCGGCTCTCCACGCAGATTCTGCGCATCCGGCGCTACGGGGAGATCTGGACTGTGACCCACAAGCGACAGCCCGGCAACAGCAGCGAAGAAGCAGACGCGCGATACAAAGTGCGGATCGAAACCGAAACCCGCGTGGAAGACGGCCCCGCACTGGCGGCGATCTTCGAACAGCTCGGCTACCGCGCTGTGTTCCGTTATGAGAAGTTTCGCACGGAGTGGTCTCAGTCGACGCAGTCGATAGAAGGCCCTCTCTTTGCGAACGCAGAACTCGGCCCAGAGGTTTCCAAACTTCCGAAACCCACCCATCTGGTCGTGGATGAGACGCCGATCGGCGACTTCGCTGAACTGGAAGGTCCGCCGGCGTGGATCGATCAGACGCTTGCTGCGCTGGGGATCGACCGCACCGCCTGCCTGACGGAAAGTTACGGCCGTCTTTTCCTGGACTGGAAGAACCGCACTGGCAGCGCGGCGGAGAACCTGACGTTTGAGGAGGTCACGTCCGCGGCAGGATCGCTGGTAGGTGCGCGCTGAAGTGTTGCGGCCGCAGCTCGCATGTCGTAGCCAATAGCGGGCCCATCGCACGAGGGCAGCCGGGGCTAGAAGATCTGGAAGTTGACTTCGACGTTTACCTGCACGGGAACGGGATGGCCGTTTTCCATTGCGGGCTTGAAGCGATATTGGCGCACCGCCTCAAGGGCCTTCTCATCCAAGCCCATGCCGACTCCCCGCAGGATATGTACATTCTGAGGCATGCCCTTGGTGTCCACAATGAGATTCACGGTGACCACACCCATGAACTTGGCCTTCCGCGCCTCTTCGCTGAACTCAGGCTCGACCTTGGAAATGAGCTCAGGGCTGGAGACTCCGCCGCCGACGCGCCTCAGTCCACCGCCGTAGTTGCCGCCGGTGCCCGGTCCGAGTCCGGAACCGTTGCCGGAGCCAAGTCCAGATCCACTGCCGTTGCCCATCGAAGTGCCAAGTAACGGCGAGTTGGGCACGCCCAGGTTGGGCATATTGTTGTTTGCCATCTTCAGGTCCTTCTGGACCTCGATGGTTGGCTCCGGCATTTTGATCTTTGGCTGCTCCATAGGAGGCGCCTTGGGCGGGGTGATCTGTTGGTCGGCGAACTTGGGCAAGTGCCCCTTGGTAACGGGGGTCGGCCCTCGCTGACCACCGCCGCCACCCATCCGGTCCTGCAATTTCGGCATTTCCGGAGGAGGGGTGAGGTTGGTCATGACGGCCGACTTTGCCTGAGAGGAAAACTGTACATGCTTATTCAGAGCCCAGCCGATGAGCGCGATCAGAATGGCATAGATGACGAAGGAAGCTGTCGTCGCACGCGGGTCCTGCCTGGTTTTCATCCGGTCCGGCACCGGAATCGGCTTGGATTCGAGGACCAGCGGGGGCAGCTTGGCTGGGAAGAAGACGTCACGGATGCTGCTGACGAGGGAGGCGAAGGTGCCCTCTTCCTGCATCAGCATCCCGCTCTCGCTGAGCGACGAATCCACACCGGCCTTCAATGCTGGGGCTGGCTTGACCTGCTCATCCCTCGGCACTATCTCAAAACTTGACAAGATGGTATGCCTCACCGGCAGGGGTGGGCCCGAAGCCTCTCTGCCTCTTCTCGAATCTCGCGCGCCGAATACTTCGGCCGCATTGCCGGTCTTCGCCGGTCTCTTCCATGCTGCGCGCGGGTTCTGGCCCCACGACACATTCTACAAAAGATTCCGCCGCCTTCGGCCTCCAGTCTCTTTGACGCATCATCCTATATGGAAGTCTCTCCCGGAATTCGATTCCCAACCTTCAGCAAATTGTTTTTTCTTTGCCACAGGACCGTTACTTACAAGAAACGTTGCCGGGTGCCCGCTGGTTCCAGCAAATCCTAGGGTTCACCTTGCGCGATCCAGTAAAGCAGCTTCCCTGGATGCGCTGTGGTGCTGCCCAACCTCGAGTTTCCCCATCAGCAGAGCGACAGACCAGTGGGCCAGCGGACCTATACAATAGATACTTGGCGGCCGCCAAGCTGCGGTTTTGAAGCTGTATCCAGGCCTTCGCCGACCGCCCGCACCACTCGCTCACTGAGGAACGAATGCCCGAAGCGCCCGCAATGAAGTCTGCCGTCCTCAAGGACGAAGCAGCGGACCCTAAGCCGCTGAAAGCCACCCTGAACCTGCCACAGACCGCGTTTCCGATGAAGGCGGGGCTGCCGGTCAACGAGCCGGCGCGGCTCTCCCGGTGGCACCAGGAAGACCTGTACGCCCAGATCCGCGCTGCCCGTTCGGGTGGCCCCCGCTACATCCTGCACGACGGACCACCCTACGCCAATGGGGCCATCCACCTTGGCCATGCGCTAAATAAGACCCTCAAGGATTTTGTGGTGAAGACACGCACCATGGGGGGCTACGATGCGCCCTACGTTCCCGGGTGGGACTGCCATGGGCTGCCGATCGAGATCAAGGTGGATGAGCAACTGGGCCGCAAGAAGCTGGAGATGGACCCGGTCGAGGTGCGCCGCGCCTGCCGAGAGTACGCGCAGAAGTACCTGGATCTGCAGCGCTCGCAATTCATTCGCATGGGGAACTTCGGCCGCTGGGATCGTCCGTACTCCACGATGGACGCGGAGTACGAGGCGCGGATCGCCGAGACCTTCTTCCATTTCTTCGAGAACGGCTTCGTCTATAAAGGGCTGAAGCCGGTGTCATGGTGCATCCACGACAAGACCGCACTGGCCGAGGCGGAGGTGGAGTACCAGCAGCACACCAGCCCTTCGGTGTACGTGAGATACAAGCTGACCAGCGACCCGGCCCAGATCGATCCAAGGCTGGTTGGCAGGCAGGTGTACACGATTATCTGGACGACCACACCGTGGACGCTTCCCGCTTCGCTGGCGGTGGCGTTCCATCCCGAGCTGGAGTACGTCGCGCTGGATACGGATTCCGGTGTGTATGTAGTGGCGCAGGCGCTGCTCTCGGACGTAATCACGCACTGCCGGCTGATGTCGGCAACGAACACGGGCGAACCCGCCACGCAGTCGGATGTTCTGGCGCTCGTCAAGGGAACCCAGCTCGACGGCGTGACCTTTCAGCACCCTTTTCTGAACCGCACGGTTCTGGGGACCAATGCGGAGTACGTGACCGCTGATACCGGCACCGGCGCTGTTCACACGGCGCCCGCGCATGGCGTGGACGATTTCGCCACCGGCAAACGATACCAGCTGCCCGAGATCCAGTATGTGGATGATGCCGGACGGCAGATGCATACCGACCGCTTTGGGGGCGGGGAGCCGCAGCCCTACGAGGGCTTGAGCGTCTTCAGGTCGAACCCAGTGATCGTGGAGCTGCTGAAGCAACATGGCGCGCTGCTGGGAGAAGGCAAACTGGAGCACTCCTACCCGCACTGCTGGCGCTGCCATAACCCTGTGATCACGCGGGCTACCGAGCAGTGGTTCATCGCGATGGAGACGCCGATGACAGCTCCTGACGGCAGCCAGGCTACATTTCGGCAGCGAGCACTGGAAGAGATTACGCGCGTGACTTGGGATCCTGGCTGGGGTCAGGAACGGATCACGAACATGGTCGCGACGCGGCCGGACTGGTGCATCTCGCGGCAGCGCGTGTGGGGCGTGCCGATTGCTGTCTTCCTCTGCCGCAAATGCGGAGAGCCACTGAAGGATCGGGAGATCAACAGGCGAGTTGTAGAGCTCTTCATGCGGGAATCCGCCGATGCCTGGTACATCCATACACCGGAGCAGATGCTTCCGCCGGGAACCACCTGCGAGAGCTGCGGACACGGCGAGTTCCGCAAGGAGATGGACATTCTGGATGTATGGTTCGAGTCCGGCGCCAGCTCCCACGCCGTGCTCGACTTCGACAAAGACACGCAGCAGGCGCCGGGGGATCCGGACCCGCGCGCCGACCTGTATGCCGAGGGCGGCGACCAGCATCGCGGATGGTTCATGTCTTCCCTGCTGTGCGGGATCGGCATGCACAATCGCGCACCGTTCAAGGAGGTCGCCACCTACGGGTGGACGCTGGACGAGCAGGGGCGCGCGCTCTCGAAGTCCCTGGGCAACTTTATCGACCCGGTGCAGGTTATGGATCAGCTGGGCGGGGACATTGTGCGCCTGTGGGTGGCCTCAGTGGACTTCCGGGAAGATGTCGTCGCCAGCCTGCCGCTGCTGAAGCGGCTGGCCGAAGAGATCTACCGGAAGCTGCGGAACACCTTCCGTTTCCTCCTGGGGAGCCTGCGCGAGTTGGACCCCGCTACCGGTGATATGCATGAGTTTGACCCGCGGCCCATGAGCGAGGGCGGTGACGCGGTGGCCTTCGACCAGATGCAGCCGATCGACCAGTACATCCTTTCGCGAGCAGCGGAGCTGACGGGAAAGATCACCAGGGCGTACGAGGAGATGGAGTTCCATCGTGTCTACCACCTGCTGAACGAGTTCTGTAACTCGGAGCTATCGGCGTTCTACCTGGACGTGCTGAAGGACCGGCTCTATACGTATCCGGTAAAGTTCAAGGTGGGAAATGAGACGCAGCGCGAACTTTATACCTCACGACGGAGTGCCCAAACCGCAATCTACAAGATCACGGACGCACTGGCTCGGCTGACCGCGCCGATACTCAGCTTTACGGCGGATGAGGTGTGGCAGAACATTCCAGGGAAGCAAGGCAGCGTGCACCTGCAGCTGTTTCCCAAACCCGAAGAGCTGGCGCCCGCAGACGGCGGTCTGATTTCTGACTGGGAGAAGCTGCTTGCGCTTCGTACCGAGGTGCTCGCCAAGCTTGAAAACCTTCGCGGCGAAAAGGTAATCGGTAAGGCGCTGGAAGCTATTGTCGACCTTCCGATCGCAAACGCCTCGGAGGATTCGGTTGTACTGCGATATGAAGAGTCGCTTCCCGAGCTGTTCAACGTATCCGAGGTGGAGCTCATTGGTGGCTCCGGCCCGTCGGAGATTGGAGCCCGGCGCTCGAAGGAATCCAAGTGCGATCGTTGCTGGCGTTACACGGACGATGTCGGCTCAAACGCCGATTACCCGACTGTGTGCGCGCGCTGCAGTGAGGCCTTGGAATCGATCGACTTTCCACCTTATGCGGCTGCGACGAGCAACTGAGAAATTGATAACGAGAACTCGTAACGATGTCTTGGACCAGCATGCCTGAAAACGAAGCACTCGCACGATGCACGCCGGCAATCTCTACAGCGGACCGCCGGCCCTTGTTGTTCCTTGTAGCCGCCGTGGTGATCGTGGCGGACCGCCTGAGCAAGCTTTGGATCGTCGCTCACATTCGTCCGGGATATAGCATTCCGGTGATCCCGGGCTTCTTCCGCCTCTCGCACGTGCTTAACACCGGCGCCGCCTTCTCCATGATGGAGACGTGGCGGCCGGACTACGTCCGCATCGGCCTGATCAGCTTCTCGCTGATAGCTGCCGTGCTGGTCTTTGTGCTGCTCTGGAAGGTAGGCCGTGCGTTTTCCTTCACCTCCGTGGCGCTGGCGCTGATCCTCGGTGGCGCTCTTGGAAACCTGTACGACCGCATTGTGCTGCACCATGTCGTGGACTTCCTGGCGGTGAATCTTTATCACTACCACTGGCCCGACTTCAACGTGGCGGACTCCTGCATCGTGATTGGCGCTTGCCTTCTGCTGGTCGAGATCTTTCAGCCGGAGAAGCCCGAGGCTTAAGTCAGGCTGCTGCAAACCTTTCGCCTTGGCAAAGCCTATCGTGCCCCCACCGCTTTACCCACTGCCTTCACCGATTTCCCGAGCGCGTGCGTCGTTCTGCGGTAGCTCGTTCCGACGGCGCCGCCCGAGGACTCGCCCGCAACCGAGATCGCATCGCTGGTCGACTGCGAGGCCTTCCCCAGCGATTCTGTCGTCTCGGAACCGCCCCTTCCAATCGCACCCTCGGTCGCGCCGCTGATCCCGATCACCCCTTGCATCGGGTGCCGCCCCGGATGAAACCACGCAATCTCGGTATCGGGCAACCGCTCCAACCTCGCGACAGGTTCCACCGGAAAGTTACCCTGCTGCATCTTCTCAGCAAGCATCCATCCCGGCGCCTCAGGAAATTCCGCGCCGTTCATCGGATGCCCCACCTCGCCGAGGTTCACCACGCGCGCGATGCTCAGCGGGACCATCTGCTCGCAACCGTCAGCCCCGCAGCCGGCGCTGCACAATCTGGCATCCAGGTAGGACGCATGTTTATCGGGCGACACCCACACTTGAGCACCCTTGGTCTCGGCATGCAAGGTCGAGGCACGCGCAATCTGGCTCACATCGCAAACTGTCTGTTCGTGCGCAGCCGCGTACCAGTACAGCGCCTTCCAATTTTCGCCCGAAGCGCGGACCAGGACCGCCACATGCTCCGCGTCCAGCGGATGCCCATGGGGACCGCAGTCGTCGCTCCAAAGGTGATAGAAGTGCAACTCGACTTCACGAGTGCCGGAGGCGGTTCGAAACGGGAACGCCTGTCCATAGATCGTCCCGTTCTCTGCCTGCACTCGTGCCAGCTTCACATTTCGCGCGAACTCTGCAGGTCGCACGGCACAGTCATGTGCTCCAATCTCGAACGTCGGGACAAACTGCTCCAGCAGACGCTGCTCAAGCACATCGCTCAGACCATCCGCATCCGAATCTACTGCAGCCGACTGTGCCCAGCCCCCGGCACAGAGCACAACAGCGAACACCAGCCCCCATCCCAAACGCATCCTTTGATTCTAGGCGCGGTTAGGTCGCATCTACTGAGACATATCCATCTGTCACCTACACTATCATGTATAACATACTGAAGATAATTCGCTTATATGGAAGATAAAAACGCTACGCTACTGCACTCGTCAGCGTATTTCCGATCTGGTTGAAGGTGGTCCCGATCGAGGTCTTCGCCCCGCGCAGTCCGGCCAGAACTCCGAGCCCGATCAGCGATGCCATGAGCCCGTACTCGATGAGGTCCTGCCCCCGCTCATCCGTCGCGAGTTGTATGAACTGCTGTTTGTATCGCTCCATAACGTTCTCGCGCTCCTTCCAGGCGCACTTCCGAGGCTAACGCCGACGGGGGAGTGTCTCCATTCCCTTTTTGGGGGATGCATTCCGCGATCGCTGTGAGCTCTGAATCGATACGGTTCGACAGCGGGCTGCTGGTAGCCGAAAATGGAAGATGGCTATGTCTGACCAATCGCTCGAATTAATGGACCCGGGCCCTGCCGCTCCTGCGTCGGAGCAGGCCGCGATGAGCCACATCGTGATCCGCGGCGCGCGCACGCACAACCTGAAATCCATCGACGTCGAGATCCCGCACAACGCACTTACGGTGGTTTCGGGCGTCAGCGGTTCGGGCAAGTCGTCACTGGCGTTCGATACGGTGTACGCAGAAGGTCAGCGCCGCTACGTGGAGTCGCTTTCCGCCTATGCGCGCCAGTTCCTGGAGCGGCTTGAAAAGCCCGATGTCGACCACATCGATGGTCTGGCCCCGGCAATCGCGATCAAGCAGAAGAATCAGACACGCAACCCGCGTTCCACGGTCGCCACTGCGACGGAAATTTACGACTACCTGCGCCTGCTCTACGCTCGATGCGGAACGGTGACCTGCCTGCACTGCAGAGGCGTCGTACGGCGCGATACGGTGGACGAGATTGCGGCCGCGCTGCTCGCCCTGCCGGAAGGAACCCGGACCTACGCGCTCTTCCCTATCGTTCGCGCCGAAATCAAATTTGAACCACTGCGGGTCGCCTCAAACGAGGCTGACGCGGAGCCTGCGCCCCCAGTGAAGAAGGTACGGAAAAAAGCCGCGGGGAAGACGCCGGCCGAACCTGCGTTCGACGTGACCGCTACGTTGAAGGAACGGCTGGGGGAGCTGCGCCGCCGGGGGTACAACCGGCTCTATCAGGCTGCGCCGGGTTCAGAGGACGCCCGGCTCGGAAAGCTGGTTGAGTTCTCCACACCGGAGTCGCTACTGGAGCTGGACTTCTCGCGGCCCATCTTCGCTTTGATCGATCGCCTGGGGCTCTCGGCAGAGGTTCGATCGCGCATCGTGGACGCGATCGAAACCGGCTACCGAGAAGCCGGCGAAGTCCAGTTCCTTACGGTGCCCCGAGACGAGGCGCAGAGCAGCCAGCATTTCCGCTACTCTGCGGCCTTCGAGTGCTCCACCTGCCACCGTGCGTATCGTGAGCCGGAACCTCGACTGTTCTCTTTCAACAACCCGTATGGGGCCTGCCCGCGATGCCAAGGATTCGGCAACACCATCGACTTCGACCCGAACCTGATCATCCCCGACCGCAGCCGCACACTGCAGCAGGGCGCAATTGCGCCGTGGACCACCAGCAAGTACCGTGTGCATCACGGTGAGATGATCCGCTTTGCCAAAGCAGCGGAAATTCCGATTGACCTGCCGTACTACGACCTGACCGCGAAGCAGCAGGATCTGCTCTGGGACGGCAGCGGTGTATTTCCGGGGATTCGCGGCTTCTTTGCTGCGCTCGACCGCAAGAAATACAAGCTGCACGTCCGTGTCTTTCTCTCAAAGTATCGCGGATATGCATTGTGCCCGGACTGCCGCGGGCAGCGGCTGCGGGCCGAGGCCAGGGCGGTGCTGATCGCCGCGGGCAAGGAACCGCCGAAGAATATCTGCGACGTTTCGGCGCTCACGATTTCCGCGGCGCGGGAGTTCTTCGCCACTCTCAGCCTGACGCCCGCGCAGGAGGAGATCGCCGGAAAAGTGCTCGAGGAGGTCCGCCAGCGCATCCGGTTCCTGCATGAGGTTGGACTGGACTACCTGACATTGGACCGGCTGAGTTCGACTTTGTCCGGAGGCGAGTCGCAGCGCATTCAACTGGCGACTTCGCTGGGGTCGCGCCTGGTAGGAGCGCTGTACGTTCTCGATGAGCCGTCCATCGGACTACACACCCGCGATACCGAGAAGCTGATTCGCATCTTGCAGTCGTTGCGTGACCTGGGCAACACCATCCTGGTGGTGGAGCATGACCCTGACGTGATCCGCACCGCCGATCATCTGCTCGATCTGGGTCCGGGAGCGGGCGAGTTGGGTGGCCACTTGCTTGCTTCCGGCACAGTGCCGGAGGTGACGCTGAATCCACGGTCGATCACCGGCAAGTACCTCTCCGGCCGGCTGAACATCCCGGTTCCGAAGCAGCGTCGCGAGCCGGGACGCGAGAAGCTGGTGCTGACTGGAGCCCGTATTCACAACCTGCGTGGAATCGACGTGGAAATCCCGCTGGGCCTGCTGTGCTGCGTGACCGGCGTGAGCGGCTCCGGAAAGTCCACTCTGATCCACCAGGTGCTCTACCGCGCCCTATCGCAGTCGTTGAACCGCGAGCCCGGTTCCAGCGAGCCGGAGCCGACGCACCTGTTCCGCACGTTAAGCGGGGTCCAGTACCTCAACGATGTCGTGTTGGTCGATCAGTCACCCATAGGCCGGACCCCACGCTCCAACCCAGTGACGTATATCAAGGCATTTGATGAAATCCGGGCGCTATTCGCGGCGCAGCCCGACGCCAAGCGCAAGGGATTCAGCGCTGGAAGCTTCTCCTTCAACGTCCCGGGCGGCCGCTGCGATGTCTGCGAAGGCGATGGCACCGTAACGGTGGAGATGCAGTTCCTTGCGGATGTGGAGCTGCCCTGCGAGGAGTGCGGCGGGACGCGCTTCAAAGCCTCGATTCTCGATATCAAGTACAAGGGGCGGAATGTACATGATGTGCTGAACATGACGGTGAAGGAGGCGTTAAGCTACTTCGCCGGGCACCCGAAGATCGTGGACAAGCTGTACGTTCTCGATGAGGTGGGGCTGGGTTATGTACGGCTGGGCCAATCTGCGACGACCCTCTCTGGCGGTGAAGCACAGCGCGTGAAGCTTGCGTCGCACCTGGCCGCTGCGCGTTCTGCGGGTTCGCGTTCGGGCAGCAACGACCAGGCGGCGAGGGCACGGTCGCGCACACTCTACATCCTGGATGAGCCGACCACAGGTCTGCACTTCGACGATGTGCAGAAGCTGCTCGCCGCGTTTCGCAAACTGATCGAAGGCGGCGGCTCTCTGCTGGTCATTGAGCACAACCTGGACGTGATCAAGTCGGGGGACTGGATCATCGATATGGGCCCCGAGGGTGGCAACGCAGGCGGCGAGGTGGTGGCCATCGGCACGCCAGAGGAGATTGCCGCCAACGACCGCTCGCATACGGGACGGTATCTGGCGACAGTGCTTCGCTGAGAATAGTGGCGGAACTCAGGGAATACCCCGACCGTGAAGGTGCAGGCCTAGCAGTAAAGGAGACCGCGGTCGCCGCGCTCAAATTGTCAACCGAGCGCCACACGGATACCATGCAGAGGAAGTGGCGGGCACCCCACGCCAGACATCTGCCGGGGCTGAATCAGCGCCCACGAATCCACGCGGACACCTCCGCGCAATGACGCACCAGAGGAGTGAAACGCTCAGCCGCCGCGGAGCTCTCTTATGTCAAGCCGCACTGAAAGCATGCCCGCTCCTGCAGGAATCGATGCGGCCGAAAGTTCGAACATCCGCTGGTTCGTCTGCGCGCTTCTATTTGCCGCGACCACTATCAACTACATGGACCGGTCGGTCTTCTCGAACATTGAGCCGCTGCTGCACAGCGTGCGCTTCATGGGGTGGAATCCCGCGGCGGATAAGTTCCATCAGCCGGTCTTCGACAACAACTTCGGAAATGTTCTGATCTGTTTCCAACTCGCGTACGGCGTTGGTTTCCTGTTCGCAGGGCGCGTCATTGATCGGATCGGGACGAAGGCGGGCTACGCCCTGGCGATCGGTATCTGGTGTCTTTCTTCCCTCAGCCACTCTCTGGTGACCTCGGTTGCCGGCTTCTGCATTGCGCGCATCTTCCTCGGCCTTGGCGAGTGTGGCAACTTCCCGGCAGCCATTAAGGCAGTCTCAGAGTGGTTTCCGACGCGGGAACGGGCGAAGGCGGTAGGCATCTTCAACTCAGGTGCAAACGTCTCGTTCTTCCTCACCCTGCCCCTGATTAACTATGTAACCTCGCACTCACGGCTCGGCTGGCGAGCTTCGTTTCTCTCCACCGGCTTCCTCGGCCTGATCTGGCTGACTGTCTGGCTGATCTTTCCTTACAACAAGCTGCGCCGCGGCGCGACGCAGATCCAGGCGCAAGTGGCCCCAGGTGCGAGCCAAAAGCAGCCGCTGCGAATGATTCTGAAGAATCGCGGCACATATGCCTTCGCGATCGGGAAGGGGCTGACGGATGGGGTGTGGTGGTTTTACCTCTTTTATCTTCCGATGTTCCTTAACCGGGCTTACGGCAAGAGTACGTCCCAGGCTTACATCTACATCCTGGCGGTGTACGTTATCTCGTCGTTCGGTTCCGTGCTGGGCGGCGCGCTCTCCGGTTGGCGCATGAGCCGTGGACACTCGCTCAATGACGGCCGCAAATTCGCGATGTTTTTGATGGCGCTCCTGGTCCTCCCGCTGGTCTTTGTGCCGCACATGGGAACGCTGTTTCCCACCAATCCCTGGCCGGCAACGTTGCTGATCGCCCTAGCTGCCGCCGCGCATCAGGGCTGGTCGGCGAACCTTTTCTCAACGCCCTCCGACATGTTCCCCTCCTCGGCGGTTTCGACCGTGGTTGGCATCGGCGGAGCGGCCGGCTCCGCCGGTGGAGCGGTCTTCACTTGGATCGTCAAGCACAACCTTTCCACGCATCCGCTGATGATCTTTGCCATCTCCGCCGGGGTGTATCTGGTCGCTCTGGCATTGATTCATCTTCTGGTTCCCCAACTCGGAGCGAAGCGGTTGGAACAGCAGCCTTCCTGAAATACGAGCAAAGCAGCAGAAGCTGTACAGGCCTCTGATCCTTCAGGCGGCACATCGGGGGCCCGCCCGGTAGAACCTTGGTAAACTGGCCTTTCCAAGCCAATGCCCGATTCCTCGAAGAATTTCTACGTCACCACTCCGATCTACTACGTCAACGCGCGGCCTCATATCGGGCATGCCTACTCGACTATCGTGGCCGACGTACTGGCCCGTCGTCACCGGATGCTCGGACAGGACACTTTTTTTCTGACCGGCACGGACGAACACGGACAGAAGGTGCAGCGCTCAGCAGAGGCCGCGGGCATTCCGCCGCAGCAATTTGCGGATCAGGTCTCAGCCAGCTTTCGAAGCCTCTGGGATCGCATGAGTGTCACGTACGATGACTACATCCGTACCACGGACGAGCGTCACAAGCAGGGCGTACAGAAGCTGTGGGAGGTACTGGCGGAAAATGGCGACATCTATCTGAGCTCGTACACAGGCCAGTACTGCGTCTCTGACGAGGCGTTTGTCGATGTGCCGGTGGGTGCGCCGTGTCCGGAATGCGGGCGCATCACTGAGACGATCACCGAGGAGAACTACTTCTTCAAACTCTCGGCGTATCAGGACAAACTGCTTGCGCTGATCGAGAGCGGTAAGCTACACATTCAGCCGGAAACGGTGCGCAATGAGGTGTTGAGCTTCATTCGCAGCGGGCTCAAAGACCTCTCGATCTCACGTACGACGTTTGACTGGGGTATCCCGGTGCCAGGAAACCCGAAACACGTGATATACGTCTGGCTGGATGCGCTGGCGAACTACATCACTGCGATCGGCTATGGATCGGATGATCCCGCCGGGAAGGCGAAATTTGCGCGGTACTGGCCTGCGGAAGTCCACCTGGTGGGCAAAGAGATCACGCGCTTTCATTGCGTTTACTGGCCGGCGTTCCTGATGGCAGCGGGCCTGCCGGTGCAGCGATCCGTGGTGGCGAATGGCTGGCTGCTGTTCGAGAAATCCAAGATGTCTAAATCGCGCGGGAACGTGGTGCGAACGGAGACAATCCTGGATGCATTCGGCGAACACTATCGTGCCAGCCTTGCTAAAGCTGGGCAGCCCGAACCCGACAGACGCGACGGCGACCTCTTCGCCGCCGACGTGCTGCGTTACTTCCTGCTGCGCGAAATTCCATTTGGACAGGACGGCAGCTTCAGCTTCGATGCGCTGATCACTCGTTACAACGCGGACCTGGCGAATGGATACGGCAACTTGGTGAGCCGGGTACTCAAGCTGATCGACGGACTGGGTGAAGTGCCAGAGCCGGTCGTGGAGCAATTAGCGGCGGTTCGCGAGTCAATGGAGCAGAGCATCGCTTCGGTGGATCAGGCCTTTTCAGAGTACCGGCTGACGGCAGCCGCGACCGAGATCGCAGCGCTGATCGCGAGGGTCGACGGCATGTTGACCTCCGTGGCTCCTTGGAAGCTGCTGAAGTCCGGCGAAGCCGCAGACCGGCAGCGTGCGACGACGGCTCTGTATATAGCGGCAGAGGCGCTCCGTGTCATCACTGCCCTGCTCTATGCCATCATGCCGCACACAACAGCGAAGGTTTGGGCGCAACTCGGATTGGGATCGATCGAGGACGCAGCGCGCCAGGGTGAGTTGAAGAATCTCACGTGGGGCGGCCTCAAACCGGGAACGAAACTCGGAGCGCTTGCGCCAATCTTTCCACGAGCAGAGAAAGGACTTGCAGACACGATGAGCGATATGGAACAGAGCAGCAGCGGTGCGCCGCCCAGTATTGATCCGATCGAGAGCAATGCCACGCCGCTCCCCGCTCTAACAACGAACGGTCAGGCTGCGCCGGCGGAAACAGGCGCCAATCCTCCGCTCGCGCCACAGATCACCATTGACGATTTCGCCAAAGTGGATCTGAGAGTGGCACGCGTCATTGCTGCCGAGAGAATCCCGAAGGCAGACAAACTCCTCCGGCTGGAAGTCGATCTTGGCTTCGAGAAGCGGCAGATTCTGGCCGGGATTGCCGAGCACTATGCTCCCGAGTCACTGATCGGCCGCAAGGTGGTCATCGTAGCAAACCTGGCACCCAGGAGAATGCGTGGGCTTGAATCGAATGGCATGGTCGTCGCCGCAAGCATTGGTCCAGACGGGGCTCCGGTGCTGGCCGGGTTCCCGGAAGACGTGGAGCTTGGGGCCCGGTTAAAGTAGCGATAATCGGCCAAGCTGCTGAATCAGTGAGTGATACCCCTTTGCAAGCATATACAGCCAATTTGCCGTATGATAAAAAGGACTAAGTTGGTCTGATATGCCGGAGACGAAGGTGACACTCCTCAGCGATGCTCGTGTACATGATGCCGGTGTGGTGGAGACGGTGGACCTCGCGGAGGAAGTGAGTCACTACCTGGCGCATCTGGGATTTCTGCCCGGGACGCGCGTGGAGGTGCTCCGGCGCGCTCCTGCGGGGGACCCGACGGTCTATCGAGTGGACAATGTGGAGGTTGCGTTGCGCCGCGATACCGCTCGGCACATCACGCTGAAGCTGGAGCATGGAGCGCGCAAATGAGCTGCCATGCACCGGTTCTAGAGCAACTGGAGGAGAATCCGAAGACGGCGAGTACAGCCTCGCGGCTTCGCACCGTGGCGTTAGTGGGTCCCCCGAATTCTGGCAAGTCCACTCTGTTCAATCGGCTCACGGGGATGCGGCAGAAGGTCGCAAACTATCCCGGAGTGACAGTAGAGCACCATTCCGGACGGATGAAGAGCATCGGCCGTGGCGATCTCACACTGATCGACCTTCCGGGCATCTACAGTCTGTCGACGTACTCCGAAGATGCGCGGGTCGCGGTCGAGGTGCTGACCGGCAAAATGCCTGGCGTGCCCCGGCCGGATTGCGTTCTGCTGGTGCTGGATGCAACCCACATGAATCGTCAGCTGATGCTGGCCGCTCCGGTCTTTTCCATCGGCCTGCCTACGCTGGTGCTGCTGAACATGAGTGACCAGCTGGAGTTGCGCGGCGGCAAGATCGATACGCTAGCGTTGGCCCGCGAGCTGGGTCATCCCGTCGCACTGATCAGCGCCGCGAAGGATCTTGGCCTGGAGGTGGTTCCGGACTTCCTGGTGCAGGCAGACGGAACTCTGAATACCAAGCTTCGGCCGGTACAACTCCCGGTGTTGCAGAGTCCGGCAGCCTGCCGCGCGTGGGCCTCCCAGGTGACCACCCGGACGGGCTACCAGTCTCCTGCAGTCTCGCGCTGGACACAGCGGCTGGACTCCGTCCTTCTGCATCGTGTGGCTGGACCGGTGATCTTCCTTGCTGTTGTCTTCGCCGTGTTTCAGGTGGTCTTCAGCATTGGCCAGCCGTTGAGCGATGGAATGGGGAGCCTGCTGGACCATGTGGGCGCGAGCCTGGGACAGATATTGCCGGACAACTGGTTGCGGCTGCTGCTGCTGGACGGCATCTGGAGGGGCGTGACCTCGGTGCTGGTGTTTCTGCCACAGATCCTGCTGCTGTTCCTCTTTATCGGGGTGCTGGAAGACTCCGGCTATCTCGCTCGGGCGGCGCTGATTGCCGACCGGGTGATGCGTTCCATCGGCTTGAACGGCAAGGCATTCATACCACTGCTTTCCGCCTATGCTTGCGCGGTTCCGGCGATCATGGCGACGCGCACCATCGAAAATAAGCGGGAGCGGCTCGCCACCATCCTGATCGCACCTTTCATGACCTGTTCCGCCCGGCTGCCGATCTACACCCTGATTATCGCCGCGTTTGTGCCGCACCGGCTGTTCTT
>Ga0068855_100003538_pt1 | contig 19099 bp, 24 predicted proteins | sample KBSCornC52_FD_66592 | JGI IMG/M metagenome (GOLD analysis project Ga0068855, IMG submission 66592) | Corn rhizosphere microbial communities from Kellogg Biological Station, Michigan, USA - KBS Corn C5-2 | ecosystem: Host-associated > Plants > Roots > Rhizosphere > Soil ...
CCTGCTTGGCCTTGCTTTCAAACCGAATACGGACGATCTTCGCGACGCCCCAAGCCTGCAGATTGCGGAGAAGCTCCTGCAAATGGGCGCGCGGCTAAGGGCCTACGATCCCATTGCGATGGACGCCTGCCGCGAGCAGCATCCCAATCTGCGCATCTGCTACTGCAACGATGCGCTCTCCGCCGCCGAACACGCCGATGCGCTCGTGCTGGTGACGGAATGGCCGGAATTCGCGGATCTGAATCTCGCCAATCTGGCTTCGCGGATGAATAATGCCGTCCTGATTGACGGGCGCAATCTATTCAGTCCGGAAAAAGCGCGAGCGGCCGGATTCGAATACGCGGGTGTCGGACGCGCGAACCACCGCAGCAATGGTCACGCGCATGCGGCGGCGCAAGACGCGAAATCGACCGTCGTTTAGAAGTCTGAATCGGAAACAGACAAGAAGGAGAGCTAGTAATCGCTCCCTCTTTCTATTTGGCTGGTTCTAACTGCCTGCCAACTTCTGATCAGCCCGGGGGAACTCACCGCGCCATCAGCATGTTCGAAACCTTCGACAACAGCACCAGATCGTGCTTCGGCATTCCCAGCGTCGCCGCCGCCGTTTCGGGCGCGATGCCCGAACGTAGCAATCGCAGGGCCTCGGAGCGCGTGGAGCGGTCCATCCGTCCTTCCGCCAGCGCGCGTTCCGGGCCGCGCAGCCCGGCCTCGAGCGATTCGATAGCGCTCTTAAACTCCGATTTCAATTCCGTCTTCAGCTCTTCAGCGCGTGTTTCGCACGCCTGGCGCACATGATAGGCAGCCGTTTCCGCCGCTTCCTGCTTCTCGTTGCACCGCTTCTTCTCCTGGTAGACCGCGATCAGACAAACGGCCGCAATCGCAATCGCGCCGCCGGCAAGAAGAAAATTTAAATCCATCGTCATGGACGACCTCCAATTCTGTTCTGTGCTTCCCTTATTCCGGACCTGAGCCGGTCTTCCCTGCTCGCAAGGTGCGTAATACGGACGCCATAATTCCCATCCACCACCACCACTTCGCCGCGCGCAATCACGCAGTCGTTCACAATCACATCCACCGGCTCGGAAACCATCCGGTCCAGTTCCACGATCGACCCCGTATTCAGCTTCAGGACCTCGCGAATCTGCAACGTCTTTCTTCCGAACGAAACGCTGACGGGCAGCGCCACATCCAGCAGGAGATCGAAAGTTTTCGATACCGTCGTGTTGCTCGGCGTGGGCTGTGCGTCGGGCGTGCCGGTCGGCTCATAAAGCGCCGCCACATCAGGCGACCACGCCACGCGCAGTCGGAAGACTTCGCCATCCTGATTGCCGATTCCAAACGTGGTCCATTCGATGGATTCGGGCGGCGCGGCCTGCTCTTTGCCACTCTCCGCCGTCACCTCGCGGCCGATATCGGCGGTGATTCCCGAGGCGACGCCCGCGATCGCCTGGCCACAGATCTCAATCCAGGTCGAGCGGCATTCGTCCTCGCCGACCTCCTCGATGCCCGCGGCCTCGAGCGTGACCCGCCCCGCCATATTCCAAAGCTCGCGCGGCGCCACGAACCACAGTTCGGCGGTTGGGGACGCGGAAAGCGCTTGACGCCACACAATCGAATTCGCGAACGAATCGGGTGCGTCCTTCCGATCCGGAGTAATCGAAAACTGGCGGCCGGTCATGCTCTCGAGAGCTTTGCCGAGCCCCTGTTCAATATGCTGCGCCAGGCGCGAAGCCGGATCCATCATCATGCCGCCACCCCCGGCCATCTGCGCGCGATCGCCGTGCGCAATCGCAGAATCGCCTGCGATTTGATTTGCGAAACACGCGAAAGGTGAATTCCCATAACTTCCGCAATTTCACGCAACGTCAGCTCTTCGAAGAAGTACAGGCTGAGTACTGTGCGCTCCGGCCCGGGAATGCGATCGATGGCGGACGCGATCAGCTTTTCCAGCTCAGTCCGTTCGAGCGTAACCTCCGGCGATTCTTGATTCGAGACTGCGTACTGCAGGAGCGTAGGCGAATCCTGCTCGTTGCGCGCATATTGCAGTTCGCCGATGTCGAGCGCCGCCACCTGATTGAGCTTGTCGCGATACTCCTCAACCGGAATTCCGAGTTGGGCGGCGATGTCCGATTCCTCGGGAGCGCGCCCCAGCGCTTGCTCCGCCCGCGTTACCGCCGCTTCGAGTTCGCGCGCGAGCTTCCGCTTCATGCGCGGGGCCCAATCGCCCTCCCGAAGGCTGTCGAGAATCGCGCCGCGAATGCGGAACTCGGCATAAGTGCGCAGTTTTACCCCCTGCGCCGCGTCGAAGTTGTCGATCGCCTGAATCAGGCCGATCACGCCTGCGGACAGCAGGTCATCGAACGCGACGGACGAGGGAACGCGTTCGTGAATTTTTCGCGCGATCAGGCGCACCTGTGGCAAGTGCTCCATGATCAGACGCTCGCGTTCAGCCTCCGTCATTTCATCGACCGGAATGTAATAGGCGAGCGCAGCCACGCTTCACACTCAGGCTGCCACTGCCGCGAAACGGGAAACGGGTCGCACACCCTCGCGAGCCGCCGCCAGAAGCTTCCTGCTGTCCGCTTCCTCGATATCCTCCGGAATGCGCTGGCCGTTCGCGACGAATGTCGCTGCAATTCCGCTGCGCACCAGAGTGTCCACCGCTGCGGCCGTGCTCATCGCTTCATCCAGACCGGTGAACAGAAGCCGGTCCGGCGAGATGGCCTTAAACCGCGAAATCACGTGGTTCATATCGGCCGAAGTGGAATCGGCCCGTAATACCAAATGCTTTTCGATATCGGACCGGCGGCTGAAGAAGTTCGTAAATTCGGTGTACTCTGCCCGATCGGCAGGGGAGAGCCCTGGCGTATCGATCAGGCACAGCCCTCGCCACGCCTCTCCGGAAAGCGCAAGCAGCAGGCTTTCGAGTGATTCGTATGCTTCCCACGGCGCGCCGAGGATGGCTGCGTAGCGGGCCATCTGCTCCTGCTGCCCCACGGCATGCGCGCCGGCGGTATAGATACGAACCGGCGTCTGCTTCGCGAGACCATAGCGCAGCGCGATCTTCACCAGCGATGTGGTTTTACCGCGCCCGGCAGGTCCCACGAACGCGAGCGTACGGGATTCGCCCGGCTTCATTTCCCGAAACGGCGCAATCGGGATCTGCGGCGCAGCCACGGGCGCGATTGGCGTAACGGACGGAGCCGGAGCCGTGAACGGAAGCTCGGCCGGCGCGGCGCCGCGCTGGATTGCCATTCGCAACGCGGTCAACTGCTCGCGAATGTCTTCGAGCTCGGTTTTGGATTTCCCGGTGGGCTCGGCCGGCGTACGGTCAAACGCGAACGTCACTTCGAGCTTTCCGAACTGGCGCGCGTGCTCAGGCGTGGGACGTGAGGTCACCAGCATCGCCTCCGGGCCGAGTTCCTGACGGGCGACTTCCAGAGCCGCCGGAACGCTGTTTGCGAAATAAGTTTTGGTCTGCATATTACTGAATCACTCCCAATGAAATGACTTTGATTCCCGCGGGAATCTCGTTGTGCGAGAGGAAAAAGAGGTTCGGCATTGTAGATTCCACAGCCTGCCGCAGAAAATAACGGCCAACCGAACTGCTGATCACCGCTACCGGCGACTCGAGCCTCGTGCCCACGCCCCGGCTGAACCGATCGAGGAGATCCCGCAGCGAATTCGGCGCAATCGCGAACGTGCTGTTCGATTCTCCGTGTTCGACTCCGCTTTCGACAAACCGCTCTACCTGCGGATCGAGAAAGAACGCCGGCAATTCGCCGTTTACGTTCAGATAAGGCTTTACAACTACGCGGCGAATGGACTGCCGCACAAAATCGGTAAGCAGAATCGGATTCCGTGAGGCCGGCGCGGCTTCGCCCAGAGCTTCCAGAATGGAGACCGCATCCCGAATGGAGACGCGCTCGCGCAGCAGGTTTTGAAACACGCGCTGCACTGTGGCGAGCGGCAGCAGCTTCGGAACCAGGTCTTCCACTACCTTCGCGTTGTCCACGGCGACGCGATCCAGAACCTTCTTCGCTTCCTGGCGCGAGAACAGCTCGTGCGAATAACGTTTGATCAGCTCCGCCAGATGCGTACTCATGATGCTGAGCGGGTCGATCACGGTGTAGCCCATCGAACGCGTCTTTTCCGCCTGGCCCGACGGGATCCACCAGGCAGGCACTCCGAAGGCGGGGTCTTTGGTAGCGCGCCCTTCAGGCGGCGGGTCGGCCGGGCCCACCGCGATCGCCAGCTCGCAGCCATTCGGCAGCTCGAAGCGCGAAATCTCGACACCTTTGAGGTTGATGATGTACTCTCGCGCGCGCAGCGACAGGTTGTCGGTCACGCGCACGGAGGGAATAATGAATCCCAGCTCGCTCGCGAGCTGTTTGCGAATGCCGGCGATCCGTTTCAGCAGCGGAGAGTTGGAGCCATCGGCGATGAATGAAATCAGGCTCACGCCCACTTCGATCGAAAGCGGCTCCACGCGCAGCAGATCTTCGAGGGTTTCCTTTTGCGCTTTGGGCGCGGCGGCCGCAGCCTGCGCCGGCTTCTGCAGGGACTTCTTTCGCATGCGCCAGCCGATGGTACCCAGCCCGGAGCCCAGCAGAAGGAAAGGAATTTTGGGCAGACCCGGGAACATCGCGAGCGCAATCAGGACGCCGCTCGCCAGCAGCATCGGCTGCGAGGATCCGAAGATCTGCTTCTGAATTTCGACGCCGATGCGATTCTCGGAGCTTGCGCGCGTGATGATCATACCGCCCGAAATCGAAATCATCAGGGCGGGAATAACGGTTACCAGACCATCGCCGATCGTCAGCACCGTGTACGTCTGAATCGCCTTGCCGATATCCAGCCCGTGCTGCAGGATGCCGATCAGCAGGCCGGCGACGATATTGATTCCGGTAATGAGCACGCCCGCCACGGCGTCGCGCTGCGTGAAGCGGCTCGCGCCGTCCATGGCGCCGAAGAATTCGGCTTCGCTCGAAAGCTGTTTGCGGCGGCGGCGGGCTTCAGCCTCGTCGATGAGTCCGGCGTTCAGATCGGAATCGATCGACATCTGTTTGCCGGGAAGCGCGTCCAGCGTGAATCGCGCCGTTACTTCCGAAATGCGAACCGCGCCATGGTTGATGACGACGTACTGAATCGCAATCAGCACCAGAAAGATCACGGCGCCGATGATGTAGTTACCACCGACCACGAAGTTTCCGAAGGCCTGGATCACGTCTCCGGCCGCCGAGGTGCCGGTCTGGCCGTTGAGCAGGATCAGCCGCGAGGAAGAGACGTTCAGCGCCAGACGGAAGAGGGTCAACATCAGCAGAGTCGTCGGAAAGACATTGAACTCTACCGGCTTGGTGATGTACATGGCCACCATCAGGACCATGACGGACATCATGATGTCGCATACCAGCAGCAGATCGAGCAGGAAGCTCGGAATTGGCGCTATCAGGGCGATGATGATGGCGAGGATCGCCGCCGGTACAGCGAATTCGCTGAGCAGCTCGATCGGTATCTTCGCGCGGAGCGGCCGCGCCTGTGCTGCCGCCGGTGTCATCGTTTCGCGTTCCCCATCAATCGGAAGATGTAAGCGAGAATTTCTGCTACTGCCCGGTAGAGATGGGCCGGAATTTCCTGCCCGACGTCCACCGATTTGTACAGTGCCTGGGCCAGGGGCGGATTCTCAATAATCGGGATCTGATTTTCGATCGCCTTCTTGCGGATCCTGGCCGCCAGATAGTTCTTGCCTTTCGCCACCACCCGGGGCGCCGCCATCGCGCCCTGCTCGTATTTCAGGGCGACGGCATAGTGCGTCGGGTTCACAATAATCGCCGTCGCGTTCGGCACTTCCCGCATCATGTTGCGGCGCGCCAGATCGCGCTGCATGCGCCGGATCTTCCCCTTTACGTGCGGGTTGCCGTCAGTCTCCTTCGCCTCGTCCCGAATCTCCTGCTTCGTCATGCCCAGCCGGTTCATGTAGCGGGAGCGCTGCTTCATCATCATCACCGCGCCGAGAATTACCAGAACGAAGGAAGCTTTTCGCAGACCATCGCGAATCAAAATCCCCGTGGTGGCGGCGGACGCTGAAATCGGCATCATCCCGAGACGCATAATCTCGGGCATACGGTCGCGAATGAGCGACCACGTCAGCCAGAACATCACCGGAATCATGACCAGCGCCTGGAGAAAATTCGTGATGTTGTTGAACGGCATCTCTTTCAATCGCGAAGCCGGGTTCAGCCGGTTCAGATTCGGCGTGAGGCGCGCGAGGCTGAAGCCGAAGTTCGTCGAGACAAGCTGGAACAGGATGGTGATCGCAAGCAGCGCTGCCCCAAGGCCGGCGAGAGGACGCAGCGTGGCTGCTGAGAGCCGGTTGAAGACGGCCAGCAGGTCCGGCGGAGTCAGGTCGCGCGCAAACGCCTGGCGCAACCCAAGCCGAAACGCGCCCTGGGCGCCTTCAAACCATTTGGGGAAATACATTCCGCCCAGTGTGATGGCCGCGCAGAACTGCACGGCAGCAACGAACTCGCGGGCAGCCGGAAAATCGCCCTGTTCGCGCGCCTTTTGGACGCGCCGCTGAGTAGGTTTCTCTTTCCCCTCAGCCACCGGCGCCCCCCTCAGCCATGCGCGGCGCTCCGGAACAGGCTTTCGATCAGCCGGATCGAAGAGCCCATCAGGGATTCGAAGACCGGTGGGTAGAAGGTTACGGTCGCGGCCAGCAGAGCGAGCCCGGCGCCCAGCTTGAGCGGCATCGTCAGACTCAGCAGTTGCACATGCGCCTGCACGCGCCCCAGCACCGCGAGCACAAAGTCCGCAAGCATCACCAGGGCGATTACAGGCGTCGCAAGACGCAGTCCCGTGGAAAGGATCGTCGCAGAAAAGTCGATGAACGGTTTGGCCCAGGCCTGATGGATCGAAAAGGATTCGGGCGGGCACAGCCGCAGACTATCGGCCAGCGCTCGCACAAACATGCGGTCTGCTCCGGAAACGAAGAACAGAAGCCCGGTCGTAAGCTGGGCGATCGTAAGCAGGACCGTGGAATCAGCGCCGCTGTTGGGGTCAATCGTCGAAGCGAACGTAAGCCCAAGCTGCAGGCTGATGAATTGCGCGGCCGCGACGAAGACTTCCATGGCAATCGCGAACGCAAGTCCGATCGCGAGGCCCAGCGCGGCTTCGGAAGCGAGCCCGCTGACAATGCGCCCAGGCGTAACGGTTTCCGCTACGGGGCCCTTCCATTCCGGCCACAGAATGATAGTGAACGCCAGCGAAAGCACGATCTTCGCCGCATCCGGCACGCCTTTGAGCGCAGTCAGCGGCAGAAACGCGATGACGCAGGAGATGCGCGCCAGCGTAAACAGGAAACCGAGCAGAGTGGCGAATGTGAACAGCGCGTCAGCGCGCATAGCTGCTCAGGTTTCCCATGATGGAAATCGCGTAGTCCATGCTCTTGTGGATCATCCACGGCATCAGCATCAGACATCCCGCCAAAAACGCGATCAGACGCGGAATCGAGTTGAAACCACTGTCCTGAATGGAAGTGATTACCTGAATCAGGCTGACCACGATTCCAGTGGCGAAACCGATGGCAAGCAGCGGCGCCGCAATCCAGAAGGCCGCCATGAACATATGGCCAATAATGTGGGCTACGGCGTCGGGCGTCACGAATAGAAGCCTTTCATCAGCGATCCGATGCAAAGGTTCCAGCCATCCACCAGCACAAACAGCAGAATCTTGAAGGGAGCTGAGACCATGGCGGGCGGCAATTGCACCATGCCGATCGAAAGCGTTACCGAAGCGACCACAATATCGATCAGCAGAAACGGCAGAAACAGCACCGCGCCGATCTGAAATCCCGCGCGCATCTCCGAAAGGATGTAAGCGGGCGCGAGTACCTGCAGATCAAGATCGGCGGCATTTCGCGGCGGCGCAGCATGCGTAATGTCCAGGAACAGCTTTACGTCTTTTTCCCGGACAAATTTGCTCAGATACTGCTTCAGAGGCTTCGAGCCGGCGTCCCATGCCTGTGCGGCGCTGATCTCCCCACGGTCCATCGGCGCCCATGCGTCCTTGTAGATCTGCATGCTTAACGGCTGAATCATGACGAGCGTCAGAAATAACGCCAGCCCCGTCAGCACCTGGTTCGAAGGCGCGGACTGAGTTCCCAGCGCCTGCCGCAGAAAATGCAGAACGATGGAGATGCGCAGAAACGGCGTGATCGACATGACGATCGCCGGTAGCAGCGTCAGCGCTGTCATCAGCAGGACGATCTGCATCGGCGTGCTGAGCGAATTCACGTTTTTCGGCAGAAGCGGGGGCGCCGATCCCGCGACAAGAGCGAGAGGCGCAATCACAGCTCGCCTCCTGTCCCGCCTCTGTCCACACTGCGTGGATAAGATTCAAGCAACTGGCAGGAAGAGGGCGAAGTGCCGATCAGTAGCTGACGCTCGCCCACTCGCACCAGGTGAACGCAATGTTGCGGGCCCAGAGCTACGCGCTCCAGAACTTCGAGCTTGCGTTGTCCGGAGCCGGACAGGCGACCTGAAATCGCCCCGGTGAATCGGCCGGAGATCTGCCCCGGCAGCTGGAATGTCGCCGCGCCCCGCTTCTTCAGAAGAAGCAGAGCGGCGGCGAGCAGTCCGAGTACAAGTACGATGGCCGCCAGAGGTTGAAGGAGATCCATCTTTAACGCTCGTTGTTAAAGTCCGTAATACGTACGCCCATCACGTTTTCGATGATCACAATCTCGCCCGATGCGGCAAGCTTCTTGCCGATGAAGACATCGATGTTGTCGCCCGCCGAGCGCCGCATCTCGATGATGCTGCCCTCTTCGAGCGCGAGAACCTCGGAAAGCTTCATCCACCGGCGGTCGAGCTGAATCTCGACGTCAATGGGCACGAGCGCGACGTGTGCGATCTCCTCCTGCGGGGTCATGGCTCAGTTAGCGGTCCAGAGTTAGCGTTGGATCAGATTGACCGTGGTCTGAATGAGCTCGTCTTCGGTCGTGAGCGATTTCGAGTTCGCCTGATACCCACGCTCGTAAGTGAGCATGTTCGTGAACTCGGTCGCGATGTCGACGTTGCTCGATTCGAGCGCCTCGCCCGTGATCTGTCCGCGCGAGCCCGTGCCCGGCGTGCCAATCGAAGGAGTGGCGGTTTGGGTGGTGACGCCGAACGTGTTGTTCCCCAGATCCTGAAGCGAATCCGGATTCAGAACCGAGGCGAGCGCAAGCTGGCCGATCTGGACGGTATTGCCGTTCGAATAGGAGGCCATGATCGAGCCACCCTGGCCGATATTGACGCTGGTGAGCTGTCCCGCCGCTGCGCCGTCCTGCGTGCTCGCAAGATTGGCGGACTGCTGATCGAACTGGCTGACCAGCGGATTCGCGCTGGCATCGTACAGGTTCCAGGTCAGCGCCAGGTCCGCGGCGCCGTCGGAGAGGCCGGTGATCGGAATGGAAATCGCGCCTGTCGTAACGTCCGGCGAACTCAGCACGCCGTTCGGTCCGAATTGCAGCGTACCGTTGGCCACTGTCGTGGTGGTTCCCGTGCCGCCCGCAATATCCACGGAAGGGATCGTAACCGCGTAGTCCCAGGTGTTCGTCGCGGTCTTGGTGTATGTGACCGTCAACTGGTGCGGATTGCCCTGCGAATCGTAAACCTGCATCGGCGAGGTGAAGGTTCCGGCGGTCGACCCCACGGTCGCGCTGGCATCGAGATTGGCAGTGACCTCAAAGTTTGCGGTCGGAATCGACTGTTGAATGCCGGCCGTCGGCACCACAATCGAGGCGATCGGACCCGTCGTGTTCACGCTGCCGTTGATCTGGTTCCATCCCTGGACGAAGTCGCCATTTTGCGTAATCAGGTGACCCTGCGAATCCAGCTTGAAATTTCCACCTCGGGTAAATACCGATTGGCCCCCCGGCGTGTTCAGCACGAAGAATCCGTTCCCGTTAACCGCCGCATCATACGGCTGGTTAGTGGTGGCGATCGAGCCCTGAGAGAAGTTCCGCGACGTCTGGCTTACGACCGACCCGCCGATCACCGTCGAGCTCTGCGCGCCGGAGAGACTCGAATTCACCAGATCGTTGAACGAGATCGAGTTGTTCTTGTATCCGTAGGTATTGAGGTTCGCCAGATTGCCGCTCACCCCGCCGATGGCGTTGGCGTTGGCCGTCAGGCCCGATAGTGCGTTTGCAAAAGCTGCGCCCATTGATTATTTTCCTGAAGTTGAATTAGTGCTGCCTGAATTCGAACCGTCAGAGCCGGTTCCGGGTACGTCCGTCACCATGCTCGTCGTGTCTTTGTGAATGCCGATCAACTGTTCGAGCTGGCTGTAAGAAGTCAGCTGAGAAACGAACTGGTTGCTGTCGGTGGGATTCATCGGATCCTGGTTTTGAAGCTGCGAGACCAGCAGCTTGAGAAACGTCTCCTCATTGGCCAGAGGGTTCGACGCGCTTGTCGCCGTCGGATCGGTCTGGTTATTGGCGCCGTTCGTCTGGCCAACGCCCCCTACTGCGCTCATAAAGCCTCCTGATTGTTTTGCCGCATCATGCCGCTGAAATCGTTGTCCGCGTCTTTCGGACTGCGCCGCTGCTGCCGCTGCTGCTGGTCTGCGTCGCGCTGTTGTTGCTGTTGCTGCCGGTCGTCCCGGCCCGAAGCCCATGCATCGGCGTTGTATCCGGCATGGTTGAGGGCTCCGGCAAGATCCTGGACGCCATCGCGCAGCCGGCCGCTGAGCGCGGCGTCGGTGGAATGAAGAGAGATATGTACATCGCCGCCGCGTTCGGAAAGGCGAACGCGCACTTCGCGCGCCCCATCCGGAGTGAACTCGAGCGACATGGAGCGCAGCGGCTGCTGTTGGGGCTTTCCTGCCTCCGCAAGGTCCTCGGTGCGCCCGGAAGGTGTCGGGGCCGGCGGGGCGTCGGCTTTCGCCTGAGGCGCAGTCTGGCTGGTTTGAACCGGCGTGTGGGCCGCTGCAGGAACCGGTACGTTTGATCCGGCTCCGTGCGAAGGCGTAACTGCTGTCGCATCCGGAACTGACGGGGCATGAGATCCCACGGGGGCAGAAATCGAATGTTGCCCGGCGTAATGCGCTGCTGCCTTCGTGTTCGAGTTATCCTCGCTCGCCGCGTCGGAATCATCGTAAGCGTCGTCCGATGCCTGGTTGCTGTTCTGGTTTGCCGTGTGTTCGCTGGAAGCCCGCTCCCCGTTCGTGTGGCGTGTCGCGCCAGTCTGGCCGCCGGGCGCGGGCAGGTTCGGACTTACTGAAGATGCGCTGTCTCGGGATGCCTTCACCGGCGACTCGGGCGCCAATCCATTGCGCGAGGTCACATTCGGCGAAGGCACATTCGTCAAAGGCAGAGCCGCCGAAGGCACGGTCGCCGGCGCGTCCTTCGCGAAACGCGTATGCGGGGCGGACGCGTCGAACCCGGAGTTATTTCGCCCGGACTGATTCAGCAACGACGGATTCAGCAACGACGGATTCAGCAAAGAGGTATTCAGCGCACCATCCTGGCCGTTCATCCGGATGCGCACTTCAACAGCGGCATGCGGAGTGGCGGATAGTTTTGGATCCTGGTCGACCGGCGCAGATGAAACTGTATGCCCTTTGCCAGCGTCCGCTCCGCTCGAATTGGAGGTCATTACCGGCCGAGAAACCGGGATGGTAACCACAGGCGCGGTAACCAGCGCGGGCCTGGCCGCCGGTTGTGAAGCTTCGGTCTTCGATTGCGGATCCGCTGCGCTCTTGTGCCTGCCGCGAACCGAAGAGGAGATCGGATTCCCGGCATTTCCGGCTGTCTGCGTAGCACTGGAATCAGGCGTTGAAGCATCTTCCGACGTGAGACTGGCCACGAATTTCTGCTGCTGCAGTTCCGCTGGCGAAATGTTGCCGGTGCCGGTGCCCTCGGTTGCCGGCACGGGCGCAGGAATAACAACCGGCGGAACAGGCGTGGCCTCTGCGGTATCTGTTGACTGGTTCGATTCCGCTTTTGCGGGTTGCTGAGGGCCTTCCGCCTTTTGTGCATCGGCGTAGTTTGCGGCGTTGAGCCGCGTCCGCTGCGCCGGACCTGCCGTCTTCGCGCTTGCTATTGCCCCGCTGGCCTGCAATGTCTTTGCGGGCGCCTCCGCCTGCGCCGCTGTTTGCGGATCGGCGCCATCCGTTGCACGTTTCTGCGTTTCGGTTTGCGCCGCGATCTGCTTCCATATAAGTTGTCCCGGCGTCGCGATCGCAGAAGCCGGCTCGGAGGCGCTGCTTCCGGGCAGAGCTGCCTGCGGCGCTGTGTTGCCGCCAGCTTTGCCGTCCGTTATCATCTGCTGCGCAGGACCGCTCTGATCTGTAGCTTTCGCAGCCGGCGCTTCCGCGGCGATCTCCGACAGCACACTTCCGAACGATGATGTGCCCGTCGTCTGACCGGATGCCGCGGCCACCGCATTCGAGGAAGGCGCAACGGCCGGAGCATCGGGAAGAGCCGGCGCGGGCATTACGGCCTGAACGGTCACGGCTACACAAAATGGCAACCGCGTAGCCAAATGCGTCCGGTTGAAACGGAACGCCTTATCGCGCCGCGGATGCTCTCCCGGCGGCCGTTTCCTGGCGAAGCGGCAAAATTATGCCGCTCGCGCACTTCCTGCTTAACGGTCTTATCGTCAGCCGCGCGTCTGTTTTGAGAAATTTATCGACAAATTTTTCTTTGGCTACGAGTCTGCTTTATCTCCGCCGGGAAACCATGGACGGAATTTCCATTTCTGCCGCAAGCGGCATGCAGGCGCGCATGCAATCGCTCGAAATGCTCGCGAACAACCTGGCCAACGTCGAAACAGGAGGTTTCAAGGCCGATCGCGAGTTCTACAGCCTCTTCACCAGCCAGGATGCGTCGGCCGATCCGGCAACCGGCGACGTGACTACCCTGCCCGTCATCGAGACGCAGTGGACCGATCTTGCGCAGGGCGAGGTGAAGGTCACCGGTAATCCCCTGGACTTCGCCATTCAGGGCGATGGCCTGTTCGCGGTTCAGACCGCGCGCGGCGTTCGCTACACTCGCAACGGTTCGTTTCGCGTGTCGCCGGATGGCGTGCTGGTCGCGGCTGACGGGAGCCCGATTCGGGCCCGCAGCGGTGGGCAGATCGCGCTCCAGCCGAATCTTCCCATCGAGGTGTTGGACGACGGTACAGTTCAGCAGGCAGGCGAAGCCGCCGGGCAGATTGAGACCGCCTCCTTTGATCCCGGAATGCTCGTGCGCGATGGCTCGAATTTCTTCAGCTCCGCCCAGGGAGCAAAGCCGAAAATCGCCTCGGGAGCGGTCCTGCAGGGCAAGCTGGAATCCTCGAACGTCACGCCCTCGAGTTCCGCTGTCCGGCTGGTTTCCATCATGCGCCAGTTCGAAATGCTGCAGAAGGCCATGAGCATTGGCAACGATCTGAACCGCGCCGCCATCGAGCAGGTTGCCAGGGTTGGTTCATAGCAACGCCGGTTCATAGGCGCCATTACCCAAATATCGGAGGAATCGAATGATCAGAGCTCTTTACAGCGCCGCCAGTGGCATGGAAGCGCAGCAGACGAATATCGACAACATCGCCAACAATCTGGCCAACGCCAATACCGCGGGGTATAAGGCCCGCCGCGCGCAGTTTCAGGACCTTCTGTACCAGAACATGATCACGCCGGGAACGTCGTCCGGGCAGGCTACTGTGGTTCCCACCGGACTTCAGCTCGGCCTCGGCACGCGCGCGGCATCGAATGAAATCATTTTTCAGCAGGGTAACTTCCTCACCACCGGCAATCAGCTGGATCTCTCGATCCAGGGCCACGGCTTCTTTCAGATCAAGCAGGCCTCCGGTCTAATCGCGTATACGCGGAGCGGCGCCTTCCAACTCGATCAGACCGGCAGCCTCGTGACCTCCAATGGCGACCAGTTAATCCCGCAGATCACGATTCCCGCAGCCGCTCAGGCCGTCACGATCGCCGCCGACGGCACCGTCACCTACACACTTCCCGGACAGACGCAGGCGCAGACCGCCGGCCAGATCACACTCGCGAACTTTCAGAATCCCGCCGGTCTGAATTCCATCGGCAACAACCTGTACCTGACGACCACGGCTTCTGGCGACCCGAGCGTCGGACCTCCCGGAGGTAACGAAGGCATGGGCACGCTGCTGCAGGGCTACCTCGAGCAATCGAACGTGAGCGTCGTCGACGAGTTCATCAACCTGATCACCAGCCAGCGCGCCTACGAGGCCAATTCGAAGGTGGTGAAGGCGGCTGACGATATGTATTCGGAAGTCAACAACCTGCCTAAATAGCGATGACGTTTCGCCTGACCATCGTGGCAGTGCTGCTTGCAAGTGTCTGCGCCGCCGATTGCGTCCCGGTGACCACAAACCGGATCACCGGCCGCGATCTGGCGAAGGCGAATCCCGCCTTCGCGGCGATTCCCGCAACCTATATAGTGGGGATCGCCCCCGAGCCCGGGCAGCGGCGCACGATTTCCGTCGCCGAGCTCGAACGAATTGCGGCGGCGAATCGCATCCCGCGAGCCGCGTTCACAGAAGTCTGCTTCACGGTTCCCACCGCCAAACTCGTGGAAAAAGACGTGGTGGCGGCCATGCGGCAGGTACTATCGCCGGACGCCGAGGTTAAAATCGTCGAGGCGTCGAACGGCGACGTGCCCGTGGGATCGATCGAGTTCCCGCTGGTTTCGCTCCAACCCCCGGCGGCCGATGCCGGCGGGGTTCAGCTCTGGCGTGGGTTCGTTCGGTACGCCGAAACGCGCAAGGCTCCCATCTGGGCCCGAGTCAGCGTAGTCGAACATTTCAAAGCAGTTGTCGCGACCCGCGACCTCGCCCCGAACACGGCATTGGGTTCAATAATGGGTTCGTTTTTTCGAGTGGAGGAACGAACCGGTCCGCCGCCGCGCGAGAAAATCGCTACTACTCTGGCCGATGTGGCCGGCCGCCAGGTGACCCGCAGCATCAAAGCCGGCGATGTTATTCCGATAGCCGCCCTCACCGCGGCATGGGACGTCAGACGCGGCGATCCGATTCGCGTCGAGGTCAGAAGCGGCGAAGCCCACCTGTCCTTCGATGCCATCGCCGAGAGCCCGGCACGCGAAGGCGACATGGTTGAAATTCGCAATCCCGGTTCAGGCAGAATTTTTCGCGCCCGCCTCGAGCCGGGCGCGCGCGCCGTTATCGTGCTTTCCCCAACACCAAAACTATGAAGAAGCGAGTCGCAGTTGCACTACTCGCCGCAGCGGTTGCGCAGGCCGGCCTCATCCCCGGACTCGGCGGCAAAAAAGACAAACAACCGAAGCAGAGCGAGCAGTCGGCGCTCGACCAGTATCTGAAGTCAGTGCCGCCATCCCCGGCCGGCGCAGTGGATGCGCCGTCGCCTGGCGCGATCTGGTCGCCGGAAGCGCGATTGGCCGATCTCGGCCGGGATCTGCGGGCCAGCCAGGTCGATGATGTAGTCACCATTGTCGTGACCGAATCGATCAACGCGGTCGCGAGCGGCGCCAGCACCACCGAGCGCGCCTCGAGCGCAAATTCCTCGTTCGCTTCTTCCGCTCTCAGCAAGGCGGCCCCGGTCGCCAGTGCGCTGTCGAATCTTGCCACTCTCTCGGGTGACCAGAAGCTGAACGGCACGGGAACCACCTCTCGCGCCGCCACCTTTACCACCACGATAACGGCGCGCATCATCCGCGTGATGCCCGGCGGTCTGCTGCTGATCCAGGGCGACAAGAATATCCAGATCAACTCCGAAACTCAGGCCATCACCATCCGCGGTCTGGTGCGGACGGCCGATATCAATACCAACAACACGGTTGCCTCGACCCAGATTGGCGATCTCGAAGTGAAGTTGAACGGCAAGGGCGTAGTGGGCGACGCGGTTCGCCGTCCCAACGCGCTTTACCGAATCCTCCTCGGTGCTCTTCCTTTTTAAACATGCGTCTGCTCGCTTTATTTCTGGTTTTCCTCGCCGCCGTGCCTGAAGGCATGGCGGCCACTCGTTTAAAAGACCTGATTTCCATTGAAGGCGTTCGCGATAACCAGCTCGTCGGTTACGGCGTGGTCGTCGGCCTGGCGGGAACAGGCGATAAGCGCACTACTGTCTTCAGCGCCCAAAGCCTTGCGAACATGCTGCTGCGGATGGGAGTTTCGGTAAACCCCAACGCGATGCTGGTCGCCAACGTGGCCGCCGTGATGGTGACCGCGACACTGCCTCCTTTCGCGCAGCCCGGCTCGAAGCTGGACGTCACGGTCGGAGCAGTCGGTGACGCCACCAATCTGCAGGGTGGGCTGCTGGTGCTCACGTCGCTGCGCGGCGCGAACGGCCAGGTCTTCGCCGAGGCGCAGGGCCCGGTGGTGACAGGCGGCTTTAAAGCTGGCGGCGGCGGAAACAGTCAAACCGTAAATCACCCCACCGTTGGCCGCATTCCGGAAGGCGGAACGGTCGAACGCGGCGCTCCGTCGGTTGAACCGACCGGCCGCATGCGCTTGCAGCTTCGAAACGCCGATTTTACGAACTCAGCCCGCATCGCCGAGGTGATCAATCAGAAATTCGGCTCGCCATCGCTCATCGCGCAGGCCGAGAATGCCGGCGCAGTGGCGGTCGATATTCCGGCGAACTGGAAGAATCGCGTCACAGAATTCATTGCGGCCGTAGAAGACCTGAGGGTCGACGTCGATTCGGCGGCGAAGATCGTGGTGAACGAGCGGACGGGAACCATCGTCATGGGGAAGGACGTCCGGATTGCGCCGGTCGCGATTCTCCACGGCAACCTGTCGGTCGAGATCCAGACCACTTATCAGGTCTCCCAGCCGTTGCCGGGATCGATGGGAACAACCCAGGTGGTGCCGCAACAAAGCGTTGCCACCAATAGTCCGCCGGCGAAAAGCGTGGTTCTGCAGCAGGGAGCGACGGTGGATGAACTGGTTCGCGCGCTGACGGCGATCGGCTCGACGCCTCGCGACGTGATCGCAATTCTGCAAAATCTTCGTGCGGCCGGCGCTCTCGATGCCGAGCTGGAGGTGATCTGATGAACGTGAAAGCAATTCAGCCGGGCGCGGTTCGAGACCCGCAAGACTCAAAAGCTGCGCTGAACAGCAAAATAGACAAAGCCGCACACGATTTCGAGGCGTTGCTGGTTTCCGAGATGCTGAAGGCCTCACACAGCGAGGGCGGCGGCTGGCTGGGGACGGGCGACGACAGCTCGGGCGATACCGCTGTCGGGATGGGCGAAGAGCAACTGGCTCAGGCCCTTGCGAATGGCGGAGGGCTCGGCCTCGCGAAGATGATCGAGGCCGGCCTCTCCAAATCTTCTTAACCCGGGTTAGCCGTGAATTTCGATTCCTGACACGGAGCCGGCCGCCATTGCGACCTGCCAGGCCCTGGCCGGTTGAGCCGCCGGTTCCGGGGCGGGCTCGGCCTGCGTCCACGCCTCGGAAAGCGTGGTCATCAGTGCGAGCACTTCCGCGAGGGGCTCGTCTTTCTGCTCGAAATTGGCCGCAATCAGCCGCCGCTGCATGTAGCAATAAAGATCACGCAGGCGGCCGGCCATTTCCGGGGCTGCCTCCGGACGCAGCGAATTGGTGAGTTCCGCGAGCACGCCCCACGCCGTGTTGATAGCCTTCGCGCGCTCCGGAATTCGACCGGCGCGCAGGTGTTCCCGTGCCTGGCGCACGGAGAGAATTCCGTGCTGGTAAAGCATCCGGATCAGTTCAAGAGGATCTGCGTTGAGAATCTTTTGTTCGAAATAAGGATTCATCCTGAATCTCGCCTATAACCTGGTTTGCGCTGCCATCTGGAGCAGGTATTCGGACGGCCACTGATCGATCACTTCCTTCGTATCGGCGTCGAGGACGCGAACAACCGGTTTGTGCGTCGATTGATCGACGGCAAACGTAACCTCACGGTTATCGCCGAGGATGCCCGACTGGTTTACCGCGCTCGCGGCGCTTGCAACAGATCTGTTGAAAGCGGCCTGCTCGGCCGAAATACCCGGTTGATCCTGGCGCGAATCGTACGCGTTACCAGGCGAATTGGTCGCGATCGGACCCATAACTCACTCCAAAAGTCTTATCGGCCGGCTTTGGAGGTTTTCAGGCTTTTTTTAGGCAGCCCGGCAAATGGATATATCCTTTGGAAGCTCTAAAGTTCCCGCCTGCCCCCGCCGATAATATCCCCGGAGGAAATAAGAGTTACAAAATGACAGCCACCGCGCCTTTGGACGTTCTCATCGTCGATGACTCCGCCGCTATCCGAAAGATTCTCCAGCGGGTTCTTCGCCAGACCGACCTGCCGTTCGGCGAAATTCAGGAAGCCGGAGATGGAGCCGAAGCGGTCGATATCCTGAAAGACCGTTCATTTGGACTGATTCTTTCCGACATCAACATGCCCACGATGGACGGACTACAACTTCTCGCGCGAGTCAAGCAGATGGACCACCTGAAGAACGTGCCGGTCATAATGATTACGACCGAAGGCGGCCAGGGAAAAGTAATGGAAGCGGTTCAGCTCGGAGCGACCGGTTACGTGCGCAAGCCGTTCACGGCGGAGCAGATCAAGGAAAAACTGGCGGGGGTGCTGTAAGGCTGTAAGGGGGATGGGGCAGACCTCGCGGTCTGCCCCGGTTTTCTACCTAACGGCCGGGGACGCCCATCCAGTTCCGCGTCCACAGATCGGCCATCGTTATAAACAACAACAAAATCAGCCAGAACAGCCCGCTCAGGACAATCATCTTCGTGAGCCGCGTGCTGTAGTACACATGCATGAAGAAAAGCGCGACGAGCGAGGCCTTCATAATGGCGATCGCGAGCGCCACGAAAATGTTCCAGCGCCCAAGATCGACGGTCGAAACCAGCGCCGTGACCCAGGTGAGAATGATCAGCGCGATGAAGACCGTGAAATAGATCCACTTGGGAACGATATGCGATTCGTGGGCGGCCATTATGACAACCCCCGTCCCGACCGGTCAATTAAGTAGAACAGCGGGAACAGGAAGATCCAGATGATATCGACGAAGTGCCAGTAGAGGCCGAAGTTTTCTATCGGCGTATGCCACTCCGCGTTGAATCTGCCCTGCCGCGCCTGGAAAATCAGC
>Ga0068855_100003539_pt1 | contig 19098 bp, 19 predicted proteins | sample KBSCornC52_FD_66592 | JGI IMG/M metagenome (GOLD analysis project Ga0068855, IMG submission 66592) | Corn rhizosphere microbial communities from Kellogg Biological Station, Michigan, USA - KBS Corn C5-2 | ecosystem: Host-associated > Plants > Roots > Rhizosphere > Soil ...
CTCTTTCCCCGCCGCTGGTATCCGGCCGATCGCGGCAAAAACCAGAAGCCCGGCGACCCCCGCAATACCGGCGAATACCTCGATGGGTTCGGCAACAAAGTGACGGTCCACGCCGTATTCAACCCGGAACAGCGCCCGGGCGCCAGTGACGGCGTCAACGTCCGCGCCACCGGCTATTCGATCGTCGAGTTCGACCGCACGAACCAGACTTCCACGCTTACGAATTGGCCACGCTGGATTGACGCCTCAGCGCCCGGCGCAAAGCCCTGCCCCGGCTGGCCGATCCTCGTGAAGCAGGAGGAAAACGGGCTGCCGAATACAGGACTGAAACTCGCGCCCCTGACTAACCTCGCCAGGGGCTCGCTCATCGAGGTGCGTCGCACCAATCCCGACGAGCACGTCTATACGTACCGCGCGGTTGCATCCTCCTTCGCACCGCCCGTCTGGACGAAAGGCGAGTACCAGGTCATCGTCCGGGATCCGGCGGGTAAGGTGGCCAGGCGATCCACCCAGTCGGTTTGAAGGCGCCTTTCGTTTCGCGCCCGCTCTGAATCAGGATGAGCGCCCGCCCGCGATAGCGCCCAGCCAGACCGCAATAAAGCCTGCAATAACGCTCGAAACCGCGTACGCGAGCGCGATCCAGCCGGAACCATTTCTGGCGGCGAACAGCATTTCCCACTCAAAACTCGAGAAGGTTGTGTAGCCCCCGAGAAAGCCTACGACGAGCAGAAATCGGAGGTACGGATGCGGCGCGAATCTTTGCGTCAGGATCGTCATCAGCAGCCCGATGAAGAAACTGCCGGTCACATTGATGAGGAACGTGGCGAGAGGGAACCGTCCGCTGAAGTACTGATTGATGACCGTTCCTACATAGAGCCGCGATGCTCCGCCGGCGGCCGCGCCAATCATCACCATGACGTAATTCACGAGCAGCGGAAAACTCCCGGATCAGACTTCATCTGCGCCTTGCGTTGCCCACAAAAAAAGCTCCTACCATTGGCAGGAGCTATCATTCCCGCGATGTTCGGGACGGCTAACGGTGAGGCCCCATCACCGTGAAGATCCACGTTATCACACATGACGCCAGCAAACCTTAACGAGACATGGCCCCCGAAAACACCACCGCCACTCTGTTCTCCTTTGGCGGTATCAGCCCGGGATTACAATCACGTACGATCCGAACTGACGCAGTCTCGACGCGTTGATTCTCGAAAGGAGCGGCCCACTCATGTTGTCGCGCGGCCCCGCGAAAAAAGTCACCATTTACGTCAACGAAGACACGCGCCATCGTGGCGATGCGTTGTGGAGCGCGGTGCTGCATTTCCTTCGCACCAGGCACGTCGCTGGGGCCACTGTACTGCGGCCCATCGCGGGTTTCGGCTCTCATCAGGTGCTCCACTCCCTCGATCAGGAGGAACGTATGGAGCACATGCCTATACGAATCGAGTTCATCGATTCGGCCGAGCGTGTCGACGAACTCCTGCCTGTCCTCTACGACATGGTTGAGGACGGCATCATCGATGTTCAGGAGACCAACGTCATCAAAGCGGCGGTTAAAGGAAAAAAGCCCGAGTCGCGCATCCCACACGCCGAGATCAAAGGTCCCGCGAAACTGATCCGGATCTATCTCGGTGAGAGCGACAAAGTGAATAGCGATCCGCTGTTCGACGTCATTGTGAAAAAGCTGATGATGATGGAGGTTGCAGGCGCTACGGTGTATCGCGGAATCCTCGGCTATGGCGCGAAGCGCCATAAGCATCAGGAAGGCTTGTTCCTGTCGCGCGATCTCCCTGTTGTAATTTCCGTAGTTGAACTGCCGGAGCGAGTGGATGAGATTATCGGCGCGATCGCGCCCATGATGCAGGACGGGCTTATCGTGATCTCCGATGTGGAAGCTCACCGGTTTGTCCGCACTTTGCCAGGAAACACAAGTTCAAATGCTTCATCGACAACCAGCTAAGCTGATGCGGCTGCATCTCTCCGAGCATGATCGTTACGACGGGATGCCGCTTTACAAAGCTGTCGCGAACCTGTGCCAGGCGCTGGGCATAGCCGGCATTACCGTTTTTCGCGGCGCTGAAGGCTACGGTGAATCGGCCGAACTGCGCCAGCGTCGAATACTGACGCACGATCAGCCGATCGTCGTAACGATCGTCGACCGCGCCGAAAACATAAAGCGTCTGATGCCCGAGGTAGAAAAGATGATCGACACCGGCATGATCGCGATCTCGGATGTCGAAATCATTCGAATTGAGGGAAGCAAGGTCGCTGAATTGGAGGCCTAATGGTCCGTCACGCAGCCTTCGCTTGCGCTGCGCACCAGCCGGATATACTTCGCCAGCGCGCCGCGGCTTGCTTTGAGCGGTGGCGCAGTCCACTGCGCTTTGCGCGCTTTGAGTTCCCCTTCACTCACGTCGACCGAAATATCATTGGATGTCGCATCGATCGTAATCCGGTCGCCGTCCCGCACCAGCGCGATCGGTCCACCTTCCTGCGCTTCGGGAGTGATGTGCCCCACGAGAAAACCATGGGAGCCGCCTGAGAATCGGCCGTCCGTCAATAAAGCAACGTCCTTCCCGAGCCCCGCGCCCATAATGGCGGATGTCGGCGTGAGCATCTCGGGCATTCCGGGGCCTCCTTTCGGACCTTCGTAACGAATTACAATCACATCGCCCTTTTCGATCCGCTTCTGTTCGAGCGCGTGCAGCATGTCCTCTTCGGAGTTGAAGACCTTCGCGGGCCCGGAAAACCGGAGTCCCTCTTTGCCTGTGATTTTCGCGACGCCGCCTCCGGGCGCCAGATTGCCCCGTAGAATCTGGAGGTGACCGGTCGGCTTCAGCGGATTCGACAGCGGCCGCACGATCTCCTGGCCCGGTTTCAGGCCTGGCAGATCACGCAGATTCTCGCTCACGGTTTTCCCCGTTACCGTCCTGCAATCGCCATTCAGAAGACCGGCCTCGAGTAGCATCTTCATCACGGCCGGAACGCCACCCACACCCTGCAGGTCCTCCATGACGTATTTGCCGCTCGGCTTGAAATCGGCGAGCAGCGGAACGCGATTGCTTACGCGCTGAAAATCGTCAATCGTGAGCTTCACTTCCGCAGCATCGGCCATCGCGATCAGATGCAGGACCGCATTGGTCGACCCGCCGAGCGCGACTGCAATCGTCATTGCGTTCTCGAAAGCCTCGCGCGTCATGATGTCGCGCGGTTTCAGGTCCAGCTCGAGCAGATTCGCAATTGCCGCTCCGGCCCGAAAACACTCATCACGCTTTCGTGGATCTTCAGCAGGAGTCGACGCGCTGTAGGGCAGCGACATCCCGAGCGCCTCGATTGCTGACGCCATCGTGTTCGCCGTGTACATACCGCCACATGCGCCCGCGCCGGGGCAGGCATGCCGCACGATGGCCGCCCTCTCTCGCTCATCGACGTTTCCGGCAATGAACTCGCCGTAGCTCTGAAAAGCCGAAACCACGTCCAGAGTCTTTCCTTCGTAATGGCCTGCGCGAATTGTGCCGCCGTAGATCATCAGCGCCGGGCGATCCAGCCGCGCCATCGCGATCAGGCATCCGGGCATGTTCTTGTCGCAGCCGGGAATCGAGATGTTGGCGTCATACCACTGTGCGGCCATCACCGTCTCAATGGAATCGGCAATCAGGTCCCGCGATTGCAGCGAATAACTCATTCCGTCCGTGCCCATCGAAATGCCATCGCTCACGCCGATGGTGTTAAAACGCAATCCGGTCAGCCCCGCGGCTTCAACGCCCTCCTTCGCCTTGCCGGCGAGTTCCAGCAGATGCATATTGCACGGATTGCCTTCGAACCAGACGCTGGCGATCCCCACCTGCGGCTTGTTCATATCTTCCGGCTTCAGGCCGGTGGCGTAGAGCATGGCCTGCGAGGCGCCCTGCGACTTGCGTTGCGTGATGACGGAGCTGAATCGGTTCTTTGACATCGAACTACTGGTTTTATCAGGCGCGTTCCGGTCAGGCGTCTGCGTGTTCCCTCGCTTTCAAAGCCAGGCCGCGAACCACAGAGGTAAATTCGTTCTCCATCCGGATTCGTTCCGGGCCGAATCGCCGCTCGAAGATCCTTCGCACTGCCGGAACCAGCGATGAACCGCCAGTCAGGAACACAACGTCTACTTCACGTGGATTCACGCCCGAATCGCCCAACAGAGCATCGATTGAGGCTTCGAGCGCGTGGATCTCCGGTTCTATCCACCGCTCAAAACAGGAGCGAGTCGCTTCAGCGCCGATTTCGACCGCCCCATCGGAAAAATCAAATCGTGCGAACACCGCGGCCGAAAGATCCATCTTCGTCTTCTGTACCGACTGGTGAAGCGGGTAACCGAGATCCTCGTTAACGAGATGAATCAGCGCATCGATCTTTTCCGGCTCGACCGCCTGCGCCCGAATGCTGGCCAGCAGGTTGATCGTGTCTTTTGCCTTCAGGAAAGAGAGATGGTGCCAGTGTTCCAGTTTCCGGTAAATCCACGCCGGTATTGGCAGCAGCTTGTCCAAAGAACGCATCTCGCTGCCGGCTCCCAGCTTTGGCGAAACCAGATGCCTGATGATCTTCGCGTCGAATGCATCGCCCGCGACGCCCACGCCTGAATTTCCCAGCAGATCCTCCCCCGACCTTCCGCGCCGGCGTATGGACGGCCCGGCCCGCAGCAAAGAAAAATCGCTGGTACCTCCGCCGAAATCGCCGATCAGGACGACCTCGTCGCGCTCGAGATTCGATTCGTACCACGCAGCCGCTGCTACCGGTTCCATCTCAAACCGAACCTCTTCGAATCCCGCCAGCACGAAGGCCTCTCGCAGGCGGCCCAGCGCGAAATCGTTATCATCTTCCGATTCCGCGCCCACGAAGTGAACCGGACGTCCTGCCACGGCCGAAGTGATGCGGACGCCGAAATACTGTTCTGCCTTCTCCCTCAGATCTCGAATAATGCGGGCAATCAATTCCTCGATCGTCACGCGCCGCCCGAACACCTGCGTCGTTTGCAGCGTCCGGCTCGTCAGAAACGATTTCAGCGATTGAATCAGCCGGCCCGCCGTTTCCTTCTCCAGATACCGCTCGATGCCTGCCGGTCCCGTCCACGACGCCAGCTTATCCCGGCCCTGCTGGCGCAGGTGTTCCAGATAAAGAAGAGATCGATAAGATTCCGTGGTTGCAGCGCCGAAAGGAAACCGCGCCACCTCCACGTTGGGCCCCGCATTGACGCAGCAGGCGATGGAGCTGTTCGTCGTTCCGAAATCGATACCGATTGCTGCGCCTTTCATGCGGATCGTTCCTGTTAACCGGTCCTGATTGTCTCAGCAGACCTTAGGCGCTTCTCATGTCACATAATCAGAGCTGCCAATGAGTCGAAAACAGCTCTTGATCTGTTTCATTGCCCTTATTGTGAGTGCGGGCGTGCTCACTTCGCAGTCCGCGCGTGTTACCGCTGTTCAGGCAGGTAAGCTGTTCGATCCGGTCGCGGGCAAGATGCTGCCCAACCGGACCATCCTTATCGAGGGTGAGCGGATCATTGCGGAAGGTCCCGCCGGAGAGATTTCGATTCCGAACGGTGCGGCGGTCATCGATCTCAGCCAGGCCACCGTACTCCCCGGCCTGATCGACGGTCATGTTCATCTTACCGATGCGACCGGGGGACTGCAGCACCAGGTTCTGGTTGCGCTGCACAATGCAACCGAGAGTCTCAGGGCCGGATACACCACGCAAGTGGTCCAGGGATCGCATGGAGGCGGGTTCGCCGACGTCGAGCTGAAGCGTGCAATCGATCAGGGGCTGGTGCAGGGACCCCGGCTGCTTCCGGCCGGACCAATCCTTGCCATAACAGCGCCCGGCAACAACTTCTACCCGCTCGACTTCAAGCCATTCGAGGTCGAGATCGTCCGCGACGGTCCCGAGGCCTTACGCGCTGGGGTTCGCGAACTGGCGCACTATGGCGCGGATCACGTCAAAATTCACACCACCGGCCCGTTCTATTTCAAACGCGATGGCCAGATGGTTAACCAGGCGCTTCCGAGTCTCGAAGAACTGAGGGCGGTCGTCGATGAAGCGCACCGGCGCGGCATGTTCGTCGCGAGCCACACATACGGCGGCGACGGACTGAAGTGGGCAATCGAGGCCGGGGTCGATGACATCCAGCATGCTGTGGCAGCCAGCGACGAGGACATCCGCATGATCCTCCAAAAGCACCTTCCCATCACGTCGACCATCCTGGACCTGCGGCAGGATGAACCCGCGGACCTGATGCAGTGGGCGCCATACAGCCGCTACCGGCTCATGGAGCAGACCTGGAAGAAGATGCTCAAAGCCGGCGTGACATTGGGTTATGGCAGCGGAGCAACTCCGGTTTCAAACGGCCAGGGGCGCATCTTCAACAAAGCGTGTAACTGCTCTCACGGCGTGCAAAGCGAAATGTTTCCCATCTTCGTGCAATGGGGCGCTTCGCCACTCTATGCGTTGCGGATGGCGACGTCTGTAAACGCGCGCATCATCGGCTGGCAGGACAGAATAGGCAGCATCGAAAAGGGCAAGTTCGCCGATCTCATCGCGACGCCGGGCAATCCGCTGGAGGACATCACGGAAATGCAGCGTGTCAGGTTCGTGATGAAAGCCGGCGCGCTGATTCGAAATGATTTCGCTTCGCTGGGAAAGTGAACAACTTCATGTGGATGATAGACTCCGGCCTGTGAAGCAGGCCGCTTCGGCGAAGCCGGCCCCGCATCGCTGAGCGGCCAGAGTTCTTATCACGGCGGAAGCCACCGCGCCAGGTTTGAATTATCTGAGCTTGCGGCAGGATGGCGCAAACGGAGCGTTTGACAATGAAGAAATCGCTCGTCAGCTTGATCCCATTGGTTATGACCTTCTACGCCGTCGCGGCCAGAGCCGATGTCTTTATCCCCTTCACTGGTTCGGGATCGTCCACGGCAAACTGGTACCTCAATGATGGCTTTTTTGGGGTTCCCTCACCCGACATCAATTTCCAGGACATCGTTAGATGGCACAATCCCACCGGTGTCCCTTATGTCAATGAGTTCACCATCACCTTCACCGGGCTGCCGGCGGGCTTGACCATAGATCCTGCTTCGTTGGATACATTTGACTGCGCGAACTTGTCCGTCGTCTCCGGCGCCACATTCTGCAACCTGAATGGTGATCATCCCGAGTGGCCTGCTGTATTAAGCAACGGCAATGACACGATCACTTTCACTGCTCGACCGGGCTCGTCATTGATTGAAGATGACTTCTTTTTCTTCAGAATCTTTTTCACCGCCCCCGTGGACAGCGTAACTTTTACGGGCGGGTGGTCATCCCCTGTTCCCGAGCCGAGGTCGCTTTCGCTCATGGGGACGCTCCTCGGCCTGTATGCGATTGGCTTTTTGAGGACGCGCCGTCGACAAACGGTTGCCAGAGTGAGTTCGCAGACTGATTTCGCTTCGCAGGGAAAGTGAACGCAACTGAGGCCGCCGCTTTCACGGCGATGATAGACTCCGGCCATGAATTGGGCCGCTCCGGCGCGCGCGCAGGCGCGCTCGATGGTGGTATCGAAATATGGTATCGTCGCGTCTTCGCAGCCTCTTGCCTCTCAGGCCGGCGCGAGTATCCTGGAAGCGGGCGGAAACGCCGTCGATGCGGCAATCGCCGCCAACGCAGTCCTCGGAGTCACACAACCGTACGCCAACGGCATCGGCGGTGATCTCTTCGCGATCGTCTACGAGGCAGAGGCGGATCGACTTCATGGTCTGAACTCGAGCGGGTGGACGCCGAAAGCGCTCTCGATCGGGAAACTCCGAACAAAAAGTATCAATGCCATCGATCGAATCGGCGCGCACGCGGTTACTGTTCCCGGATGCGTGGCCGGCTGGAATGTGCTCAGAGAGCGCTTAGGGACGAAAACATTTTCGGAATTGCTGCAGCCGGCGATCTTCTATGCGCAGAACGGATTTCCCCTGCCGGAATGGGCATCTTTGGTATGGGTTAGCCAGCCGCTGATGAACCAGCCCGGTTATGCGGAAACGTATCTTCCTCATGGACAATATCCAGGCCTCGGCGATACCTTCGCGAATCCACGATTAGCCGAATCGCTAAAGCTGATCGCGACCCACGGCCGCGATGCTTTTTACTGCGGCGCGATCGCGGAAAACCTCGTCACGTTCCTGCGCGGCCAGGGCGGCGAGCATACGCTGCAGGATTTTGAGGAGTTCGAGCCCGAGTGGGTTGAGCCGATCTCGACCACCTATCGAGGCTGGCGCGTCTTCGAGTTGCCGCCAAACGGGCAGGGCATCGCCGCGCTTTCCATGTTGAACATCATGGAAAATTTTCCGTTGAAAGACTACGGGCACAATTCCGCGAATGCGCTGCACGTGATGATCGAGGCGAAGAAGCTGGCCTACGCGGATATGGCGCGTTACGTGGGCGACCCGCGATTCGGACCGGTACCCGTCGAGGAGATGCTCTCGAAGCATCTCGCGAAAGAGCGCGCATCGCTCATCGACATGAACAGCGCGCGTCGCGACGTGCTGCCCTCGAGCATCGAGCAGGAACTTGCAGCCCACGGACACGAAACGATTTATCTGTCAACCATCGATAAGAAGGGCAACATCGTCTCACTGATCCAGAGCAACTACGAAGGACATGGAACGGGCATGGTTGCGCCGGGGGCGGGATTCTCTTTGCACAATCGGGGCGCCGGATTCGATCTAACGCCTGGTCGGCCAAACTCCCTCGCAGGCAGAAAGCGTCCTTTGCACACCATCATTCCCGCGTTCATGCGCAAAGGTGATGTGACCATTGGGTTCGGCATCATGGGCGGCTGGAATCAGGCGCAGGCGCACGCGCAATTCGTCGCGAATCTGGTGGATTTCGAGCAAAATCCCCAACTCGCGCTCGAATCGCCGCGGTTCACGAAACAGACTTTCGATGGCGTTGATGTGCAGCTTGAATCCAGAGTGCCGGACGCGGTCCGGCAGGACCTCGCGCAGCGGGGTCACGTGGTCGAGCCGGCGGGCCCTTTCTCATTCGTGATGGGCAATGGCGAGGCGGTAATGCGGGATGCCCGCAGAGGCGTGAATTTCGGCGCAAGCGACCCGCGTACGGATGGAGCCGCTATTCCGGAGCAACCATCTACACAGGTCTGACATGATGTTCCTGATGTCTGAGCGAAATACACTGCCTGAACTGCTCTCCGGGGCGCCCGCCTCGGATACCGCAATTCTTCTCCCGGATCCCGGGATCCGGATCACGTACCAACAGTTGCGCGACCAGGTTGCCGAAATGGCGAACGCCCTGGCGAGTCTCGGAATTGGAAAGGGTGACCGCGTCGCAACCTCGCTTCCGAATGGATTGCCGTCCATCGTGAGTTTCCTTGCCGCGTCCGTGGTCGGCACAGCGGCGCCCCTGAATCCCGGATACCGCGAAGATGAGGTCAGTTTCTATCTGGAGGACACTGGGGCGAAAGTCCTCCTCTGTCCCCAGGATGCTGTTGCGGCGCGGAAGGCTGCCCAGTCCAGGGGCGTTCCTGTGTATTCGATCGAAATGGATTCGAACGGACGGCTTCGGATTGAGGGCGCGCCTCAGGCAAAAACCGCTTCGCCCCCGTCGCCGGACGATGTCGCTCTGGTGCTTCATACCAGCGGCAGCACCGGACGTCCCAAGCGCGTGCCAATCATGCACAAAAACATTGCGGCTTCCACGCGCAACATCATTGCGCATTATGCTTTGTCGCCCAAAGACGTATCGCTGTGCGTGATGCCGCTGTTCCACGTCCACGGACTCGTCGCCTCAACTCTTTCCACGCTTTCCTCTGGCGGCACGGTTGTGGTTCCTCAAAAGTTCAGCCCGCTTTCGTTCTGGCGCACGGTGCGGGATACGGGCGCAACCTGGTATTCGGCCGTACCCACCATCCACAACCTTCTTCTCGCTCGGGCAGGTGATGAGCGCCCCGCAGGCGCCGAGGGATTGCGCTTCATTCGTTCCTGCAGCGCGTCTCTTCCACCCGAGATGATGGAACGGATGGAGCGCGTATTCGGCGCTCCCGTCCTCGAGGCCTATGGAATGACCGAGGCGTCGCATCAGATGTGTTCCAATCCGCGGCCTCCTTCCGAACGGAAGCCCGGTTCCGTCGGACCTGGAACCGGCGTCCGTGTTGGCATCATGGACGATTCTGGGAATCTTCTGAATACCGGTGAGCGCGGCGAGGTTGTAATCCAGGGCCCGAACGTGGTTTCCGGATACGAAAATAACCCGGAAGCCAACGCAAAGTCCTTCACCAATGGATGGTTTCGGACCGGCGATCAGGGGGTTCTTGATCAGGACGGGTATCTCACTCTCACCGGGCGTATCAAGGAGCTGATCAATCGCGGCGGTGAAAAAATCGGCCCAAGGGAAATTGACGAGGTTCTTCTCACTCATCCGTTCGTGGCGGAGGCGGTGGCTTTCGGAGTGCCTCACCCCGCCTGGGGAGAAGAAGTGGCTGCGGCGATTGTCCTTAAAGAAGGATGCGATTCTTCGGCCGCGGAGACTTCGATTGCCGCGTTCTGCAAGGAACGCCTGGCCGACTTCAAGGTTCCGAAGAAGATCTACATCACAACCTCCATCCCCCGTACAGCAACGGGCAAAATCCAGCGCGGAGCCGTCGCAAAGGCCCTCGCCGAAGCTTAGGTAATGCGTATCCTGATCGCGGGGGCCGGGGCCATTGGCGGTTATATGGGGGCGCGGCTCGCGCGCGCGGGCGAAGACGTTACGTTATTCGCGCGCGGCGCTCACCTGAGCGCGATGCAGGAACGCGGCCTCCGTGTCGTCAGCGAGGAGGGCGATTTCGAAGTACGCCCGAAGCTGATCGGCAGCCTGCGAGATGCCGGATTCTTCGACGTCATCGTCGCAGGCGTGAAAGCCCACGGACTCACTTCTCTCGCCCCCGAGTTGAAGCCGCTCATCGGACCCGGGACCACGGTGGTCAGCACGCAGAACGGCATCCCCTGGTGGTACTGCAATCTGGAGAGCGTCGATCCAGGTGGAATCATAGCCGGTTCCATCGACCCGGCGCGCGTGGTCGGATCCATCGTCTATCTGGGGACGGAAATCGCTGAGCCGGGCGTCATCCGGCACATGGAAGGAAACCGCATCACCCTTGGCGAACCCGATGGAAGCCGGTCCGAACGATGCCGCGCCATCGCCGAAGCGCTGATTCGCGCGGGCCTCCGTTGCCCCGTCACGACGCGAATCCGCCAGGAAATCTGGGTCAAACTGCTCGGCAATGTTGCATTCAATCCTCTGAGCGCGCTCACCCGGGCGACGCTGGCGCAAATGGCGCGTGATCCCGGTGTCCGCGGCGTCGTGGTCAATATCATGACGGAGGTCGTCGCCGTGGCCAACCGGCTGGGTATCGAAATGCCGGTCTCCATAGACCAGAGAATTGCCGGGGCCGAAAAACTCGGCGATCACAAGACTTCCATGTTGCAGGACCTGGAAGCGGGAAAAGGGCTGGAGCTTGAGCCTGTTGCCGGCGCTGTTCTCGAGCTCGGCGCGCGGCTCGGCATCGACATGCCCCACACGCGCGCCGTTTATGCCTGCACGAAGCTGCTTGAAAAGGTCACAACCACTGCGGGGAGGTAAAAGTGAATCGCTGGGTCAGACTGGCCGCGGCCGTAGTCGCGATGATCATGATCGGCAACCTGCAATATGCATGGACGTTGTTTGTCCGGCCGATGATGACCGCGAATCACTGGAAGCTGTCCGAAACGCAATGGGGTTTCAGCGTCTTCATTGCAGTGATGACATGGTCGATGCCCCTGTCCGGCTGGCTGATCGATCGGCTGGGGCCGCGCGTCTTCATGTCTGTTGCCGGTGTGTTGTGCGGAGCGGGTTGGGCAGGCCTTGGACAAGTCCACAGCCACTCCGGATTCTATGCCCTCTACGCTGTCGCAGGACTTGGAAATGGATTCGTCTATTGCTGCTCGACCGCGCTTGGTCTCAAGTGGTTTCCCGATAAGCGCGGCGTAGCGTCCGGATTGATCGCCGCCGGGTATGGATCGGGAGCGGCTTTTTTCAACCCCATTTTCGGCGCGTTGCTTGGCTCCGTCGGATATCGAACCACGCTCCTCGATTCCGGCATCGTACTTGGCGTGGTCGTTGTGTGTGCGGGGCAATTCCTGCGGTATCCTCCGTTGGACTTCGTGCGCCCGGCTGCGTCGCGTCCGCAGCCGCGAATCCGCCAGCAGAAGGACGAATTCAATTCCGTGGAAATGCTGCGGACGCCGCACTTCTATCTGCTCTACGCCATGATGCTGATGGTTGCTATCGGCGGCCTGATGGCCACAGCCCAGGTTGCCCCTGTTGCCCACAATTTCAATGTGGGCGCCGCTACGCTGGCTGTGGTGCTCTCCCTGAATCCGCTCTGCAACGGCTTGAGCCGTTTCCTCTGGGGAATGGTTTCAGATTCACTCGGACGCGAACGAAGCATGGTGATTGCGTTTTTTCTGCAGTCGATCATTCTTGCCGGGGTGGCGAATCTCGGTCGGCGCGGCGACGTGTGGTTCGCCGTGGCCATGGCGCTGGTGTTTCTCACCTGGGGAGAACTCTATGTTCTGTTCCCGGCGGTGCTCACGGATATGTTCGGCGCGCGCAACGCAGCATCGAATTACAGCTTTCTCTACAGCACGAAGGGGGTCGCTTCGATTCTGGCGGGAGGTCTGGCGGCCGTGTTATTTGAAAAAACAGGAACGTGGAATTACGCGTTTTATGGCAGTTCCGTGCTTGCCTTCCTTTCAGCCCTGGGAGCGCTCGCGCTATTGCGGATGCCCCTGCCCCGGAAAGCGCCGGCGATGAGCGAAGGCGCGATCGAAAGAGACGCTGTGCCGCCGCGCACTCAAACTGCAACCAATCCATAATCCGCGCCTCGGCCGTTGTGAACCGATACGAAGATAGCCGACAGGTCCGACCTACGCCGCTGAGCAGTCCGTTATCATACTGAACGCCATTATTTGAGGGGGGTCCATGAGGTTGCTGATGGTTTTCATGCTGGACGCCCTGCAACTGCCGGGCGCCACGATTTATCTGAACGGTCCAGCGTCCGTGTATGAAGCCTGCCTGCAGGGAGCCACTCTGTCGGATGTCCAGAGTTCGACAATGCCGCCAACGGTTTCGCCCAGACCGTCCAGGCGAGCCTGACGGCGTTATAGTCCGATGTGTTCTTCTACTTCGAAACATCTCGGCCTGCCCTGCTTGTTGGGCCACCGACGAGCGGCTTCCAGACGTAACGGGGGAAACCGGCTCAGCGTATAGCGGTATCAACCTCCTGTTGGAAAGCACGCCCGCGCCGTACAGTCCGGCGAACAGCGGGCCGCCCGATCATGCTCTACGTTTTCAGCGGACGAATTTTGAGGCGCCCATAGGACTCAGGCCTGGCCAATCTGGACTCAGCCTGGTCAGTTGGTTTCAGTTCACCGGAGCGACGCCGGGCGAAGTCATCCAGATACATTTGGACACGTCTGTAAATTCTCCCCAGGCCGTCCTTGCGCCGGAGCCGCCTGGCTCAAGCCTGGCCGGTGTGGGATTCTTCGCGCTGCTGGTCTTTCAGGGCTTGCGGACCCGCCGGAGAATCGGCCTCTAATCCTTACGCACCGCTCTCTTCACGAGTGAGATGATCCTGGCCTCTTCAGCCGGCGTCAGTTCCACCAGCGCGAAAGCGGTCGGCCACATACGGCCTTCATCCAGGTTCGCTTTGTCGCTGAAGCCGAGCGTTGAATACCTCGTCTTGAACCTCTGTGAGCTTTGGAAGAAGCAGATGACATTGCCATCTTTGGCATATGCAGGCATCCCATACCAGGTCTTCGCCGAGAGAACCGGCGCATTGGCTTTGATGATTGTATGCAGCCGCTCGGCCATCACGCGGTCCCGCTCCGGTAATGCGGCAATCTTCGCGAGCACGGCATTCTCGTCGTCTTCTTTGCTCGCCCGCCCGCCGCCTGCCTCAGCCTTCAATTCCTCGACGCGGTCCTTCATTGCGTCGCGCTCCTCGGCCGTAAATCCTGCGGTCTTTTTTCCGGCCGCCGTAGTCTTCGCGGATTTCTGCGTGCCGTTCTTTACAGCTTTCATAGCGCTTACCTTTCGAACGATACCAAAGCCGCGCCGCTTATGCGTACTCGCATTCAATCGCGGGCTGCCGTCGAACCTCATGGTTTGGCGCCTTACTGGGTAAGCACCGGTCCCATCGATGCGCAGCACACGCATGGCTTGCCCCACAAGTTACTCGGGCCGATCACATCCGGAACGGATTTCGAATCGTAAGCCCGTCGATCTTTTGGCCGTCGCGCATATCCTCCGAATAAAGAATGCTCGAGCCGGAATGAACCGCCGCTGCGATGACTAGAGAATCGAAGATCGAATAGCCGTAGCGTTCCGCAACAACCAGGGCTCCTTCATGTGTTTGGATCCTGAGCGCTACTGGTTCCGGACAGAAGATACGGAGGATCCCCAGCGCCTGGCGAATCTCCCGCCAACTCCTGTTCAGCTTGCGACGCGCGACTGCGACGAACTCATTCAGTACCTGGACTGATATTGTTCCTCCCCGGGCGATCAGCTTTTCAGCAGTCTGACTCCGGGCGTCATCCTGGCGGAATGCGTAAAGAACAATATTCGCATCAAAGAACGCTTTATCGTTCATTCGCTTCTTCGCGGTTGAATCTGAAATCGGCGGGGAAGAACCACTTCATCTGACGTAGTTCATCCAATGCCCTTTGCCTCGAGCGGTCACGGGCCACTTTGAATTCCCGTTTGCCCCCCACGGAGATTTCGATTTCATCTCCTTCTTTGAGATCGAGAGCTTCGACAACCGCTGCGGGCAGGCGCACCGCCAGACTGTTACCCCATTTTGAGACTTGCATTAGATATACGTTTACTGGTGTATATCCAGAAGACAGACAACGATTTCCACTTTCGAGCAGGAATGCCCTGCAGTATGGTCCCGTGTATAGTTTCCTCGTATGCCGTGGATCTGGGAGCCCTCCCGCGAGTGGATCGAAAACACGAACGTGTGGCGATTTATGCAGCGGCTCGGATTCAGCGATCGCGAACGCTTCCTCGCATGGTCGCGCGATGACCCGGAAGCTTTCTGGGACGAACTCGCGCGCGAGATCGGCGTCGCCTGGTTTCACCCCTATGGTCGCGTCCTCGACGATTCACGCGGTCCCGAATGGTGTCGCTGGTTCGAGGGCGGGGAATTGAATATCGCTTATAACTGCCTGGATCGCCATGCCGCGCAAACGCCGGAAGCAATTGCCATCGCGTGGGAATCGGAAAACGGCGCAACGGATGAAATCACCTGGCGCGAATTGGCCGCGCGCACGAACCACCTTGCGTCCCGCCTGCTTGCGATGGGTCTGAAACCCGGCGATCGCGTCGCGCTTGTGATGCCGATGTGGCCGGAGATCGTTGAGATCCTCTACGCCTCCCTGAAACTCGGCCTCATCGTCACCACGGTTTTCGCCGGCTTTGGCCCGGGCGCCATCGCGTCGCGTCTTCGCGATTCGGGGGCGTCCATCGTTTTTACAGCAACTGAATTGGAACGCCGCGGCCACCGAATCCCTCTACGTTCCAAAGTGGAAGAAGCGGTCGCGAAAGCCGGCGCGGATGCACGGGTCATCACCCTGCGCGAGGACGTTCCCTTCGAGGGTGAGCCCGAACCTGTCGAATCGGCCCATCTGCCTTCCGAAACTCCGGCGCTTCTTCTCTACACTTCCGGCACGACCGGGAAACCGAAAGGCGTTGTCCACACGCACGCCGGCGCGCTGATTCAGGCCGCAAAGGAAATCTGGCTCGGCTTCGATCACCGGTCGGCGGACCGGTTCTTCTGGCTCTCGGACATAGGCTGGATGATGGGCCCGTGGACCATCATCGGAAACCATCACTTCGGCGGAACGATTTTTCTCTACGACGGCGCGCCCGATTTCCCCACGCCAAACCGCCTCTGGGACACGATCGAACGCCGCCGCATCACCAGCTTCGGCGTCTCTCCCACCGCCATCCGCATGCTCATGCCAACCAGCAACCCGCGCCTCTACCCCATGGAATCGCTTCGTCTTCTCGGCTCCACGGGCGAGCCGTGGGATGAGACCTCCTGGCTCTGGTATTTCGAAAACGTCGGCAAACGCCGCTGCCCGATCATCAACATCTCGGGAGGCACCGAAATCGTTGGATGCTTCCTTTTTCCGTTGCCGATTCAGCCGCTCAAGCCCTGCTCGCTCGGCGGCCCCGCGCCCGGTATGGCAGTCGAAGTCGTCGACGAGGCGGGCGCGCCGGTTCGAGGCGCCATGGGCTATCTCGTCTGCACGAAACCCGCTCCTTCCATGACGCGGGGCATCTGGAACGCGCCCGAGCGCTACCTCGAAACCTACTGGTCTCGCTGGCCCGGCTGGTGGTATCACGGCGACTGGGCCTTCGTTGACGCCGAGGGCGACTGGTTTCTGCACGGCCGCGCCGACGAATCGATGAACGTTGCAGGCCGCAAAGTCGGGCCCGCTGAAATCGAGGACGCGCTGATCGAACACTCTTGTGTGTCCGAGGCCGCCGCATTTGGCGTTCCCGACGAAATTAAAGGCGAGGCGCTCGTTTGCTTTGTCGTCCTCAAACCGAACTGCGACACCACGCCCGCGGAACTCGCGCAACATCTCGCGCAAAATATGGGTCCGGCTTTCCGCCCTATGGTCGTCGAGATCGTCCGCGAACTTCCAAAAACTCAGAGTGGGAAGATCGTGCGCCGTCTTATCCGTTGCAAGTATCTGGGCCAGACTCCCGGAGATGTGTCGGCGGTCGCCAATCCCGAAGCGCTCGATGCGATCCGGCAGAAGTCATGAACCGAAAATAGACTTGTGCGCGGCTTTCAATCGAAACACTGGGGATGGTGGTACCTGAGCATCGGCGTGGGGTTTCTGCTGCTCGCGATCGTCAACTCGCTGCAGCACGCGAGACTCGCGGGCGTCGTCCTGCGCATCATCGTCGCCCTTGGGTTCGCGATGCTCGCCGGTATCCAGTTCTGGTACGGCCGTTAAGCCGGACCGTCTACGATTCCGCTTTCTTCCCGCGCGGCCTGAAATCGAGCGACGCCGAATTCATGCAGTACCGCAATCCTGTCGGCTTCGGGCCGTCTTCGAAAACATGCCCCAGGTGCCCGTCGCATCGGGTGCAGGTCACTTCCGTGCGCCGCATCCCGAAGCTCAGGTCCGTGTGTTCGGTGACGTTCTCCTTCGCCAGTGGCTGCCAGAAGCTGGGCCATCCGGTTCCGGATTCGAACTTGGTCTTCGAATCGAACAGCGTCGTACCGCAGCAGATGCAGTTGTAGAGTCCATCGGCGTGGTTATTCCAGTACTTGCCTTTGAACGAGTACTCCGTGCCCTTCTTCCGGGTGATCTCGAACTGCTCCGGCGTGAGCTGTTTCTTCCACTCGTCTTCCGTCTTGACGACCTTATCCATTTCTTCCACGCCTGTTCGATTCCCTGCGGCATCGAACACCGCGATCCGCACTTTTTTCGGCGCTCCCTCGGATTTCGCCGCAAACGCTCGCATCGCTACGGCTCCTGCGCCAACCGCCGATAAAAATTCACGCCGTTTGATCATTTTTCTCCTCGAACGTAAAGCTCCGGAAAGTTCTTTTTCAACGCCGCGATCAGCGGCAGGTCCATATTCACGATATACGGCTGCGTCGGATTGCGGTCCAGATAGTGCTGATGATAGCTCTCCGCCGCATAAAAGCCATTGAGCGGGACCACCTGCGTCACGATCGGGTGCTTGAAGACGTGCGCAGCATCCAGTTGTTTGATGTACTCTTCCGCGGTTTGCTTCTGGTCTTCGCTCGTGTAGAAGACTGCTGACCGGTATTGAGTTCCCTCGTCATAATGCTGGCGGTTCAGCGTCGTCGGATCGTGCGCCACGGAGAAGTAGATCTTCAGAAGCTGCCCGTAGGAAATCTGCGAGGGATCGTAAGTAATCCTGATCGATTCCGCGTGCCCGGTTTTTCCGGTGCTGACGGTCTCGTAGTTGGCTGTTTTCTTCTCGCCCCCGGCGTATCCCACGGTTGTGTTCGTTACGCCCTTCACATGCTCGAAGACGCCCTGCATGCCCCAGAAGCATCCGCCGGCGAGGACAGCCACCTGGCGCGTCGGCTCGGCGGCGCCCGTCTCGCCTGGGGGATTCGGGAAGCTCGCGCCGTATAGTCCGACGGCGCAGGTTGATATACAAGCAACTAAACTCAGTTTCACAAGGCCTCCACTCCTGGATGACCAGATCGTGCGGTTTTATTCCGCCTGGTAACTATGTTACGCGAACTGAGCGATGGTCGGATTTCCGAGCACGCCTGCATCCTTATTTTCCTTCGCTTTCGCTCACGGCTGGTTTTCACACAAACCTGCGCATAGCTCCGATTCGCCTCGTGTCATTGGCGCCGTCTCGAGGAATAACCTTATATCTTTGTTTGACTTACCAGCGCTAAGCTAAAGGCGGATTCAACCCCGTAATCCGCCGTTTGAAAGAGCGGGCACGAGAGTTGGGCGCGCCGCTCGACCAAAAGACAGCAGAACAAAGGAGAACGGAATGAAGAAATTAGCATTCATGTTGGCGCTCGGAATTGCCACGGTACCTGCGACGTTACCGGCTGTAGCTTTCGCTCAGGCCGGAGGCGGAGCTGGGGGCGGAGCCGGGGCAGGAGCTGGTGGCGCTGGAGCGCACGGCGGCGCCGAATCTACAGGATCACAAGGTGCGGCCGGCAGCACCGGATCAGATTCTACCGGAGCCGGGGCGACGGGCAACTCCGGAACAGGAACCAACGGCACGGGCTCGGGTACCAGTCAAAGTCGCCGCTCCCGCCGGAACCGCGGGAACGGCAGCACCGGCGCGGGTTCCAGCAATACGGGGAACAGCGGCGCCGGCAGCACTGGATCCGGCGCGGCCACGCCTTCTCAGTCCGCGCCACCCCAGCGCTAATCTTTGACGCGTAAAACGTTCGGGCCGTCTGCAAAATCGCGAAAGCGCGTTAGCGGCGGCCCGGGTGCACAATAGCCGGAGTGGCCGCCGCCGTTCAACAGGTATCGA
>Ga0068855_100003540_pt1 | contig 19096 bp, 18 predicted proteins | sample KBSCornC52_FD_66592 | JGI IMG/M metagenome (GOLD analysis project Ga0068855, IMG submission 66592) | Corn rhizosphere microbial communities from Kellogg Biological Station, Michigan, USA - KBS Corn C5-2 | ecosystem: Host-associated > Plants > Roots > Rhizosphere > Soil ...
ATCGGCAGGAGGAAGCGCAGGAGCGCCGTCGCCGCGACTGAGGCGCCGGCAAGCGCCATGGCAGTCGCAACCGAGGTGTTCTGGGCTACGGTCCCCCACATCCAGCTGCCGATGGCAATGCCCCCGGTGATCGCCGTCTGATAGGCCGCCAGCGCACGGCCCGCGACCCAGCGGGGCGAGGCCAGCTGGATCGAGATGTTGAACAGGGTGACGCTCGAGGTCCAGAAGGCTCCGGTCCCGACCATCGCCAGCAGGCTGAGCGGCAGGTTACGGCTGAAGGCGACGACGACTAGGCTAGCGCCGAGGGCAAGCGCTCCGAGGGTGATGTTGTTCTCGGTGCTGAGGTGGCGGCGCATGCGACTGATATTGAGCGCGCCGATGAGCGACCCCACGCCCATCGCGCCCAAGAGGAGGCCGTAGCTCGACGCCCCGCCCTTGAGCAGCGAACTCGCCACCAGTGGCGTGAGGGCGAAGATCGAACCGCCGGCAAGGCCCAGCGCGGCCATGCGCACCATGACCACCCGCAAGGGCGGAGAATGGAACACGTAGCGCGAACCCGACACGATCGCGCGGACTGTCCCTTCCGGGGGCAGGCGGGCCGGCATGGCCAGACGGCGCCAGGCGAACATGACGATCAGCATCGGCAGGTAGAAGAGGGCGTTGACCACGAAGGCCGCGGCAGCGCCGGCGGCCGCGACGACGAAGCCGCCGATGGCGGGGCCGAGGCTCCGGGCGATGTTGTAGCTGATCGAACTCAGCGCGACCGCCTGGGGCAGGGTCTCGGCCGGGACTTGCTCGGCCACGGAGGCCTGCCAGGCAGGACTGAACAGCGCGCTGCCGGTGCCGATCATGAAGCAGAACATCAGGATCAGCGGGGGCGAAAGCAGCCCGGCATAGGCGAACAGGGTCAGGCAGGCGGCGCTGACAAAGGCAAAGCCCAGCGCCGCCAGGGCCACCTTTCGCCGGTCGAACATGTCGGCGAGCGCTCCGGCGAGCATGGCGAAGAGCATCGACGGCAGCATCAGTGCGGTTTGCACCAGCGCCACGATGTCGGCGGGCGCATGCATCTGGACCATCGCCCAGGCGGCGCCGACGCCCTGGATCAGCAGGCCGAAGTTCGACAACAGGCTGGCCAACCAGATGCGACGGAACACCGGCACGGCGAGCGGCGCAGCCAGGGACGGCTGGGAACGGGGCGTTGCGTCTGTGATCGGGGCAGTACTCATCTCTCCCCCGCCAATTGGGCCGACTGTCCGGTCTTGCCAACCGGAATCGCATTGAACCGGCCAAGCCAGTCTGCGTCAAGCCGGAGCCGGGATCCGGGCGAGGGCCCGCTCTCAGGCTGCTCGTCCGGCTGCAATCCATTTCTAGCTTGCATATAATAGATATGCTTATATTATGGCGCAATGCAACACAATCTGGGTTTCTACCTCAGCGACGTTTCCCGCCTGATCCGGCGGCGGTTCGATTCCTACGCCCGCGCCGATGGCCTGACCGGGGCGCAATGGCGTGTCCTGCTGACCGTCGCGAAGGTTCCCGGGATCAACCAGGGCCAGTTGGCCGAGGCGCTCGAGGTCGAGCCGATCACGGTCTGCCGGATGATCGATCGGATGGAATCAGCCGGCCTGGTCGAGCGCCGTCCCGATCCGAACGACCGGCGCGCGCGGCTGATCTTCCCGGCCGAACATGCCGAGCAGCTGATCGCGGCCGCGGCGGGCCACGGGGCGCGCGTGATCGAATCGGCAACCGCCGGTCTCGCGCCCGAAGATCGCGAACGCCTGCTGGGACTGATGGAACACATCCGCCGCAATCTGCTCGACGATGCGCTGTTCGCGTCGCGGGAGCCGGCGTGATGGCCGACGCCGATCCGCTCCGCGACCCGGTCGCCAGCCGCATGCAGATCGATGTGAGCGATCCCGCGGTCACCCGCCGCACGGAGCGCCGCGCCCTGCGGCTCGCGATTATGCTGCTGGTGCCGGCGCTCGTCGTCGGGATCGGCCTGTGGTGGTGGCTGACCAGCGGCAAGACGGTCAGCACCGACAATGCCTATGTGAAGCAGGACGTCGTCTCGGTTAGCAGCGAGATCGGCGGCCGGGTGGTCAAGGTCGCCGTGCGCGAGAACCAGCTGGTCAAGGCCGGGGACCTGCTCTTCGCCATCGATCCCGAACCCTATCGCATTGCCCTGGCCCAGGCTGACGCTGATCTCGCCAGCGCCCAGGTCAAGGTCAACCAGTTGCGCACCGATCTCAGCACCAGCGGGGTCGACGTGCAGGGCTCCCAGGCCGACATCACCTTCGCCGCGGCCGAGCTGCAGCGCCAGCAGCAGCTGCTGGCCCAGGGCTTCACCACGCGCGCGCGGGTCCAGGCCGCGGAAAACGCGCTGAGCAATGCCCGCACCCGCTCGCGCGAGGCGCAGGCGGCGGTGGAGAAGGCCGCGGCGGCCTTGTCGAGCGGGGCGCAGCTGCCCGGGATCAACCCGGAGGTCGCCACCGCCATGGCCAAGCGCGACCGGGCCCTGCTCGATCTGAAGCGGACCGAGGTGCGCGCACCCTTCGCCGGCCGTGTCAGCCAGTCCGCCCGGCTCCAGGTCGGCCAGATGATCATCGCCAGCCTTCCGGTGCTGAGCATCGTCGCGGACGATCGCAGCTGGGTTGAGGCCAACTTCAAGGAAAACCAGCTTGACCGGATGGTCCCCGGCCAGCCGGCCCATGTCTGGCTTGATGCCTACCCGGAGCTGAAGCTCAAGGCCCACGTCCAGAGCATCGGGGCCGGTACGGGCTCGACCTTCTCGATCCTTCCCGCGCAGAACGCCACCGGCAACTGGGTCAAGGTCACGCAGCGGGTTCCCGTTCGCATCGCCATCGACGAACCGTCGCCGCGGCCGCTGATCGCCGGGCTCAGCGCCGAGGTGACTGTGGACCTGCGTCGCCCGGCCCAGCGCTGAACCGATGGAAGCCGCTCCCGATCGGGCCCACCTGGTCGTCAGGCACAAGACCCTGCTGACCGGCGCGGTGATGCTGGGCGTCCTGATCCAGGTGCTCGACTCGACCATCGCCAACGTGGCGCTGCCCCACATGGAGGCCTCGCTTGGCGCGACGCACGAGAGCATCACCTGGGTCCTGACCAGCTATATCATCGCCTCAGCCATGGCCCTCCCGCTGAGCGGCTGGCTGGCCAGCGCCTTCGGCAAGCGGCGGCTGTTCCTGCTCTCGATCACGCTGTTCGTGGCCGCCTCGATGCTCTGCGGGGCCGCCGCGACCCTCCCGCTGATGGTGGCCGCCCGCATCGCCCAAGGCGTCGGCGGGGCCTTCCTCGGTCCGCTCGGCCAGATGGTCATGCTCGATGTCAATCGCCCGTCCGACCATGGCAAAGCCATGGCGCTATACGGGATGGGGATCATGGTCGGCCCGGTCCTCGGTCCCGTGCTCGGCGGCTGGCTCACCGAAAACCTCAACTGGCGCTGGGTGTTCTACATCAACGTGCCCCTCGGCCTGGTGGCTTTCGCGGGGATATGGGCGCTGCTGCCGGGTTCGCGGGACAAGCCGCGGCGGATCGACCTTGCCGGATGGGCGCTGATCGCCGTGGCGCTGGGCGCCTTCCAGCTGATGCTCGACCGCGGCGACCATGTGGACTGGTTCAACTCGGCCGAATCGTGGATCGAGGCCGGGATCGCCGCGAGCGCATTCTGGATGTTCGCCGTGCACAATTTCATGGTGCGGCTGCCGCTTTTCCCCATGGCCGTCTTGCGCGATCGCAACCTGATGGTTTCCGCGACGCTGCTTTTCGTGCTCGCGCTCGTCCAGCTGTCGAACATGGCATTGCTGCCATCGATGCTGCAGCTTCTCTACGGTTACCCTGTCCTGACCACTGGCCTGCTTCTGGCCAGTCGCGGCCTGGCCGTGATGTTCTCGATGTGGCTTGCCGGCCGGATCATCCACCTCCTCGACAGCCGCCTCCTCATCGGCCTGGGCATGGTTCTGATGGACCTGTCCCTGTGGAAGATGTCCGGCTGGACAGCGGACATGGACTGGTACCCGGTGGTGATCAATGGATTGATCCAAGGCCTGGGAATGGGCTTCATCTTCGTGCCCCTGAGTGTGGTGGCCTTTGCGACGGTGCCCCCGGCCTATCGTCCCGATGCAACCGGGCTCTACAACCTTTTCCGCAACACCGGGGGATCGGTAGGAATCGCCGTTGCCACGGCCGTGCTCGCCCGCAACAGCCAGGTCAGCCACGCCGATCTCGCGGCCCATGTCACCCCCTACAACTTGGCCGTCGATCCGACGCTGCTGACCGCAGCCGGCAATGCGGGCGAAGGGGTTATGGAGATCGTCAATGGCGTCGTCACCGCCCAGGCGGCGATGATCGCCTATCTCGACGACTTCCACATGATGATGCTCGCCAGCATCGCCGCCTTGCCGCTGCTGCTACTCCTGCGCCGCAATCCGGGCGGACGGGATGCCAAGGCTATCGCTGCAGCCCTGGAATAAGGCTATAATCAGGTGGCGCGTCCCGCGTGGTGACTTTCCGGCCATTCAGTCCGTTGCACCAACCAGTCATTTGGGGCAATAGCCCCCCAATTTCCGCTTAAGAGAGGGAGCGAAGCATGAGCGAAGTGGGCACCTATACCGTCGAGGACGGTGGCATCGGCGTCATGACCATCGACAATCCGCCGGTTAACGCGCTCGGCATTGCCGCCCGCCTCGCCCTCCAGGAAGGCTTCCGCCGGTTCGAGGGCGATGCTGCGGTGAAGGCGATCGTGGTGATCTGCGCCGGCCGCACCTTCTTTGCCGGGGCCGACATCACCGAGTTCGGCAAGACTCCGCAGGAACCCAACCTGCTCGCCGTGCTCGACATCATCGAGGGCAGCAGCAAGCCGGTCGTCGCCGCGATCCACGGCACGGCGCTCGGCGGCGGTTTCGAGCTGGCGCTGACCTGCAACTATCGCGTTGCCGTGCCCTCGGCCAAGGTCGGCCTGCCCGAAGTGAACCTCGGCCTCCTCCCCGGCGCCGGCGGGACCCAGCGCCTGCCGCGGATCGTCGGCGTGCCCGCCGCGCTCGACATCATCACCGGCGGCAAGCCGATCGGGGCCCAGAAGGCGCTCGAATACGGCATGATCGATGCGCTCGCCGAAGAGGGCAAGCTGCGCGAGGACGCCGTGGCTTTCGCCCGCAAGGTGGTGGCCGAGGGCAAGCCGGCGGCGCGCGTGCGCGACCGCAACGAGAAGCTTGAGGAAGCCCGCGCCGACATGGGCCAGTTCGATGCCTATATCGCCAAGAACGCGCGCGCCTGGCGCGGGTTCAAGGCGCAGGTCGCGATCGTCCGCTCGATCCAGGCCGCGGTGGAAACGGCGCCCGATTTCGACGCCGGCTTCAAGCGCGAGCGCGAGCTGTTCCACGAACTGGTCACCTCCACCGAATCGGCGGCCCTGCGCTACTATTTCTTCGCCGAGCGCGAAGTGGCCAAGATCCCCGATATCGGCAAGGACGTCGCCACCCTGCCGGTGGCCAAGGTCGGCGTGATTGGCGCCGGCACGATGGGCGGCGGCATCACGATGAACTTCCTCAACGTGGGCCTGCCGGTCACCCTCGTCGAAATGAACCAGGAAGCGCTCGACCGCGGCCTTGGCGTGATCCGCAAGAACTACGAGAACACGGCCAAGAAGGGCCGGATGACCCAGGAGCAGGTCGAGCAGCGCATGGCGCTGATCGATCCGAAGATCGGGCTCGAAGCGCTCGCCGACGTCGACCTGGTGATCGAGGCCGTGTTCGAGGAAATGAGCGTCAAGAAGGACATCTTCGGCAAGCTCGACACGATCTGCAAGCCGGGCGCGATCCTTGCCTCCAACACCAGCTTCCTCGATCTGAACGAGATCGCCTCAGCGACCAGCCGGCCGGAAGCCGTGGTGGGTATGCACTATTTCTCGCCGGCCAACGTCATGCGCCTGCTCGAAGTCGTGCGCGGCGCGAAGACCAGCAGGGAAGTCGTCAAGACGGCGATGGAGCTGGGCAAGACCACCGGCAAGGTCGCCGTGCTGGCCGGCGTCTGCCACGGCTTCATCGCCAACCGGGTCATGGTCCAGCGCAGCCTCCAAGCGGAGCAGCTCGTCCTCGAAGGGCCGAGCCCGCAGGACGTCGACCAGGCGCTGTACGACTATGGCTTCGCCATGGGTCCCTTCGCGATGGCGGACCTCGTCGGCCTCGACGTGACCACGCGCGGCGTCACCGAGCGCACCCTGCGCACCGACCTCGTCAAGCTTGACCGGCTTGGCCAGAAGAAGAACGGCGGGTTCTACGACTACGACGAGAACCGCAAGGCGACCCCGTCGCCGGTCGCGGCGCAGGTCATCGCCGATCTCGCCAAGTTCAAGGGCGTCGCGCCCAAGGGCGCGCTTTCGACCGAAGAGATCGTCGGCCGCCTGCTCTACCCGGTGGTGAACGAAGGCGCGAAGGTGCTCGAGGCAGGCATCGCCCTGCGCGCCTGCGACATCGATGTCGCCTGCATCTTGGGCTACAACTGGCCGCTCTACACCGGCGGGCCGATGTTCTGGGCCGACACGGTTGGGCTGCAGAAGGTGGTCGATGGCCTCAAGGCTGCCGGGATCGAGCCGGCCAAGCTGCTGGCGGAAAAGGCCGCCAAGGGCGAAAGCTTCACCCGCTGAAGCCGGCGCTGCGGGCGGGTCCGGTTCGGCCGGGCCCGCCTTCGCTCGGCTTGCTCAGACCCTGCCGACCACCGGGATGCACGCGCCGGTCACGGCCGACGCAGCGTCCGAGAGCAGGAAACCGATGACCGCGGCGAGTTCCTTCGGCGTCACCCACTTGGGCGCGTCTGCATCGCCCATGTCGGCCCGGTTGACCGGCGTGTCGATCACCGAGGGGAGGACCGCGTTGACCCGCACCTGGCCCTTGAGCTCCGCCGCGAGAGCCTCGGTGAGGCGCGCCACGCCGCTCTTGCTCGCCGTATAGGCGCCCATGCCCATGCCCGCCTTGAGCGTTGCCGCCGCGCCGACGTTCACGATCGAGCCGCCGGCGCCGAGCAACGGGACGGCCGCGCGCGAGGCGTTGAGTGCGGTGCGCACGTTGATCCGGTAGAGAAAGTCCCAGGAATCGGGGCTGCCGTCCATCACCGTTTCCCAGCGGAAGCCGCCGGCGATATTGGCGAGACCGGCCAGGCCGCCGCTGAGCTCCGGCCTTGCGAAGGCCGCCGCGGTGGCGGCGCTGTCGGTCAGGTCGACGCCGCCGATGAAGAGGCCCGGAAAGTCCGGCGCTTGCGCGGCAAGGTCGATCCCCACCACGGCGTGGCCTGCGGCGGCGAGATGGCGGGCAACGACGCTCCCGAGAAATCCGGCGGCTCCGGTGACGGCGATGGGCTTCGACATGGCGGCTCCTTGGTCGGCCAGTTTTGGCCTTATTCACCTGTGATCGGCAGCCTTGGCAAGGGCAATGGCGTGCACCATCGCATCGAGGATGCCGGGGGCGCGGGCCAGACAGGTGCCGGAACGCGGCGATCCGAATGTGACGCCCGCGCGGGAAGCGCTACACTCCCGCCAATGGCGCTGGCGCTGGTCTTTCTGTTAGGTATCGCCAACTTCGCGATGCATCGCGCCGTGCTCGACAGCGGGCACCCGATCCTCGCCCAGATCGGCTGGCTCTATCGGCCGCTGGGCGGGCGGTTCAGCCTGATGGTCGAGTTTGCCCTGCTGGTCGGCACCATGCTGCTGATCGCCAGCGGGGGCGCGTGGTGGGCCTGGGGCTACGGGCTCTATACGGGCATGAATGCCTTGTCCGCCTGGCTCATTCTGACCGGGAAGGTCTGAACCCGGAACCGCCGGGCGCTTCGCGGACTTCCTGACGGATGCAATCCGATCTTTGGCTGGTCGTGAACAGCGCCAGCGGCAGCAATTCCGAGAGCGCCGTCCGGGAAGTCGTCGCGGCGCTGGCCGCATCCGGCGCCGCGCCCGCGAGAGTGGTTGACGGGCAGGCGGGACTCCCCGACCGGGCCGAGCTCGAGAAGGCCGGGATCGGCCGGCTGGCGGTCTTCGCCGGCGACGGCACGGTCAGTTCGCTGGCGATCGGTATCGAGGGCTGGGGCGGCGGGCTGCTGGTGCTCCCCGGCGGCACGGCCAACCTGCTCGCGCGCGAACTTCACGGCGACGACGATGCTCCGGCGATCGCCGCGCGCCTCCCGCAGATGACCCGCGCGCGCAGGCCTTGCATCCGCAGTGCCGGCTTGACCGCGCTGGTCGAGGTTCTCGTCGGCCCCGGCGCGACCTGGAGCGACGTCCGCGAGGAGCTGCGCGAAGGCGGGGTGGGCCAGGTCGCCGGTGCCGCTGTAGCTGCCATTCGGGAAAGCACGTCCGGGCCGATGGTCGCGATGGTCGATCCTGCGCTCGGCCGCCCCGACGGCTACGCCGGGGTGCGGCTGGAGGTGCGCGCTGCGGGCATGGCGGTCGAAGGCTATGGCGCCGAGACCATTGGCGATTACCTGCGCACGGGCATCGCCCTGCTGCGCCGGGATTTCCGCAAGGGCCCACATGACGAACTCGGGCAGCATCGCGCGGTGAGCTGCCGTTCCCTGGGCGCGGCGCCGCTGCCCCTGATGGTCGATGGCGAGCGCCGCGAGGGCGCGCCGGTGCAGCAGTTTTCCCTTGCGGACTTCGCGCTCGACCTGTTTGTCAGCCAACCATGACCGCGCCGCTCACCCTGTTCCATATCAGCGACCTCCATTTCGGGCTCGAAGATGGCCGCGCGCTGGAATGGGTGGAGGCGGCGGTGACGCGCGAGCAGCCGGCAGCCGTGCTGGTCACCGGCGATCTCACCATGCGCGCGCGACGCCGGGAATTTGCCGCAGCGTGCAAGTGGATCGGCGCGCTGAGCGCCCCGGTCACGGTCGAACCCGGCAACCACGACATGCCCTATTTCAATCTGGCGGAACGCTTTGCCGCGCCGTTCAGCCGGTTCCGCGCGATCGAGAGCCTGCTGGAAAAGCCGCTGGAGCTGGACGGGCTGCACGTGGTCCCGCTGCAGACCGTCACCCGCGCCCAGTGGCGCTTCCCCTGGGTCGACGGCTGGGTGCGGGGCGAAGCGCTGCGCCGCTGCCTCGGCCTGATCGACTCCTTGCCGCCGGGATCACGCGTGCTGGTCACGGCGCATCATCCCCTGCCCGAGCGCGGCCCGAAGGGCGAACGGCTGACCATCAACGGCGCGCGCGCCATGGCCGAACTGGCGAAACGCGGCGTGCTCGCCGTGCTGACCGGCCACGTCCACGACCCCTTCGACCTGACCGCCGAAACGCCCCATGGTCCTCTGCGGATGATCGGCGCGGGAACCCTGTCGCGCCGGATCCGCTCGACTCCGCCGAGCTTCAACGAGCTGACCATCGACGGGCGCGAGGTGCAGGTCAGGGTGCGCAATCTCGAGGCCGTGCCGACGGCCGAGATGCAGGTCCCCGAGGTGCCGAGCGAAGCCTTGCCGCCGCGCACGCCGGACAAGCCGGTGGCGCCGGTTGGCGCGGTGCCGGCAGTCGACCCGCCCGTCCACTAGGCCGGAATCGAAAACGCCCGACCTTTCGGCCGGGCGCATTCGAACGAGCGGTAAAGCCTGGGGCTTAGCGCTTCGAGAACTGGAAGGAGCGGCGAGCCTTGGCCCGGCCGTACTTCTTGCGCTCGACCACGCGCGGGTCGCGGGTGAGGAACCCGGCGGCCTTGACGGCGCTGCGCAGGGCCGGCTCGAACTTCGAGAGGGCCTGGGCAATGCCGTGCTTAACCGCGCCGGCCTGGCCCGAGAGCCCGCCGCCCTTGACGGTGCAGACGACGTCGTACTGGCCATCGCGATCGGCAACCGCGAAGGGCTGGTTGATCACCAGGCGCAGGGTCGGCCGCGCGAAGTAAACTTCCTGGTCGCGGCCGTTGACGGTGATCTTGCCCGAGCCGGGCTTGATCCACACGCGGGCAACAGCGTCCTTGCGGCGGCCGGTGGCGTAGGAACGGCCCTGGGCATCGACTTCCTTCTCGCGCAGGGGCGCGGCGGGACCGGTGCGGACGGGAGCTTCCGGAGCGCCGGCAGCGGGAGCGGCCGGAGCGGCAGCGCCGCCGGCGAGAGCGCCCAGATCGGCGAGATCGGTGACGGTGTTATCGGACATCAGGCACCCACCTTGTTCTTGCGGTTGCGGGCAGCAACGTCGAGCGGCTGCGGCTGGGTGCCGCCATGCGGATGCTCGGCGCCGGCGTAGAGATGCAGGGCGCGCATCTGGGCGCGGCCGAGGGGGCCGCGCGGGATCATGCGCTCAACCGCCTTCTCGAGCACGCGCTCGGGGAAGCGGCCGTCCAGCACCTTGGCGGCGGTCACTTCCTTGATGCCGCCGGCATAGCCTGTGTGCTTGTAGTAGACCTTCTGCTTCAGCTTGTTGCCGGTCAGCCGCACCTTGCCGGCGTTGATCACGACGACATGGTCGCCGCAATCCACGTGGGGGGTGAAGCTCGGCTTGTGCTTGCCGCGCAGGATATTGGCGATGATCACCGCGAGGCGACCGACCACCAGGCCATCGGCATCGATCAGATGCCACTTCTTTTCCACCTCGGCCGGCTTGATCGACCGGGTGCTCGTGCTGAGCGCCTTCATGGGCTTCGAATTCCCTTGTCTTGTGACCAGCAACGGGGGAGCCCGGCGCTGGGGAAGGCGCGCCAATGGCGGAAGGGGGCTAAGGAGTCAAGGTTTCCGCGGCGTTCCGGAGAGGTAAAATAATACCGCTAATTATCTCGCGTTGGCGAGGGTCCACCGTTCGAGGCTGAGACGCTCGGTCCCATCCAGCCGCGTCACCACCCGCCGTTCCATCTGCGCGAGCAGCCCGTCGCTGCTGTCGCTGGCCTCGACGGTGACGGTCACGTGGCCCATGCGGCCGTCGGGCAGGGTCAGCTCGCGGTCTTCGCTCCGCTTGCCGGGGGCGGGGCGGAACAGGTCGGCTGGCCAGGCATTGCCGGCGGACTGGCCCTGGGCCTGGAGCTTTGCCGCCATGGTCTGGGCCGCCGTGCGCTCGGCCGGGGTGAGGTCGGTCCGGGCGAGATAGGCGGTCATCGCGGTGCGGGCGCGGACCGCGTCGACCGTTTCGACCGGCGCGGGACGACCCACGATCAGCCCTGCGGCATCAAGCTGGAGCGGAAACAGGCCGAGATCGGGGCGCTGGCGTTCGACCTCGGCGAGATCGGCCACGTCGGCTGGGGCTTCCACGTCAACCCCGGCGAGTTCGCCGGTAACGGTATAGCCGCCGATGGCAGGCTGGATGCGAACCAGATAGTGCCGCCGCACCACCAGTTGCTGCCCATCGGCCAGGGTGCGGCGGACCTCGCGGGTGAGCAGGAGCGGGTGCTGCGGCGCGCGGAATGCCGGCAACTGCGCCTGTGCGGCGGGCGCGGCGAGGCCTGCCGGCACTGCCAGCGCGGCCAAGGCCAGGCCCAGCGCCCGATCGAGGCGCAGCAGGCCGGCTGCCGTTCCGGGAGTGCTCCTCCCGCTCATGCGCGTTCCCCCGCGATGTCGCTGCGCGCGGGCGCGGCGACGAGTTCCCCAAGCCACCGGAGCGTTTCGGGCGAGGCTGCGTCGCAGCCCCAGCCGAGAATCGCCGGTTCGTCATAGGGGTGTAGCGCAGAAATCCTTGCCACAAGCTTTTCGAGCAAGTCGGCGTGGGTCTTGAACAGCACGCCGGTCTCCTCGGCCACCTCGCGCTGGCCGCGCCAGACGTAGCGCGATTGCATCGGCGGCAGGATGTTGGCGCAGGCGATCAGCCCCTCATCGAGCAGGGTGTCGGCAGCACGCGCCGCCGATTCCGCATCGGGGAAGGGACACCAGGCCAGGGCGGCGCCGGCCTCGTTCACCCGCGTGGTTCCGTCGCCTGGCGGCCAAGCGCATGGGCCCCCCAGACGGTCGCCGCCACCAGCAGTGCGCCGACCAATTGGTGCGCTACAGCAAGCCAGAGGGCAATTCCGCTCATCACCGTGGCGATGCCGAGGATCACCTGGGTGCCGAAAGCCGAATGGATCGCGATGCCCGCAGAGCGGGCACCGGCCCGGCGCAGCCTGCGGGCCATGACAACCAGCACGGCAACCACCACCCAGGCCCACCAGCGGTGGTCGAAATGGGTGAGGAACGGATCGCTCAGCAGGGCATGGCCAAGCCCCTGCGACCAGTCGACCCCCGCGGGAAAGAACTGCCCCTGCATCAGCGGCCAGTCGCTGGCGACGTGTCCGGCGCGCAGCCCCGCGACCAGCGCGCCCATGAACAGCTGCAGCGTCAGCACGGCGAGCGCGAACAGGCCGAAGCGCGTCAGCCGGTGCGGGGGCTCGCCCTTGGCATGGGCCATGAGGTCGAGCGCGGTCCACACCAGACCGCCAAGGGTGAGCAGGGCGGTGAGGAGGTGCGTGGCGAGGCGGAAGTGGCTGACCTTGACGTCGTTGACGATGCCCGACTGCACCATCCACCAGCCGATCGCCCCCTGCAGCCCGACCAGCGCCACCAGCGCGGCGAGGCGGGGGCCATAGCCGCGCGGGATCTCGCGGCGCAGCCCGAACCAGGCGAGCACGCCGAATAAGGCGAGACCGATGGCGCGGGCGAGCAGGCGGTGGACCCATTCCCAGAAGAAGATCATCTTGTAGGTGGCCAGCGTCATCCCCGCCGGGCCGTTGATCTCAATATATTGCGGGGTCTGGCGGTAGGCGTCGAACTCGGCCTGCCATTGCGCCTGGGTGACCGGCGGAATGGCGCCCGAAACCGGCTTCCATTCGGTGATCGAAACCCCGCTCTCAGTCAGCCGGGTGATCCCGCCGACCGCCACGATAGCCACCACCAGCGCCGCGATCACCAGCAGCCACCGCGCCAGCGCCAGCGGACGCTCGCGCGCTGCGGCTGTCTGCGAAGGCTCGGCGATCGCCTGTGCGCTGGTCTGCATGGTCCTGCCGATGCGCCGCATAGGGGAAAATCGCAAGGGTGTTGTAAGCTGTGCCGACATTTCGGGCAGGTTTGGGGCGGGGGTTCACGCAGAGACGCGGAGGAAGAAGGGAGGCGCAGAGGGGCCGCACAATTCTGCCGCGTAGCGGCCCATAAATACGCTCGGGCATCCGGGAGGATGGGGCGTAAGGGGCGGCTTCGCCGCGAAAGCGGCATCTCTGCGTCTCTGCGTGAACCCGCCCAGCCGCCCGGCCCTTGAACGATGTTACAACATCACATACATCGCCCCCCATGCGTGATGCCCTGCTTGCGATTCGGGACCGGCTGGACGGTTACGGCGTGGCCCTCTCGGCCGCCTGTGCGGTGCATTGCGTCGTCGGGCTGGTGTTGGTCACCTTCCTTGGCCTCGGCGGCGGCGTCCTGCTTTCGCCCAGCGTTCACCGCGTGGGCCTGGCCCTGGCGGTGACGATCGGCATCGTCACCCTGGGCATCTCGGCCCTGCGTCACGGCCGCCTCGCCCCGGCGATGATCGGCGGCTGCGGGCTCCTGCTGATGACCGCGGGCCTCTTCGCCCCGCACGGCCCGGCCGAGGCCCTGCTGACCATTCCCGGGGTGGGCCTCGTCGCCTTCGCCCACATCCGCAACTTGCGCCACGCGCACTGACCTGGGTTGCGCGGCGCGCCGCGGGCGCTATCTGGCGGCGATGACCGCTGAAATTGCTATCACCGTCAACGGCGAGCCGCGCCGCGCCCCGGCGGGCAGTTCGATCGCCGGGTTGCTCCAGCTGCTGGGGTTCAATTCCGCCAAGGTGGCGGTGGAGCGTAACGGCAATATCGTCCCGCGCACCACCTTGGCGGACGTTGTGCTGGGCGAGGGTGACGTGCTGGAAGTGGTCCATTTCGTAGGCGGAGGTGAAGCGATGAGCGATGCAGCGGATGATACCTGGACCGTTGCCGGCCGAACCTTCCGCTCGCGCCTGATCGTCGGCACCGGCAAGTACAAGGACTTCGAACAGAACGCCGCCGCCGTGGCCGCCTCGGGCGCGGAGATCGTCACCGTGGCCGTGCGCCGGGTCAACGTGTCGGACCCTTCCGCGCCGATGCTGACGGACTTCATCGACCCCAGGCAGATCACCTACCTGCCCAACACCGCCGGCTGCTTCACCGCCGAGGACGCGATCCGCACCCTGAGGCTGGCGCGCGAGGCCGGCGGCTGGGACCTGGTCAAGCTGGAAGTCCTGGGCGAGGCTCGCACGCTCTATCCCGACATGCGCGAGACCCTGCGGGCGACCGAGATCCTCGCCAAGGAAGACTTCCTGCCGATGGTCTACTGCGCCGACGATCCGATCGCCGCGCGCCAGCTGGAAGAGGCCGGGGCCGTGGCGATCATGCCGCTGGGTGCTCCGATCGGTTCGGGCCTCGGCATCCAGAACAAGGTGATGATCCGCCTGATCGTCGAAGGGGCCAAGGTACCGGTGCTGGTCGATGCCGGCGTCGGCACGGCCTCCGATGCCGCGGTCGCCATGGAGCTTGGCTGCGATGGCGTGCTGATGAACACGGCCATCGCCGAGGCGAAGGACCCGGTGCTCATGGCCCACGCGATGAAGCTGGCGGTCGAAAGCGGCCGTGCCGCTTACCGCGCGGGGCGGATGGCTACGCGGCGCTATGCCGATCCGTCGAGCCCACTGGCGGGGCTGATCTGAGACTGACCTCCCCTCCCGCAAGCGGGAGGGGCAGCGAGACTTGGGTGCGTAGCGCCCTAGTCGCAGCGGGGTGGGCTGGTGCCCGCGCTGCGCTTTACCGCATACCCACCCCCCAACCCCTCCCGCCTGCGGGAGGGGAGTGCAGGCGCTGCGCATTATACCGTTAACCTCGCTCTAACCATGTCCGTGCCAATTCTCCCATGCGGGAATCGCCCGCATCGGGATCTGGTTCAGGACTCCAGCGCCATGCGCAATGCCGCCACCGCCTCGCTCGCTATCGCCGAATTCCGCGAATTCGCCTCGTTCAGCCCCTGCGAGCAGCGCTACATCAAGCGCAGCCTCGATGTCGGGCTCGGGCGGCAGGACGCGTTCAAACTGTGGGCGCGCGATGCCGATGAGACCGCCTCGATCCGCAGCCAGTACGTCGCCTACCAGGAACTCAAGGTCCTGCGCGGCGAGCCGCCGGTCGAAACCGCGCTCGACGGGGTCGACAGCTATGTCGGCAAGCTGGTGCGCGTCTCGGCCTTCGATCTCGGTCAGGGGCGGCTGCGCTGCTTCTCGGCCTACCGCTTCCTCTACGAGCGCCTGATCGGCCCGATGGTGCGCCCGTGGCTGCCCGCCGCCTTCTGCGGTGCCGCCGCCCTGCCCCAGATCCGGCCGGACCTGCGCAAGCAATTGCTCCAGTCGATCAGCGAAGCCGCCGCCACGGCGCCGGGCTGGTCGGCCACCGCGCCGCAGTTCTACCCCGAGTGGGTAGAGCAGGAAGCGGCCTGAGGCCCTAGTTCGTTCCGCGCTTCAGCCGCTCGGCCAGTTGCGCGATCTCGTCCGGCTCCAACACCCAGGTCCGCGTGGCCCGGCCCTCGCGATGCACCGGTTTCGTCAACAGCACCCGCGCGTTGACCCGCGCATGGGGCTTGTAGAGGGCGTAATGCATCGCGCAGTCGCGGATCGTGCCGATGATCGGCGCGCGGCCTTCAAGGTCGAGCATGGTCGCGGGCTGGTCCCACGGCAGGGCATCGGCATCGATCATGGCGATCAGATAGGCAGCGACTAACCCTTGTACAACGCATCCAGCCGCGCCCCGTAGCGCTCCTTCAGCTTGTGCCGGCGGATCTTCAGGCTCGGGGTCATTTCCTCGTTCTCGATTCCGAACGGCTCGTCGGCGAAGGCGAACTGGCGGACCTTCTCCACCACCGAGAGTTCGGTGTTCACCCGGTCGATCGCCGCGCGCACGGCGCTGCGGAAGGCGGGGAGGTCCTGCAGCTCGGCCATGTCGAACTTCTCGTCCTGCGCCCGCGCCCAGGCCAGCGCCCATTCGGCATCGGGCACGATCAGGCCGACAAGGTAGGGCCGCTTGTCGCCGATCACCATGGCCTGGGCGATTTCCGGCTGGAGCGTGAGCATTCCTTCCACCCGCTGGGGCGAGACATTGTCGCCCTTGTCGTTGACGATCATGTCCTTCTTGCGGTCGGTGATGACGATCCGGCCCTTGTCGTCGAGATGGCCGATGTCGCCGGTGTGGAGCCACCCGTCCTTGAGCGCCTTCGCCGTCTCCGCCTCGTTGCGCCAGTAACCCTGCATCACCAGCTCGCCGCGCACGAGGATTTCGCCGTCCTCGGCGATGCGCACCTCGACCCCGGCGAGCGGTGGGCCGACCGTATCCATTTTCAGCCCTATTGCAGGGCGGTTGCAGCTGACGACCGGGCCGGCCTCGGTCTGCCCGTAGCCTTGCAGCAGGGTCAGCCCCATGGCGTTGAAGAAGGTGCCGATCTCCGGGTTGAGCGGCGCCCCGCCCGAGACCATGGCCTTGATCCGCCCGCCGAATTTCGCCCGGACCTTCGGCCGCAGCAGCTTGGCGATGACGAGGTCCAGCGGCCGGTCGACCAGCCGCTTGCCCTTCTCCCCGGCCCGCGACTCGATCTTCAGCGCCCGGTCCATCAGGAAGTTGGCAATGCGGCCCTGCTTCTCAACCTGCTTCATGATCCGGCTGCGCAGGACCTCGAACAGGCGGGGGACGACGACCATGATCGTCGGCCTCACCTCCTCGATATTGCCGGCGAGCTTCTCCAGCCCCTCGGCATACCAGATCTGCGCGCCCATCCCGATCGGCAGGAATTGGCCGCCGGTGTGCTCGTAGGCGTGCGACAGGGGCAGGAAGGAGAGGAACACCTCCGGGTTGCGCCCCGTTGCGTCCCAGCCGAAGTCCTCGGCCAGCACCTCGGCCGCGCCGGCCATGTTGCACAGGAGCATGCCGTGGTGCTGCATGACCCCGCGCGGCGCGCCGCCGGTGCCGCTGGTGTAGATCAGGCAGGCGAGGTCCTCGCGCCCGACCCCCGCCATTCGCTGTTCCACCGCCGCCCGCGCCGCGGCCGCGTCGCCGGTGACGAGGGCGTTCCAGTCGTGGCAATCGGCCTCGCCCAGCTGGGGCAGCTTGAAGCTCTCGATCGCGATCAGGTGGGCGACCGAATCGGTGCGCAGGACGGCCGGGAGCAGGGGCTTGGCCAGCTTGGCATCGGCCACGATCACGGCCCGCGCGCCGGAATTCTCCAGCACGTGGGCATGGTCGCGCTCGGTATTGGTGACATAGGCCGGGACCGTGACCAGCCCCGCGGCCATGATCGCCAGATCGGCGAGGCACCATTCCGGGCGGTTCTCCGAGACCAGCATCACCCGGTCGCCATCGGCGAGGCCCATGCGCCGCAGCGCTTCGGCCGCAAGGCACACCCGTTCCGCCGCCTCGCGCCAGGTGATCGCCTGCCACCGGCCGTCGCGCTTGGCATGGAGGAAGGGCCGGTCGCCAAGCTCGTCGGCGCGGCTGAGGAACAGGGTGACGAGATTGGGCGCCCGGTCGAAATCGGCTAGCTGCACGGCGGTCCTCTTCCCCCGACGCCGCTCCGGCGCCATCCCGGGTACAGAGACTAGGCAGCCTTAGGCCGCAGCGCAATCGATCTGCGGCCTACTCGTGGGCCCCGTTGAGTTCGTTGGCCCGCCGCTCGATCTTGGTGACCGCGCCGCGGGTATCCATGCCGACGCCCTCGCTGCGCGGATCGGCCGCGCCGCGCCATTCGCCGCCCGCCAGCTCCACCGCATTGGCCTTGAGCCCCAGCGAGCCGACCTTCAGCGTCTCGCCCAGCTTGGCGAGATCGCCGGCTAGGGCTTCGAGTTCGGTGCCCTGCTCGATCGTGCCGCCCTTGGTGGGGGCATAGACGAGGCCCATGGCGATTGCGTCCTGCGCGCTCAGCTTCCAGTCGATCACCCCGATCAGCGCCTTGGCGACCTGGGCGATGATGGTCGACCCGCCCGCCGCGCCGATCGCGAGGCGCACCTTGCCCGAGGGATCGAAGGCGATGGTCGGCGCCATCGAGCTGCGCGGCCGCTTGCCGCCCTCCACCCGGTTGGCGACGAGGAAGCCGTCCTTCTCCGGCACCGGGTCGAAGTCGGGCAGTTCGTTGTTGAGCATCAGCCCGTCGCTGGCGACGCCCGAGCCGAAGTAGCCGTTGATCGTGGTGGTGACCTGGACCACCTCGCCATTGCCGTCGGCCACGGCGAGGTCGCTGGTTCCCGGATCGTCGCGGAAGGCGACCTTGACGCGCGGTGGTGCTCCCGCGGGCTGGCCCGGTTCGACCAGCGCCAGCGTGGTCTCCGGCGAGATCAGCGCCGAACGCGCGGCGAAATAGCTGCGATCGAGCAGACCCTTCACCGGCACGCTGACGAAATCCGGATCGGCGATGTACTGTCCGCGATCGGCATAGGCGAGGCGCGAGCTCTCGGCGAAGAGATGCCAGGCCACCGGCGAGGACCGGCCCATGCTGGCGAGGTCGAACCGCTCCAGCTGCCCGAGGATCATCAGCACGGTGATCGCCCCGGCCGAAGGGGGCCCCATCCCGCAGATCTTCCAGCCGCGGTAGGAGCCGCAGATCGGATCACGCTCCTTCGCCCGGTAGCCGGTGAAGTCGGCCACCGTCATCTTCGAGGGGTTGCGGCTCGCCGTATTCAGCGCGGTGGCCATGCGCGCGGCCATGGGCCCGGTGTAGAACACGGCCGGGCCCTTGCGCGCGATGGTGCGGAAGGTGGCCGCCAGTTCGGGGAGCTTCAGCACGGTGCCCTTGGCGACCGGCTGGTCGTCGGCGGTGAAATAGACCTTGCGGGCCCAGCCTTCGACATGGCGGCCATAGAGATTGAGCCCGTTGTGCATCCGCGCCGAGACGGTGAAGCCGCCCTCGGCCAGGCGGATCGCCGGCTGGAACAGCACGCCCCAAGGCAGCTTGCCATAGCGCTTGTGCGCCAGCGCCATGGTCGCGAGGCTGCCGGGAACGCCCGCGCTACGGCCGCCGACGTTCAGCTCGCGAAAGGGCAGCGGCTTGCCGTCCGGCCCATAGAACCACTTGGGATCGGCCGCGGCGGGGGCGCTCTCGCGCCCGTCGATGGAGCTCAATTTCCCGCTGCGCGCATCGAGGCG
>Ga0068855_100003542_pt1 | contig 19090 bp, 12 predicted proteins | sample KBSCornC52_FD_66592 | JGI IMG/M metagenome (GOLD analysis project Ga0068855, IMG submission 66592) | Corn rhizosphere microbial communities from Kellogg Biological Station, Michigan, USA - KBS Corn C5-2 | ecosystem: Host-associated > Plants > Roots > Rhizosphere > Soil ...
GTGGACCGGTTTCGGGATCTTCTGCGGGGCGACACGATCAACGACGCGATCACGCGCCGCTGGGTGCATCAATTCCCCGCGACGGCCAACGTGGAACTGGTGATCACGTTGACGCCGTTCAGCCTCTTTAGCGAAGGCCTCGTGGCGAACCACGGCTCTCCCCACGACTACGACACCCACGTGCCGCTGATCTTTACTGGTCCCTGGTTTGCCCCCGGACGCTATGGCGAGTTCGTTCGAACAGTCGACCTCGCACCTACCCTGGCGGCGGTCGCGGGCGTCAAACCGACCGAGAAGCTCGATGGTGTGGTGCTGCGCCGGGCGCTCAAGTAGACCCCCCACGTTGGTTCGGCAAAACCGAAATAATTCCGGAGTGAGTGAACGCAGTCACTTCACCGGCGGCGGTTCCGGCCAACCCATGCATCTGGAGGCCAGCCGTCTCAGCAACACGCCACCCATCTCTCCCGAATTGGATCCGATCCCCCAGGCGTTCGCCAGCACGACGATGACCAGATCTTCATCTGGGTAGACGAACAACGCTGCCTGAAGACCTGCATTCGACCCACCGATGTTCAGCAAGCGGTGCGGTGCCGTGGAATCGCTTACATAAAAGCCGAAACTCATCGAGGCCTGAACCGTTCCGACCCTCGGGCGTCGGTACAGAAGATCCAGCGATTCCTTCGAGAGCAAACCTGGCGCCTCGATCGCTCTCCCTAATCGCGCCAGATCAGCGGCGGTCGAGTACATGTTCCCACCGGCGATGTTGTGGCTGTAATCCCAATCCGGAACGCGGTAAACGGCGTTCGAGTCTACGGCGAACGTCCACGGATCGAAGTACGAGTACCGTCGCGCGCGATGCGGCAGCACGCGCCGCACGTCGTCGAAGGCCGTACTACTCAATTTCAGCGGGCCGATGATCTCACGATTCACATAATCCTGAAACTTCGTCCCCGACGCGGATTGAATCGCCGCGGCGATCAGATTGTAACCGTAACTGGAGTAGCTCTCCTTCGTTCCCGGAGGCGCGATCAGCGTGTCATCCTTGAACAGCGGGAGGACATCATTCACATCGTCAAAATGCCGCGCGTAGAGAGCCGCATTTCTTTCCGGGCCCCAGTGACGAATGCCCGCGAGGTGAGCTGCCAATAACCTGGGAGTAATTACTCCGCCCGACTTGACCGGAAACGCAGGAACGTAGCGCTGAATCGGTACATCGAGATCGATGCGACCCGCTTCATGAAGCTTGAGAAGTGCGAGCCCGGTGAAGGCTTTGGTGATGCTGGCAACGCCGAAGCGCGTCTCATTCGTTACCGGAACCCGATTCTCGAGATCCGCGTACCCGAGATTCTCGGCCAGAACCGTTTCGCCATCCAGCATCACCAGCGCGCTCAACCCGATGTTGCGCTGGCGTCGCTGGATGTCGGCGAGCGCGTCCGAAAGAGACTGACGTCGGCTGCGACAGGCGGCCAGCTGCGCAGAGCGCTGCGCCCCGAGGCCGACCGGCGCAACGCCCATACTCAACATCAGAATGTAGAAAAGTCCTCGGCGCACTGAATTCTTGTTAAGGCGTTTCGTGAACCAATATCGGATTCGCGTACCGCTGCAACAGCGTCGCCGCGGTTTGCGTGCGCGTGAAACTGTCGGGACCGACGACTACATACAAGCCCCCGCCCTGCGCAAACCGATCACGAGTGACGATCCCTCTCACGAGCGGAACCGCCAGACGCGCATCACTCCCCGAAATCGATCGAAGGTCTATCACCAATCGCCGGGCATCGGCTGAGTCCGCGCTCGCGAACATTCTCCGCAGAAAGGCGTACACCGGTTCGTCGCTCTCGCCTCGAATCTGCGCAAGCCTTACATAAACTGTATGGCTAGCCTCGTTGATCGTGTAAGAGCTGGTCTGGCGTTGTCCGTCGATCGCCGGCGCGGCTGGCGGTGCCAACGATACTGCGGTTGGCTCCGCGCAGCTCTGCGCCACGAGAAATATGAGTCCCAGTGGAATCCCTCTCATAAGCGCTCTCACGGAAATGGGCGCGGACGCGGCCATGGCCACGGCCACGGATCAAAGGAGCGAGCGCCCGCGATTCCGCGTACCGCCGCTTCACGGACTTGCGGATCACTCGAGCTCAGAAGCTGGGTGAGTGTAGTTTGCGAGCTCTCGCCTGATTTCATCAGTGCGCGAATCAGCCCGCGACGGACGTGATCGTTCGTCTCCACTTTGAGCGCGTCGCGAATCGCGGGAAGCGCCGATGCGTCCTCGAGCTGACCGAGGGCCCACGCCGCCTTGAGGCGAGTATCGGTGTTCTCGTCGCGAAGAAGTTTTTGCAATCCAGCAGGTGCTTTAGCCCCGTGATCATCCATCTGGCCGAGCGCCCAGGCCGCCGTGCCGCGGACATTGGGACTGCGATCGCCGGTAGCGGTGGCCAGTATGTCGATAGCGGAATGATCCCCGATATTTCCAAGACTCCACACCGCCGTCTCGCGCACTCTGTCTTCGGCGTCGCCACGGATCGCCGCTGTCAGCGCGGGAATGCTGCCGCGGTCCTCGATGTTTCCGAGCGCCCAGGCGCTCATTTCACGAACACGCGCGTCCGCATCGTGAGCCAGCGTCTCGCTCAGCACGCCGACTGCCTCGCGCGCCTCGAGATTGCCGAGGGCCCATACTGCGACCCTTCGTACGGCGGGTGAGTTGTCCTGACGTACGACGCGAATCAGCAGTGGAACGACGCTCGTGGAGTCCATGCGTCCAACCGCTGACACCGCCGCCAGGCGAACTTTTTCAGCTTCATCACCGAACAGGCCGGTCAGCGGCTTCAAGGCGCGCCCACTCTCGATGCGGCCAAGTGCCCATGCCGAGTTGGCGCGGACATCGACAGATGCGTCGCGCAACGTACGAATGAGCGGATCGACCGCGCTCTCCACCCCGGCGAGTCCAAGTCCGAGTGCAGCGACCGAACGCAGCCCCGCGTCGCTCGCGCCCAACCGCGTCACGAGCTCACCTCCAACCAGTTCGGCTTTCTGCGTTCCGATGAGGCGCACCGAGAGCTCGCGAACGCACGCGTCATCAGACGAGAGTCCAGCCAGCAGGCGTTGAATGTCCGCGGCCGGCATTGCGTCCGACTCGTAATCGTCGCTGCCCATCGGGACCGACGCCGACGAAAGTGGAGTCGAGGGTGCATCGCTCCCACCGCCCCAACCCCAGCCGCGAACAGCCTGGGATGCGAGCAGGCAAATCGCAGGCGGCGCACCGCGGGCCGCTGTCAGCAGCGCGGCGACGTCGATAGGGGCGCCCCTGTGACGGCCTTGATCGAACACGCGCACATTCACGCGCACCTGAGCGAACGCGTTCGCGTCCCCGGTTGTCGCGCTATTAGCAACAGCAGGCACGCCGTTCAATGTCGAGAAGGCAAATGTCGCCACCGCCAATCCAATTATTCGCTGCATGATTGCTCCGTTCATGTTGCCCGCCTATGGTGCGGGGTAGGTTGAAAAATCAGCACTAACAGTCAAAAGAGAGGGCGCTTTCTCAGCGCCCTCTCCGATTCTCAATTCGGGAAGGGGCGCGGCTCGGGCCAGGGATGAGGCCACGGACCGGTGGCGTTTCCACCAGCCAGCGCGCGCACCGCGATCGACCTGATTTCGGGATTCTTTGACTCGAGTAGTCCCTTCAGCGCGTCCACGGACTTTTCTCCAGTCGCGGCGAGCGCCCGGATGTAATTGATCTGTATCTCCTTGTCGGGCTCGCGCGCCAGGGCTGACTCCAGTGCGGGAATCGCGGCAGGATCCTCGATCTCGTACAACGCCCATGCGACCAGCTCGCGAACCTCCGGATCCTTGTCATTCAACATCGCGATGAGTTTCGGCGGCGCCTGTTTGAGGTCCGCGTTTCCGAGCGCCCACGCCGCACGCTTTCTGACTTCCGGGCTGGCGTCGCTCAACGCCGCGGCCAGCGCATCCGCCGACGATCTATCACCGACACTTCCGAGCGCCCAAGCCGCAGTCGCTCTGACTTCTGTATTCGCGTCGCCGCGGACGGCAGCGGATAGTGCATCGACCGCGACCGAACGATGATCACCTTCGGCCAGCGCCCACGCCGCCATCTCGCGGACACTGGGATTTGAGTCGTGGGCGAGAGCCTTGGCGAGCGCCTCGGCCGCTATCTGATTGTCCGCATATTCCGCCAATCCCCACGCGGCGATTCTCCGCAAGCTCGCGCTGGTATCGGTTGCGAGGATGCGGGCGAGCAGTACCGGGCGCTCGTCGGAGTCTTTGCCCGCCTTCGAGCCGCCCTGAGATAGCTGGATCAAGGCGTTGGACGCGGCCGAGCTGCCTTGCTTAAGCGCCTCCTCGACGACTTTCGCGAAGTTCTGCTCGAGCGGATTCATGTGCGTGCTTGTGACCGCCTGCGTGTGCTGGCTCACCACCGTCTGGGTGTTCTGGTTGAACACCGTCTCGGTCTGCTGATGCGTCTTTGACCCGCCGATGATCTCGCGGGAATCTGGATATCCCTTGGTGTCGGCTTGCCGCGCGTTCAACAGCTCGATCCCCTGCGCCGTGTTCACCGGATTCGGGGCGGGCTCGGGATGCGCGCGCGGCGACGGAGCTGCCGCACCCACTACTATGGAAATAAGTGCGAGCGATCCGATCAGTGCCGCCGACTGCTTCCGACTCGGACTGGAGTGACGCAGCTCAGGATCGAGGATGGCGAGCATTCGACCTTCGAATTCCTTGCGGCGCGCCATTGCGAGCGCAACCGAAGGCGTCGCGTCGCGTCTCACGCTCGTGACGATGTCGAGCAGATGCTCAGCGTAGTCCGTCGCGCGAGCGCCGCAAGCGAGTGCCAGATCGTCACACGCGCGCTCGCTCTCGGAACGAAGCTGCTTGGCTGCCGTCCAGACGAGCGGATGAAACCAGTAGACCGCGCACGCGAGTCGGCTGAGGGTGTGACCGATGAGATCGTGACGACGGACGTGCGCGAGCTCGTGGAGCAACACCGCGCGCCGGCGATCGAGTGACCACGAATCGCATTCTGCCGGCAGAACGATCGTCGCGCGGAAGACACCGCACGCGAAAGGCATCTTTGCGTCTTCGCTGCGAAGGAGTCGCGGTGGCTCATCGAGCGCCAGCCTGTCCGACACTTCAAAAAGTGGCGAGAGCCAATCCGCCGAATCGAGGGGACGCGCGCGATTGACGATCCGGTGCACCATGAGGGTTGCATAACCAAGTGATGCGGCGATCACGAGGAGAACCGCCGCCCAGACCAGGAAAATGATGGAAAGAACACTCAGTACTGGCGAAGCGGCGATCCTATCGCCGATGGCGCCCGCCGAAGATGCGTCCGTTGCTGCTTCACCGATTGGGGCGGCAGCCAGCTGTTCGTTCTTGTCTGCAGCCACGGGTGACGCCGCGATTGCCGGCGACTTCACAGCCGAGGCGGATTTCGGCGTCGGCGGCAGAACCCTGATTGGAATCGGCGCCCAGGCAGTGAGTCCCGGCACCAACAGCAGTGCCGCAAGGGTGACCAGCCACACGAGGTGCCTCGCGCCAGCGGACGCGCGCTGCATCGTGAGCGTGATCCCGAGCGCGACCAACAGAATGAGCGTCGCCTTGGCGAGTAGCAGCAACATCGAAATGCTGGAGCCCGTGAGCGAGCCACCGAGCGTCCCGAGCGTCGAGAAGATTGTCGAATTCATTTTAGTTATCTCCCGCTCTGCCGCGCGCGGCGAATTGAGTTGCGGAGCCGCTTGATCTCGGCCTCGCTGAGATCGACATCCGACATCCGCAGCAGCGCGGTGACAGCCTGCTCGGGGGAATCGCCGAAATATGTGCGAACCACGTGCGCCAGCACATCTTCACGCGCGGTCTCGGTGGGATTGGCCGGATAGTATATGTAGCGCGGTCCGTCCTCCCGATGCTTGATCAGCTCCTTCTCGCCGAGTATGCGAAGCACTGATCTCACGGCCGAGTAAGTGGGCGGATCGGGCAGATCGGCCATGATCTCGGCAACGGTCGCTCCGCTGCGGCGGTGGAGGATGTCCATCACCTGGCTTTCTCGCCGAGAGAGCCCGGCGGGTGCGTTGGCGTTAGCGGAGTTGGATGTAGCGTCGGATTTGTTTGGCATCAGCGTGGCAGCCATGGGAAATCGCCTGAGGGTCTGAAGTGCCAGACCCAGGTGGTGTGTTGAAAAATCAACCTTACGTGCTGAAAATTCAACAGTGGCGCCCTTTTGTCAAGTGGGAAGTTTTATTGGCTTGGCGAACCAGGTCGCGGTAGAACGCATCGCTGAAGTCGAGGCGAGGAGTGCTGGGCTTCGTAAAGAGCTCGGGCTCATCGACTTAGTGTTGATGCAGATCCTCTACGTCGTCGGCTCGTCCTGGGTCGGAACCGCCGCCAAGCTCGGGACCTCCCACACCGTTTTCTGGCTCCTCGCGATCGCGCTGTACTACCTGCCTCAGGCTTGGGTGGTGATATACCTGAGTCGCCTGATGCCGCTCGAGGGCGGCGTCTATCAGTGGACGACGATCGCACTGGGGAAATTCGCGGGATTCATGGTCGCCTGGAACCTTTGGGCCTACGCGATCGTGATCATCGCGACATTCGGCGTCACCATCGCCAACAATGCGTCCTATCTCCTTACCGCTGGTTCGGCATCGCTGTCGCAGCTGTGGTGGTACACGCCGATCGTAAGCACGCTCTCTCTGGTGTTCGTCACTGGTATCGCAATACTTGGCCTCCGCATCGGCCGATGGGTGCAGGACATTGGTGGCGTTGCCCAAGTGATGACCTTCGCCGCTCTACTCATTGTTCCTATCGTCGCAGTCGGGCTTCGCCATCCTGTCTCGTACCATCCACTCCACATCTCGGCGCCGGCGTTCACGCCGTACAGTCTCAACATCTTCGGCAAGATGGCGCTGGGCGCGTTGAGCGGGTTCGAGTACGTGGCCATAATGGCTGGTGAATCGCGTAGTCCCGCGCGCACGATCGGCCGCTCCGTCCTGGTGGCCGCGCCCGTGATAGCGCTCATGTTCATACTCGGAACCAATAGCGTAATGGCGCTCGTCCCCTCGGAGCGCATCGACCTCGTGAGTCCCATTCCGCAGACGCTGAGCATCGGCTTCGCGGGCATGGGGGTCGCGCGGCTGATAGTGCCGGCTCTGATCCTGTTGCTGATCCTCAGGCAAGTGGGCGTGGTGACGATGGTATTCAACGGGACTACCAGATTGCCGCTTGTCACGGGGTGGGACAATCTCCTCCCGGCCTGGTTCACGCAGCTTCACCCGCGGTTCAAGACGCCGGTCAACTCCATTCTCTTTGTGAGCTTCATCACGATCGCGCTCACGCTGGTTGGACAGGCGGGCGTCGGGGTGCAGGAGGCATTTCAGCTTCTCGAGAACGCGGCAGGGATTTTCTACGCGCTCACCTATGTCGCGTTGTTTGCCATCCCGATCTTCGGCGTAGCCAACCTGGCTCGACGGCCATCGCGATTGCTCCGCCTCGCTGCGATCTGCGGATTCGCAATGAGTCTTTTGTATTCGACACTATCGGTCTTCCCGATCATCGACGTGGCAAGCTGGCAGATCTTCGCCGCAAAGATCATAGCCGTAATCGTCGGGGCGAACCTGCTGGGCGTCGGGATCTACACTGCACGTCAGAGGAAAACGCGCCCGGCTGCTTGATCAAGCAAGTAGAAGCGGCCGTTGGATGCTGCTGTCACATTCGGATCGGGACCTCAACAAAGGTGTCCCCAAACCATTTTATGCTGAGCGGCTCGTTTGCGTCCGAAATGGCTTCGTCGCTGACGTCCTTGCCAGTCCCGTAGTTGATCTGCATGTCGGGCTGCTTGATGACGTTTATCAGGACTACAATCCGGCTGCCGGGCTGCGTCTGACGGCTGGTCAGTCGCACGCTCTTGAAATCGAGGCGCTCGCGCTGGCCCGGCGTCAACAAGTGGCGATTCGAGAGATCAGCGACGGCGCTGGCGCGCGCCCAGTACGTGGAGAGTAGCACGTACTCGTTCTTTGCGGTCAGCTCGTAGAGGGAGATGTTGAAGTCAAAATCCTTCTTGTTGCTGATGAATTCGAGTCGGCCCGAGAAGAGGCCGCTTATCTCGATCGGACTCTTGAGGGGATTGCTGACGAACGAGATGCCGTTCCAGGTATCGATCGCGGTGGCGACGATGCCGCCGCCGGCTGGTCGACGATCGACGTCGGTTCTGTCGGCGAGATCCACGTTTTGGAGTACTGTAGTGGCTGTCGCGGGATTCCGTTCGCTCAGTCGATAGTTCTCGCCGGCCTGCAATGCGATGAGATAGTATCGCAGCGCCTGGTCCGACATGGCGGCTATCGATGGAGCGTGCTTCCAAACGTTGGCGCCCATCACCTGATAGTTCACCTTGTCCTTCAACAGCGCCGGCTTTGGCGCGCCCTTGAAGATGTAGTCGAACCATTGGTATCGAAGTTCGCCGAAGTCAGTCAGCGCCACCGGATCGACTTTGTATCGGCTCAGTATATACGTGGTGTCACCGAGGGCGGTGACCAGTCCGCGTTGCCCGAGCACGTGATCGTATGGACCGATGACCAGATAATCTTCCGCGCCGGGATTGTACTTGTAGTGCTGCGTCAGGTAGTACACGGCAGCACCCGGCCCGCCGTAGTAGTAGCCCGCTGTCTGCAGAATGGGAATCTTGATGTTTGCGAAATCTTTCTCGTACGGAATCATGCTCTGCCAGTACGAGTCATACGTCGGATGGGCGATCCAGGTATCGAAGACAGGATTGGGCGTGCCATCGATTTTATCGAGGTCACGATACGCCCGACCCCCCACATACCAGTCGTGATTCAATCGATTCCATCGCTCAAAATTGAAGTAGGTCGTGTCGTCCAGCCCTTTCAGGTTGAGCGTGTAAAACGGCCACGCGTAGACGAAGCTCAAAAACAGATTGCCGTCCATCGGCACATCGATGCCCGGCGCTACTGCGACCGCGGGGATCATCGTCTTCAACGCTTTAGGCATATGCTTGGCGGTTGCCCATTGAGTGAACCCTTCGTAGCTGCCGCCATACATTCCCACCCGACCGTCGCTCCACGACTGCCCGGCAATCCAATCGATCAGCGCGGCCGCATCGGACCCGTCGTGCTCGTAGGGCACCGGCTGATCGGGACTGCATTCCTTGCCGCGCGTAAGACCGATTACACCGACGTAGCCGTTTGAGGCGGCACGCCGGGCGTCAGCGAGATTGGATTCAGAGTCAGCGTAGATCGTGAAGTTCAGGAGCGCAGGAAGACGACGCGCCGCGGAGCGCTGTCGGACCACCATTGTGCAGACTGTCGCACCATCGGGTGTCCGCACCTGAATATTCCTGTCGATCACGTACCTGCGCTCGTCGTCCGCTGCAACGAGTGGCTCGGCGAGTGGCACGATCGTCCTGAAGGCTTGCTGGACCTGGTAGGCCTTGATCAATCGCAGCGCATCGGAGAGTGAGATCACGTCTTTACCGTCACGCTGCGGCAGGGCACGATCGACGTCGCGATCGAGCCCGAAGTGACTGATGCCGAGCGCGCGGATCGCGAGCGCGGAAGTCCGGTCGTCGAGTCGAGCGATACCGTCGCGGAATGCTTGTCGAAACGCGTCGTCAAAGTGCGCGCTGTCCCCGCTCTGTTTCGCAGCCGCAAGCATTGCAAAGAGAGCGTCGGCCGCGGTGGCCGAGAGAGAGACGCGATTTCTTCGTAACGCTCGGAGTGCCGTCAGGGTATTGGTCGCATCTGCATAGCGGCCGGCTACTGTCTGTAGGCGGAACAGATTGTCGAGGTACCGATCGCGATCGCCATCCTTGTAGACCCCGATCGCCTCCTGCGCCAGCGCCGCCATCGTTCGTGCGGTGTCATTACCAGGGATCGCACTGGGGAAGCTCAGGTCCTGCGCCGACGCGAGGGACGCTGAGGCCAAGAACAGCACAGCAAAGCTGGAGGATCGCATTTGCCGATCCCCGCTAGCTGCGCTTGATAATTACATCACCGTTTACAGTTCTAACGCGAATCACTTCTCCGCCTCGGCCCACAGTCTGTCTCGCCCGCACATAGCGGCGGGGTGTTCCTTCGCTGTTATCCCAATTCGTCGTTTCCGTCGTGTGCAGTGGCAAGTCGCTGATGATGCGCGTCCTGTGGCCGAGGTTGTCGGTATACGCCGTCTCGAGCTGGAGAATCGCATTGAGATCTCGAGGCACCACCAGCACGACCTCGCCCTTGCCTGACGTCACATCGACCGAGTGCGCACCGGCGCCTTGCAGCTCGATCCTCACATCTCCCGCGCCAGTGTGCGCCTCGACCGAACCGGTGGCGGGGCCGATGTCGATGTCACCACCGCCAGTCATCGCGTAGACCTCGCCGCCGGATGGTCCGATTCGGATACGGCCACCGCCAGTCGTGACACGTGCGCCATCCGGGGCGGCAGCGAGTGAGATTGGCCCACCGGCCATGCTCATCCTGATTCCGCTCATCGCAAAACCAGTCCTTGAACCGCCTTCATCAGGCCAGCGTGTCGTGGTCGAAATTCCACCACCGGTGCTGATGTAGGTGCTGCTGCCGCCGCTACTCACTGTGCCGGTGCTCTTGCCGCTCCCCTTCCCACTGCCAGCCCCGACATGCACCTCGCCGTCGCCCGTCCCGATCGCGACGAGAGTGGTGCCGTTCTCATGGCGAACGCTGGTACTCGAGGATTTGCTCTGTATGACTGGCCCGCTTCCCGATTCGCCGATGATGTTGCCGGTCACTCCTTCTATTCTGACAATCCCTCCACCGGTGCTGACATTTCCGTCCACATGTGAATCCGAGACGCGGACATCGCCCCCGCCCGTTTGAATGTCGACGTCGCCATTGGCTCTCTGGATGTTGATCTCACCGCCACCGGTCTGGCCCTTGAACGTGCCGTCGATGTCCGCGATGGAGACGGATCCTCCCGCTGAAGAAATCGTCGCATTGTAGTTGCGCGGCACTTTGATCTCGAAAACGTGACTCGAGCTCTGCGAACTTCCACTGGCGGTAAACTCGCTTGTCAGTCGAGCACCGCCAGCGGTCGGCTCGAGCGTGACTTTCGTTGCCCTCCAATCGCGTCCGCTGAGGGATGCCCGAACGAAAACCTCCTGCCTGTCCCAACCGCTGAGGATGATCTTTCCGCCGGTTTTGAGATCGAGCGAGAGAGTTCCGCCGCTACGCCCAGGAACAGAGAGCTGGAACGTCGTGTCCGCCTGGAGCTGCTGAGTTTTCTTGGCGAGTGTCACACCCGAGGTTGACGGCGCCTCGTTTCCGACCGACAGCGGCGCATTCGACTCGTTCGATATCAACGCCCTTAATTTCTCGCCCGAGTTGTTCGATTGCTTCGACGCATCTTCAACTTTCATACGTGCCGTGCTCGGAACAGCGCGGAACGCGGCGAGCGGAATCAGTACGAGCGCCGAGAGAACTGCCGCTGTTGGCCTTGCCCAGCCCGAGAGTCGGACGCGTCGCCGAGACCCACTTAGAACCGCAAGCAGACGACCTTCGAGCTGCGACGGACGCGCCATCGCCACGGAAAGGAATCCGGCGGCTCCAAACGCACGGGCAGATCGCGCTACCTCCAGCAAGTGCGCAGCATACTCGGCCGCCGGCGTACCGAGCGAGACCACGTTGTCATCGCACGCGCGCTCGCACTCGGCGCGCAGCCGACGTTCCGTGAGCCACGCAAGCGGGTGAAACCAATAGCCAGCGCAAACCAATCCGGCCGTGAGCTGCGTAAGCGCGTCACCGCGCGCGACATGGGCGAGCTCGTGGCGCAGGACGATACGGCCGTGCGCCTCGGCCCACTCCAGCGCATCTTCCGGCAGAAGAACAACGGGAACGCGCACTCCCCACGTCAGCGGTGTGCTGATCGCCGAGCTGGAGCGAAGGATCACCGGCTTGATGACTGCCGCGTAGGTACGCTCTTCCTCGAGAATCCTGCTCCAGTTCTCACTGTCGAGCGGCCACGACCTCGCCGCAATGCGGCGGAGACCGATGTGTCCGATTACTAGCCAGGCAATAACGGCCATGAATCCAATCGCCCATAGGAGCGGGAGCAGCGGCAGAACGCCGAGTCCAGCGCGCGCAACCGCCGACAATGTCGTGACAAACTCCCCGGCACGAGCAGTGGATTGCGCAGCAGGTGCGTCGATCGGCTTTGCAGCAGGAACGGCGTTGATAGTAGTTGCGGTCCCGTTTTCAAATGCACTCGCGCCCGGCAAACCGCCCGATCGCCGCGAATCAACGACTCTTTGATCATTCCCAGATGGCAGTGCAGGTGAAAATGCGCGCGGCAACACCGGAACATTCCAGGTCGGCGACATCCACATCGCGAGTGGAAGTAGAGCGCTGATCATGAGAGTGCCGTACAGAACCAGGTGACGAACCGAAGGGCTCAGGCCTCGCAAGATCGCACTGACGACGAGACCCGCGGTGAGAACCAGAGTCAGCTTGATGAGTAGTGCCGCCACGAACGGTGTCACGATGCACCTCCTTTGCTGCGGGCCTTTTCGATCAGCTTCTCGAGACTGTCCAGATCCGATTCGCTCCAGCGATCCTCGTACATGCCAACCATCGCCGCGACCGCGGAGCTGGCGGAGTTGTCAAAAAAGGTCTTGACGAGATGTCTTACCGCTGACTTGCTCACCCGGTCGTGATCCGCCGTCGGAAAATAGACGTAGCGTGGACCGTCCTGCTCGTGGCGGAGATGGCCTTTGCTCTCGAGCAATCGCAGCATACCGCGGACAGCAGTATAGGTCGGCGGATCCGGAATGTCGGCGAGGACTTCGGCGGCGTTCGCCCTTCCCCGCCGGTAGATGATCTCCATGATCTGCCGCTCTCGGCGTCCGAGCTGATCGAGTCCTCGATTCTTCATCGCGCAATCTCCACAGTGGGTTCAGGCGGGTCCGCAAAATCGTACGTCTCTTGACATAATGTCAGTGGGTTGACACAATGTCAATAGACTAACAGTTGACCGCCTGGAGCCACTTCTATGCAGCTGCTTGCCTACTACGGCCGGTGCCGCCGCTCTTGTTTCAGTGCCGGCATCGCGCTCGCGCTTCCCCTTTCACTCGCAGGCGGACAGCAGTTGGACACCGCACGAGCGCTCTCTGCCCTTCGCGACGCCAGGGCCGCATGCGAGGCCGACGCCGGAACCCTTTGGGGGCGGAGTCTCTGCGGCCCGATTGCGCTGGTCGACCGGCAAACGCGCCTGGTCATCGCGAATGACACGGTCGCGCAGAAACATTTCCTGCGACTCGGCGATGCCTACGTAACGACCCTGCCCGAAAACCAGTACGTCGCGAACACATCGTTTCCCTGGGAAGGCAGAACGTGGACGATGGTCGCGCTTCCTCTGCCGCGCGACCGCTACGCTCGCGTGGGTCTGGTCATGCACGAAGTGTTTCACCGGGAGCAGGAAGCTCTGGGCCTGCGTCAGGTCGACGCGCTCAACAATCAGCTCGATATGCGACCGGGCCGCACGTGGCTAAGGTTCGAGTACCGCGCGCTAGCTCGCGCACTGGAATCGCTTCCCGATCAGAATGCGGCTCGGCACCACGCCGAGTCCGCGCTGATCTTTCGCGCGAAGCGACGGTCGATCTACCCTGGAAGCGATAGTCTCGAAGCGACGCTCGAGATCCAGGAAGGACTCCCAGAGTACACAGGCCAGCGCCTCGCGATGAAGTTGACGGGTGAAGGTCCGGCGCGGGTGGCGAAATATGTTCGCGATTACGAAGCCAGCACTCCGACCTTTGTCCGCGCATTCGCGTACGGAACTGGACCGGCTGTTGGCGTCCTCCTCGATCAGTTCGACCCCGCCTGGCGGGAGGAAGTACGGAAGAATCGCGACATTGGCGCGTTGCTCGCGCAGGCGATCCATTTCCAGCGTCCGCGCGATCTGGACAAAACGGCGCGTGCTCGGGCGCGGGATTACGGCTGGGACGAAGTCGACCGCAGTGAAGCCGCGCGTGATTCAGCTCACGCACCAGCAATACAAGGCTACCGGGCACGCCTTGGCACGGGTCCGGTCGTTACGCTTCTGCAGTCCAAAGACTCACTCGCCTGGAGCTACGATCCGACGGAGCTGGTCGGCTTCGATCTCCAATCCACTGTGTATCCATCGGGCAATTTCTCGGCGCCGTGGGGAAAACTCACGGTCGATCACGGCGGAGTGCTCGTAAAGAACGATTTCTCGTGGATCAAGATCGGCCTATCCTCGGCGCCGATTACGGCGGAGGCAAAAGAGATCAAGGGAGACGGGTGGACGCTCGCGCTCAATCCGGGTTGGTCGCTACGGCCCGATCCGTCCCGGCCCGGAAGTATGGTCGCGAAGAAAGATCAATAGGGCTGTAATGGACGGATATTCGCCGGAGCGAAAAGCGAAGTTGCTATGTATGGTTTGCTAGCGCCCGCTCGCGAGACGGGACGTCACGCAGATTTCGACAGGAGGATGAATATGGCGCTGGAGATGCGCGCGATATGTGAGAAATGCCAACGCGGCGTTGTCGCTGACGGCCCCGCTTTCATATGCAGTTACGAGTGCACGTTCTGTGACCAATGCGCCTCGCAAATGGGACACCGATGCCCTAATTGCGGTGGCGAATTGGTGGCGCGGCCGCGCCGAATTTCGTCATAGCGGGCCGCGGCGGCCTGCTGTCCACGCGTTGAACGAGTCTTCGCGCGGGGTCGGCTCTGTTGTCACCGGCTCCGCGCAGGATCCGGCCCTGGCGAGAGCCCCCTGCAGGTAGACTCTACTCAGGCCTTGGGCCCAGTACTCCAGGTCCGTGCGATTGGGCTGGGTTGTCTCGCGGTCCGAGCAAATCGAGCGGGCGGCTTCACTCATGCCGATGAATTCGAGCCAGCCCTCCCAAAGACCGTCTTCCCTCTGTCGCCCCACGGCCTGGGCGTAGTACAACGCGCCGTCGGTGTCGCTCATTGGTTCGTCGAATAGTACGAGGACTTCTGGCATCACTCGGTCCCTCCCATGGGAGAGAAGGCCTCCCGGATCTGAACCGGGCAAACGACATGCCCGAAACCGTCCTGGAGCCGCCTCTAGCTCAGGCGAGGGTGGCTCGGGAGTCGGCCGGCGTCCTACATCACAAAGCGCCCCTCACTCTGCTTTCCCTGCGCGTCCCTGCGCGGCCGTTCGGGCGATCCACTCATTCATTCGCGTCTCGAGGACATCCATCGGTAACGCGCCGGCGCCGATCACCTCATCATGAAAGGCGGGAAGTGAGAACTTGTCGCCGAGCGCCGTGCGGGCTTTCTCGCGCAAACGCAGAATCGTGAGCTGACCGACCTTGTACGCGAGCGCCTGCGCCGGCCAGGCGATGTAGCGATCGGTCTCGGATTGGATAGTGGCTTCGTTATTACTCGAGTGCTCGCGGAAGAATTGCACGACCTGGTCGCGCGTCCAGTGCTCGCGGCCGTGAATCCCGGTGTCCACAACAAGACGAATCGCGCGGAGCATCTCGTCGTCGAGACGGCCGTAATCCTTGTAAGGATCCTGATAGAACCCAATCTCTTTCCCCAGCCTTTCGGAGTAGAGCGCCCATCCCTCCTGGAAAGCGGTGTAGTTCGCCTGCTGGCGAAACGGCGGCAGCTCCGGAAGCTCCTGGGCGATGGAGATCTGCATGTGATGGCCAGGGATTCCTTCGTGATACGCGGTCGACTCGTTGTTGATCGTGAGCTGATTCGCAAAGTCGTACGTGTTCACGAATACGTGACCCGGGCGAGAGCCGTCTGGCGTTCCCTGGTTGTAGTGGGTTGATGCTTCTTTCTCCAGAAAGGCCTCGATGGGCATCACCTCGAGCTTCGCCTTCGGCAGTCTCCCAAATAGCGTGGGAAGTTTCGCTGACATTTGGTCGACGTAATGCCGGTACTCGTCGAGAATTGCTTCACGCGACGTCGGGTGCAGAGCCGGAATCCTTGGAATCGAATCGCGGAGCGCCTTCACCGTTGGGAAGCCAAGCTTCCTGGCGATGACGAGCTGATCGGCCTCGATCCGGGCGACCTCGCGCAGGCCCAGCGCGTGGATTTCGTCGGGCGTCATGTTCGTCGTCGTCGAGCGCTTCACCGCGAATGCATAGCGTTCGGCGCCGTTCGGAAGAGCCCAGGTGCCGATGCTGGTGCGCCCATGCGGCGCGTACTCGTCGTTGAGGAACGCCGTAAACTTCACGTAGGCCGGCAGAACGCTGTCCCGCAGCGCGGAGAGAACCCCGTCCCGGAGGCGCTCTTGATCGGCCACGGAGAATTCCTTCGGGAACTTGGTCGTCGGAATCGCGAACGGCGAATCTTCCGGCTTCTGTGTTGCCAGATCATTCGCCTGCTTAGCCGCCTGCACCAGCAGAATCTTCGGCGGCATCAGACCTTCGCTCATGCCCTTCCGCATCTGCGCCGTGATTTCGCGGAACGCGCGCGGCAGCTGCTTCAAGCGCGCGATGTAATCCTCGTAGTCCTTGACGGTGTCGAAGGAGAGCGAGGTCACGAGCTGCGGCGCGTCGATGTGAAGCCCATTCATCTGATTGACGGGCATCTCCCACTCTCGGAACTTCGCGGCATCGAGAGTCTCGCGAAGGTTTCTCGCCATCAGGTCGCGGTTCAGTCGTTCCTGCTCGGGAAAGCCGGTCGCATCCACCGCTGTGAACTTCGCGAGGAAAACGCGATTCTGTGCGAGATCACGATCGATCGCTGCCTGCGAGAAATCGGTGAGCCTGTCGTTGTACCGCTTGTCGCCGAGTATCGATGCGAATTCAGGCGACGTGCGAAGGACGTACTCCCACTGTTCGTTGAGGAGCTCGTGCAACGCCTTCACCCTCGCCTCTACTGAAGGCGATCCCCGCGAGGCGGTGTTACGCTGACTACCGCTTGTCCCCTGTCCCAACGCCGAGCCCGCCACGAGGGTGAGGGCGGTGAGAACGCGAAACGTGTGCGACATGCTGAGACTCCAGGTATGCAACTGAAGAAAGGCACAAATCCAGGATCATTGCCTAGGAACGCATCGTCCTCGGATCCGGTTTCACGACGAACGGCTGCGTATAGGTTTTTCCATTCACCGACAGCCTCGCCGTGAAATTCCCGATGTAATGCCTGTCGAGCGGACCGCCCTCGTCGGGAGGTGGCGCGCCCCGTGGACGCGGCCGCAGCGGATTCCACGTGACACGGTGCATTCCGGCACTCGCCGACGGCAGTTCCGGACGGGGCTGCCAGAGTGGAGATACCCGCGGAATTCCCGTGGGTTGCGCTCCCCCTGCTCCCGCCGCTCCCCCTGCTCCCGCCGCTCCACCGGCTCCGCGACTGACGGGCGGTCGCTGGGCATTTGGATCGCTCGAGAACGTCTGAACCACAGCTCCGCTCGTGTCCACGATCTCGATCACTACAGGCGTGGTGGCCGCTCGCTTCAGGTAGTAGTCGATCGCAGCGCCGTTGGCTGGATTCTCTGCTTGCGGCTCGTCTTTCTGCAGGGGCGTGCCGTTGTCCGTCCCTTCGATGAAGTTGACTGCATCAGCCGGCTTGAAGAGGTAGGCATCGTCGCGCGTCACCGCGTCGCTCAACTGACGAAGCGGACTGATGTCGTCGATCACCCAGAAGCCGCGCCCGTGGGTCGCGACGATGAGATCATTGCCGTAGAACTCGAAGTCGCGAACCGACGTCACTGGCACGTTGAGCTGCAACGACTGCCAGTTGTCACCATCGTCGAAGGAAATGTGAATTCCGCGCTCAGTGCCGGCGACCAGCAATCCACGCCGGCGAGGATCTTCCTTGACGACGTGGACGTAGACACCGGCCGGTAATCCACTCGTGATCTTCTGCCAGCTCTTGCCCATATCGCGAGTGCGATAGATGTAGGGCTCGAAATCCTGGAGCTGGTGCCGGTCGACGCTCGCGTAGGCACTGCCGGCATCGAAGTGCGATGCTTCGAGCATCGTGATTCTGCTCCACGGCGTGATCGCGGCCGGCGTCACGTTCTGCCAGCTTTTGCCATCGTCAGCCGAGAGCTGGATGTAGCCGTCGTCCGTTCCGATCCAGAGGAGTGGCGCTCGCAATGGCGAGGGCGAAATCGTATAGATGACGCCGCGCTTTCCATTGCGATCTACTTGTGCGGCGGCCGCGGCATCGAGCGTCGGCGGGACGAAGATCTCGACACGCGTGAGATCCGGACTGATCTGCGTCCACGTTTTCGCGCCATCGATCGTCTTGAACAGGAATTGATTGCCGTAGTACAGCGATCTCGGATCCGCCTTCGAGAAAACCAGAGGCTGCGTCCAGTCGCCGCGCGCGGGCTCAGGTGATTTCGGGCTAGTCGTTCCCTCTACCGGAACGTTCGTGTCGAGATTCCAGCGCTGCCCGTCTCCGCCGAACACGACGCCAGGATTGAGCTGATCGCCCGCCGTATAACCGCTTTCTCCGCCAGGAGAAATCGGCTCCCAATCATGCATGGATACCTGAGAGAACTTTCCCCGCGAGCGAACCGCGATCGCACCGGAATCCTGTTGCGCGCCGGTCACCCAGTACGGAAACCGATAGTCTACCGACAGATGATAGATCTGCGCGGTCGGCTGGTTCAGCCACGACGTCCACGTGACTTGCCGCGGGTCATTCGCTCTCGCATTCCGCGTTATCACGGCACCCTGGTCGCTGGCGACGATCATCGTGTTCGGGTCTCCGGGATAGATCCACGCCTGGTGATAATCGTCACCGCCCGGCGAGCCGCGGAGAACCACCCACGTCTTTCCGCCGTCGCGTGTTCTGTTGACCGCGACGTTCGGCACGTAGACGGTGTCCGGATCGGTCGGATCGACGGCGATCTTCTCGAAGTACCAGCCCCGCCCCCATAGTGCGGGGTCGTTCGATACTCGGCTCCACGTGGCACCGGCATCGTCGGACCTGAAGAAGCCACCTTGCCCGGGAGGTGGACTCGAAGGGCGAGCGCCCGCCGGTGAGGGCTGCGGCGCGGGAGTACCCAAGGGTGGCTCGACCTGAGCCGGAGCTTCCGGCACGAGGCAGTCTACGACCGCGTAGACGCGATTTGGATTGGTCGGCGAGATCGCGATGCC
>Ga0068855_100003543_pt1 | contig 19086 bp, 16 predicted proteins | sample KBSCornC52_FD_66592 | JGI IMG/M metagenome (GOLD analysis project Ga0068855, IMG submission 66592) | Corn rhizosphere microbial communities from Kellogg Biological Station, Michigan, USA - KBS Corn C5-2 | ecosystem: Host-associated > Plants > Roots > Rhizosphere > Soil ...
GGCCACGCGCGCATTGCGGCGGCGTTGCTCGAGGAGCGGCCCGCCGAGCGCACGAGCGAGCTGGTCGAAGCCTTGGCGATCAAGGATCAGTCGGAGGTTGCTCGCCGCGCCGGCGCTGCCGGCTTCAGCGGCCGCACCTTGACCGCGATCGCCGAATTGTGCGAGCTCCACGGCGGAGCCGAGATCTGGCCGCGCGCCGAGCGGCTACTCGGCGGAACCGCGGCCGAGCCCGCGCTGCGCGAGCTGCGTCAGATCTGGGATGCCGTACAGTCCGCGGACTTGGCGCCGCAGCTCTTGGTTGATCTGTCCGAGACCCGGCACTTCGCTTACTACACCGGGCTCATGTTTCAGATCCACGCCGAGGGGCCCGGCAGTCCCGTCGGCGCCGGTGGCCGCTATGACGGTCTGTTGGCGCGCTTCGGCGCGCCGCGCGCCGCCGCGGGCTTCGCGCTCAGCCTCGATCACCTGGCGTGGGCGCTCGAGTCTGTCGGCCGCGAAGATCGAGCCGTGGCGCGGCTCTTGACGGTCGGGGCGAGCGAGGATTTTCTGGCTCGCTTGCGCGCGCTGGGCGTGCCCTGCGCGGCCTCCAGTGTGCCCGCGGGCAATGCCGCGCTCGCCTACGCCAAGGCTTGGCGTTTCAGCCACGTGCTGGAGCTCGGGCCAGGCGCAGCGAGCACTGGAGCCACGGCAACGTTACTCGCCGTGGCCGATCAGCAACGACACTCCGTTCTCCTGGAGCCGGAAGCTCTGGCGAGCCAATTGAACCAAACCCCCTCGGGGTTGGTCTAGCAAGCGGCGAGTGCCGCGTCTCAACCGTGCGAGTGAATATGTCTTCTGTGGTGATTGTTGGTGCTCAGTGGGGCGACGAAGGCAAAGGCAAAATCGTCGACATTTACATGGAATTTGCCGACGTGGTGGTGCGCTACGCGGGCGGCCCCAATGCTGGCCACACGCTGGTCGTGGGCGATGAGAAAATCGTCGTGCGCCTGCTGCCGAGCGGCATTCTCCGCCAAGGCACGCACTGCATCCTCGGTCAGGGCATGGTCATCGACACCGAAGTGCTGCTCGGCGAAATCGACGAGCTGCACCGCCGCGGCCATTCCAACGTCGAAGAGCGCTTGACCGTCAGCGATCGCGCGCACCTGATCTTGCCCTATCACGTGCTCGTCGACACCCTGCGTGAAGGTGCCGCGCCCGCAGACAAGGCGCTCGGCACCACGAAAAAGGGGATCGGGCCCGCGTACGAAGACAAAGTGCGGCGCGTGGGCGTGCGCGTCGGCGATCTGCGCGACCTGAAGACCATGGCCGCCCGCATTTCCTACGCCATGGAAGGCTGGGCCCCGACCGTGCGCGCGCTCGGCGGCGAGCTGCCGACGATCGCCTCGGTCATGAGTAAGCTGGAAGCCCACGCGGCTCGCATCGTGCCCATGCTCGGAGCGACCTCGGAGCTCGTCGATGACGCGATCAAGAGCGGCAAGCGCGTGATGCTCGAGGGCGCTCAGGGCACCTTGCTCGACATCGATCACGGCACGTATCCCTTCGTCACCTCGAGCTCGGCGGGGGCGGGCGGAGCGGCCAGCGGCGCTGGTATCGGCCCGAACCGCATCGGCACCGTGCTCGGCATCACCAAGGCTTACACCACGCGCGTCGGTACGGGCCCGTTCCCGACCGAGCTCGACGACTCCGACGGCAAGCATTTGCGCGAGGTCGGCGCCGAGTTCGGATCGGTGACCGGTCGCCCGCGTCGAACCGGCTGGCTCGATCTGCCCGGCCTGCGCTACGCCTCGCGAGTGAACGGCATCGACGGCTTGGCACTGACCAAGCTCGACGTGCTGACCGGCCTCGACCGCATCCGCGTGTGCGTGGCGTACGACACGCCGCAGGGTCGAGTCACGAGCTTGCCCATCGATCAGCTCGAGCCGAAGGGCTTGGTGCAGCCGGTCTATGTGGAAATGCCAGGCTGGAAGGAGCGCTTGGAGGGCGTCCGTGTGCTCGACGATCTGCCGAGCAACGCCCGCGCCTACGTGCGCTTCATCGAAGAGCAAGCGGGCGCGCCGGTGTACCTCGTGAGCGTCGGCCCGCGCCGGAGCGAAACGATCATGCTGCACAATCCGTTCGTGGGGCGCGCGGCCGCGCCCTGAGCAGCAATTGCGGGCGGTTGGTCGGCGGCCGCCTGGCCTGCTAGGCTTCGACCATGCCCTTGCTCTGGGTCTCGCTCGCAATCGCACTCGAGACCCACGCGGGCGCGCCTTCGAACGCGCACTTGGCGACCGCGGCTTTGGCCAGCCCGCGGCCGCGTGAGTGCCGCGGGGTTCAGGGCAGCGCGGATGGGCTCTGGACGCGAGCGCGCGCGGGCGATGCGCAGCGCTATTGCGACCTCTTGGCGCGCGGCTACGCGCGCCTCAGCCAGACCCCGGCGGAAGCCTTGCTCGCTGCGGAAGCCGCGGAGGCGCTCGCGGGTCCGGTCGCTCAGGTGCGTGTTCTGAATGGGCGGGCCAAGTTGCGGCTCGGTCAAGCCGCGGCTGCGCTCGAACAATTCGTCAAAGCCGAGGCGCAGGATCCGGACGCATTCCTCGATCCCAAGGCACTGCACGATTACGCGCGCGCCGCGTCACTCGGCCCGAAGCCCGCGGAATCGGTGCGCCTGTATCGGATGCTCGTGTCGCGCAGCGCGCTCTTGGACGACACGCGCGAGCGATGCGTGCTGCAGATCGAGGCGGCGGCGCACGTGCTCGCCTACGCGCCAAACGGCAGTGACGAGGCGCTCGGCTACCTCGCACAGGCGCGGCGTGAATCGCTCGGGCTGTCGCCGTGGATCAACGCGCTCAAGCTGCTGATCGTCGAGCGGAGCGGCAAGAGCGAGCATTTGGCGAGCGCGCCGCCGAGCATCGCCGCGTTGACGCAGCCGCTCTCCGGCGCGAGTGGCGATGCGCCGCTCTTGCCCGCGGGTGAGCTCGATGCACTGTGCGCGGTCGTGACCGAAGCCAGTGATCCGAGCACCAGTCGCCAAAATTGGGAGCTCTTTTTGAGCCACGCGAGCCCAGACAACCTGTGGCTCGCGCAGGCGCGCAAGAAACGCGGCGAGGTGCCGGCCGGGAAGGGCAAGGCCCGTTGAAAGGTGTCGGGCTCCGCGTTTTTGCGACGGGCGCGCTCGCGCTCGCCGCCGCGCTGTGCCCGGTGCGCGCGCACGCCGAGCCGACCATCTGGCAACGCGCGCGCGCGCCCGAGCTCTCGCGCAGCCAGCTGCTCTTGAACCGCATCGAACGCATGCTGGGCACGGTCGGGTTACCCGAGCTCAACGCCGAATTTTCGGCAGGGGCGGTCGCGCTTTTCCAGTTGAGCGATGGGCGATGGACTTGCAGCTCGTCAGGATCAGCGCCGTCCGGCGCGGGGACCGCTCACGAGCCGAAGCTCGACCCGCGGCTCGAATACCTGCTCGGTGGCGCGCTGCTCCAGGCAGACGCAGGGCGAGATCGGGATGCGCGCTGCCTCTTGGAGCGCGCGCTGCGCGACGCTCCAGACAGTCCGCTCGCGGCAGAGGGCTATTTCAACCTCGCGCTCGCAGCCGGCCGGCTCGGAGATCGAAAGACCGAGCGCGCTGCGTACCTCCAGGCGCTGGCCGTCACCTGGGATCCGGATATTCGTGCGAACGTGTACGGGAACCTGGCCGAGAGCGACATGGGCTCGGGTGATTTGAAGCGCGCCGTTCGCGAGTATCGCGTGGCCCTCGCCGCTTCCCAGCAGCCCGACACCTTGGCGCTCAATCATTTTGGTTTGGCCGTGGCGCTCGATCGCTCTCAAGATTTACCCTCGGCGCTCGAAGCCGCCAAGCGCGCCATCTCCGTGCAATTGCCGCCCACGCTCTTTTCCACCCCGAGCGTGCTCGATCTGCCGACCGTGTCGTTTTCACCGAGCTACGAGGTTCACTATTACAAAGCGCTCGGAGCGATGGCAGCCGCACTCTTGGCGAAAGACACAGCGGCCCGTCGTGCGGCGCTGGCCGATGCCGCCGAGCATTGGTCCGCTTACCTCGTGCGCGCGGAAGTGGATCACAGCCCCTGGCTGCAACAGGCGCGGCTACACAAGGCCAGCGTCCAGCAACAGTTGGCAAAGTTACCCGCTCCACGTGCCAAACCGCCGGAAAATCCGCCGTCCGAAGCGACGACGCTCTGAACGTGGCCAATCTAGGCGGCGTGCGGGAGGTCCGGCTCAGGGGCGCCGCGCAGCACGCGGCTCGCGCCTTCGGCGTCGTCCACGGCTTCGAACACGGGGCGCAGATGCGGCCCACGGCCGAGCTCACCGAACGCACCGCTCGCGGCCAAGGCTCGCGCGCGCGGGCCGTCGAGCACGAAGAACATGTCGTGTAGGCCGTCACCCGCCGGCGCGTCGATCACGTCCACGATCAGCTGCCGATCGACGTGCAGCTCTTCACTGCCGCGCTGGATCAAGACGCGCTTGTTGGTAATGAGGTAGCGCGTGTGCTTGGCGCCCAGGCCCTGGCGAATCACGGCGTCGTAAATCACGTAGCAGCCGACCCCGAACACCAACAGCACTGCCAACCCGAGCGCAAACGTCAGCGCCGCGAACGGAAATGAGCGCACGGGCAGCCCGCCGTGCGCCACTAAGCGAAGGGCAGAAATTGCGCCCTCGATCATGCGCCCGACGCTGGCGAATACGAAGCCACCAATCCCGATCAGGCTCCATTCTCGCCTGCCGTGCGGCAAATACGCCCGGAGCCGGTGATGCCGGCGCGCCGACCAGATGACTCGCTCGCCGTGATCGAGCCGCTGGGCGAGCGGTCTTTCGGCGTGCTGGCCCGACGGGGCGATCGCCTCCGCGCCGCGCACGATGGCCCAGACGCGATCTGGGGCACGTACGCCGTACAACTTCAGCATTAGACGCCGCCGGAGCGCGCCGGTCGGGACCGCGCGCACGAGCTCCAGATCGCCCGCGGTGTGATCCGAATCGTTCCAAAAGATGCGCGCGAAGCTGATGGATTTGCGCTCGATGCTGCGCCGAAACGGACCGAAGTAAGCGATGACGTGCTGCTCGGTCACCACGTAGCGCGCCTTGGCCAGCCACATCCGCGGCACCTCACGCGCGGCGATGCCGAGCGACGCGCACCACATCGCAAACAACATCGGCCCTGCCGGCGCAGTTCGCACCTCGAGCCCGATCACGAGCGCAAAACTGAGCGAGATGGCCGACAGCATGAAAAAGCCGAAGGCCACAGCGCGAGCTAGAGGTGGCGGTGCCAGTACGGTTGGACGGGCAGTCCAAACGATGCGTTCACCGAAGAGCGGATCTCTTGCCACGGGGTCGCCTCGCCTCGGAAAACGTCCGAGCTAGCAATAACTTGCGCCCGACACCGCTCCGAGTCCAGGGTTTCAGCAGCACTGCACCCCGAGTACACGGCGCCGCGCGAGCGCACGCGCCGAACGGCGCCAAAACCTGGGTGGCTCGCCGAAGGGAGCGCCGCTCAGGATGTCGAGGGCGACACGAACACGACCTCGACGCGCGTGTTGCGCTGGCTCGCGCCCGGTCGCTCTGGGTCCAAGACGGGCTCCGCGCTGCCCGCTGCGTCCGTCTCCACGCGGGCTGCGCCGGCCTTGCGGAGCGCGTCGGCAATGGCGCTGGCTTGTGCTGCATCGTGCGCCGTGGCGTTGCCCTTGGCAACGTGGACCACCGCGAGGATCGGAAATTCGGGGTGCGCTTTGGCGACCTTGCCGAGCGCATCCAGAGTGGCGGAGGCTTCACTGCTCAACTGGTCCTTGGCGTTGAACAGCGCGCGCAACGTGACGACCACGCCGCGGTCATCCCGAAACGGCAACAGGTTCGCGGCGCTGAGCTCGGCGAGCAGCGCGTCGGTCACGCCCGCAGCGGGATTTTTTTCCGTGACCGGCCGGCGCGCGAGCGTCAATTCCTTCAAGCACCCACTGCGCACGGCGATCGCGTCGTCGATCGGTGCGGGCGGTGAGCCGAGCTTCGCGTTGAGCTCGGCCAATTTACCGAGCAGCGGTGGCAAGCCGTCGCGCTTTGGCTCGAGCAAGCGCGCAGACATGCAAAGTAGCTTGGCTTGCGAGAGCAGCGCCTTCACGGCGGCCAAGCGCGCTTGTTCACGCTCTGCCGAGGCGGGCCCGCTCACGGGCAGGGGTTGCGCGTCGCGTGCCACTTTGAGGCGCGTCTCCAAAGCCTCGGCCTCGAGCAGAAAGCGCTGCTGTTGGGCCTCCAAATCATTTTCGAGTTGGCTCGCTTTGGCCAAGCGCGTTTGCTCGTCAGCGAGCAGCGTTTGCGCTTTCGCGAGCCGCGCCTGGACCGTCGCACGCGCGTAGGCGGCCAGCGCTTGCTCGCTCAAGATCTGCGCCGACGGCTGATCGTCGTCGTTGAAGGCGGCTTCGGCTTGGCTGCGCCGGAGCTCGGCGTCTGCATACGCCTGCGGAGCGGCCTTGGCGGCTTCTTGCACGGCCGCGCTGGCCCGCGCGGTGTCCACCTCGCGCATGATCGCGGGGCGTGGCATCGGCGCGCAGGCTGCGAACCCGAGCGCGAGCATGAACGGCACCGCGCGCTTCATTTCTTGGCTCCAGCCTTGGCGCTCTTCGGGGCGCTCGCGGCGGCCGGAGGACCCTTGCTTGGCGCAGGGGTGGCGGGCGCGCCCTTGGCGGCTGGTTTCGCCGCTTCGGCGTTGGCCAAGTTCTGCTCGGCGCGACCGCGTCGCGCAATGGTCTGTTCGATCAACGCTTGCGTGCGCACGGCCTTTTGCTCGAGCTCACTGACCTGTTTCTGCAGCTCCGCGAGCTTTTTCTCTGCCGCGGCCGTGCGCACCAAGTCATCGGCGACTTGAGCCCAGGTTAGCGCCAACGCGTCGAGCTCCGTTGCGTGATGCAAGTCGCCCGCGCCGCGCGCGTTCTGTGCGCGCTGCTGTGCAGCCTTCGCCTTGGCGAGCGGATCGGCGACGATGGTGCGAGTGGCCGGCGCGTCGAGCTGCGTGACGAGCCGCTTCGCCTCGGCGCCGGGGTCAGGGCCTGCGGCCTGAGCGAAACCGGTGACAGAGAGCGTGGCCAGGGCCAGGGCCGCCGAAAGTCGGGCGCGTTTCACGCCGGAACGAAGCCACGTGCCGGCGCGCGGGTCAAGGCTCTCGTCCTGGGTCGGGGCTCGGGCTATACGGCGGTTCGGAGGTTCGGACAATGACGGTGCGAGCGCGAGCGAGCTGGGACGAATATTTCATGGCCATCGCGCGGGTCGTCGCGACGCGCTCGACATGCGACCGGAAGCACGTCGGCGCAGTGATCGTGCGCGAAAAGATGATCCTGACCACCGGTTACAATGGCTCGATCCGCGGCCTCGAGCATTGCGACGACGTGGGCCATCTGATGGAGGACGGACACTGCGTGCGCACCGTACACGCCGAGGCGAACGCTATCGTGCAAGCCGCGCGTAACGGCGTGCGCCTCGACGGCGGCGACATCTACGTCACCGCGTCGCCCTGCTTCGGTTGCTACAAGTTGATCGCGAACTCCGGCCTGAGCCGGATCGTGTTCGGCGAATTTTACCGGGATTCGCGCATCTTCGATCTGAGTGAAAAGCTCGGCATCAAGCTCGATCATTTGCCGATCGAGAGCGTGCCGCGCGAAGTCAGCCCCGTGCCGCCCGCCTGAGCTCGAAGGTCAGGGCAGGGCGACGGGCGCCTTGAAGTAGCCGGCGACGGCGTCCTTGAACTGCCCGCCGTCCGTGTCGATGAACGTCTGATTGCCGGCACCGACGCCGAAAGTGACGCCGAGGCCGCCGGCCGCGACGAACTCGTCGATGTGTGAAAAAATGTAGTGCACGCGGTTGTCGCGATAGTGCCCGGCGGTGCCACCGGGCGTCGCGCTCGGCACACCGAACGGGATTTGCCACCAGATCATCGGGTGGCCGAGCCCGGTCGAGATCGTCTTGGACCAGGCCAAGTACTCGTGGAAATTGGGGCTAGTTGCGTTGCTTTCGTCCCAATAAAACGAGCCGCTGCGCATGCAGTTCGGGTCTTTGGCTGCTTCGAAACAACCTGCGTCGCGATCCAGCAAGTCTGCAAACACTACGTCGGCCTGATCGGCGCCGACCGCCTTCAGAAACTTCACGGTCGCGCTCGGGTCGGGTGCCGACCACTGCGAAGCGTGGAAGCCGATCACGGCCTTGGGCGCGTACTTGCGCGCGAGCCGCACCAAGCAGTGGCCCATGCCGACGAGATCGTTGCTCAAGCCAGCGCAGTCCGGCGCGTTGGCGGTGACGTTCACCTTCACCGAGGTCGGATCCTCCTTCGACTGTTGCTCGGCGTAGGCCCAGAAATCCGGCTCGAAATGCACGACGGCCGGCTTACCGAAGGCGGCGAGGCGCTGGAAGAGGAGCAACATGTCCGCCCAGTACGCCTTCTCGAACGAATCATCGGCAAGTCCGCTCAGGTTGCCGTCGCCGTTCGTGGCCATGGCGTACATCGTGAACATCGGCACCACGCCTTTGGCGTCCGCTGAATCAGTCAGCACGTTGACGAACGTGCCGCCGGCATTCCACGTCGGCCAACCGCCCTTCGACGAAAGCCCGACCATGTAGGCGTAGTGCAAGTCGAGCGTCGTCCCGAGCGTGTAGGCGCCGTCTTGGCTGTGGTCGTTGTTGAGATCGTTGCCCATCCCGACCAAAAAGTGGGCGGGTCGACCGAGCTTCGCCGCGATTGCGGCTGCCGTGCTCGGTCCGGCTATCGGGTCCGGCATGCCCGATGTGCCCGCGGTGCTCGTGCTTCCGCCGCTCGTGTTTCCGCCGCTTGCGCTCGTGATGCCAGCTCCCCCGGCGCTGTTCGCGCCCTTCGAGGACGAACCTCCGCAGCCGAGTGCGAGAGCGATCGTCGAGCCCACTGCCAACGAGCCCCAAAGGTATTTCATGCGCGCATGCTAACGCCGACCGCGCAAGCTTTGGAAGCCCCGGGTGCGTTTCGAATTCGTTATTTACCGCGCGCAATTGCGGAGCCCGGGCGAGCGCGGCGTGGGCAGCGCGAAATCTGCGCGTCAGAAACCAGCCTGCGCTTCCGTCGGCACTGTCGCTACGGGACCGAGCTCAGAGGCTGGAGGCGACCTTCGCGAGCAATTGAATCTCGTCGAACGTGAAGGCACGACAGGAAATGACCACGTCGTCGAGGCGCGCGCTGAGGTATGGGTCAGGGTCGAACTGCGACCGGCCCAGGAAGTTGTTGTTCGAACTGCCCATGTCCGACGGCTTCATCGTAATCGCCGTATTCGTCGCGACTTCGGCGCCATCGATGTACAAGTGGCCCGTGTTGTCCGTGCCGAGCACGACCGCCACGTGGTGCCACGAACCTACACCGAAGCCCGGTCGAAGCAGCAGCTGTTCCTGGCTTTGGTCAAAGGGGTCCGCATGAAGCTTCGCGCCAAAGCGAACGTCACCGCCCGCATTCGGAGTCAAGTACATGAAGGTGGTCTCATCGAGTCCGAAATCGAAGATGCGCGACCATTGGTCTAAAGTCTTTAGGTTGACCCAGGTCGCCACCGTGAGCTCATGCGTGCATTTCTCGACGATACCGGTGTCAAAAGCTACGTATTGCCCAATTTTGTCAGGCACGTTGATTTCGATCGCATTGCCGATTCGGCCGGGCACAATTGAGGCGCCGTTGGGCATGGTTGCACTCATTCCCGCCGGAGCTATGGCGGCCACTTGCTGAGGACATGCCTCGTCGAAAGTAAAGTAGATGTAGTCCGCGTGCTTGACGACTATTTGGCTAATCTCTCTCGGATCCACTAGCCGGTCGTAGAGGCGAACGTCGTCCACCGTGCCATAAAAGTTAGTGCCGGTGCCGCGCGGTTGACCGACCCAAGCGTCGGCCGATTCTCCGAGGTCGGAGGCCAGCAAAGTCGTTGCGATGCGGACGAACGGACGCCCGTCGACAAACGCGGTTACTTGCCCAGCGCCGAGCGTGACGGCCACATGGCTCCAGCGGTTTCGCGGCAGCGGAATCAGCGCGGTCCCCTTCAAATCGAGGGTCGCGGTCTTGAGCACGAGCTTCATCCCAGTGCCGTCGCTGAGCGACAAGGCCAGGTGTTGGTTCGCGTCCGTGCCAATGTCGAAGAGCGTCGACCCGACCGGAGTGGCGTCGGGATTCACCCAAGCCATGATGCTGAACTCGGTCGCTGCGCTCAGGAGGCCGCTCGGAATCGTGATCCGCTGACCCTCCGCAGCCATGACAACACCGCCGCCTTCGTAGCCGTTCGCAGTCCACGTGGCCCCGGCGAGAGCTCCGTCATTCGCGCCCGCGGGTGAGTTTCCCAGGATGGTTCCGGTTCCCTCGTCGCAGTCGTACTGTACGGTCGGTGCAGCGCCCATCACCACCGGCGGGAGCATGCACGGTTCTTCCTGGCCGCCTGCGCCAGCGTTGCCAATCTGGCCGCCACTCTCGCCAGATCCCGAGGTGCCTTGACCGCCCTGAGAGGAGCCGGCGCTATCACCGCCGGCTCCGCCTGAGCGTCCGCCAGCTTCTGCGGAGCCTCCTTGACTGGTGGTTCCACCTTGCCCCACATCAGCCCCGCCGCTACCGCCGTGCTCGTTGGCTGCGCCGGAAGTAAAGCTGGCAAATTCTGGGTAGCAGGCCTCGACGAGGAGCAACGTCGCCAGCGAGGAAAACCAAAGTCGCGGTGTGGATTTCACGATCACGATTGCTCCAAGGAATTGCTTACGGACGGATCAATCCACGCGGTTCGTAAGTCCGAGGGAAAAAAAAGCTTGGTGCAAGCTACACGGCGGCCCACCGGCTCTGGCCGTACCCCCAGAGGCGCCCGCCCTCACACAAGTCGTGTTTCCGGCGAATCGGCACCGGTGACCCCTAGGCCCGGCGCCCCGAACTATTGCCCGTATTTCACGGCGACGATGGCGGCCTGGAGCATGTCAGCGGTTTGCTTAGACACGACCGGGCCAGCCGAAATGGCACCCTCGTAAAAGCGACCTCCGGAGCCGTCGCTGTTGTCGCCGCCGATGCCTAGGATGATGGAGCCCTTCTTTTGCATCGGAACGTAGTTGGGTGTCGGACGAATTCCGTCGTACATCGTCTTCAGCGCGCCTTCCGCCGCGTTGCCGCCATACAGCGCGAAGCGGCCTTTGCCGCCGTTCTTTTCCTTGCTGTCACCAAGGAGCACGCTGGTGACGAAGTTGTATTTGAGCGGACCGTTGCTGGAAATATTCTTGTTCTGTTGGTTTTCCCAGCCCGCGAACAGACCGTTTTCGAGATCTGCCATGCCCCACGGCCCCGGCTTTCCGCCAAAGCCCGTGCCCCAACTCACTCCAGCGCCGAAATAGAGCGCTTCCATGGTGCCGTTACCGTCATTGTTCGAACTCGTTTCGGCGTTGCCGTAGTCGAAGCAGCACACGTCGACTAGGTCCTTCTGGCTTGTCACCCAATACATGCTCTCGGGCTCGTCACCTGTGGCCATACCTCTGCCAGACTTGATATTGCAACCGGAGCACCCGGTCCGATAGCCCACGCCGGGCTCAATCAAGATGCCGTATGCCGAATGGCCATCGAGCGTGACCTGGAGAGCACCGGCATCTGCCGGCATATCGGGAGTTCCCTTGGCGCCGCCTGGAGGGGCCGGCTCCAGATCGTTGTGCTGTCCGGATTGATCGTAGATCTTCGTGATGGTACAGGCTCCGCCAGCGCAGAACGTGGCATGCGTGGCGAAGTCCACATATCCATCTTTGGAACCGATGTCTTGCACCGTCCCCTTGCATGAGCTTGGTCCCGGAGCGGCAGGTCCTTTGCACAGCTGGTAGAGCGGTCCGGCGTAGCCGGGCACGATGACGCGGACGGTGCTGTGTGCCGCGACACACGGGCTTCCGCCATCGCTCAGTACAGCGCAAGGTAAGGGGAATCCGGGGACGTTCGCGCCGCCACTGACACCGCCGGCACCAGCCCCGCCGTCCTCGGTTCCAATATCTGCCGTGCCACCGTTCGATTGACCCGCGCTGCCGCCGCTTGGACTGCCGGCAAAGTTGCTCATATCGCCGCCCCCTGCGCTTTGCATGTCCGCAGCTTCGTTGCCGCCGGTGATCGTCGGGGAGTCCGGGACGCAAGCAGCGGGAAGAGCAGCCAGCGCAACTATCGCCATGGGTAGCACGATGATGCCGAGAAGCCTGCTCATTGCGGCATCTCCAGTGGCTGGCTCGTGCCGACTGGCGCGGCGCTGTTCAAGCGCGAAAGAGTGGGCTGTTCGAGCCGCTGCTCCAGGGATTGGTCGGCGGCGGTGGGCGATCTTCTGGTTGAAGCAAGCGATGCCGTCGTCGTCAATCGTTCGAGTCTGAATTGATCGAGCAACACGAGAGGAGTGAGTACAAGGTCCATGCCATGGGTGATGCCGCACTCGCTGGCATCGAGCGATTACCTGCCGGCGCTTCGTGTTTGCGCGATCGAGCGGCCATGACCGCGCTTCGACTGCGAATACGGAGGGCTAGCGACGACCGAGAGCGAACGCGAACGGGGTTCGCGCAGCGGAGTTCCGCGGCTCGGCGGCAGAAACATGAGGGCAGTGCTCATCACCTGAGGACTAAACCCCTCAGCACCGAACAGTACCATCCGAGCTCCCACTCTGTGTCTGCTGGTACACTCCCGAACACACCGCTGCACCTCGAGCGGGGCGAGGCCAGCCGTGGTGCGTGCTGTCTGGCTGCCGTTGCGTCGCGGCGCGCGCGTCGTCCGTGCCGCGCTATGCAGTCTGCGATTGATGATGCGGTCTTCAGCCGCCACGAGAACCGCGACCGCGGCGCTTCATCTGAGCTCAAAAGCTACCGATTAAAGTGGCCGCAGCGCTCGTTTCCGAGAATCCAGGAGCGAGGAATAGCCGTGGTGCGCTGCCCACCTGCGAAGACGAGCTACTGCCTCGGCTGATCAAGTAAACGACGCCTGCGGCCAGCAAGGCGCCGCCTCCCGTGGCAAACCCGATGGTAGAGATGTTGTACTTCGACTTCACTGAGTCAACTCGGCTTTGGCTGCAAGTGTGACCGCACTCGGGGCCTAGCTTGTCGTAGTCGGCGGACGCTATCATCCGAAAGGTTGCTCCCACCCCGAGCCCTGCGAGGCCCAACGCGCCGAGAACATAGCTCGCTGTGGGGACGCCCGAAGCTCGATGCTGCGCGATGACCGGCTTGGGTGCTGCTATGGGCTGCGGTGTCGGCTTTGGCCCTGGCTCTGGCTCCGCGCCCTTGAATACTGCTTGCACGACTTTGTTCTTCTCACCTTGCAAAAGTAGCAGGGTCAGTGAAACGGCCTGGTCACCTTCATGCTCGAACACGAATTCGTGAAACCCGGGATCGAGAGTGATGGCGAGCCCTTCGATGCGCTTCGTCAGCTCTTTCCCATCGACGCTCACTTTGACGTCCACCAGGAATTCCTGGTGTTCGCCACCTCTGGCAACCAGCGTGACGGTCGGCGCACTTTCTTTGACACTCTCGAAGCTGGCCGTGCACTCGCGAACCAGCAACGGCTGGCAGGTCGGCTGAGAGCAGATGAGCAATTGGTCCATTGCCTCCACAAACTTCCCCTTGACCCTGAGTCGCTCAGAAGCATCGAAGGCTTGGGCGCACGCGGCAAATTGCGCTGGATCGGAACCTGATTTCGAGGGCTCAGTCGAAGCTGGCTTTGGCGGGGCAGCCGAAGCTGCCGGAGAGAGCGAGCCGAGGACGCTCAAAATTGACAGAATAAGATGGGCACGCTTGAGTGGCACTTGGTACCCTCCAATTTCAACAGCAAATGCGTGGTGCTAGAACGACCGTTTAGTAACGTCTGCGCAACGAATTTCTGATCTCGAGCGCTCGTGGCGTGCAGCAGTGGCGAGGTCTTCGCAATAGACCTCGCCACCGCGCGGATTTACTGCGCAAGCATTTTGATTTCCCCGGGCGTGTACGCCCGGCAGGAAATCAAGAAGTCATCCATCAAGCCACGGAAGTTCGGGTCCGGCCATTGTGACTTGCCGATATAGTTATTGGTCGTCGCACCGATCGTAGTCGGATTCGCCGTGAAGGTAGCGCTCGACAGCTCGTTCCCGTTCAGATAGAGGTGCGCGGTACCGGCATCCAACACTGCGGCAACGTGGTTCCAGGTGCTGAGTGCGAATCCGCCCGGCCCTTGCACGACCTGCTCGGGTTGCCCGGCGGGCTTGATGACGAAGCTCAAGTTGTTTCCGCCGTTGTGTGGAGTGAGAAAGATATAGGAGTCGGTGTTGAATCCGAAGTCGAACACCCGGTTCCACTGATCGTTGGCACTCATATTGATCCACGCCGCCGCTGTCAGGCTGGTGCAATTCTGGATGATACCCGTCGGGAGTGTCGCGTAACGTTCGACGGTTCCGGTCAGGTCCAAAGCGTTGCCGGTGCGCCCGGGGGAGAAGGTTGGCCCGCCAACCAATGTTCCGTCTCGGGCATTGTCCGATGAGTCGGCCACTTTGGTGCCAGCGGCCTCGTCGAAGTGATAGATGGTGTAATCGGTCTTTGGCCAGGCCAACGCTTGGATTTCGGTTGCTGTCAGTGCTCTTCGGTAGAGGTAAAATTCGTCGATCGATCCGGCGTATGGCGCGTCCGGGAACTGGGATTTACCAATCCAATTGTTGGTGGTTACCCCGAGATCCGAGGGCTTGCTCGTGAGCGCGGCGTTGGACGCCACCAGGTGACCATCGACGTAAAGGTTGGCGCCAGAGGCCGCAACCGTGATCGCGATGTGCTTCCAAACGTTCAGCGGCATGGCAGCATTCACGCCGAGTCCTACCTCGGCCGCGCCGTTCACCTTCATGCCGAAGCGCGGACCGGCTCCGCCATTGGCGGTGAGGAACATGTAGTTGTTGGTGCCAGTCCCGAAGTCGAAAATCCGAGCCCACTGATCGTTGGCCGTGAGGTACACCCACGCGGAAGCCGTAAATTCGTCAGCGGTGCTGACGATCCCCGACGGAAGGGTGACCTGAGGCGCGCCCGCTGGGAGACTGATCCCAGAAGCGTTGCGCCCGGGTGCCCAAGCGGTGCCGACGAGGGTTCCGTCGAGATGATTGAGCGTCGAATCGACCGCTGTCGTGCCGGCGTTCTCGTTGAACTTGTACTGTAGGATGACGTCTCCGCCGCTGCCGCTGCTGCCGCCTTGTCCGCCTACGCCGCCAGCGCCCGCGGTTGCGCCGCCAGCGCCCGCGGTTGCGCCGCCAGCACCTGCGGTTGCGCCGCCAGCACCTGCGGTTGCGCCGCCAGCGCCCGCGGTTACGCCGCCCGCGCCCGCGGTTGCGCCGCCCGCACCTGCGGCTGCACCGCCGGCACCTGCGGTTGCGCCGCCAGCGCCTGCGGTTGCGCCGCCAGCGCCTGCGGTTGCGCCGCCAGCGCCTGCGGTTGCACCGCCAGCGCCTGCGGTTGCGCCGCCAGCGCCTGCGGTTGCGCCGCCAGCGCCTGCGGTTGCGCCGCCAGCGCCTGCGGTTGCGCCGCCAGCGCCTGCGGTTGCACCGCCAGTGGAGTTACTGCCAGCCATGGCTTGGTCACCGCCGTGACCTCCGGCGCTACTCGAGCCGCCGTGTCCGCTCGCACCCGCCATGCTGTTCGAACCACCGCCCTTGCCTCCGGAAGCTGCGCTGCCGCCGGCTCCTCCGCAATCAGTCTGGCACGAGCTCGAGCCATTACTGCTATCGCCACATCCGGAAACGACCAGCGCCACGACCCCTGCGAACCCTGAAATAATGGAGCGATGTTTGCGAGTTGTCTTCTGCATCTCAGTGTCCCTCTTGGCTGTAAAGGTGAAGCGTCCTGACGCGCGACCGCGCAGATAGGGCGGTCGGTTAACTGCCAAGCCTGATACGGCAGGGATGGCCGGTGCTAAACTCTTCTCGCGAAAATAATAGTTGGATCGCTGCCCGCGTTTGGTCGAGCAGGTGGCCCATTACCTGCGCTGCGGTCAGCGCACTCGCCGCTCCAGTCGCGAAATTATTAGTCTAAGTCGTGATGGATAAGTGTGCACTAGCCCAATATTCGTATGTGGGGGTAATCGCCCGGCCCCATTGCCAATCGGGCGCCTCCAATGACTTCGCGCCCTTGAGGCGCTGGGCGAACGGCCTGTCGACGCGCGGGGCCGATCTCGGGTTGGTCTTCATCCAGCACAGTTGACGACGCGGCTCAGGTAGGTTGCCATTGCGGCGCTCTCTTCGAAGATGAGGCGGTCTGATTCCGACTCGTGTGTCGAGGCAACTTCTAGTCTTCGCGTAGTCGAGCTAGCCCGTCTGTTCGCCGGGGTTGGCGTCACGCTGCCGAGTCGCGCTGCGCGCCCGGGCGCGTAACCGCTCGAGCAGCTCCTCGCGATTGGCGGGTGCTGCAACTGGAAGGACCACGCGGCGGTGAATGCCGCTCGGTTCGCCGCGCTCAGCCGCGGTAGACGAAAGCGTCGCCGGCTCCGCAGCGACTGGAGCCGGAACCGGTGCGGCCGGCACGAGCGAGGGCGCTGGCAGGATCGAGACGCGCTCCGCGATCGGTTCCGGTCCCGGACGGGTTGCAGCAACCGATCCCGCGGTCGCGCGATCGATGAACGCTTTGGTGGCCGCACCGAAGCGCTTGAAGCGCACGCGCAGGCCGCCGGGTTTCTCAGCGCTCGGCTCCAGATAGCCGATGACTTTGGCCTCGGCCCGGATCGGCTTTTGACCATTCTCCAGCTGCACGTCGAAGATGATCGGCGTTTCCAGCGGCAGCGGGGGCTGATCGATCAGCAGCATCGATTTGGAATCGATACTGAAGCGCTCGTTGGCGAGATATTCCTCCTCGCTCGCATACGGGCGCAGGACATGAATCACGAGCGTCGACAACGTGACCTCCAGCGGGCGTCAGACTTTTCAACGTAACATTTCCCGCATATTTTCTCCAGCCCAATCCCCAGGATTTTAGCCGCCCACAACCAGGCGCGTCGCCTCGGCTTTCGCTACGAGCTCGACCCTGGGATTTTCAGGGCGCGGTTCGGCGTAGTGAGCGAGTCACACAGTGTGCGCGCGCGTCGCCGAGCGGCGCACTCGGCGGCGGCAGGTTTAGCGGCGGAATCGCGGCCTCGAGCCGGAGGATTGACAGCACCTGGCCGCTCTGCGCGGGATCCCGCGCGCGATGGCCAAAACACGCGATAATCCGCGAAAGATTCTGGTGCTCGGTGCCGGCGGGCGCGAAAACGCGCTGGCGCTGCGGCTGCTCGACTGTCCGAGCGTGACCGAGGTCGTAGTCGCGCCGGGGAACGCCGGCACCGTGGGCGACCCGGCTCCGGGCAAGACCTTGCGTTCGGTGAGCGGCGACGCGCTTCAAATTGCGGCGCGCGAGGCGCCCGACCTGGTGGTCATCGGACCCGAGGTGCCACTCTGCGAGGGGCTCAGCGATAGGCTGACCGCGGCCGGGCATTCGGTGTTCGGACCGAGCCAGAGCGCCGCGCGGCTCGAGGGCTCGAAGGCGTTCATGAAAGAGTTCGCCGCTCGCCACGGGATTGCGACCGGGCGTTTCCACGTGGTCACCGATGGCGCCGCCGCCGAGCGCGCGGTCGCCGATTTCAGCGAGCCGCCGGTCGTGAAGGCCGATGGCCTATGTGCGGGCAAGGGCGTGGTGGTGGCAGACTCGCACGCACAGGCCCTGGTCGCGGCGCGCGCGATGCTCAGCGGCGATGCCTTCGGCGCCGCGGGCAAAACCGTGGTCATCGAGGAGCGCGTGTACGGAGCCGAGGCCAGCATGCACGCCATCTGTGACGGCGAGCGCTTCGTGCTCTTGCCCGCCGCGCAGGATCACAAGCGGATTTTTGACGGCGATCGCGGCCCAAACACCGGCGGCATGGGCACCTACGCGCCCGCGCCGGTGGTCACTCCCGAGTTACACGAGCGCATTCGGCGCGAAGTGTTCGAGCGGGCCCTGCGCGGTATGGCGGCCGAAGGCAACCCCTTTCGCGGCGCGTTGTTCGCGGGGCTGATGATCACTCCTGCGGGTGAAGTATCGTTGCTCGAGTTCAACGTGCGCTTCGGCGATCCGGAGACGCAGGTGCTGACCGCGGTCTTGGACGGCGACTTGGCAGCCGCACTGTCGGGCGCGGCTCGCGGCGAGCTCGACCCGAGCTCGCTTCAAGTTTCGCGCGATCACGCAGTCTGTGTCGTGCTCGCCGCTGCGGGCTATCCGGACGCGCCGCGCACCGGTGATCGCATTCGCGGACTCGACGATGCCGAGCGCGTGCGGGGAGTCCGAGTCTTCCACGCCGGCACGAAGTGGCTCGACGGCGAGCTCGTGACGGCGGGCGGCCGCGTGCTCGGGGTCACTGCGCGAGCAGGATCGCTCGAGGAAGCGCACGCGCGCGCCTACGAAGCCGTACAGCACATCGAATTCGAGGGCCGGCAATATCGGCGTGACATCGCAGCGCGCGCGCTGGGGCAGCGATGACCGAAGCAGACTTGGAGCACGCGCTCGCTCAGCTTTCGGCGGGCAAGGTCGTCGCTGCAGCCACCGAATCGTTCTTCGGCTTGCTCGCGGACATCACGAATCCCGAGGCCGTCGAAGCGCTGTTCGCCTTGAAGCCGCGCGGCGCCGACAAAGGCGTTCCGACGCTCATCCCGTCATTCGAAGCTTGGGCGCCACTGGTCGAAGGCGCGATCCCCGCGCTCGCGCAGGCGTTTGCCGCCGCCTGCTGGCCCGGTCCGCTGAGCATTGCGCTCGCGGCTCGAGACGCGGTTTCGTCGCGCGTGGCGCTCGACGGCACATTGGCCGTCCGAGTGCCGGGGCGTAGCGCCGCGGCGCAGCTCGTGGCTCGCTTCGGTCGCCCCCTCAGCGCGACCAGTGCCAACCTGCCCGGCGCACCGCCGGCCACCGAAGCGGCCGCGGTAGCGCGGGAGTTCGCGAGCGCCGTGGCGCGCGGGGACCTGTTCGTCGTGCCCGGCGTGAGCCCGGGGGGCGCGCCGTCGACGGTGGTCGCCGTGCGCGGCGCGGAGTACCGCGTGGCCCGCGCCGCGGCCGTGCCAATTTCCGCTTTGGACGCGATCGCAAACCGCTGCGCCGGCGGTGCTTGACGCGACGCAGCACTGGCGCTAGCTCACCCGC